>Ga0209172_10001577_pt1 | contig 46906 bp, 35 predicted proteins | sample LarsenN4metaG_FD_184113 | JGI IMG/M metagenome (GOLD analysis project Ga0209172, IMG submission 184113) | Hot spring sediment bacterial and archeal communities from British Columbia, Canada, to study Microbial Dark Matter (Phase II) - Larsen... ... | reverse complement strand
GGCGCACCGTCGGCGCGGGCACGATCACGGAGATCATCGAATAGGAATCAGGGGATCAATCAGGAATCAGGGATCAGGAATCAGGAATCAGCGCGCTGATTCCTGCTGATTCCTGCTGATTCCTGATACCTGATTCCTGATTCCTTCAAGGATTCAGTGTCATGAGAGACATCGTCCACTTGGCGTGCGGCGAGTGCAAGCGCCGGAACTACAGCACGACCAAGAACAAGAAGAAGACGACGGAGCGGCTGGAGTTCAGCAAGTACTGCCGCTTCTGCCGCAAGCACACGGCGCACAGGGAGACGAAGTAGCGGGAAACACTGCTTCCACATGGCCGGACAGGTCAGTAGCTCAATTGGTAGAGCATCGGTCTCCAAAACCGAGGGCTGGGGGTTCGAGTCCCTCCTGACCTGCCAAAAAGCAGGAATCAGGGATCAGGTATCAGGAATCAGGGATCAGGAATCAGGGATCAGGAATCAGGAATCAGGAATCAGGTTTCAGGTGTCAGGTGTCAGGAATCAGGGGAAGCCAGGCTGATTCCTGATCCCTGAACCCTGATCCCTGATACCTGATCCCTGATTCCTGATTCCTGATTCCTGATTCCTACAAGGTTCGAGCATGAGCGCGATAGAGCAAGTCAAACCGACGCCGGTTCGGAGCGGTGGAGACGGCGGGGGAATCACCGGCTGGTGGCACAACACCCGCACGTTCCTCACCGAGGTCCGCAACGAGATGCGGCGTGTGACGTGGCCGTCCCGCAAGGAGGTCTACGCCACGACGGTGGTCGTCATCCTGACCTCGGCGTTCTTCGGCCTCTATCTCTGGTCGCTCGATCTGGCGCTCAACTGGGGCGTGAACTGGATCTTCCGGCGGTTTGGTGCGGCATGAGTGACGCAGCTCCCAACAGCGAACAGCAGCAGCAACAGCAGGGCGGCCGCACCAAGAACTGGTACATCGTCCACACCTACTCGGGCTTCGAGAACAAGGTGAAGGAATCGCTCGAGCAGCGTGTGCAGGCCTACGGGCTGCAGGACGAGATCGGCGAGGTGCTGATCCCGACCGAGGACATCGTCGAGAAGCGCGGCGGCCGCGAGGTCAAGAGCGCCCGGCGGTTCTTCCCCGGCTACATCCTCGTCGAGATGACGATGTCGGACAACGCCTGGCACGTCGTCAAGAACACGCCGAAGGTGACCGGCTTCGTCGGCGCGGGCACCAAGCCCACGCCGCTCAGCAAGGAAGAGGTCGAGCACATCCTCGAGCAGGTGAAGTCGGCGGCCGAGAAGCCCAAGCCGAAGTACACGTTCGAGAAGGGCGACCACGTGCGGATCAACGAGGGCCCGTTCACCAGCTTCAACGGCGTCGTGGACGAAGTGAATCTGGACAAGAACACGTTGAAGGTGATGGTGACGATCTTCGGCCGCGCCACGCCGGTCGAGCTGGACTTTCTGCAGGTAGAGAAGATTTGACCCGCGACGCGCACCAGGGTCACGGCACACGCGGAGCCGTTTCGGGTCCGCCGACCGCGGCCTTCGTGATCGTCGCGGCCTTCGTGGTTGACGAGAGATGGCGAAAAAAGTACAGGCAGTCGTGAAGTTGCAGATTCAGGCAGGCAAGGCCACGCCTGCGCCGCCGGTCGGCACCGCGCTCGGTCCGCACGGCGTCAACATCATGGACTTCTGCAAGAACTTCAACGCGAAGACCGCGAAGGACGACGGGCTGATCATTCCCGTGCTCGTCACGATCTACGCCGATCGCAGCTACAGCTTCGTCACCAAGACGCCGCCGGCCTCGGTGCTGCTGAAGAAGGTGGCGAACCTGGCGAAGGGATCGGCCGAGCCGAACCGCAACAAGGTGGGCACCGTGACGGCCAAGCAGATCGAGGACATCGCGAAGCAGAAGCTGCCGGATCTCAACTGCACGGATCTGGCCGCGGCGGTGAGGACGGTCCGCGGAACGGCGCGGTCGATGGGCATCGACGTGATCGGGTAGGAGCATCTGGGCTGCGCGCCCGGTTCGTGAAGCCGGGCCGGAGGGCGCAGCCATTTCAGCAGTGGGAGGGCCGCATGGGCGGTCCGTCTGGACCACGAGGAGGCGCATGGCAAGACACGGCAGGAAATTCACGGCGGCGGCGGCGCAGGTCGAGGACCGCGCGTACTCGCTCGAAGAGGCGATTCCGCTGGTGCAGAAGCTGAAGTTCGCCAGATTCGACGAGACGGTGGAGCTGTCGCTGCGGCTGGGCGTCGATCCGAAGCATGCGGACCAGATGGTGCGCGGCACGGTCGTCCTGCCGCACGGCCTCGGCAAGAGCAAGCGCGTGCTGGCGATCGCCGGCGCCGACAAGCAGAAGGAAGCGCAGGAGGCCGGCGCCGACGTGGTCGGCGGCGACGAGATCGTCGAGAAGATCCTCGGCGGGTGGATGGAGTTCGATGCCGTGGTCGCCACGCCCGACATGATGCGGGGCGTGGGGCGGCTCGGCAAAGTGCTCGGCCCGCGCGGCCTCATGCCGAATCCCAAGACCGGCACCGTGACTCCCAACGTCGCGCAGGCGATCAGGGAGATCAAGGCCGGTAAGGTGGAGTTCCGCGTCGACAAGACCGGCATCGTGCACGCGCCGGTCGGGAAGACGTCCTTCCCCGCGCAGAACCTCATCGACAACGCGCGCGCGCTCGTCGACAGCGTCGTCAAGGCGAAGCCGTCGGCGGCGAAGGGCAAGTACCTGAAGTCCGTCACGGTGTCCTCCACGATGGGGCCGGGCATCCCGATCGATACGGCCCACATCGACGAGCGGAAGCACTAGGGAGGCGCGATGGCAGTCACGCGAGCAGACAAAGAGCAGGAGCTTCAGGACTTGACCGCGGCCTTCACCGCCGCCGACACGGCGATTCTCGTCGACTTCCGCGGGCTCGACGTGCCCACGGTGACCGAGCTTCGCCGGCAGATCCGCGGCGCGAAGGGGCAGTACCGCGTGGTGAAGAACACCCTCGCCAGGCGGGCGAGCAAGGGCACCAGACTGGCGGCGCTCGAATCGTATTTCGAGGGCACGACGGCGGTGGCCTATACCGACGACGACGCGGTGGCGCTGGCCAAAACGCTCACCACGTTCATGAAGAACGCGCCGACGCTGCAGATCAAGGCGGCGATGGTGCAGGGCCGGGCGATTCAGCCGGCGGCGGTCACCGAACTGGCCTCGCTGCCGGGCAAGCCGGAGCTCTATTCGAAGCTGCTGTTCCTCCTGCAGGCGCCGATGCAGCAGCTCGTGACCGTGCTGTCCGCGACGCCGCGCAATCTGGTGACGGTGCTCAACGAGGCAGCGAAGAAGAAGGAAGCAGGGGCGTAGGGCACGTCCTCCTTGGACGTGCCGCCGCGTGCGAGCCGTCCAGATTTTTCAGGGCGGTCCGACGGACCTGCCCGACTGGAGAAGGAAATGGCCGAACTGACTCAACAGCAGGTTGTGGACTACATCAAGGGCATCAGCGTCCTCGAGCTGTCGCAGCTCGTGAAGGCGCTCGAGGCCGAGCTCGGCGTGTCGGCCGCGGCGGCGGTGCCGGTGGCGGTGGCGGGTGCGCCGGCGGCGGGCGGCGGCGGTGCGGCGGCGCCGGCCGAGGAGAAGACCGAGTTCAACGTCACGCTGACCGAGGTCGGCGCGGACAAGATCAAGGTCATCAAGGTGGTCCGCGAAGTCACCAACCTCGGGTTGAAGGAAGCCAAGGATCTCGTCGAGAGCGCCCCGAAGCCGATCAAGGAGGGCGTGAGCAAGGAAGAGGCCGACGGGATCAAGAAGAAGTTCGAAGAAGTCGGCGCGAAGGTCACGATCTCCTGATCGAGGCCTTCACGTTCCGTCTGACGTCCCAATTCCCAGGGGACCGGGAATTGGGGCGTTCGCTCGTCTTCCGGGCTCTCGAGGATTAGTTACCGATGTATAGCCTTCCCAAGAACGTCTACCGCGAGCGCAAGGATTTTTCGAAGATCAAGACCACCGTCCCCATCCCGAATCTGATCGAGATTCAGCGCAAGTCCTACGAACGGTTCCTGCAGATGAACCGTCTGCCGCGGGAGCGCGAGGATGCCGGGCTGCAGTCGGTCTTCAAATCGGTGTTCCCGATCAGCGACTTCCGCGAGAACTCGTCGCTGGAGTTCATCGAGTATTCGATCGGCAACTGGGAGTGCAAGTGCGGCAAGCTGTCCGGCCTGGAGCACCTCCGGAAGCCGTGCAGCAACTGCGGGGCGACGCTGATCGCCGATCCGTACGGCGATCACCAGGTGCTGTGCCCGCGGTGCGGCAAGGAGAACCAGGCCCGCGGCGACGTCTGCGACATCTGCGGCCACACGGTCGCGATGAAGCTGAAGTACGACGTGGACGAGTGCCAGGAGCGCGGCATGACCTACGCCGTGCCGCTCAAGGTCACCATCCGCCTCGTCGTCTGGAACAAGGACCCGGAGACCGGGGTGAAGACCATCCGCGACATCAAGGAGCAGGAGGTCTACTTCGGCGACATCCCGCTGATGACGGACAACGGCACGTTCATCATCAACGGCACCGAGCGCGTCATCGTCTCGCAGCTGCACCGCTCGCCGGGCGCCTTCTTCCACTCGGAGGACAAGACCCTCTACGTGGCCCAGATCATCCCGTATCGCGGGTCGTGGGTCGAGTTCGAGTACGACCAGAAGAACCTGCTCTACGTCCGCATCGATCGCAAGCGGAAGTTCCTGGCGACCGTCTTCCTCCGCGCGCTGGGTCTGCGCGGCGCGGATGAGATCATCCGCACGTTCTACGCGGTCGACCGCATCTATCTGAACCAGGGGCCGGTGCTGAAGTGGGCGGTGAGCGACAGCCTGGTCGGGCTCCGCGCCGCGGCCGACATCAAGGCCGGCGACTTCTCGGTGCAGAACGGCAAGAAGATCACCGCCAACGCGATCGCGGCGCTGCGCAAGGCCAACATCGACGCCGTGCCGGTGGCCGACGAGGCGCTCGAGGGCGCCTACGCCGCCGCCGACATCATCGACCCGGAGACCGGCGAGGTGATCCTCGAGGCCAACGAGGAGCTGACGCCGCGCGTCATCTCGATGGCGCAGGAGAAGAACGTCGAGAAGATCGAGGTGTTCTTCCCCGAGCGCGACGAGGTCGGGCCGATCATCAGCCAGACGCTGAAGAAGGATCCGATCCGCACCCACGAAGAGGCGCTCATCGAGATCTACCGCCGCCTGCGCCCGGGCGATCCGCCGACGCTCGACAGCTCGCGCTCGCTGTTCGAGAACATGTTCTTCAACCCGCAGAAGTACGACTTCTCGCGCGTCGGCCGTCTCAAGCTGAACACCAAGCTCGGGATGAACACGCCGCTCGACGAGAAGATCCTGCACCCGCAGGACTTCTACGAGGTGATCAAGTACCAGCTGAAGCTGCGCAAGAACCCGCAGAACGTCGACGACATCGACCACCTGGGCAACCGCCGCGTCCGCTCGGTCGGCGAGCTCCTCGAGAACCAGTTCCGGATCGGGCTGGTCCGCATGGAGCGCGCCATCAAGGAGAAGATGTCGGTCTACCAGGAGATGGCGACGGCGATGCCGCACGACCTGATCAACGCGAAGCCGGTGATGGCGGCGATTCGCGAGTTCTTCGGGTCGTCGCAGCTGTCGCAGTTCATGGACCAGACCAACCCGCTGTCCGAGATCACGCACAAGCGGCGGCTCTCGGCGCTCGGGCCGGGCGGCCTGTCGCGCGAGCGCGCCGGGTTCGAGGTCCGCGACGTCCACCCGACGCACTACGGGCGCATCTGCCCGATCGAGACGCCGGAAGGTCCGAACATCGGCCTGATCTCGTCGCTGTCGTGCTACGCGCGGATCAACGAGTTCGGCTTCATCGAGTCGCCGTACCGCAAGGTGAAGGACGGCCGGGTGGTGGACTACGTCATCATCCACAACACCGGCGGCAACCCGAAGTACAAGGTCGGCGACATCGTCGAGGCCGACGAGCTGGTCGGCGCCGACGGCCGGCCGAAGAAGAAGGGCGTCGAGTTCGAGCCCTACTCCTTCTACCTCTCGGCGTGGGAGGAGGACCAGTACATCATCGCGCAGGCCAACGCGCCGGTCGACGAGAACGGCCGCTTCACGCAGGAGCGCGTCGACGCGCGGCGCGCCGGCGACTTCGTGCTGGCGCCGCGCGAGGACGTGCAGTTCATCGACGTGTCGCCGAAGCAGCTGGTCTCGGTGGCCGCGTCGCTGGTGCCGTTCCTCGAGAACGACGACGCCAACCGCGCGCTGATGGGGTCGAACATGCAGCGCCAGGCGGTGCCGCTGCTGCGGGCGCGCGCGCCCTACGTCGGCACCGGCATGGAGTACATCACCGCCCGCGACTCGGGGGCGGTGGTCGTGGCGCGCCGCTCCGGCACCGTCGATTACGTCGACAGCCAGCGCATCGTCGTGCGCGTGGAAGGGCAGGGCAACGGCGAGGACGAGCTCAGCAAGGAGATGGGCGCCGACATCTACCCGTTGACCAAGTTCAAGCGCTCGAACCAGAACACCTGCATCAACCAGAAGCCGATCGTGCGCGTCGGGCAGCAGGTCAGGAAGGGGCAGGTGCTCGCCGACGGTCCGTGCACGGAGCTGGGCGAGCTGGCGCTCGGCCGCAACGTGCTCGTCGCGTTCATGCCGTGGCGCGGCTACAACTTCGAGGACGCGATCCTCGTCTCCGAGAAGATGGTGAAGGAGGACTACTACACCTCCATCCACATCGAGGAGTTCGAGATCGAGGCGCGCGACACGAAGCTCGGGCCCGAGGAGATCACCCGCGACATCCCGAACGTGTCCGAGACCTACCTCCGCGACCTCGACGACAGCGGCATCATCCGCATCGGCGCGTATGTGAAGCCGGGCGACATCCTGGTCGGCAAGGTGACGCCGAAGGGCGAGACGCAGCTGACGCCGGAGGAAAAGCTCCTGCGCGCCATCTTCGGCGAGAAGGCGGGCGACGTCCGCGACGCCAGCCTCATCTGCCCGCCCGGCATCGAGGGCATCATCGTCGGCGTGAAGATCTTCTCCCGCAAGGGCATCGAGAAGGATGACCGGGCGAAGGCGATCGAGCAGGAAGAGCTCGACATGATGGAGAAGAACCTGCAGGACGAGATCCGCATTCTCCACGACGAGGTGAAGAAGCGGGTCATCCAGATGCTGACCGGCCAGGTCCTGCGGGCGGATGCGTTCGACGAGTACGGCCGCGAGCGGCTGCTGCGCAAGGGCACCGAGCTGACGCCGGAAGTGCTGCAGAACATCCCCTACCAGCAGATGGTGCGCCTCAAGATCCAGAGCGACGACCCGCGGCTCGAAGGCGACCTGCGGCTGCTGGAGGAGCGCACCGAGCGCCAGGTGGAGGTCATCCGCCAGCTGTTCGAGGAGAAGAAGGAGAAGATCCGCCGCGGCGACGAGCTGCCGCCGGGCGTGATCAAGCTGGTCAAGGTCTATGTGGCGATGAAGCGCAAGCTGTCGGTCGGCGACAAGATGGCCGGCCGCCACGGCAACAAGGGCGTCATCGCGCGCATCCTGCCGGAAGAGGACATGCCCTATCTGCCGGACGGCACGCCGGTGGAGATCGTCCTCAACCCGCTCGGCGTGCCCTCGCGCATGAACGTCGGCCAGATTCTCGAGACGCACCTCGGGTGGGCGGCGCACGCGCTCGGGCTGTACTTCGCGACGCCGGTGTTCGACGGCGCCACCGAGGGCGAGATCAAGAACTGGCTGGAGCAGGCCGGGCTGCCGAAGAGCGGCAAGACCAGGCTCTATGACGGCATGACGGGGCTGCCCTTCGAGCAGGAGGTGACGGTCGGCTACATCTACATGCTCAAGCTGTCGCACCTGGTCGACGACAAGATCCACGCGCGGTCGATCGGCCCCTACTCGCTCATCACGCAGCAGCCGCTCGGCGGCAAGGCCCAGTTCGGCGGCCAGCGCTTCGGAGAGATGGAGGTCTGGGCGCTCGAGGCCTACGGCTCGGCCCACATCCTCCAGGAGCTGCTCACGGCCAAGTCGGACGACGTCACCGGCCGGGCCAAGATCTACGAATCGATCGTCAAGGGCGACGCCTCGTTCACGCCGGGGCTGCCTGAATCGTTCAACGTGCTCATTCGCGAGCTGCAGTCGCTGTGCCTCGATGTCGAGCTGATCAACACGAAGCGCAAGCCCGCGGAAGCGCTGCCGGCTGACGAAGGCCAGCCGGTGCTGGAGCCGGTGTAGCGAGGCGGCGAACCACGAAGGCCATTCACGAAAAGAGCCTATGAGACCAAGTTTTCACGACACCAAGACGACGCTGCGGGCGGATTTCGACGCAATCAGGATTTCGCTGGCATCGCCCGAGAAGATCCTGTCGTGGTCGTTCGGCGAGGTGACGAAGCCGGAGACGATCAACTACCGCACGTTCAAGCCCGAACGCGACGGGCTGTTCTGCGCCAAGATCTTCGGCCCGATCACCGACTGGGAGTGCCTGTGCGGCAAGTACAAGCGCATGAAGCACCGCGGCGTGATCTGCGACAAGTGCGGCGTCGAGGTCACGCAGGCCAAGGTGCGGCGCGAGCGTCTGGGCCACATCACGCTGGCCACGCCGGTCAGCCACGTGTGGTTCTTCAAGGGGCTGCCGAGCCGCATCGGCCACCTGCTCGACATCTCGCTGCGTGACCTCGAGCGCATCCTCTACTTCGAGGCCTACGTCGTCATCGATCCCGGCGACACCGACCTCAAGCAGAACCAGCTGCTGAACGAGGAGCAGTACCGCAAGGCGCGCGAGGACTTCGGCACCAAGTTCCGCGCGCAGATGGGCGCCGAGGCGATCAAGGAGCTGCTGCGCCGCGTCAACGTCGAGAAGCTGGCCACCGAGCTGCGCGAGAAGATGCGCACCGAGAGCTCGGTCCAGAAGAAGCTGAAGTACGCCAAGCGGCTGAAGGTGGTCGACAGCTTCCGCAAGTCGAACAACCAGCCGAACTGGATGATCCTCGACGTGATTCCGGTGATTCCGCCGGAGCTGCGTCCGCTCGTCCCGCTCGACGGCGGCCGCTTCGCGACCTCGGACCTCAACGATCTCTATCGCCGCGTCATCAACCGCAACAACCGGTTGAAGAAGCTGATGGAGCTGAAGGCGCCGGACGTCATCATCCGCAACGAGAAGCGCATGCTCCAGGAGGCGGTCGATGCGCTGTTCGACAACGGCCGCCGCGGCCGCGTGCTGCGCGGCGCCAACAACCGGCCGCTGAAGTCGCTGTCCGACACGCTCAAGGGCAAGCAGGGGCGCTTCCGCCAGAACCTGCTCGGCAAGCGCGTCGACTACTCGGGCCGCTCGGTCATCGTCGTCGGACCGGAGCTGAAGCTGCACCAGTGCGGCCTGCCCAAGAAGATGGCGCTCGAGCTGTTCAAGCCGTTCATCTACAACAAGCTCGAGGAGCGGCAGCTGGTCGCCACGATCAAGCAGGCCAAGGAGATGGTCGAGCAGCAGCGGCCGGAGGTGTGGGACATCCTCGAAGAGGTGATCCGCGAGCACCCGGTGCTGCTCAACCGCGCCCCGACGCTGCACCGCCTCGGCATCCAGGCGTTCGAGCCGGTGCTGGTCGAAGGCAAGGCGATCCGCATCCACCCGCTCGTCTGCACGGCGTTCAACGCCGACTTCGACGGCGACCAGATGGCGGTGCACATCCCGCTGTCGCCCGAGGCGCAGATCGAGGCCTCGGTGCTGATGATGTCGTCGAACAACGTGCTGTCGCCGGCCAACGGCGCGCCGATCGCGGTGCCGTCGCAGGACATCGTCCTCGGCTGCTACTACCTGACCAAGGCGAAGAGCGGTGCCAGGGGCGAGGGCCGCGCCTTCGGCAACACCGACGACGTCATCCTGGCGCTCGAGGCGGGCGAGCTCGAGACGCTGACCCCGATCCGCCTGCGCTTCACCGGCCTGCTCCAGGATCTCGCCACCGCGCGCGACGACCAGGACGTGCTGCACACCGAGCCGCAGGAGGTGAAGGGCAAGATCATCAACACCACCGTCGGCCGCGTGCTGCTCAACGAGCAGCTGCCGAAGGGCATGCCGTTCATCAACGGCCTGCTCAAGAAGAAGGGGCTGCAGCAGCTGGTGCAGAAGTGCTATCTCGACTTCGGCCTCGAGCGGACCGTCGAGATGCTCGACTCGCTGAAGAACCTCGGCTTCACCTACGCGACGCGGTCGGGCCTGTCGATCGGCATCGACGACCTGATCATCCCGGCCAACAAGCAGCAGCTGGTCGAGGACGCGCGCAACGAGGTGATCAAGGTCGAGCAGCAGTATCTCGAAGGCGCGATCACCAACGGCGAGCGCTACAACAAGATCATCGCGATCTGGTCGGAGGTCACCGAGAAGATCGCCGATGAGATGTTCAGCGAGATGGCCGACATGGATCGCAGCGGCAAGAGCTTCAACCCGGTCTACATCATGGCCGACTCGGGTGCGCGAGGCTCGAAGCAGCAGATCCGCCAGCTCGCCGGCATGCGCGGCCTGATGGCCAAGCCGTCGGGCGAGATCATCGAGGCGCCGATCACGTCGAACTTCCGCGAAGGCCTGACCGTGCAGCAGTACTTCATCTCGACGCACGGCGCGCGCAAGGGTCTGGCGGACACGGCGCTGAAGACCGCCGACTCGGGCTACCTGACGCGCCGCCTCGTCGACGTGGCGCAGGACGTCATCATCTCCGAGGAGGACTGCGGCACGCTCGACGGCATCGAGGCCCGCGCCATCGTCGAATCGGGCGAGATCATCGAGCCGCTCCGCGACCGCATCGTCGGCCGCGTCACCCTCGAGAAGATCGTCGATCCGTTCAGCGGCGAGACCATCGTCGACGTCAACGAGGAGATCGACGAGGAGAAGGCGTCGGCGGTGCAGGAAGCCGGCATCGAGAAGGTCCGGATCCGGTCGGTGCTGACCTGCGCGGCGCGCCGCGGCGTGTGCCGCCGCTGCTACGGCCGCGACCTGGCGACCGGCCGCCTGGTTGAGCTCGGCACGGCGGTGGGCGTCATCGCCGCGCAGTCGATCGGCGAGCCGGGCACGCAGCTGACGATGCGCACGTTCCACATCGGCGGCACGGCGTCGCGCGTGTCCGAGCAGAACACGCTCGACGCGCGCCACAACGGCACCGTCCACTACGAGGGCCTGGTCGTCGTCGAGACGCACAAGGAAGGCGGCCAGCTGATCGTCATGAACCGCAACGGCCAGCTCGTCATCAAGGACGAGAAGGGCCGCGACCGCGAGCGCTACCCGATCGTCTACGGCGCGCGCCTGAAGGTGAAGGACGGGCAGCAGGTCGAGCAGGGCCAGGTGCTCGTCGAATGGGATCCGTACACGTTCTCGATCCTCACCGAGGAGCCCGGCCAGGTCCGCTTCAAGGACATCATCGAAGGGGTGACCGTCCACGAAGAGGTCGACGAGGTCACCGGCCTGTCGCGCTTCATCATCGTCGATTCGCCGGACGAGAAGAAGCAGCCGACGATCGAGATCAAGGACAGGACCGGGAAGGTGCTGCGGAAGTACCACATGCCGTCGCACGCGCACCTCATGGTGCAGGACGGCGAGAGCGTGGAGGCCGGCGACGTGCTGGCCAAGATCCCGCGCGAGACGACCAAGACCAAGGACATCACCGGCGGCCTGCCGCGCGTCGTCGAGCTGTTCGAGGCGCGCAAGCCGAAGGATCCGGCGGTGATCTCCGAGATCGACGGCGTCGTCAAGGACGGCGGGGTGGTGAAGGGCCAGCGCAAGCTGATCATCGTCCCCGACGATGGCAGCGAGCCGCGCGAGTACGCGCTGCCGCGCGGCGTGCACGTGAACGTCCACGAGGGCGAGCGGGTGCGCGCCGGCGAGCAGCTCATGGACGGCCCGAGCAACCCGCACGACATCCTGCGGGTGCTCGGCGAGAAGGAGCTGCAGAAGTACCTGGTGAACGAGATCCAGGAGGTCTACCGGCTGCAGGGCGTCAACATCAACGACAAGCACATCGAGGTCATCGCGCGGCAGATGATGCGGTGGGTGCGGATCGAAGATGTGGGCGACACCGAGTTCCTGGTCGACGAGCAGACGGACAAGTTCCGCTTCCTCGAGGAGAACGAACGGGTGATCCAGGCGGGCGGCCGGCCGGCAACGGCGCAGCCGATGCTGCTGGGGATCACCAAGGCGTCGCTGTCGACCGACTCGTTCATCTCGGCGGCGAGCTTCCAGGAAACGACGCGCGTCCTCACGGAAGCGTCGATCTCCGGGAAGATCGACCATCTGCGCGGGCTGAAGGAGAACGTGACGATGGGGCGTCTCATCCCCGCCGGCACGGGCTTCGAGTGGTATCGCCACGTGCGGATCCCGCCGGACGAGCCGCCGCCGCCGCCGATGCCGCCGCAGCCGGCGGAGGAGGATCTCGATCTCGATCGCGAGATCGAGTACGCCTTCGACACGGACGAGCCGCTGATCGGCCGTCCGCAGGGAGGCGACGTCGAGTAGCACGTCGTGTCCGGCTTCCAGCCACCGTAGCGCGCAGCGCGAAGGTGGCAGCCGGACTGGCTATTCAAGGCCGGGCCGCCTGGCGGCACCGGCCTTTTCTTCGTACCCGGCCGCAGCACGTTCTGCGATCTCGGGCACGATCGGCGTGCGACACCACCTGGCGTCCAGGTCCGGGTGATGCACCCTTCGCTCACGCCTGCCAACCCTCCGTTCAGCTCGGGTCGGACCGGCGTGCGTTCAACGCTGTCCGTGATCGATTTGATGCGATAATCCGCGCGCCAGGACCATCGCGCCGGGCACGCCTGGGCCGTACGAGCTCGACTCGCGTATCGGCGCGGGAGGCACACAGCGAAGTGTGGCGCGCGAGACGCGATTACACCGCTCGCGTATACCGGTTCCATGGGAGCCACCGCAGTTGCTGCACCGCGCGGCCTCACCGATCTCGATCGTTCGTTCATTCGCGCGCTGGCCTGGAGCGGCGGCGCCAGATGGGGCAGCCAGATTGCCTCGTGGGCGTCCACCGTGATCGTGGCGCGAATTCTGGCTCCTGACGACTATGGGCTCGTCAGCATGGCGATGGTGTTCGTCGGATTCGTCGCCCTGTTGAGCGAGTTCGGCGTTGGCACAGCCGTGATTGCGATACAGGATCTGCGCGATGAGCAGATCGCGCAGCTGAACGCGCTCGCGGTGCTGCTCGGTGCAGCCGCCTGCGCCGCCACCTGCGCGGCCGCCGTGCCGCTCGGTGGCGTCTTCGAGAGTCCCGGTCTGCCGCCGGTGCTCTTCGCACTGAGTGTCGGATTCATCATCACGTCGCTGTCCACCGTTCCCGTGGCGCTCCTCCAGCGTGACCTGCAATTTCGCGAGCTCGCGATCATCGACGGGCTTCGCGCGCTGGTGATGGCCGGGGTGGCGGTGGCGCTCGCGATGCTGGGCCTGGGATTCTGGACGCTCGTCGTGTCGAGCATCGTCAGCAGCGCACTCGGGTCGGCGTTGACACTGGCGCTGCGCCGGCATCGGTTCGCATGGCCCGATGCGTCGCTCCATGCGGCGGTGCGACTCAGCTGGCATCTCCTCGCCAACCGCGTCTGCTGGTACGTGTACTCCAATGCGGATTTCGCGGTAACGGGGCGGGTGCTGGGCCAGGCCGCGCTCGGCAGCTACACGCTGGCGTGGAGTCTGACCAGCATACCCATCGAAAAGGTCACCGGTCTCGCCACCGCGGTCACCCCTGCGTACCTGGCGGCCGTGAGGAACGAGCTCGAGCTGCTTCGACGCTACCTGCTCGAGCCGACCAGGGCGATCGCCCTGGTCGCGTTTCCGCTGCTCGTCGGTCTTGCGGTCGCGGCTCCCGACGCGGTGCCTCTCGTGCTCGGACGCCAGTGGGACGCGGCAGTCGCTCCGCTGCAGATTCTTGCCTTGTACGGCTGCGTGCGATCGCTCACGCCGCTGCTGCCGCCGTTTCTGATCGTGACCGGCAAGTCCTCGTTCCTGATGTGGAACTCCGTCGCCTACGCTCTCGTGATGCCAATCAGCTTCTACATCGGCACGTACTGGGGTCTCTATGGCGTCGCACTCGCGTGGGTCGCTGCCTATCCCGTCGTCACCATTCCGATGTACCAGCGCGTGCTGAAGACCCTCGAGCTGCCGGCGCGCGACTATCTCGCGACGATCCGGCCGGCGGCGGGCTGTACCGGATTGATGGCAGTGGCTGCGCTGGCGTTTCGCACGTTCAGCGACGACTGGTCGCCGGCGCTGCGGCTCGCCGGCACGATTGGCGCTGGCGGCGTGGTGTATCTCGTCGCGGTGACGCTCCTGTTCAGAGAGCAGTTCTTCGCGTGGCTCACGGAGTACGAGGACCCGACATCCATTCACGGCCGTTGACACCTGGAGCGGGCATGACGCCACTCGTCTCCGCGCTGATTCCGACATTCAACTCCGAGCGCACGCTCGAGGAAGCCCTCGAGAGCGTGCTGTGGCAGACGATTGGCAACATCGAAGCAATCGTGGTCGACGACGGCTCGTCGGATGGCACTGTCGAGATCGCGCGACGGTTCGAAGCGCGACACCCTCGCCGGGTAATCTGCCTGTGCCAGAATCACGCCGGACCGTATGTCGCCCGCAACGTGGCGGCGCAGCGGGCACGCGGAGAGTACCTGGCGTTTCTCGACAGCGACGACGCGTGGCTGCCGGACAAAATCGCGCGCCAGGTCCAGGTGATGAAGGCAAGCGCCGACATCGTGCTCTGTCACACCGGCGTGGTCGTCGTCGATGCCGTCGGCAACGTCGTGGACACCGGCTCGATCGATCCTCGATATCGAGGCCGCTGCTTTGCTGCGCTGCTGATCAGAAACCGGCTCGCGACCTCGTCCGTCGTGATGCGCCGGGATGTCTTCGAGACGCTTGGCGGGTTCGACGAAGCGTTTCCGGCACGCGGCGACTGGGAACTGTGGACGCGCGCCGCCCGCTGCGGTCCGATCGCGGCAGTCGACGAGGCGCTCGTCCGCTACCGCATGCATTCACGCCGGATGAGCCTCGACACCGATCGGATGCGTTCCTATCATCTGGCGATCGTCGAGAAGAACGCCCACAGCTATGGCGACGAACCCGGCCTGCCGCGTTTGATTCGCCACGCTCGCGCGGCGGCATACCTGGGGTACGCGTGGGACTACCTCGCCGCGGGCCGCCGCCGCGAGGCACGCCGTGATGTGTTGCTCGCGCTCGCTCACAGGCCAGTCGTGGCCGCGGCGTGGAAGGCCCTTGCCGCCACATGGCTCTCGGCGGAGCTCGTCGACTGGATCCGTCGCACGCTCGTCAGCCGTCCGCCATCAGCCGCCGGCGTGCCCACGTTGGACGACCTTGTGCAGCATGCGACAGAGTACGCCCTGGTCTGGGGACCCATCACCTTGAAACGGGGCTTCGGATTCGCACGATGACGAGGCCGGTGGCGAGCCGCGCGGCTGCCAGCGTGATCACCGTGCCAACGGCGATGCCAGCCCAGACCACGCGAAGCCCCTGAGCGAGGACGCCCCGCAGAATCCGCGAAGTCGTCGCGCCCATTGCCATGCGCATCCCGGGTTTTTTCGAACAGACCCGCGCAGGATTTTGTCGTGCTTCAGCCACGGGGGCTACTACCGGTTGCAGGGCGTCGACTTCAACGACCCTTCGACTTGATAGCCAGCGTGCGCTCAGGGCAGGCAAGCACAGTGAGCTCATCGCGCGGCAGAGGATGATGTGGGTGCGGATCGAGGATGTGGGCGACAACGAGTTCCCAATAGACGGGAAGACGGACAAGTTCTCTTCGATGAGGAGAACGAGCGGTCGCGAGATACAGCGCGCCTTCGATACGGACAGCCTGTCTGCCCTAGCCGCGTAGCGGCCTAGGCGGAAGCCGACGATCGGGGCCTCCGCAGGATGAGGGGATGTCGAGTACCCCCGGATCACACCGACGAACGAAGGCCGGCTTGGTGAGCCGGTTTTCGCTTCGTAGGGACCCGGAGGTCGCCCAGACCTGCCCGCTGCTCGTGCGCCGGCGTCATCTGCACGCACCGGCCGAGGCGAGCTGCGCCTTCACTCGCCCAGGTGGATGAGTCCGCGTCTCACGCCGACGTTGATGGCGGCGCTGCGGTCGCTGACCTCCAGCTTCGCCAGGATGTTCTTCACGTGAACGCGGGCGGTTTCGTTGCTGATTCCAAGCACCGCCGCGATCTCCTTGTTGCGCAAACCGCGCGAGACGAGCTCGAGCACCTGGATCTCCCGGCTCGTCAACACCGGCGCTACGCTGCGCTTGACCAAGCGCTCACGGAGGTCGGGGCGCATCGAGGGCACCTCGCCGCAGTACACTTGGCGGATGATGTGCACGAGCTCATCGGGCACCTGCTCTTTGAGCAGATAGGCGCTGGCGCCGGCCTGCAGCGCACGATAGATGTCCTCGTCGCCTTGATGCACCGTCAACACGATGATGCGCGCGTCGGGCGACTGCCGCCGAATCGCGTGAATGGCGTCGATGCCGTTACGGTCGCGGAGACGAAGATCCATGAGCGTGATGTCCGGCGCGTACGCCGCGAATTGCGAAATGGCCGTTTCTACCGAGTCCGCAACCGCCACCAGCATCATGTCGGGCTGCCGGCTGATGATGGCCGCCAACCCTTCGGTTACGATGGGATGATCGTCGACGCACAGGATACGAATCAGGTGGGGGGTCATACAGCGATCCTCTGAGCCCCTGCCCCAAGCGGCAGCGCAATCTCGATGCGAGTGCCGCCGCCCACGCAGGAGTGTACGCGCAGCGTCGCACCGATCAGGGCCGCGCGCTCCCGCATGCAGACGATGCCGTAATGGCCGCCCTGACCCGAGGCCGGAGCGTCTGCAAATCCGCACCCGTCGTCGGACACAACCAGTTCGAGCCCGCCGGGCGAGTACGAAAGGGTGACCTCGATCCGGCTGGCACGCGCGTGCAGAATCGCGTTGGTCACAGCCTCGCGCGCGATGCGCGACAGCTCTCGCTCGACGTCTTCCCCTAGGGGAACCGGGGTGCCTTCGGTTCTGACGGAGAACGCGACAGAGCTGCCGGCGGCCTGCGTACCGAACTCGCGCACGGTGTCCACCAGGCCCCGGACAGATCCACCTGAGCGGAGGTTCCAGATGGCATGACGCGCTTCCTTGACGTAGTCCTGCGCCTGCCGGCGCAGCCGCTTCAGCTTCTCGGCCATCGCGGGCGACGTGAGCTGGGGATCGTTGGCGATCGCGTCGCACTGCATGGCGACACCGACCAGTCCCTGCAGCAGCGTGTCGTGTATCTCACGGCTCAGACGCGCGCGTTCGGCCAGGACGAGCGAGAACCGCTTGCGTTCATGGCGGAGTCGCAGCGTCCACGCTCCCCACCCCATCAGCAGGGCCGTTGCCACACACGCCGCAACGAACCCGCGCGTCTCATAGAAGTGCGGACGGATGGTAAACACCCATGGCTGCGCCGCCTCCCGCCACCCGCCGAGCGCGTTGCTTGCTGCGACCCGGAAGCGGTACGAGCCTGAGCGCAGGTTCGTGTACGTGGTCTGGCGGCGCGGGTCTGCATCGACCCAGTCGGCGTCGATGCCCTCGAGCTGGAAGCGGAAGCGAGTCTTGTGGGCGGAGGTCAGGTTGAGCGCCGAATACTCGATCTCGAGGCGATCGACGCCGGCCGGCAACTCCACTCCCTGGGCGGCGTCCACGATGCGGTCGTTGACCGTGACGCGTTCGATTTTCACGTCCAGGAGGTCGGGATCCTGCTTCTGCGCGTCCGGCGGTACGAGGGTGACTCCCTCGCCGGTCACGAACCACAGCGCGCCATCCTCGGTCCGTGTGGACGTTCGGTCGCTGCGCATTCGCGGGAGCCCGGCGAGCCCGTCCGACCTGTCGAACAGCGCATACTTCGGTCGATAGAGGGGATCTTCAGCGGTCTTCGCCGCCTCGGTGTGATGAATGCGAACCAGCCCGCTCGTGGTGGCGATCCAGATGTAGCCTTCGTGATCGTCAGTGATGCCGCGCACGAGATGAATCGGCAGGCGCTCGTCGGCGGTAATCGTCACCGCGCGGTCGTTCTCGTACCGCGTCACGCCGTTCGGGCCTCCAAACCAGATCACGCCCCGATCGTCCTCGTGTATAACGCGGCCGATGCCTGCCGTGAATCCCTGTTCCGGTTCGAACAGCTTCACGCGCCCCGTCTCGTCGAGCAGCCCGATCCGGCCGGTGGAAGACGCCAGCCACAATCGCTGCCGGCTGTCGGCGTACGCCGTCAGGAATCGGATGCCGGCATGTTCGCTCGGTAACGCACCGGGTTGCAGCCCGTCGTCTTCGGACCATCGCTGCAGGCCGCGCTCGGCGTCGACGATGAGAACCCCGCCACGCGGATGAGACGTGATGGAATCGACGTGCCGGAGCACGCTGGTTCCTGCGACCGGGTCGAAGACGTTGCGGCCCCGGAGCTTGCGCAGCACCTGACGTTCCGTCGCGACCCAGATCGTCCCTTGCGCGTCGACGTGGAGCGCGCGGATCGACTCTCCGACGAGATGGCGGTGCTGAACGGGCGGAAGCCGCCGGGCCGCGGGCAGGTCGATCAAGGCATCCGATGTGCCGACCCATACGTGCTGCTCGTCGGACGTGACCACGGCGGTCACCGTGCCTGAGAGCCTGATGGGAACGAATTCCTGCGCGGTTAGACGCGTCAATCCGCTGGTCGAGCCGCCCGCCCAGATATTGCCCTGGCGGTCCTCCAGCAGGGAGAACGCGCCTTCAGTCGCCAAGCCTGTGGCCGCCATCACGCGTTCGACGACATCGCGTCCGGTGGACGCATCGCGCGTGACGCGCCAGACACCATCGCCGCTGGTCGCGACCCACAGGCCATCTCGTCGATCGAACATCAGCTGGAGGCCGCGACCGCGATGATCGGATGGCGTTCCCCTCCGCTGCAGCACACGAAACCCCGTGCGCGAATCGGAAACGTAGATCCGTCCCAGCGCATCGGTTGCCATTGATCGCACCACGTTGTCCGAGGCGAGGCGCAGGCGAGGCGTCCACACCTGCTCGTCGGAGCCGGCGGCCTTCGTGTCGGTGCCGCCGGCGCCAGCGCGCTCGAGCAGCTCGAAGCTGGCGGAACCTGCAGGCCGCCGGTACAGTCCGCTCTCGGCCGCAACCAGCAGCGCGCCGTTGCGATCGAGGTGCGCGCCCCAGATTGCACCGTCCGGCAGGCCGATCGTCGTGCTCTGCTTCTTCCACCGCCCGCCGGACAAGATGAACAGACCGGCTTCGGTTGCCGCCCAGAGCGTACCCGCACGATCCTCGAGAATGGAATTGACCGCGGAGCGAGGAAGCCCATCCGCGTCGGAGAACGTACGAACCTGAACGCCGCGGATCGCGCTGATACCGCCGTTGCCGCCGAAACCAACCCAGAGTTCGCCGTTGCGAGAGTAATGGAGCGCCTGGACCAACCCCGCCGGAAGCGGGTGCGGGCTGAGGAAGCTCCACGGCCGGAATCGAGTTCCGTCGAACCGGTGCAAGCCGGTATCGGTTCCGAGCCAAAGGTATCCCTCGCCGTCCTGCGCCAGCGCGTACACGGTGCCCTCAGGGGCGCCGTCGCTCACTTCCCAGCTGGTAATCGTGTATCCGGTGAGCACGCCGAGGAAATCGACGCCGTGCACGGGGCCGGGCAGGCCGCACACGATTCCGAGCACGAGTGGCCAAACTGACGAGGTTCGGCGCAGCTGACGTGACATGGCGAACCCGAAATTATAGGAACGGCTCATTCCCCTGGAGCGCGGCGCGACTCGACGCGCGCCCGCGACAGTATCACGCCGGCTCGATCCTCAACAGCGCTCCTGCGTCTTCGTCGGTGAGCAGATAGAGAAGACCGTCCGGACCTTGCCGCACCTCCCGGATTCGCTGCTTGAGCTCTGTGAGCAGCGAGTGCCAGGGCCGCTGCGGAAGGCCTTTCGCATCGATCGTCACGTGCTGCAGCTGATTCCCTCGCAGCGCGCCCACGAAGAGGTGGCCTTTCCACTCCGGAAAGCGATCGCCCGTGTAGAACACCATGCCCGCCGCCGCGATCGAGGGATTCCAGAACAGGAACGGCTGCTCCATGCCGGGGGCGCAGGGCTCGGCCTGACTCGGCCCCGTGTCGCCGGTCAGCTCACCGGAATATGACCGGCCATACGAGACGATCGGCCAGCCGTAGTTCCTTCCCGCTCTGATGATGTTGATCTCGTCGCCGCCGAAGGGGCCGTTTTCCGTGTTCCAGATCTCGCCGGTCTCGGGATGCACGATCAGGCCGAGCGAGTTGCGGATGCCGAGCGCGTAGATCTCGGGCCGATACCCCTCACGGCCGACGAAGGGATTGTCCGCCGGGGCAGTGCCATCGTCGTTCAGTCGCAGCACCTTGCCGCCGTGGCTCGCCGGATCCTGCGCATCCCTGGGGTCACCAAAACGGCCGGGATGCGTCATCCCGATCGACATGTAGATCTTGCCGTCGCGTCCGAACACGATGCGCGCCATCGATGCCTGATCGGTCCAGGCATTCGAGACGAACACATCGCGCACGTCCGACAGCGCATAGCCGCCCTCATACCGCGCGCGCGCGAGCGTGGCCGCCGCCACGTCCTTCTCGCCAGCCTTCGGTTTGGAGTACGTGAAGTAGATCAGGCGATTCTCGGCGAACCGAGGATGCAGGGCGATGTCCATCAGGCCGAACCCGCGCAGACGAAGTACCGGAGGGATGCCTATAATCTCGCGCGCATCCAGCACGCCGTTGCGGACGATGCGCAGACGGCCGCCGCGCTCCGTGATGAGGATGTCGCCGTTGGGGAGAAAGGCCAGCGCCCACGGCCGCGTCAATCCCTTCATCGGCACGACGCGATAGCTCGTCTTGCCGGCTCGAAACGCCTGCGGTGTGTCTCCCAGAGGGAAGCCGACGTACCCGCCGGACGGATCCTCGTACGTGGCCGGCGCCTGCTGCGCACGTCCCGTCGCGACGACGAAGATGAGCGCGATCGAGTTGACGACGAGTATTCGCTTCAGCGTGAGAACAAACCGTTCGAACATGATCGATGGCTCCTTTGGGACGAGGAATCGCATCCGTGAGAGTGCATCTTACACGTGCTTCATCACGCGAGCGCTCACACGATCTCGCACGCACGCGCGATCGCGTACGCGAACGGTGCGCGAAGCGTACCCCTTTTGCGGTATGGACAATTCCTGTCTTTGACACGAGTCTCTCGAACTTGATCGCATGAACGCACCCGAGCGGTCTCCCGAGAGTGACGGCTACTCATGCATCGACGATCTGCGCCACCGACCCGCGTGATGATGCAACGCACGGACGAGATCGAGATGGACACTGCACGCGAGGAGACCCCGCACTCGCGTCGCGAGGGACGGACCGAACCGATGGAGGATAAGACATGCAGTGGACGATGAAGACTCTGTCGCTGCTGGTGTGGATCATGATGATCCCGGCTTTCGCGTGGGGTCAGGCCGTCATCGCGGGAGCGGTGAGGGATTCTTCCGGATCAGTGCTGCCCGGTGTGACAGTGGAAGCGACGAGCCCCGCGCTCATCGAAAAGGTCCGGGTGGCTGTCAGCGACGGCACCGGGCAGTACCGCATCGAAGACCTGCGGCCGGGCACCTATGCAGTCACGTTCTCACTGCCGGGGTTCACTACGGTCAGGCGTGAGGGCATCGAGCTGACCGGCTCGTTCACGGCGACGGTCAACGTGGAGCTGTCGGTCGGCGCCCTGGAGGAGACGGTCGTGGTGACGGGAGAAAGCCCGATCGTCGACGTGCAGAGCGCGAGAGGGCAGCTGACGCTGGGCGAGGAAGTCGTCAGGTCCATTCCGACGGTTCGCAGCTACAACGGGTACGTCGTGCTCGTGCCGGGCGTGGTGACGCAGAACAACGACGTGGCCACCGGACCGACCGTGCAGATGTTCCCGATCCACGGAGGCCGCGACGTCGAGGGCAGGCTGAACGTCGATGGCCTCGTGATCTCGAACCCGCCCGGCGGCAATCAGCCGCCCAACTACTCGGCTGACATCGGGAACGCCCAAGAAGTCACGTTCACCACCGCCGGCGGCCTAGGTGAAAACGAGACGGCCGGGCTGACGATGAACGTGGTGCCGAAGACCGGCGGCAACGATGTGCAAGGATCGGTGTATTTCAGTGCCAGCGGGGAGGCGCTGCAGAGCAGCAACTTCACGCCGGAGCTGCGGGCGGCCGGGTTGCGGGAGCCGACGCCCCTGACCAAGCTCTACGATTTCAGCGCCGCGGTCGGCGGACCGATTATGCGCGATCGGATTTGGTATTTCGCCAACGCTCGCGTGCAGGGCAGCCATCGCATCAACGCGAATCAGTTCTACAACCTCAACGCCGGCGACCCGACGAAGTGGACGTACGCGCCCGATCTGAGCCGTCCAGGCTTCACCGACTCCACCTTCGACAACGTCAGCGCCCGCATCACGTGGCAGGCGACGCGCCGTCACAAGTTCGGGATCTTCTGGGACGAGCAGGCGATCTGCCGCAGCTGCGAGGGAGCGGGCACGCGCCTGATCAACTCGCCCGAGGCCGTCGGTGTGTCCACGCAGAAGCCGTTCCGGGTGCAGCAGGCGACGTGGTCGTCACCCTTGACCAACCGCGTCCTGCTCGATGCGGGGCTCGGAACCACGTACTACAGGTACGGTCCGTTCGAGCGGACTCCGTCGACGCGGCATCTCATCCGCGTGGTCGAGCAGTGCGCCGGCGGATGTGCGGCAAACGGCAACATCCCCGGCATCGCGTACCGCTCGGCCGACTTCCAGAACCACAAGGCCGGCGCCTACAACTGGCGTGCGTCGGCGTCCTATGTCACGGGCGCGCAGAGCTTCAAGATCGGCTACCAGGGCACCTACTTCATCGACGATCGCCAGTACTACTCCAACGATCACGATCTGACCTACCGCGTGAACAACGGCGTGCCGAACCAGTTGACCATGACCGTGTCGCAGCCGCAGCTGGCGCGCGCGGCCATTGCCGCGCTGTACGTGCAGGACCAGTGGACCTTGGGCCGCCTCACGCTGCAGGGGGCGCTGCGCTACGACCGCGCCCGCGGGTGGTTCCCGGCACAGCAGGTCGGACCGTCGCGGTGGGTGCCGGAGCCGATCGTGTTCGCTGAAACGCCTGGCGTCGACAGCTATCACGACATCACACCGCGGATGGGCGCGGCCTACGATCTGTTCGGGAACGGCAAGACCGCGCTCAAGGCCAGCCTGGGTAAGTACCTGCTGGGCGTCAGCACCGGCCAGCCGCTCACCTTCTACAACACGAATCCGGTCCTCCGGCTGGCCAACACCAACCCGCTTTTCGGTGTCCTGGGCGTGCAGCGGGCGTGGACCGATGCCAACGGCAACTGGGAGCCCGACTGCGACCTGCTGAATCCGTTCGCGCAGGACCTTCGCGCCAGCGGCGGCGACTTCTGCGGCCAGATGTCGAACACTGCATTCGGAAAGCCCATCCTGACCGGCAATTTCGATCCGGATGTGCTCAAGGGGTGGGGGATCCGTCCATCCGACTGGAGCTTGAGCGTCGCCGTGCAGCAGCAGCTGTTCGCCCGCGCCTCGGTGGAGGTGGCCTATCACCGGCGGTGGTTCCAGAACTTCAACGTAACCGACAACCTTGCCGTCGAACCTTCGGACTTCGAGCCGTTCAGCGTGACCGCTCCGCTGGATCCCCACCTTCCGGGCGGCGGCGGCTACACGATCAGCGGCCTGTATGACCTCAAGCCGAACAAGTTCGGCCTGATCGACAACATGATGACGCTCGCGAGCAAGTACGGCGCGTGGACGGAGCACTTCGACGGCGTCGACGTCACGCTCAACATTCGCACCCGGGGAGGCTTCACCTTCCAGGGAGGCACGAGCACGGGCCGCAGCGTCACCGATACGTGCGATGTCCGGGCGAATCTGCCGGAGTTCACTGCCATTCCGTCGACCGGCATCGGCCCCGGAAACATGATGTCGGCGGTCAGCCCGGTGCACCCGCACTGCTACTACAACACCGGAATCCTCACGCAGCTCAGGGCTCTCACCGTCTACGTCGTCCCCAAGATAGACGTGCAGGTGAGCAGTGTGTACCAGAACAAGCCGGGCCCCATGCTCTCGGCCAACTACGCGGTGCCCGCCGCCGTGGTGGCGCAGTCGCTCGGCAGAATGCCGTCGGGGAACGTTCCCAACATTACCGTGAATCTGATTGAGCCGGGCACGATCTATGGCGACCGCATCTCACAGCTCGATATCAGGCTCGCCAAGATCCTGAGGTTCGGCCGGACACGGACCACCCTCGGCGTCGATCTGTATAACGCGCTGAACTCCAACACGGTGCTGACGTACAACCCCACGTTCGTGCCCGGCGTGCAGTGGCAGCAGCCACGCGCGGTCATGTCGGCGCGGCTGGTCCGGATCAGCGGCGAGCTGTCGTTCTGACAGCTCGGACCGCCCCAGGGGACAGCATGCGAACCCATTTGGCGGGGTTGATCGCGGTGGCCGTCATCGCGTCGGCAGTCAGCGCCGTCGTCACGTCGGCCGTGATGCGAAGCGCAGCGTCGGGACGGGAGTTGCCGCGAACGCCGGATGGCAAGCCGGACTTCAGCGGCATCTGGCAAGCGCTCAACGAAGCGCACTGGGATCTGGAAGCGCACGAGGCGCGGCCGGGAGCGGTGACGCAGCAGGGCGTGTATCCGTTCCCGTACGTGCAGGTGCCCGCCGCCCCCGTGCTGGCGTTGGGCGCCGCCGGGGGAGTGCCGGGCTCGCTTGGAGTCGTCAGCGGGGACGGCCGTATCCCGTACACCCCGGAGGCTGCGCTGATCAAAAAGGCCAACGCCGAGAACTGGATCGATCGGGACCCCGAGCTCAAGTGCTACCTGCCGGGCATTCCACGGGCGATGTACATGCCTTACCCGTTCCAGATCGTCCAGAGCACGAACAAGGTTCACTTCGGCTTCTCGTTCAGCAGCGCGGCGCGCACCGTCCACCTGGACAAGGTCGAAGGCCCGCCGGATGACACTTGGATGGGCCACTCGGTCGGCCGGTGGGAAGGAGACACGCTCGTCGTCGGCGTGACGAACTTCAACGGCAAAACGTGGTTCGACAGAGCCGGCAACTTCCACAGCCGCGACCTGCGTCTGGTCGAACGGTTCACTCTGATGACGCCTGACGCCATCCGCTATGAAGTGACCATCACCGATCCCAACGTCTTCACCCGGTCATGGCAGATTTCGATGCCGCTCTATCGCCGACTCGAGCCCGACATGCAGCTGCTCGAGTACCGGTGCATCGAGTTCGTCGAGGAGTTCCTCTACGGACATGTCCGCAAGAAGCAGCTCGTGACGCACTGGGAGGGCGAGACGATGAGGGTCGATATTACGCGGAAGATTCCTGCCGGCGACAGGTTCTATGAATGGTACGGAAGGTAAACATGCGAAGTCGCAGACGACCACTGTTGCTCGCCCCCTGCAGACCGGCCCGGGTGCTCGCGGCTGCGGTCGTCGGGATCGGTTTACTTCTGGCGGGAGTGACGGTCTCGGCGCATCACGCCTTCTCGGCGGAGTTCGATGCGAGAAAGCCGGTGCAGTTCACCGGGACGGTCATCAAGATGGAGTGGGTGAATCCCCACGTCTGGCTCCACCTGGCCGTAAAGACGAAGGACGGGAAGACGGAGAACTGGGCCTTCGAAGCGGGGGCGCCCACCGTGCTGTTCCGACGCGGTTTCACGAAAGACTCCCTGCTGCCGGGAACGCAAGTCGTGGTGTCCGGCTACCAGGCAAAGGATGGATCCCGCCGGGCCAACGGCAGGGACATCACGTTCACCGACGGGCGCAGGTTGTTTCTCGGCTCGTCCGGCATCGGCGCTCCGTACGAATTGACGCCCGAGAGCCAGAAGGCACCGCCGCAGAAGGCCGCACCGCGGAAGTAGAGGATTCACACGGGTGTCGGCCAGACCGGGAGCGGTAATCGGCAGCGGGATCGTTCTTCTCATCGCCGCTCTTGATCCCGCCACGAGCGCGCAGACTCCACGCGAGGCGCCGAAGACGATCGCGACAGAAGCCGAGTTCCGCAGGGCGATGAAGGAACTTTCCAACTGGGGCCGATGGGGCGAAGACGACGAGCTAGGGGCGTCCAACCTGATTACACCAGACAAGCGGAGGCGCGCCCTGGCGCTCGGAAGGGAAGGCGTGGTGATCTCCCTGGCTCGTGATGTGCCCCAGGAAACGGACGCGGACGTGCCGGTGATCGTGGAGCGCGAGCTGGTCAACGCCGGCCCGACAGGGGCCACCGACCGGTACCGATACACGGGCACCTATCATGGCGCGATTCACACCCATCTCGATGCGCTCAACTGTCACGTCCTGTTCGAGGGGCAGGGCTACAACGGGCGATCGTGGGAGGAGATCGAGCGCGCGGGCGGGTGTCCCAGGGGGCACATCAACGCTTTGAAGGATGGCATCGTCACGCGCGCCGTCCTGTTCGACGCGACGCTTCTTCCGAACAAGGCCGCGCCGCAAGGCTGGGTGGAGCCGGGCACAGCGATTACTCGCGAAGACCTCCTGGCTCTGGAGCGGATCGAGAACGTGCGGCTAGCCCCCGGCGACGTAATGCTCCTCTACACCGGCCGCTGGAAGCGGCGTGCGGCGCTCGGGCCTAGTCCGGAGGCGACCGGGTTTGCGGGGTACCACGTCGACGTCGCCTATTTGATCGGAGAGCGCGACGTGGCGTTCATTGGCGCGGACGGCCCGAACGAAGTCGTGCCGGGAGACCGGCCCAAAGGCGTCGGGTCGATTCATCAACTGGCCAGCGTGGCGATGGGTGTGGGCATTTTCGACAACCTCGATCTCGAACGAGCCGCCGCAGAGGCCAGGCGGCTGAAGCGCTATGAGTTCCTGTTCGTGAGCGCGCCGTTGCGCATCGAAAAGGGAACCGGGTCGCCCCTCAACCCGATAGCGGTCTTCTGACATTGGAGCGTCTACCTGCTCAGGATGGGTCTATGAGGCGACGAATTCTTTCATCGCTGGCTGTGGCTGCTCTCGTTGTTGCCGCCATCCTGTTCGTGAAGCCGGCTCTGGCGCGGCTGGCGGGACAGCATTCCACGGGTGCGGTGATGACGACGCCGTGGGGTGAGCCGGACCTGCAAGGCATCTGGAGAGAGGACTACCAGGTGCCGCTGCAGCGGCCCGCGCAGTTTGCGGGAAAGGAGTTCTTCACCGATGAGGAACGGGCCGAGCTCGACAAGATCCGGGGCGCCGCGCCCAGGTTTACGGATGTGGGCATCGCGGCCCGCGGGACGGAGCAGGACGTCGCTGGCGCATACAACACTGTCTTCACCTCCATCAGGCCCACCGGCCGGCGCACGTCGCTGATCACGGATCCGCCCGGCGGCAGGATTCCACCGTTGACGCCCGAGGCGCAACAACGGGCCGCGACCGCGCGCGAGTTCCAGCTGGCCCTCCTGCAAGCGACGGAGGCCTGCAAGAGCAGACTCCCATCGTGCGCCGACGGAAAGTACGGACCACCATCACCACGGCGGTCGGAGACGCCCCCCTACTACGTGGGCACCGGGGGGCTGGCTGCCGGCGCGATCAATCGCGCCGACGGCCCTGAGGACCGAATCCTGGGCGAGCGCTGCATGGCGGCCGTCCTTCCGGACTTCACCGGCTTCCGTCGAATCGTGCAGTCTCCCGGTGTGGTGGCGATCTTCTACGACACTGGCCAGGGACAGGGATGGCAACGTTTCATTCCCATTACGGACGGTCCGCATCTGCCGTCGCACGTCCGCCAATGGTGGGGAGACTCGCGCGGCCGCTGGGAAGGCGACACGCTCGTGGTCGATGTCACCAATTTCAGCCCAAAGTCCGACTATCAAGGCGCACGCGAGAACCTGCACCTCATCGAGCGCTGGAGACGAATCGACGCGAACACGCTCGAGTACATGGTCACGATCGAGGATCCGACGACCTGGACGAGGCCGTGGACCGTTACCCAGGAATTGAACCTGCAAAACAACGAGGCCAACCGGATCTACTACGAGCCGCGCTGCCACGAGGGCAACCATGGCCTGGCAGGGATGCTCCTGGGAGCGCGCATAGAGGAAAAGGAATTCAAGGAAGGACGAGGCCCTGATCCGGCGACGAGGTGCAGCGCCTATTGCGGCTCTGGGGTCGAGGAACTGAGCGACCGCGATCCGCTGGGAGGCTGAGTCGTCCTCGGCGTTCCACCGGAATCATCCGCGCGGCGAGGGATGCGCGCCGGGCGCGGACCCGTAGAAGAGGCTCTGTCCCTTCGACCGCATCCAGAGAGGGTTTTCATGCGTCCACTGCGCCGGTGCCTGTTCGTGGCCTCGATGGCCGTCCTCCTGCATGCCGGCTGCACCGCTTCCGAGCGCGTGTCGGCCGCCGATGACGAGCGGCGGTACACCACGTGGAGCAGCTATCTCGGCACGCCCGACTCCGCCCAGTACTCCGCGCTGACGCAGATCGACAAGTCGAACGTGCACCAGCTCGAGCTCGCCTGGACCTATCCAGCCGGGGAAGCCACCTTTACTCGCTTCGGACCGCTCGTCGTGGACCGCACGATGTACGTGCTCACGGGGTCGCGATCGATCGTTGCGCTAGACGCGGTGACGGGCAAAGAGATCTGGACGCGCCGCAACGAAGGGCGGGTCGGCGATCGCGGCATCAGCTACTGGGAGAGCGCGGACAGATCCGATCGACGGCTGTTCTACATCAACGAGGGCATGCTGACGGCCATCGACGCTCGCTCGGGCAACGTCATCCTCTCGTTCGGACGCAACGGTCAAGTCGACCTGAGGGGTGGGCTCACCCGCGACACCACCAACATGCCACCGCTCCAGACCGGCAATCCAGGACGTGTGTTCGAGAACCTGATCATCGTGTCGCTTCCGTCCCAAGGCGGCCTCAAGTATCGCTCCAATCCAGGGGACGTGCGCGCCTACGACACGAGAACCGGAGAGCTGAAATGGACCTTCCACAGCGTCCCCGCGCCCGGCGAAGTGGGGGCGGACACCTGGCCGGCGTCGGCGCTCCCCGACGGCAGCGGCGTCCACAACTGGAGCGAGTCGACCCTCGATGAACGCCGCGGCATCATCTACATCCCGTTTGGCACCGCCCGATTCGACTTCTACGGCGGGAACCGGCATGGCGACAATCTGTTCGGCAACAGCCTCGTCGCGCTCGATGCGCGCACCGGAAAGCGGCTGTGGCATTTCCAGGCGATCCACCATGACGTTTGGGATTACGACCTTCCCGCCGCGCCCAAGCTCCTGACCATTCGGAAGGACGGTCGAGACATCGATGTGGTGGCGCAGCCGACGAAACACGGCTTCGTCTTCGTGTTCGATCGCGTGTCGGGAGCGCCCGTGTGGCCGATCGAAGAGCGGCCGGTGCCGCAGACCGACGCGCCCGGGGAACAGACGTCGAAGACGCAGCCGTTTCCGACCGCGCCGCCTCCGTTCGCGCGGCAATCGTTCACCGAGCGGGACATCAACCCGTACCTGCCGGAAGACGAACAGCGCGCCTTGCGAGAGCAGCTTCGGCAGTCGCGGAACGAGGGGCTGTTCACGCCACCCAGTCTGCGCGGCTCGATCATGATGCCGGGATGGAACGGCGGCGGCAACTGGGGGAGCTCGGCGGTCAACCCGGGGAAGGGCACGATGTTCATCGTCTCGAAGGAAATCCCGACGTACGTCAAGCTGATTCATCCGCGGGAGGCAACCGGAGCAGCATCCGATGGCCCCGGCCGCCCCTCCAACGTCGGAGAGGACTTCGTCGCGTTCCACGCCCCTTACCAGTGGATGCTCTCCGAGTCGACCGGCCTCCCGGCGATCGCCCCGCCCTGGTCGACGTTGACTGCCTACGACCTCAACAAGGGAACGATCCTGTGGCAGGTTCCCAACGGCGAGGTCGCTGGCGTGCCGAGCCGCACCGGTACACCGACCGGGAGCCAGGCACCGCGCGGCGCGCCGGTCGCGACCGCCGGCGGGCTGCTGTTCGTCGCGACCTCGTCCGACCGCAAGCTGAGAGCCTACGACCAGGACAACGGCAAAGTGCTCTGGCAGTACGCGCTGCCGGCGGCATCGGAGGGCGTGCCGGCAATCTACGAGGTCGATGGACGACAGTACGTCGCCATCCCTGTCGGCGGCGCCGGCTTCATGCCGGTGAAGATGCCAGGGCAAGCGCCTCCCGGCCCGAATCAATACATGGTGTTCACGCTTCCGAATCGAAAGTAGCAGCCGGCATCGCCGTTCCGCCGCCGCATCGCCGCGCTCAGGATGTCAGATATGCCTCGCCTCATTGGTTGTGCTCTGCTCGCTGCGACGGCCGTGGCGTTCTCCACGCCACCAACGCTGCTCGCGCAATGGTTGCACTACCCGACGCCCGGGATCCCGCGGACGCCCGACGGCAAGCCGGACCTGATGGCCGCAACGCCTCGCACGCCTGGTGGCAAGCCCGATTTCTCCGGGATGTGGCTGACCGCCGACGGCATGACGTGTGAGGAGCGGGACAATCGTTTCCTCGAGTGCGGCGCGGAACTGCCGTTCTCGCGTTACGGGGTCGATATCAACAAGGGTGTGCCAGGCGGCTTGCCGTACAGGTCGGAGACCCTGGAGATCGTGAAGAAGCGGATGGCCGAGGAGGGCAAGGACGATCCGCATGCGCGGTGTCTCCCTGATACATTCCTGCGATCGTATGGCTTGCCCCACATCCACAAGATCATCCAGCTTCCGAACCTGCTGGTCGTGCTCAACGAAGACAAGGCCTCCTACCGCCAGGTCTTCGTCGACGGGCGGACGTTGCCGGACGATCCAAACCCCGCGTGGAACGGGTATTCATCCGCGCGGTGGGACGGGGACACGCTGGTGATCGAATCGGCGGGATTCCGCGACGACTTGTGGCTCGACGTCGCCGGCAACTTCATTACGAGCGCCGCCAGGATACGAGAGCGAATCAGCCGTCCCAGCTTCGGCTACCTCCTCATCGAAGCCACCGTCGACGACCCGAAGGCATACACGCGGCCATGGACCATCAACCTCCGACAGAAGATCGTTGTCGACACGGAGCTCATCGAGGAGATCTGCCTTGAGAACGAGAAGTCGTCGGAGCGCATGCGCGGGAATACGGCTCCTTCCGAACCAGGTGCGGGTGCCGGTCCACAGGCCGCCGTGACGACCGAGACGGCCATGTGGCCCATCGCCAGTCCTTCTTCGCGCCGCCACAGTCCGTGACGGTATCAACGCGGAGCACGCGGAGTGCGGCGGTGCGCCGGCCGCAGGCCGGCACCCCTACCGCGCTACGCGCGGCACCGCCGGATCCGGACCCGTTGCTGATCCGTTCTGCGGGCTCCGCGTGCTCTGCGATTCGGACCCGTGGCCGCGCGATGCGCGGCCTGGAAGGAAAGCGGCGCCGCTCACAAGCGCCACGTGGAGCAGGAGGCGTTTGTGAGTGGGCCTATTCTCGATTCAGGGCACCGGCCGCCGTCACGCGTCACGCTCCTCGGCCTCGGGTCGCGAGCAGCCGCCGGCGCATAAGCGATCGCGCCAGGATCGCTGCAGATCCGTCGACGCGTCGGTTGACAGAGTCGTGGTATCGCGGCAGATTGATCGGTCGATCCCAATCCAAGACGTCACCCTGGAGGGCCGCGAGAACATGGCATTGGCTACCCGAGCTCAGAACGCGATTGCCAACTACCCGCCCGGCATGGGCATCACATGTCACCAGGCGGTGTGGTTCTGGGCCGCCGAGGAAGCAACGGCGCAGGGGCTCGTGCCTCCGCGGCCGCTGCTCACGCGCATGGGCAACATCGCCAACATGCCGGGCGGCGCGCAGGGCGCAATGCTGCGCCTGCCGCGCGTCTGCGCGTTCGATTTCAACACGGGTGCGACGCCTCCACCGGGCACCGTCTTGCTATGGATCACCGGGCCGACGCACAGTGCGGTCGTCACCCAGAACGGCATCTCCGGCTACAACCAGAGCTGCATCTTTCCGCACCTGCCGGCGCTCGGAAACTACTCGACCTGCGCGCCGGCGCAGCTGGGCGCGGGGCAGAAGCTCTGTTACCTGATCGCGGAGAACGACATCGTGAAAGCGGCGGGTGGAGTGTTCCACCTGTAACCGCACGTGTTCGCGTATTTGCCGAAGCCCCGTGTCCGGATGCAGCGGGGAAGTGGTGAGATCGCGGAACGGCCCTTCCGTGAATAGCTGCTAATCGTTCCTGATGGCGACGATCGCGTTCCGCAGGCAGTCTGCCGTCGCCTCGAGGGAGCTGTTGATGATCCGCAAGCTGAGGACCCAGGCGGTGTACGTCAGCGATCAGGAGAAAGCGCTGGCCTTTTACCGCGACCAGGTTGGCTTCGAGGTGCGGCGGGACGTCCCGCTGGGCACGCTCGGCCGATGGATCGAGCTGGCGCCGCCCGGCGCGGAGTCGGCTCTCGTCCTTTATCCGAAGGCGATGATGCCGGACTGGGACAAACGAGCCCCTTCGCTCGTGGTCACCTGCGACGACACCGTGGCGACGTGCGCCGAGCTCGTCAGACGCGGAGTGACGCTCCTGAAGGAGCCGCAGAAGATGGCCTGGGGACGTTCGCCAGCTTCGCCGATCTCGACGGCAACGAGGTAGGTCTCACCGATCAGCCCTGAGCTGTGTCGGAGCAGGTCGGCTCTACGACAGAGTTGCCATCCGACTGACACAAGCGGCCGCGCGTCGCGCAGTCGCGTGAAGCGACAGACGCCTTCAACTCCACTCGATTTCTCCCCATTTCATGCCCCCGCCCTCGGGTACGCCGCTTGTCCCTGGCGGGCGGGGGTTCTCATGACGCGGACACGTGTGCGCGCCCTGCTCACCGCCCTGTGGTCGGGGCTGCTGCTGATCGCATCGGTTTCCCCGGTCTCGGCTCAGAGCGGTCGCGTGATCGTCGAGCTGCGGCTGCCTTCGCGGCACGTCCCTGAAGGCGAACTGCCGGATGCGACGACGATTCTCAATCAGCGGCAGTCGATCGCCGCGCGAGCCGCGCAGGTGCTCTCGCGGCTGCCCGCGCGAGCACGCCCCGCACTGCGGCGCTTTCAGACCGTTCCCTTCGTCGCGCTCGACGTGACCCCTGAAGAGCGCAACGCGCTCGCGGCCGACCCCGACGTCGCGCGCGTGCTCGACGACGCGCTTCTCTTCCCGGTGCTTGCCGACAGCGCACCGCTCGTCGAAGCCGATCAGGCGTGGACCGCCGGCTATGACGGCACCGGGACGGTAATCGCGGTGCTGGATACGGGCGTGGACCGGATGCACCCGTTTCTCGCGGGGAAAGTGGTGGAGGAGGCCTGCTTTTCGAAGACCGTGCCCGGCCTCAGCCAGACGCTGTGCCCGAACGGGCTCGACCGGCAGGTGGGGGCCGGAGCGGCTGCGCCCTGCGTGCTGACCAACTGCTTTCACGGCACGCACGTGGCAGGCATTGCCGCAGGCAGCGATCCGTCCGCGCCGGAAGCGATTGCCGGCGTGGCCAGAGGCGCCGGCGTGTTCGCGATTCAGGTCTTCACCAGGGTCATCGATCCGGCGCAGTGCGGCGGCGCCGCACCGTGCATCGGCGCATTCTCCTCGGACGTGATCGCCGGGCTCGAACACGTCTACGCCGTCGCCCTCGGCGGAACCCGTGACATCGCCGCGGTCAACATGAGCCTCGGCGGCTCTCTGTTCACCTCGCCCTGTGACAACGAGCCGTACAAACCGATCATCGACAACCTTCGCGCGATCGGCGTGGCCACGGTCGTTGCCGCGGGCAACACCGGAATTCCGTTTGCCATTTCCTCGCCTGCGTGCATCTCGTCCGCGGTGAGCGTCGGTTCGACGGACGCCGACGACGCGGTGTCCGCGTTCTCCAACGCCGCATCGTTCCTGTCGCTGTTGGCGCCCGGTGAGTCGATTACCTCGTCGATCACCGGCGGCACGTACTCGTCCGCGAGCGGCACGTCGATGGCCACGCCGCATGTAGCGGGTGCCTTTGCCGTGCTGCACCAGGCGGCGCCGGGCGCGAGCGTGGCGCAGATTCTGGGGCGCCTGCGCAGCACCGGCCTTCCGATTCGTGACGGACGGCTTCTGGGCGGATCGACGGTTCCACGCATCAGGCTGCTTCGCGCGCTGGCGACGTTCGTGCCCGTGACGAACCCGGCGCCGACGATCAGCTCGACCGATCCCACGCACGCGCGCGCCGAGGCAGGTCCGCTGACGCTGCGGGTGTCCGGCACCGGATTCAGCACGTTCTCGGTGGTTCGGTGGAACGGCGCCGATCGACCCACTCGTCTGGTCAGCACCACGACGCTGGAGGCAACGATTGCCGCCGGCGACTTGACCGCGCCGGGGACGGCATGGGTCAGCGTGCATGCGCCAGGTCCAGGCGGCGGCACGACGGACGCCCTTGCCTTCACGATCGATCCGCCGGCGTCGCTGACGGTGAGCGCATCTACGGTTGCGCCGGGCAGCTCGGTGACGGTCACGCTGACGAACGGGTTCGGCGGCTCCAGCGACTGGCTGGGGCTGTTTCGAACCGGCGCGTCCGACCAGAGCTACCTGCAGTGGACGTGGGTGGGGGCCGGCGTCACGAATCGGACGTGGACGGTGACGATGCCGGACACGGCCGGGACATACGAGTTCCGTCTGTTCGTCGCAAACGACGTTCGGAGAGCGACGAGCCCGCCGGTGACGGTGGACGCGTCGCTCAACCCGGCGCCGATCGTGACGTCGCTGTCGCCCGGCTCTGTCGTGACCGGGGGACCGGCCTTCACGCTGACAGTCAACGGCAGCAGGTTCGCGGCGAACTCCGTGGTGCGCTGGAATGGTGTGAACCGTCCAACGACCTTCGTCAGCGCCACACAGCTGCAGGCGTCGATCGGCGCCGCCGACATCGCATCGCCGGGCACGGCGGACGTGACGGTATTCACCCCGGCGCCCGGAGGCGGCGCGTCGGCGGCAGTGCCGTTCACCATTCGCGGCCTCCCGGCGCTGGCAGTGAGCGCGACGAGTGTGGCCGGCGGCAGCCCGCTCACGGTGACGCTGACGGATGGGGCAGGGGGCACGTCCGACTGGCTCGCGTTGGCGGCAGCAGGCGCAGCGGACAACAGCTACCTGCAGTTCACCTACGTCGGCCCCGGTGTGACGACTCGTACGTGGACGGTAACCGCACCGACAACACCGGGGGCGTACGAGTTCCGGCTGTTCGCGAACAACGGGTACACCCGACTGGCGACCAGTGAGGCTGTCACAGTACTCCCAGGTCCTCCGGTCATCGGCTCGCTCTCTCCCGCGGCTGCACTGGCCGGCGGCGCAGCCTTTACCCTGACAGTCAATGGCAGCGGGTTCACGCCCGGATCGATCGTGCGATGGAACGGCGCCGATCGTGCGACTACGTTCAGCAGCACGACGCGGTTGGTTGCGTCGATTCCCGCCTCCGATCTCGCAACGGTGGGCACCGCGCAGGTGACGGTGTTCGACCCGTCGAGTGGCAGGACGTCCCAGCCGTCGCCATTTTCCATTCAGCCCGCGCCGGTGTTGACGGTCAGCTCGACGTCGATTACGACAGGAACGGCAGTGACGGCGACGCTCACTGGCGGTCTTGGCGGCGCGACGGACTGGCTCGCGTTTGCGTTGACAGGCGCACCGGACAACAGCTACGTGCAGCACACCTACGTCGGCCCGGTCACGACGCGGACGTGGACGATCACCGTGAACGCTCCCGGTACCTACGAGTTCAGGCTGTTTCTGAACAACGGCTACACGCTGGCGGCGAAGAGTCCGTCGATCACGGTGACCGTCGGAACCCCGCCCGCCTTGACGGTCAGCACGACGACGGCTGCCCCGGGTGCTCCCGTGACAGTGACGCTCACCCACGGGTACGGCGGTTTGACCGACTGGCTCGCGCTCGCGCCAGCCGGATCCCCGAACACGAGCTACCTTCAGTTCACGTACGTCGGCGGCAACGTGACGAGCCGAACGTGGACGGTGACGATGCCGAGCACACCCGGCACGTACGAGTTCCGGCTGTTTCTCAACAACGGCTACACGCTGGCGGCGACGAGTCCGCCCATCACGGTGAAGTGAGCCGAAAGCTCAGCCGTCCTTCGAGCCGTCGGGAATCTCCAGAGGGAATGGCGTCAGTTGTCAGGCGAAGAGGTCCGGCTGAAGCCGCACACTGCAGCCAGCGGAGTGCGGCAGCGAGCCGCCCATCGCGGTCTTCTGTGCAACGCGATGAAGGGATCCCCGACCGTTTTTGCTACCTTACCGCCATGGGGCTCAAATTCCATCAAGGCGACAAACCGATCTACGCGGCCTATACGAAAAACAAGGCCTGGAACGACGACGAACTCCTGAAGAATCCGAAGAACAATGCACCCAATCCCGAGTGGCTCAAGGAGTGGAACACGGAAACCAAGGTGAAGGAGACGCTCCGTTGTCCGCTCTCACGGATGTTCTACGCGAACCAACCCGATGAGCTGACGAAGCAGGTCGGGGCGTTGCTCGACGGCGATCCCGACGGCCTCAACCTCTGGGTGATCAAGGGATTCCATCAGGTGGAGCACGAGAAAGCGAACGACCTGCTGAAGACCCACTTGACCATCGGACTCGATGGCCAGCTGTGGCACTTCGACTGCCGGATGCCGCGAGGCACGATGACGATGCCGCCGCACGTCATCGGCGTGAGCCACGGCTCCCTGCAGACAACGATGGATGCCGACGGGTTCGAGCAGGTCACAGGAAAAAAAAAGAGAGGCAGAAGGCACTGATCCCGCGGGGGCCGGCCCGGCGTTTCCGCGGAGACAACGCGGCGTTCGAAGCCGGCCGGCCCGCCATCGCCAACCTCATCAGGAGGATGAGCGCGTAAGCCGCCTTACGTCTCTTGTAACGCCAGCCCCGCAAACTGCTGAACGCACGGTCGACGACGCCGGTATCCGTCTTGCTACCCGAATGGGCGGCGGGGAGAACCGGAGTACAGATGCGCAGGAGTCTCGTCGCCACATCGGTCCTCGCAGCCGCCATGATCGCGGCCGCGGCGTGCGGAGGATCGTCAACGTCAACGCCCAGCTCGCCGTCGCAGACCCCGACACCAGCCCCCATCACCATCACGATCACGCAGCAGAACGGGGCGCAGTCGTTCTCGCCCAATCCGGCGATGGCCGGAGGACAAATGGTCGTCTTCCGCAACGCGGACTCCATCGTCCACCGGGTCGTGCTGAACGACGGCTCCATCGATACCGGCGACATCGCGCCCGGTGCCACGAGCGGCGCCGTACGCATGCCCGACAACGGAGCCAACTATCACTGCTCGCTGCACCCGGCCATGGTCGGCGCGGTGAGTCCCGTGGCTGGTGGTCCACCGCCCGCGTGCGAGGGGATCTACTGCTGAAGATGGTTCGTGGCTAGTGGCTGGTCGTTACTGGTTAGTCGTCGGGTGGCTTCGTGGCGTGGCCGGGCGACGAAGCCGCGCGGCAGCACTTGAAGGAAGAAACCATTCGCAGCGCTCGCCGGGGGATCGCCGGAGCCGCGTACAATGGTCGTCGAGAACCCCATGTCTCGCGCCATCCGTACGCGCACGAAGTGGCTCCTTCTGCTGCTGCCGTTCGTCCTGCTGGGCCTTGCCCACGCGGATCGGGATCCTGATTCGATCGCCAACTGGCGTGCGGCGAGCCGCGACTCCGTCGGCCTCGCGCCGGATCCCGCGACGACAAAGGAGCCGGTCGTGCAGGTGTACGCGGCGCGCGCGGTCCGCTGGCGCGGGTACTTCGGCGTGCACACATGGGTGGCCGCCAAGCGTGCGAATGCGCCGGCGTTCACGGTTTACGAAGTGACCGGCTTCGCCGTACGCCGCGGCGGGCGCGCGGTGCGCATCAGCCAGCGGCCGGCCGATGGCCGATGGTTCGGCAGCAGGCCCGATCTGCTGGCCGACGTCCGCGGGGACGCCGCCGGCGCGTTGATCCCCCGGATCGAACGCGCGGTGGAGACCTACCCGTACCAGGACACCTATCGCATCTGGCCCGGACCCAACTCCAACACTTTCACGGCGTTCGTGCTGCGCGAAGTGCCGGAGCTGCGCGTGGACCTTCCCGCCAACGCCATCGGCAAGGACTATCTCGGGTCGCGCGTGTTCGCGCCATCGCCGAGCGGCACGGGCGTGCAGGCGAATCTGTTCGGCCTGCTGGGCGTTCTGGCTGGCCTGGAGGAAGGGGTGGAGCTCAACGTCCTGGGCCTCACCTTCGGCATCGATCCGAATGATGTCGGCCTGAAGCTGCCGCTGGTCGGGCGCCTCGGCTTCCGGTAGTGGACGTCACCCGCTAGTTGACTTTGAGCCGCTGGTAGCGACGCTCCGGATCCTCGAAGTACCGGTTGTCTTCGCACACGTACTCCTGGATCCGGTAATCGGGCCACCGCTTGTACATCCAGGGCCAGGTCCACGGCTTCGTCAGGTATTCGGGATCCTCGACGGTCACCTGGTTCTCGAGGATCTCGTCGTTGATCAGGCGCAGGCGCTCCGTGATCCGCATCTTCGGCGAGTGCGGCACGTTGCGGAAGCGCACCGACTCCTTGACGCCCACCGTCTCGATGATCAGGGTGTCTCCCTGCCAGCGCCCGGTCGAATTCCCCGCGAAGCGCGGCTCCGCCTCCTCTGGTGCCGGCGCCGCCTCATCGAGGTAGACGCGGCGCACCTGGTTGTACGCCTCCTGAATGATCGTCACACGGCCCGGCGTCTCGAGAATTTCCATCGGAAACGTCGCCTGCATCATCGCCGGCATGCCCTCGCCGATGCACGCCATGCCCGTCGTCACCGGTGGGAGCCCCTGCGCGGTGAGCTCCGCCGCGCGCTTCTGCTGCGCACGCCATTCCTCGAGATACGGGGACTTCAGCGGCGGCTCGGGAACGGGGGCCGGCCGCGGAACGGCGATCCTCGGCGGAATGCCGGAGCCGAAGCCCTCGCCGCGCAGCGGGTACGCTTCCCACGATCCGTTGAGCCCGCGGATGACGGGCGCGGACTGCGTGCCTGCGCGTTCAGCAGCCGCGGCAAACACGATCAGAACAACGAGCAGCAGCCGGGTCGACATCGCAGGCCTCACTCGATGGTGGCCGGGCCGGCCGCGGCGCCGTTCGAGAACTTCCTGCCGTCCGCAAGCGTGATCTGTTTCAGCAGCGCCGCCGGCTCGCCGCTCCGCAGCGGCGAGACGATGACCGTGACGCGATCGCCGGGCTTGATCATGTTGAACTTCCAGCCCGAGCGGTTGAGGATGCTCGTGCTCGCCCCCTCGATCAGCCAGTGCCGCATCTGGCCAGTCCGGCTGTCGGGCGCGTCCATTTCGATATAGACGTGCGGGTTGGTCCACCTGAAGGCGGTGACGACGCCCGACAACTTGATCTGCAGCGTGCTCTCGTAGGGAGCGAACGAGTGATGCGCACTGGCCGGCACCCCCCCGACCGTTCCAATCGCGAGCAGGGTTGCCGCCGCACACAAGGTACCGCGTCCGAGCCTCATTTCCCGTCCTCCCTTCTCGTCCGAGACGAGCCAGCCGCACGCATCGGGAAACCGCCGGAAGCCTACGCGTTCCGCGCCGCGGAATCAACCGGGGCGGGAGGGCGCAGGGGGAGCGGAGGGCGCGGAGATTTTTCAACGCAGGGGGCGCAGGGAGCGACCGAGCTGCCCCATACTCTGCGCCGTCCGCGATCCCTGCGTTTGAAAGACTCCGCGTCCTCCGCTTCCTCCGCGATCTCGACAGGGCTACCATACAGCCCAAGCCAGTGTGATGCGCACGTCACCGTCGCCCGTCTCACGCCGCACGTTCGTCCGCACGTCTGCCGCCCTGACGGCGGCCGCCTTTGGCGCGCTGTCGATCGTGCGTGCGCAGCGCCCTCTCACCCTGCGGTTCCGGACGATCCCTGATCCAGATGGCTGGCACCCGGCTCTGCGCCTCAAGGGCGACTGGCTCGTGGTCGAACTGTCGGACGGCGTGCTGTCGGGATACGGAGAGGCGTCGCACAGCAACGACGACGTGGGCCGACGTCATCATGCCCGATGTGAAGCACGTCGGCGGGTTCGGGCCGCTGCTCGGTGTCATGAACGCGAGCGCGGGCGCGGTCGAGGTCTCGCCGCACAATCCTGCGGGACCGGTCTCGACGGCCGCGAGCCTGCACGCGGCGGTTATCCATCCGGATGTCGTGCGCACGCTGGAGTACGCCTTCGATCGCAAGCAGACGCGGCGAGCGACCGGCGAACGTGTCGAAGGCGGCATGTTGCTGCTCAGCGACAAGCCAGGCTGGGGCGTCGAGCCGCCCGCCTGATCTCACCAGGGTTCGCGATGCGGTTCCGCACGAAGGCGGCAATCCGCCGGGCGGACACAGCGCGACGTCGACCAGGACCGACACCTCAATTCCACCGCGCGCCCGAGAGGACCACGGCGGCGATGAACACCGCGTAGAGCAGTGCGGGCACAGCGGGCAGGAGCAGCAGAACGACGCCCAGCCCTGTACGCCCGGCGCGCTTCAGCCCGAGACTGCCCGCGACCGGAACGCCGGCGAAGGCAAGCAGCACGAGCCAGATGCCGATGTTGTCCGACGACACCGTGCCGTCGGTGAGGCCCCAGAGGAAGAAGCCCAGGGCCGCGGCGGCGCCGAGCGTGGCGATCGTCCAGAGTGTCCAGAACAGGACTCGCATGGTGTGCGTAAGGATATCGCGGCTGACGCAAGTCGGGGCTGGCTGTTGTGTGCGTCACTCTGCGAACCCTGCGTGCTCCGCGTTTCGAAACTCCGCGGACTCACCCGGGGGATGCTCCTTTCCGTCGAATCCGAGCCACCGCCTCAGCGTCCCCCATCCCCACGCCGGCAGCTTCCATGCGAGCGACGGAGCGTCGCTGGCGATGCGCCCCGCCAATTGCGCCGCCGCGAGCCCGCTGGCGGCCTCATCCGCGGTGGACCTGATCACCAGCGCCCGCTGGTTCACACCACGCGCCTCGAGCGGACTGAGATCGAGCTGGTTCACCAGGTCAGCCAGCTTCCTGCGGGTGCGCTCGGTAACCAGTCCATCCGAGACGCCCAGGAACCTGCCGACCGCCTGGTAGGTGGCCCACCATGCGAACAACCCCAGGAAGGGGACACTGATGGCGACAGCGTCGATCAGAGAGTTCTGACTCTCCATCCAGCCGGCGAGAGTCAGGAGCAGCACGCAGAGCCGCTCATCGTTCGCCAACGCATGGGCGATCAGGCTGCCGCCATGGCTGTGGCCGATCAGAATCGGCACCTTCCCGCGGTCGATTCGCCCAGAGTCAGAGAAGCGAATCGCTTACACGAGCACGGTGGCGTTGCCGCTGTCGACCATGAAAAAGGGAGGCGCCGACGGCACGACCCGGCTTCCCACAGCGGCCACGGGGCTCGATCCGTTATTGAGCTTGACGACGGCCGCCTTCAGGGATGCGACTGTGCCTCCCTGGAGCACCAGCGTCGCGCCGCCTTTCACTTCGACGGACGCGCCGCCCTTCATGATCACCAGGGCGGTTCCCTCGATCTCGATGGTCATGGCCTTGACGGTGAGTTTCTTCGCGCTCTCGATGAACACGCCGTCGTCGGTGACCTTGATCGCCTTTTCCAGATTGGCCAGACGCTGTTCCAACGACAGTGTCGATGCGCTGGCGGCCTTGGCGAGTGATGCGGCTCTGGCGGCGGCTACCAAATCCGACGTGGACGGTGGTGGCTTGGTGGACATTGCTGATTTCTCCATCGGGATGAAGCCGCCCGGGGCAGGCCGTGTCACGCGCCGCTGGCGCGCGGCGCGCGCATACTAGCACAGCAACACCGCCACCGATTGAGTCTGCATCGCGTCGACAGCGCTCATCGTTTCTCTCGTCCATTGCACGTCTTGACGTCTTCCGCCTTGACACTCGTGCGCGAAGAGGTCCATAGTCCGCGCAGTCACGCGGCAGGCATTCGGGATCGCCTCGTTAACCCACCGGTATTGGAGGTTCGGACATGAATCGACTCCTGACCCGATTGGTGGTGGCGGCGGCTCTCCTCGGCATGGCGCCGAGTCTGGCACTGGCACAAAGCCTCGCCGGAACGGTACGCGATACCTCTGGCGGGGTCCTCCCTGGTGTGACGGTCGAAGCGTCGAGCCCGGCGCTCATCACGAAGGTTCGCACGGGCGTCACCGACGAAACCGGCCAGTATCGCATTCCGGATCTTCCTCCCGGCACTTACAAGATCACGTTCACACTTCCCGGCTTTACGACCGTCGTGCGCGAAGGGGTCGAGCTGTCCGGCGGCGGCGTCATGACCATCGGGGCAGAGATGCGGGTGGGCAGCCTCGAGGAAACGATCACCGTGACCGGCGAGTCGCCGGTCGTCGACGTGCAGACCGCGCGGCAGCAGACCGTGATCGAGGGCGACATCGTGCGCGCGCTTCCCGCGTCGCGCAGCTACGGCAACTACATCGCCGCGATTCCGGCCATTCAGGGGACGCAGGCCGGCGGCGGCGCGGCGACGATCAACAACTTCTTCTCGGCGCGGGGCGGCCGAAGCAATGAAGGCACGATTCAGCTCGACGGGATGAACGTGGGGGCGCCGGGCAACGGCGGCGGCGTGTCCGGGTACCTCTACGACATGTCGAACTCCGCGGAAGTCCAGGTGTCGATCTCGGGCGGTCTGGGCGAGGCCGATCGCGGCGGTCCGGCCTTCAACATCATTCCGAAGACCGGCGGCAACACGTTCAGCGGGACCGGCTTCACGAGCTACGCGGGCAAATGGGGACAGTCGAGCAACATCGACGACCATCTCCGCTCGCTCGGATTCGGGGAGCAGCCGGCGCTCATCAAGAGCTACGACTCGAACTTCGCCATCGGCGGACCGATCCTGCGCGACCGTCTGTGGTTCTACGCGAACACGCGCGCGATCGGCACCTATCAGGAGCAGCAGAACCTCTTCGTCAACGCCAACGCCGGGAATCCGAACGCGTGGACGTGGGTGAAATCCGAGACGCCGAGCGTCCGCAATTCGACGTCCAAGACGCTCAACTCCGTGCGCCTCACCTGGCAGGCCACACAGAAGAACAAGATCGGGTTCTACATCGACTACACGAAGAACTGCAGCGCCGGCGCCTACAAGGAGGGCGGCGATCAGTGCCGCGGTCCCGGTAAGGACTGGATCGCGACGGGGCCTGGCGTGACGCCCGGCACCGCCACGGTCTCACCCGAATCGGGCAGCATCTGGGACGCGCCAGCGAAGATCATGCAGGCCTCGTGGACCTCGCCGCTCTCGAATCGCATCCTCCTCGAGAGCGGTTATTCGGCGTTCTACACCGACAACGGCGATCCGCGGCCGTTCGGCGTGCTGACCGACTTCATTCCCGTCACCGAACAGTCCACCGGCGCCGGCGTGCCTTTCGCCAACTTCATCTATCGCGGCTTCAATCCGGCGCCGTCGAGCAACCAGATGCACGCCACGTGGAAGGCCGCCATGTCGTACATCACCGGCAGCCACAGCATGAAGTGGGGCTACCAGGCCGGCTACATGAACGCGGAGAACATCACCTACGTCGGCCGGCAGATCAGCTACCGGTTCAACAACGGGGTGCCGAACCAGCTGTCGCAGCGGGTGGGCACGAACCAGACCAGCAACAGCCTCCGCTACGACGCGTTCTACGTGCAGGACCAGTGGACCCACAAGCGGTTGACGCTCCAGGCCGCCTTGCGTTTCGAGACCGCCTCGAGCTGGGCCCCGGCCGGACAGAACGGCATCATCACCGACAACGAGTTCGGCGGTCCGTTCCTGCTCCCGCGGACCGAGGGTGTCCACGGCTACAAGGACATCACGCCGCGGTTCGGCGCCGCCTACGATGTGTTCGGCACCGGCAAGACGGCGCTCAAGGTGCAGGTGGCGCAGTACCTCCAGGGCGCCTTTACCGGGGATGCCTACACCATCAGCAACGCAGGGTCGACCCTCGTGACCACGGTCAACCGCTCGTGGTCGGACGGCCTGAACCTTCCGCCGGGAACACCGGGACGCGGCGATTACGTCGCGCAGTGCGACTTCATGAACCCGCTCGCCAACGGCGAGTGCGGGCCGTGGTCGGCCAACAACTGGGGCTCGTTCAACCAGACCACCACGGTGAATCCCGACGTCCTCACGGGCTGGGGCACGCGCAATCGCGACTGGCAGCTCGGCGTCGCCGTGCAGCAGGAGCTGGCGCCGCAGATCGCGGCCGAAATCAGCTACAACCGGCGTGTGTGGAGCAATTTCTTCCTCACCCACAATCGCGCGCTCACGCCGTCGGACTTCGACGAGGTCACGATTACGGCCCCGTCCGATCCCCGGCTGCCTGACGGCGGCGGCTATCCGGTGACGTTCCTCACCCGCAACACGCGGAGCTCGCTCGGCGCCACCGACTCGTACTACACGAGCACCGACGACTTCGGCGACGAGACGCACTACTGGCACGGCATCGACGTCTCGCTGAGCGCGAGGACGCGCTGGGGCCTGACCGTTCAGGGCGGCACCAGCACGGGCCGCGGCGTGAACGACACCTGCGAGACGCTGACGGCACGGTTCGGGCGGCCGATGACGCCCACCATCGGCGCTGCCGCGGCCACCGGCATCATCGATGGCCAGCCCGCCTGCAACGCCAGAGAGCCGTGGCTCACCAGTCTGCGCGGGCTCGGCTCGTACACCGTTCCCAAGGTGGATGTCATGGTCAGCGCGATCTTCCGCTCGCAGGCCAACGTCCAGCCCGGCGCCGCCGTGGGCACGAACGGCGCGTCGCGGTCCGCCACCTATCGCATGACCGCCGCGCAGTTCCTGGCCATCACCGGACGGCCGCTCGCTCCCGGGCTGGCCACCCAGGACGTGAATCTCCTGCTGCCGGGTGCGGAGTACGGCGAACGCATCAACACCATCGACATGCGCTTCGCGAAAGTCCTGCGGTTCGGCAGGTACAGGGCGAACGTCGGCATGGACGTCTACAACCTCACGAACGCCAACACCCCGATGAACTACGAGCAGGTGTACGACCCGGCGACGAACGGAGCGCGGTGGATGCAGCCGACGAGCGTGCTGCTGCCGCGCTTCATGCGCTTCAACGTGCAGGTGGATTTCTGATCGCGCGGGACGGGGACCCACGCGCGGGAGTGGTGCGTAGTTCGGTCAGCCCCGGCCGAGGGCCTCTCGGCCGGCGGCTGACCGCGATCGAGCGCGGCACGTGAACCACGTTGCCGCTCCGGACAGATCGGCAGAAGTTTGCGCACTTGCCACTCAGATTGCCGTAATACGAGCGAAGGGCAGGATGCGCGGTCGAGAAAGAAGCGACGGCATCACGGACCTGCTCCAATCAGCGCTAAGTGTTCCTGCCGTCTCCGGCGGCGGCGCGCACGCCGCCGCCGATGCCGCCGCGCATGACCATCGCACCCCTACCAGGATGTCTGCGCGGTCCCGTTGAAATCGGTCAAGGTCAGCAGCCCGCCGCTCGGGCACGAGGTCACCGGCACCATGATCGTGCCGGACACCGTTCCCGAAACCTGCGACGCGAGGGTCGTCGACGTGCTGAAGCCGACGCACGATGCCGTGAAGGTCACGCCGCCGAACGCGGTGCCGGCAAACGGCAGCAGGTCCACGGCCGTGAAGCTCACGATCCATGTGCCGGCCACGTTCATCGCCGAGACGCTGCTGAACGACGGCGCCGCGCAGGCCTGCTCGATGGACGCGTGCACCGAGCGGTTGCTGCCCATCGTCACCCGGCACACGCCTGGTGCGAACTCGTCCTCGTCACAGCCCGACCACTCGACGACTTCGCCGGCTCCTATCCCTTCCAGCTCCACGACCGTTCCGCGGGCGAGCGCGCGAGCCGGGTGTGTAAACGATCCGGGCGCGTTGGGCAGCGAGATGTTCGGCCCCGGAGTCGACTGTATCGAGAACGCCGACCCGCACCACGGCTGCTGATGTCCGCTGACCGACAGCACGTAGGTGGGATCCGGCAAACGCGCGCCCTGATTCACGACGACGGTGGCTCCGGCGATGTGCAGCGATCCGCTCCGCGGCGTCTCGGCGGGATTCGAGTCGACCCTGAACGTCACCGAGCCGTTCCCGATCCCCGACGACCCGGACGTCACCGCCGCGAACGACGCAGTGCTGGTCGCCGACCACTGGCAGTCGACCCCCTGTGTCACGGTCACCGACACCGTCCCCGTTCCGCCGTCCTTGTCGAACGAGAACGATTGCGGGGTCACGGCAAACGCGCAGGGAGCGGCTGCCTGAATGACGGTCACCGTCAGCTGATTGACGACGATCTCTCCCGATCGCTGCGCTCCGGTGTTGCGCTCCACGTTGATTGTCACCGTCGCGCTGCCGCGCCCGGTCTTCTCCGTGGTGATGGAGATGAACGGCGCCCGGCTTTCGACCGTCCAGTCGCACGTGGCGCCGGTGATCACGTCGAGCGCGTGCGCGCCGCCGCTGGCCGGCACATCGACCGTGACCGCTTCTCCGGCCACGTTGAGGGGACACGGGTCGACTGCCAGGGACGGCGGCGGCTCGACCGTGGTCGTGGACAACACAGGTGGGTCGCTCCCGACACAACCGCTGAACGCCGCGATCAGGAGCATGCACAGGATCGCGAACGACCTACACAGACGATTCATGAAGTGGATGCGGGGGTTGAGTTCCTCAGAATAATTGGCGGCGTTGTTCCTCGCAACACTCCGCTCGCCCGGCGGCGGCGGACGCACGTGACGCCGGTATAATGACGCATCCAGCAGCGAATCGACGTTGGCTTCTCTACCGTCCCGGATCGGCAAGTATGAAATCGTGCGCCGTCTCGGTCACGGCGGGATGGGGGCGGTCTACCTCGGCCGTGACCCGGACCTCGATC
>Ga0209172_10001576_pt1 | contig 46956 bp, 37 predicted proteins | sample LarsenN4metaG_FD_184113 | JGI IMG/M metagenome (GOLD analysis project Ga0209172, IMG submission 184113) | Hot spring sediment bacterial and archeal communities from British Columbia, Canada, to study Microbial Dark Matter (Phase II) - Larsen... ... | reverse complement strand
CAAACTGCTCTTGAATCTATTTTCCCTCATATAGTTGTGTATCTTCTTTTACTTGATATTGAACGCCTTGCTCATCTTGCACTTAGTTGTGGTTTTGACATTCATATTTCCAGGTGCAAGAAATGAGTAAAAGACAAATTCTTTCTGTGGTTCTGATTGCTTGTGCTAGCACAATCATGAGTTTTCCCAAGCTTGGCGGATTTTTTGTGATTTAATTTCCCCCCGTAATAAACAAACTGGACATCCACAGGGTTTCTTTCCATGTGCTTCTGGATAATATCGCCAACCTAAAACTTGCGGTAAAGCTTTAATGTGTTGAATCTCATTGGCGGTGATTTTGCGGGGAATAAAAACTTCATAGCCTTGCGGATGATCAGCCTGCATAATCATTGCAGCTGCTTCTGCAACAGTTGTGTGTATGTGCTGGTGATTGTAATGTCCTACATAGACATCCTGTTCATCAGAAATCCGAAAATAAACACCACAAATATTTCTTTGTCCAGAACGCTTGAGTTCCCGTACCCACTGATGAGAAATGTAATAGTTGGGTATTACTGGCATGGCAAATACACCTTTGGGATATTCTTGTCTGTAAAATTTCGGCTTGATCCCAGAACGCAATACTGAATTACGATTGTTGGACGAAGTGAGATGTACTAACAGCATAATTACTCAGAAGCATTGTTAAATTAGCACTAATCTAACTCACTGTGCCAATGACAGTCTATGCTCTAACAAACGCGCCAAGCCGGAGATTATCGCACTCGTTTTACTTTATCTTTAACTATCTAAATTTTGTAGTGCCAAAATTGTCTAGCCTTAATATTTTATTCATGAAAAAAATAAAATCCTGACTTGGTAGAAATACTAGACTTACTTATAGTAGAGTAATAATCATCTCTATACATTCTTAAGTACAACAAAAAAGCAATGATTATTAATTAATCTTAATCAGAAATTTCGTCCATTTTTTGTAGTTAAGGGTTGTATATCTAAGATATCAAATCCTTAACCAAGAAAATTGGGTAATTAATGATACTGGATCAGTAGTTGTATTAATTAATAAGATTTATATAGTTATAAAGTTACAGAAAATTTCCATTTTTTTGACAACAATTAACTATCCTTTTGTAACAGTTGAATAATCATATGAACAACCCTTTAGAAACTGATGAAAGTAAATTTGACGGCGAAACTTTCACTAAAATTTTTATCTATACAATTTGCTCTGCTACTGTTTTGACTGCGAGTATTTTAATCAGCAAATCTTTTTTATTTAATGGTGGTTCTGTCGATAAATCGAGCTATCCAACTTCTATTCCTTGGATTAAAAGTAAGTTGGACTGTGAAAAGACTGGGAGGAATTGGATTGATGACCGATGCTGGGACAAAGAACACAGTGCTTCTTTTTAACTTGACTGTCGCCAGTGCATTGGTGCTTCGATATGATCGGGTAGTTTAGTTGTGCGATCGCCAACTGCTAGACTAATCTGTTGGGATACTAAATTTTTCACGCCTGTGAGAATTGCCCCTGCTAGCTTAACATCATAAAAGTCAGCTTCAGATAAATTAGCTCCTACTAAGTTAGCGTTAGTCAGGTTGGCTTCGTAAAGATTGGCTTTTTCCAGATTTGCACCCATGAGATTGGCTTTACGTAAATCGGCTTCCGTCAAGCTAGCTTCTGTAAAATCTGCAAATAAAATTTCTGTTTGTTCTAATTTGGCAGCATTTAAGTTTGCTCCACACAGGTTAGCACCATTGAGATTAGCTCCTTGTAAGTTTGCTCCGATTAATCCGCAAAGGTACAAATTAGCTTTACCTAATTTAGCTCCCTGTAGGCTAGCAAGAAATAGTTTTGCATTAGATAAATTAGCACTTTTTAATGTCGCTTGTTGTAAGTTGGCTTTGTAGAGATTAGCGTCTTGTAAGTTAGCTGCACGCAGACTTGCACCCATGAGGTTAGCTTCGCGCAAATTTGCGCCATACAAATCAGCACGATTGAGGTTGGCTCTTTGGAGATTTGCTCCTTGTAGATTGACTCTTAATAGGTTGGCTTCATAAAGAACACAGCCAGCTAATTTCACATTTTCTAAATTTGCGCCACTGAGGTTACAACTACGTAAATCTGCTCCTCGCAAATCTGCTCCTCGCAAGTCCACCCGTTGTAAATCAGTACCCAATAAATCTGCTCGCCTCAAGTTAGTAGAGCGTAAATCTAGTTTTTTCGTGGAATCATCTTGTTGGGAATTACGTCTTCCGATTACCGTCAATGCGGCTTGAATATCTCGGCGAATTTTCGGGAATTCTATTGTCGTAGAATGCTCATTGTTTTTGTACTTACTCAGGTAAGTTGCTGAATCTTCGTCTTTGTTTTCCTCTTCTTGAAGATCAGCATTTTCACGTACAAACGCCGTGAGGATTTCCATGATTGTCCAATGCTCTTGAGGAAAATCCTGGGCAAGTCTTTCTAAAACGTAAATAGTACTTGTGCGAGTGGTAATTGTCTCATGTCCTAATTGGGCAATAGCGGACATTAAGCGTTCTGAAATTAGTCTATCTTGGGATATTTTGGCGTTTTGAACACTAATTTCTAGGTTTTTTTCCGCAGCGATCGCACTTTTTTGTATAGCATCGACGCGTTTAGCTGTGTAATAGGCATGGATTGTGACCCCTAATCCTAAAAACGCGATCGCAGTAGTAGTTAACGCCTGATTTCTGTGTTGTAATTGTTCCTGGATTGACAAATTTTCTGGAGTCGAAAACGCCCACAAAATCAGACTTACACAGAAGGCAAATATAATTGCTATGCCAATTAACCAGTACCACAACCTGTCTGTTTGATTGGCAGACATACTAGTAATATTCCTCACAACACAGAGTTATTACTTATATTTTTTAGAGAGTAATATACTATTTAGATAGTACTTCTAATACTATCATAAGAATTTACTGATGCGGCGATTACGGAAAAAATCAGTAGTTAGGAATATTTTATATAATTTGTCAGATAAATTTTGTTTACTTAACCAGGAAAGGTTGGAGATTTTTTATACTTCCCTGATGGGGTTGATTTCCGTAAACTTTGCTTCTCTGAGATTCGCTTGCTCAAATATGGCATGATTCAGAGTAGCTTCCTGCAAATTGGCTAAATAAAGATTTGCTTGATATAAATTAGCACCCGTAAGATTAGCTTGGTTGAAGTTAGCTGCACTGAGAATTGCGCCAGCCAGATTTGCATCAACGAGATTCGCGCCATCAAGGTTAGCTGCACTGAGAATTGCACCAGTAAGATTTGCTTGGCTTAGGTTAGCCCCAGCTAAGTTCACATGGTATAAGTTTGCTCCTTCTAAGTTAGCTTTTTGTAGATTTGCTCCACGCAAATCAGTGTGACTTAAATCTAGTTGATATTTTTCCCCATCTTTTTTTCTATGGATTTTGGCAATTAAAGTTAAAATTGCTTGAATTTCCTGACAAATTATAATGTCGGGGCTACTATTAACTTCTGCTGGATAGATAGCAGTGAAGTTTCGCACAAATTCACCGAGAAATTCCAGAATTACCCAATCATGTTGGGGACAACTTTTAGCTAATTGTTCTAAATGAGCAACAGCACCTAGAAATTCCACAGTTTTTTGCTGTTTCCAATATTTGATGACTAAATGGCAATTTTGTTCGACTACACTCCGGGGACTATTTTTGTGAAAATATATATTAGGGATGATGTTTGAGAAAGATAATTGATTAGTTGTTATTTTATTGGTCGCTGTATTATAAAAGTCAATAATTGCATTGAACATCAGCTATGGATTAATTAAAAGTGGGTATCATGATATTTTGCCTATATCATGAGGATTTGAATATTAGTAGATATAACGATTATCTTGAACTTGGTGAATATAAAAAACACCAGATGATTATATGTATGTAAAATACAACTAAGGATATTCATACCGCCAAGTTATGAATGATACTTAATTATATCTATAAAATGATTAGCATGGCTTTTAGAATTCTTTGTTTTGCAAATCAGTGATGATTTTTTGAGAGTTTAGAAAACATTTTTTCAACAACCAATGTATTGATTGATATCTTGATGGCAAACAACATTAGTAATATATAATACATAAAATTATAATTTGAATAATTATTAAAAAAATGATCACAGCAAAATTAAAAATACTTAATTAGAAATACAAATGCAGCATAATTTACCAGCGATCGCAAAACATTTAGTCTTAGTTGGTGGTGGACATAGTCATGCTATTGTACTGAAAATGTTAGGCATGAAACCTTTACCTGGAGTTCGTTTAACCCTAATCACACCTAACTCAGATACTCCCTATTCCGGGATGTTACCAGGACATATTGCTGGCTTTTACAGTCGTGATGAACTTTACATTAATTTGCAAAAATTAGCTCATTTTGCTCAAGCACAATTGTATCTTGATAAAGTAGTAGGCTTAGATTTAAAAAATCATCAAGTAATTTGTGCCAATCGTCCGGCATTAGATTTTGATCTATTATCTATTGATATTGGCAGTACTCCCGCCACAATATCTGTATCAGGTGCAGCAACCTATGCAACTCCAGCTAAACCTGTAGAAAAACTATTAGAAAGTTGGTATCAATTATTAGCAAATGTCTCTCAAAATCCCCAAAAAGCCATTACTGTAGTTATTGTTGGTGGTGGTGCTGGTGGTGTGGAATTAGCTTTATCGATGCAAGCTCATTTGCAACGAATTTTTCAAAAAATGCAACAACCACCGCAAAATTTAGCAATTCATCTATTTCAACGCCACAACCAGCTCATGCCGCATCATCATCCATCTGTACAATATCAAGTACAGCAAATTTTAATGAGGCGCGGTGTTAAATTACATCTGGGTGAAACAGTATCTCAAATTGCACCATCTCCCCAACAAGCAGGATCATTTGTTGTTAAGTGTGAGTCTGGACTGGAATTAAAATGTGAAAAAGTTTTTTGGGTAACGCAAGCTTCAGCTCCCCAGTGGATAAAAGCCACAGGATTAGCCACAGATGAACAGGGTTTTATTTTAGTCCAGGATACATTGCAATCTATCACCCATCCAGAGGTATTTGCAGCGGGTGACATCGCGACAATCAAGCATCATCCTCGACCAAAGGCGGGAGTGTTTGCGGTACGACAAGGAAAGCCATTATTTGAGAACCTGCGACGGATGGTATTAGGTCAACCACTCCGACACTATAGACCACAGCAGCAATATCTCAGTTTAATTGGTACAGGGGATAGATGCGCGATCGCCACTAAAGGCTGTTTAACTTTACCGCCTCACCAACTATTGTGGTGGTGGAAAGACAGCATCGACCGTCGCTTTATGCAAACACTAGAAAATGGCGACTGACAATTAGAACAGGGAGAACATACAGAATAGACAACCTATACACCCTAAAACCCGTATTTTTGGGCGCAACGTAAAAAGCATAAAAAGACCCCAGCGTTAACTGGGGTACTGATGATGTATGCCATCAACTCTATTCCTAACCATAGAGAATGACATCATATGGAAATAAAAGCATCCGAGAAAATGCAAAAATTGCATAACTTTAATGATTATTTTGCAACTAAGTGAAATTTCCTAAGTAATACAACCCTTATCAGCATTCAGTTTGCAGCCATCGACATGGCTGTATGGTAGAAATACTTAATAATGTTAATGCCAGTATCAACTTTCAGAGCATCTCACCTATCACGAGAGTCAAACTTTTCGTACTTTATACCCCCGTTTCTTCTGTTTTTATGGGATGTCCATCTGGACTAGACAAAGAATCCCAACCCTCGATGATATCTTTGATTAAACCCGCCACCGGTACAGCCACCAATAAGCCTAACAAACCGCCTATATAAGTACCAATCAGCAAAGAAATTAACACCCATACGGGTTTAACCCCAGTCAAACTACCTAAAAGGCGAGGAGCGATCGCTTGGTCAATGATTTGGTCGATAATAATAGCTACTGCTAAAACCTTCACCGCCAACCAAAAATCATAAGACGCAATCACTAAAGTAATGACACTCAAACTCACAATATCACCGAAGGGAATTAAACTGAAAACACCAATTCCCAAACCAAAAAGTAATCCGAATTGAACTTGAAAACTCAGAAACATCAATGTTTGGCAAGTACCTATCAACAAAGCCAGAGTACCTTGTCCCAGCAAATAATTTTGGAGATTTTTCTGAATAGAATCTCGCAAATGCTTAACAGAAGACCAAGGTAACTTATTAAATATACTCTCCCAAATTCTTGGCCCATCTAATAAAAAATAAAAAGTCAGAACTATTGTTACTAAAGCCTCAGAAATACTATCAATCGTATCTATAACTATGTTGACAAATTTATCAGAAATATATTCCAATTCATCGGGGATTTTATCAGTGATTTTTGTCAAAATCTCGCTTAAATCAATATGCAATCTTTCATTAATAAATAGATCATTTAAATTTTGAATTTTATTTTGACTAGAATCTATCCATTGTGGTAGAAGTCTTACTACTTCATTAAATTGTTCTATTGCTATAGGTAATAATATAATGCCCACAGCTATTAATAGCAACAAAGTAATAAAAAATACTAATCCAACAGCATAGTTACGCTTGATGCCTCGTTGTTGGAGTAATGAAACAGGATAGTTTAAGATAAACGCCAGTAAAGTTGCTAATACAAGAACTGTCACTAAAGGTTGGAAATATCGAAAAAATTGACCAACCAGCCAAAAATTGAGAAATATTAAAGGAAATAACAAAGTTACAATTAACCATTTAATTAATTGATTTAACGAAATATTCATTTCTTTTCGCCTCTCCCCGATAAAATCTGCGCACGCGCTGTATTAACATCAGCGTACCTTTTCGTCTAAAACTAACCTTCACTCAAAGCTAAAAATTGCTCATCATCAATCTTCCCACATTGATGAAGAACAGTTGTAATTTCTGAAATTGTTAAAACTGCATGACCACGATAACCATTTGCCGATAATCTTTCTCTTACCCCTTGTTCATGGTCAATAAAAACCACAATATCATGTACATTTAGCCCAGAAGATTTTAATTTTTCCGCCCCTTCCATCACACTTTTGCCACTGATGAGGATATCATCAACAACAACAACTGTTTCCCCTGGATGGAAATTACCTTCAATTAATTTACGAGTTCCGTGTGCTTTTACCTCTTTACGAGGAAAAATCATTGGACAATGTAGACGTAAAGATAAGCCAGTAGCTGTAGGTAGAGAACCGTAAGGGATACCCGCTAATCTAGCAAAGGTCAAACCTTTCAATATTTCCTCATAGCCACTCAGAACTTGATTAAATACTTGAGGATTAGAAATGATTTTGCGTAAATCAATATAATAAGGAAAAGTCGCTCCTGATGCTTGGACATAATTACCAAACATAATGCAACCGATATCATAAAGTTGCAAAATCAAATCATGGTAACGGTGTTGATTGGAAGAAACCACATCTGGAAACCAAACAGAACAGGTTGAATTATTTTCAATTACCTGCATTTTCATCTGATTAAGTTCTGTTCGTAACTCCTGAATTTCTGACGACAAATTCGGTTTTGCCAACATATCTTGAGGTACAGGAATTAATAAACCATTGCCGTTATTATCCAAACCTGCTGCTAAAATTTGATTTAAATTACTTCCCTCACCCCAAACACTCCGCGCCATAATTATCCGTTCCGGTGCAATAGCGCGAATTTGAGAAAAAACGTCAGCATTCGTAGTTCCTACTTCTAAACCTAATTGTTCTGGAGTTCCCCAGTTTCTTGATTCTTTAACCACCTGTAAATACAGGGGTGATTCTGGCGTAGGATATTGCTGTAAAGTTACTGCACCAGGGTTAGAAGTACAACATAAAATAAATACTGCTTTATCAGGATAAACCAGAAAAGGAGCTACATGATCTTGTCCAGTATAGGGAGTGAGTGTAATCGCATCTACTTGCCATTCTGTAAATACTGTATGAGCCAAGATAGTGCTAGTATTTAAATCGCTATGTTTCGCGTCCAAAATAATCGGTATATGATTTGGAATAGCTGCTAAAGTTTTTTGCAACAGTTCTAAACCAGGAATTCCCAAAGCTTCGTAAAAACCTAGAGTTGGTTTATAGGCACAAACAAAATCAGCCGTATCAGTGATAATAAATTGCAGCCATTGCCATAAACTATCAATGATATCTTGGGAATGATATCTACTAGGCATCATCTCTATGTTGGGGTCAAGACCAACAAATAGTAAACTTTGATTTTGCGAAATAATTGTTTGTAATTTATCAGAAAAAATCATGTTGTTAATTAATAGTCAACAGTTAATAAGTAGCCGTCATGAACTGCATACATCAGAAAACATGAAAAAGTCTTTCCCTTACACCCCTATACCCTTACACCCCTACACCCCTAATTCTTCTAAATACCTGCAAACCATTCATAGCCCAAATCTTCCCAGTAGCCACGAAAAGGGGTTAAATGACTGGTGAGAGTAATTTGAGTTACCCATTTACTCTGTTTGTAACCTAGTTTAATTGGCGAGGCTAGGCGCAAAGGCGCACCATTATCTACTGGTAACGGTTCGCCATTCTTTTGATAAGCTAACAGTGTTTGGGGATGTAATACTGAAGCAATATCCCAACTTTCATAGTAACCATCCGCAGATTTAAAATAAGCATACCTGACATTACTTTTAGGTTGGGCAAGAGCAATAATTTCTCTTAAACGTATACCTCCCCATTGCACGATCGCAGCCCAACCCTCCACACAAACATGACGTATAATCATAGAAGTTAGAGGCAGGCTCTGAATTTCTGCTATGCTCAAATTTAAAGGTTGATCCACTTCACCATCAACAACTAACCGATATTTTTCTTGATCAATAATTGGTGTACCACGGAAAGTATTAACTATTAATGCCTCTGGTTGAATTTCACTGGGTAAGAATTCTGGAACTAGCTTTTGAGGCTGAAATATCAACTTTTCGATTTTTTCATTTAGTGGTTCAGAAAGAGTACCCACCAAATCTTCAAATGTTGGTGTACCACAACCCCCTAGCAAAAAACTCATACTAGAAATTCCTGAAACCTTCAGAAATTGACGGCGAGTGAATTGAGGATGGTGCAAACGGATGATACTCATATTTTAAATATTGCCAAAATAATGTTGACTACCCTATCTTTTCTTGTATTCAATTGAGTGAATATTACTTTTTAAGTATATATTTTATAAATCACTCATTAATTCTTTTATCCCTTGTTAACGTGTACTAATAAATTTTAAATTCTGCAATTAAAAGCGCAAAATTTAAAATATAAAACCGTTAGTTTCTACCAAAACATTGATGTAGTTAGTTCTTCTCCTCCAGCTTTTCGAGCTAAAAATGAGTGAAGTATAGCAAATATAACTACCGTTGGTACTGAGGTAAAATGTACAATTCGCAATCCTTGCCAACCACCAAACATAGCGACAATCACAGGAAATTGAGCAGGTTTATACATTCCTATACCTGTGAATAATGCCAATAATAAAATCGGAAATATTGAAGTGTAAACAATCCGATGCCAAGCATAAATTCGGCGTTTAGAATTCTGGGTTTTTTGTAAGGCTTTAATGTCATTAACACCAACAAATCGATGTTGCCAACGGCGAGTAATTAAAACATAAATTCCGTACCACAAGAGATTGAGGGAAAATAACCACATAGCTGCAAAATGCCAGTGTCTACCACCCGCTAACCAACCTCCCAACGTAAATATAGGTGGTATGTGTAAACCCGCACGTCCACCAAAGACGGGGTTAGCGTTGTAAATTTGCAGTCCGCTAGTGATCATGAGAAACAAACTAATGATGTTGATAGTGTGGAAAACCTTAGCTCCTATTGCTTGTGTCGGTAACTTTCTCATCTTAGGAGGAATAGTGGTAGTCATTGATTTATATGTTTTCGTGAGACAATTATATTAAAAAATGTGAAGCAAACTTTTCAAATTACATATTTAGAGGTGATCATCAGCACAAGCCATGCTGAAGAAGAACATGAAATGTCCTCATTGTGCATCAACCTCATATCGCAAGAATGGTCATCGCAAGAGTAAGCAAAACTACTTGTGTAAAAATTGCGGTAAACAATTCCTAGAGTCTGCATTACCCCATACTCTAAAAGGTGAGTTGATAGCTAATAGCAACGGACATCCTCAAAAATCAGTTGCGCCAGACACAGAACTAATTGCAGAACATATATCTTTAAAAGATAAATCTCAGGAAAAGCCTCATGCTGCTTTTAGTGTAATTTTCTTTGAAGAAATAATTCAAAATATCCTAGCTAACGGTTATTTAGAATCTCCTGTGGTTTGGCAATTTATTAATAGAATTCAGCAACAAATAGAAAATAAATCCACTCTAGAAGCATCAGGTATGGCTTTATTATTGTTGGATGTAGAAAACTTAAAAATCAATATTGAAATAGAAAAATTTTTAGCTAGTATATGTAAATATCCTCTCAAAGTTAAAATAGGATTTGCTAATTGGAAAAATCCCAGTATTGGTAAACAAGATGTAGATTTGTATGAACGTGGTTATCAGCTTCTTCATGTACCTGATGGCAAAGATGGTGCTGATGCTAAAATGATGACGGTTGGTGCTAGTCTTTTAAGCTATTATCCTAATGTAAAAGAGATATTCGTTTGTTCAGGCGATGGGATTTTAACTCACCTATGTAATGAATTGCAAAACCAAGGTTTGACAGTATATTGGGTACGCCGACAAGCGCAAACTTTGCATGTAGAAAATCGTAACACTGGCAAATATATTTTTTACTCTCTGTCTTTGGCGATGGAAATCCCTTCATTAGAAGAGGTCGTGCAAAGAATAGAAAATTTAATTAAATCAGAGCAAGAATCTATTGAAGCAAAACTCAATAATCTTGTAGCGATCGCTCATCTTTTCCAAGAGCGATGTCATCTAGAATTACATACAGAACAATCAGAAAAAGTAGAAAAAAAATTACTGACTGATACTCAAACACAGAAGAACACCCCCAATATAAATTCTGCAAGGAAAGAAATTAATTCCCTAGTAGATTTAGAAAAATTACTGTTAGAAATTATTGATAATTATATTAAACCTCCACAGACTAAATTATCCGTATCTAAACTAGGTACAGAATTACAGCGCAGATGCGGCCAATCTCCCAATTCAATTGTCAAAAAATTAAAGCTTGGCTCTAGCTTTATCAAGTTTTTGCAGTCTTCACCCGTCTTTACCTTGAAAGCTAATGGTAAAGAATACGAAGTTACTAAGTCTCAAGATCAATCTTTAGGATGTGTCAATTCATAACTCATTTGTGTAAGCAAGTGTAATTTAATTTACTGTGGCTGGATAATTATTGCCCAAGCAAGACTCAAAAATCTAGCAATAAAGACAAAATTTACAATTAGATCAGCTGTGGTGCTAGATTTTGAGAATATATGAAAATTGATCATGTTCACTTTTATGTAGAAGATGCCAAAGTCTGGCGAGATTGGTTTGTCAACTATCTGGGTTTTACATCAGTAGCTAGTGATATCCATTCTTTCCACACTTACACAGAAGCCGTGAAAAGTGGTGTGGTCAAGTTTTTGCTGTCTTCACCATTATTACCCACTAGTCCAGTAGCTGAGTTTTTGCGTCAACACCCCCCTGGTGTAGCTGATATTGCGTTTGCGGTTGCAGATGTAGAAGCCGCGATCGCTCATGCTGAAATGCACGGTGCGATAGTTTTACAATCTATTGAGGAACGCCAACTAGGTGATTTCCGCCAAAAATGCAGCAAAATAGCTGCATGGGGTGGTTTAACTCATACTGTTATTGAAAGTTTGCCAGAGACTCATCCCACCCCACCACATCAAATCATCACCGCTATTGATCACATAGTCCTGAATGTAGCAGCAGGTGAATTAGAGCATGTAGTCAGTTGGTATGAAAAAATTTTTGATTTTCAACCCCGTCAGAGCTTTAAAATTCAAACTGATCGCTCTGCTTTGTACAGTCAAGTTATGGTTTCCCGTCAAGGTGGTGTACAGTTACCAGTGAATGAACCAGCCTCCAAAAATTCCCAAATTCAAGAGTTTTTAGATTTTAACCGCGGCCCAGGAATTCAGCACATCGCCTTACAAACAGTCAATCTTATCGATGCGATCGCCAAATTTCGTCAACGCGGTTTATCATTACTCTCAGTTCCCCAAACCTATTACTCAAACTTGCAAAATCGCTCTGGACTACCACTATCAACTGTAGAATTAACCGCGATCGCTCAACAGGAAATTTTGGTAGATTGGCAGCAAGATTCCGATCAAGGAGTGTTACTACAAATTTTTACTCAGCCTATCTTTGGACAACCAACCTTTTTCTTTGAATTTATTGAACGTCGTTGTCAAGCGCAAGGCTTCGGTGAAGGGAATTTTCGTGCCTTGTTTGAAGCTATTGAAAGTGAACAAATCAAACGTGGAACTCTACACTAATTGTTGTTGTAGTCCGCTTTGAGTTCTGTAATCTGCATAAATTAAGTTACAGGTGAGCCGATGCATTTTCTTGTGAGCAACTGGCGCACCTGCATAACTATAAGCTAGCGCACATAGATGGAAAATTAAGGAAATGAAGTATTGAGTCTCAATTCATCTATCCTATTGAGGATAATACGCATTCTTCTGGTCATAATTTACCGAAAAAATTATTGCTAAATATGGAAGTATTATCCTGAATATAGAGTCAATTTTATGCCTAAATTCTCCTGAATGCTCTGCTTTGTGATTTGCACAATTATATCTTTGGTATGGTTTAAAACCTCGTAGATAATTGTTACGGTTGCTAGTGAAATTAATCGCAAATGCAATAATTATGGCTTTTACACAAACAGGTGATCCAACTATTCGCGAAAATATCCAAGCTTGGCAGAAATTAGATACAGACGAACAGTTAGCTTTGTTTTGGTTTATCTACACAGAAATGGGTGATGCGATTACACCAGCAGCCCCCAACGCTAGCACTGTTTCCCCAGAAATTGCCGAAGGTTTATTTAATCAAGTTAAAGCTCTAGACCATGAACAACAATTACAATTACAACGTGACTTGATTAACCGTGTAGATAGCCAAATGAGCCGTCAATATGGTTCATTAAGCGATACAACCAAACTACTATTTTGGTATCGTTTAGCCCAAGGCATGGACGAAAATACTATTATTCCTATGCCGGAAGATTACGAACTTTCTGATGATGCAGAAGGACTGTTAGATAAAATCAAAGCATTGTCGTTTGAGCAGCAAATTACCCTGTTCCGTGACTATGTTTCGCCAATGGGTGCTGAACCAAAAGCTGGTGCAGAAATTTAGAATTAAAACTTGATAAGTGAATACGGTTCAATTAATTTGAACCGTATTTTATTTCATAAAACTAGAGGAGCAAAAGGCTTATTCATAAACTATAAGAAAACTTAGAGTGGGCAGGATTTCCGGCTATGGACTGATTGCATAAATTTAAAAAATTAGAATAAGTAGATATGATCTGATAAACCTAAAAATTTACTTCAGTATTTACTAGATATGTGAGGGGTTAGATGCACCCAAAATCCGTAACGCCCTTTGCTTTGCATCTAATAAATATAAATGAATTTATAAAATCTTGCCTCTATCTTACGACTGGTTTAAATTTATTATTTCTTGTGTTTACGTCTACCCTTTTGTAGTGTTTTAAAGATAGCTATTTTTTTAACTTTAAAAAAGTACATTCAATCATCCATTAAATTATTACAACGTAGAGTTTGTTACTTGATAAATAAAAAGGCACTTGATTTTACATTGTAAAAGATTACATTTGCCATTGAAAATAAATAACACATAATACAGGAGGGCTTTATGACTTCTACAAATATTAATCCTGTAGAACAAGCCGCATCTAATTTTCGGAAATTAGATATAGACGATCGCTTAGTAGTATTAGGTTCATTGTTTAGCAAAGTTTCTGATACAATCTCCACCAGCGATATAGACAAATTACCCACACAAAAAGCTGCGGAGTTAGTAGCCCAAATTCAGCAACTTTCCCCAGAAGAACAAACTTTTGCGTTGCGTGATTTGCTACCAGCTTCGAGAAATGATCAAGACGAAACCATCCTAGATCCTCATCCGAGTAAGGCAACATTAGAACTAGGGCGAGGAGGTACAAAAATTCCCAAAGGAGAGTATGGCGCACTCAATGCTGAGGCTAAATTAGCTTTTTGGTATTACTTGGGACAACGATTAGGCAGCACAATTATCAACATACCGCGCGACTACGTCCTTCCAGAACAAGCTACGGCAGTTTTGAACGACCTGCAATCATTAAGTGCGGATGATTTAGTCTCTTTCTTGAAACAAGTGCTGCAAACTAAAGTCTAAGTATAAAGAATTTCAGTGTTGCTGAAGACGGGGAAACAGTGGCTTTGACCTTGTTTCCCCTTTTCTTTGGGCATTGGAGTAAAAACTTCTTGCTATATTCCTATTCCCCATTCCCCATTCCCTGATATCGGCCTAGGGCAATCAGCGGAAAATACTGTTGATAATAGTGGTACTTCAGATAAAAGTGACAAGGGAAGCCTGTTCCGGTAAAGTCTGCCTCAAACCAACTACCATCTGATTTCTGAGTGGACACTAAATAGCTAATTCCCTTGTCGATAGACTCATGGGCAAATTTACCAGTTGCTTCTCCGGCTGCTATTAAGCCAATAATTGCCCAAGCTGTTTGGGAAGCGGTGCTACGTCCTTGACCTTTGAGGCTAGGATCATCATAGCTGCGACAAGTTTCACCCCAACCACCGTCAGGATTTTGACAGCTAACTAACCAAGCTGCACCGCGTTCAATTTGGCGTTGATATTTTTTAGGTGCGATCGCTGCTAAAGCTGAGAGAACGCCACTTGTACCGTAGATGTAATTTACGCCCCAACGCCCAAACCAACAACCTTCGGGTTCTTGTTCGTTCAAGAGATAATTAAATGCCCGTTCTAGGTTGTGGGGTGCAATAGATAAGTTGCATAAACCCAGCATTTCTAAGACTCTAGCGGTGACATCGGCTGTATTGGGGTCAATCATGGCTTTCAAGTCACCGTAGGGTATGGCGTTAAGCCAATCTTGGTCATTGTCAATATCAAAAGCTGCCCAACCGCCGGGTTTACACTGCATCGATGCTACCCATTTGAGGGCGCGATCGCAGGCCATATGTTTTAATTTTTCATTAGGTAACTTGGCTGCATACAGTGCCATAACTACCACAGCCGTATCATCTACATCTGGATAAAAACGATTGTCAAACTCAAACGCCCAAGCCCCCGGTTTACCTTGACGATTTTTCACCATCCAATCACCATAATCGAGGATTTGCTTTTGTAATAACCATTCTCCCGCCTTGACTATCGCTGGATGATCTGGTGCAATCCCTGACTCCACAAACGCCCGTATTACCCAGGCTGTATCCCAAACCGGCGAAACACATGGTTGGACACGGTAACTATCCTCTGTTTCAATGGCAAAGTTATCAATGGCTTGCAAACCCCGTTCCACAATGGGATCATTGGGGTCATAATCCAGACATCGCAAAGCCAGCATCGAATTAAGCATGGCGGGAATAATTCCCCCCCAGTCGCCTGTGGCTTCTTGGCGTTCTAAAATCCACTGTTCTGCGGCTTTAATCCCTTCTTCGCGGAAGGGAATGAAATTTAGACTTTCGGCGAACTTAAATCCTGCATCTAAGGTGAGGAATAAATCTGACCAGTCGCCATTACGGGGTAACTCCCACCGGACATTCTCTACACCTTCAGCGTATAACTCATCAAGGTTAATGCTGGGGTTAGTGACAAAAACAGGTTTACGGTCAAAGACAATCAACAATGGCACAGTACTAGACCGCGCCCAACTAGACATTTCATAAATATTAACCGGGAATTCTTGCGGTAACAGCATCACCCAAGCTGGGAGGGAAGGCAAACCGCGCCAGTCATAACAACCCAATAAAGCCAGGTGAAACTTAGTAAAAATGCGGGTTTTGCTGATGCCGCCCCGTTGGATAATAAAATCTCGCGCCCGTACCATGTCTGGGTCATTAGCAGGGACACCCAGCAACCGTAACGCCATATACGCCTCAACAGATGTGCTGAGTTCACCGCCATCATCATAAAATAATTCCCAACCTCCGTGCTGCCGTTGCTGGGAACGCAGATATGCTTCGACTTTGTGCAGAGGTCTGGTGGTATCTGTTCCCCAAATTTTGTGGAGTAAGACCACCTCAGCCGTGATAGTGACGTTCGACTCTAACTCAGCCCACCAGTAACCAGCCGGATTTTGCAGTGATAGCAAATATTTTTGACTAGCTGCGATCGCTTCTGCAAGTTGATTGACTTGTAACCTGTCTTGTGTCTGCATCAAATACTACTCGATATTATTAGCTATGAATACGGCAGTACGGAGAAAAAATTTTTCCCGCAATTAGCAAATATTGTATTGTGTTTGAGGTATTTGATAAAGGAAGGGGGTGTGAGGGTTGAGGGGTTTAGGGGTTGAGGGGTGTAGGGGTGTAGGGGAAGAACTCATGAGTAATTGCTAATAAACAATTTTGAATTTTGTAGGCGCAAGCTTTCCCGTTCGCGGTAGCGTTGCGTAGCAAAGGGTATTTTGAATTTTGAATTGGAGCGTAGCGACGTGGGTGCATCTATCTTAGGACTAACGTTATTATCTTTATTAATTTGGTTAGGATTGTTGACTTTGCGGGGGCAGTTTTGGCGGGTAGATCAGCAATTAGAGACCTTTGAGCCTGTGTTAACATCTTTACCTACAGTGTGTGTAGTAGTTCCAGCGCGTAACGAAGCAGAATTGTTACCAATTACACTGCGATCGCTTTTACTCCAAGACTACCCCGGTGAGTTTCATATCTTCTTAGTAGATGATCATAGTACAGATGGGACAGCTGCTTTCGCTGAAGGGGTTGCCCACGCTGTTGATAAAGCCAAACAATTACATATTCTTTCTAGCGCATCCTTGCCTCCTGGTTGGTCTGGTAAACTTTGGGCAGTAGAACAAGGTATTCAAAACGCTACAACATTCACACCTGATTATTTTTTCCTTACCGATGCAGATATCGAACATGATGTCAATAATCTGCGGCGATTAGTTGCTAAAGCTGAACAAGAGGATTTAGACTTAGCGTCAATTATGGTTAAACTTAGATGTCAAAGTTTTTGGGAAAAATTGTTAATCCCTGCTTTTGTCTTCTTTTTTCAAAAACTCTATCCCTTTCGCTGGGTGAATAATCCTAAAAATAAAACTGCGGCTGCGGCTGGTGGTTCTATTTTAATTCGCGGAACAGCATTAGAGAGAATCGGCGGTATTTCAGCTATCCGTCAGGCTTTAATTGATGACTGCGCCTTAGCACAAGCTGTAAAAGGGACTGGGGACTGGGAAAAAGAGAAAAATACTACCTCATCTTTCCCAACTCCCTCTAGAAAAATTTGGCTGGGTTTGAGTTCTTTGACTCGCAGTCTGCGTCCTTACCCATCTCTGCAAACAATTTGGGATATGGTGGCGCGGACTGCATATACTCAATTAAATTATTCCCCTTGGTTATTGTTGGGAACTGTAGTGGCGATGACGTTGATTTATTTAGTTCCACCTTTGGGTTTACTAATAGGTGCATTGCTGGGAAATCAATTAATTGCACTCACTGGTTTAATTACATGGTTGTTGATGACCTTGGCTTATTTCCCAACAGTGCGTTTTTATCGATGTTCATTTGTATTTGCTTTTAGTTTACCTGCGATCGCTTTTCTCTACACTTTGATGACTATAGATTCTGCATTCCGTCATTGGCAAGGACGCGGCGGTGCATGGAAAGGTAGAGTTTATCCTGGATAATCAATCAAATCAGAATTATTCATATGGCTGACCATAACAATTTGTTTAACATACTCATTCTCAGTAAAATACCTGAGATATAAATGCTATTTGGGTCTTATTAGTTTTTGCTGCTATCTTTGTATCATGACAAACCTGACCTGTTGATCTGAATTTTAGTATTTAATAGCTGAGAATTATTTTGTGTAAAAATAATACTTTAGATAGGCACAACAAAAGCTATTCATGTTTAGCTTTATAAAAGCTTTAAAATAACCAGAGTGTTGAGCTTCCAGAATTTTAAACAGGAGGAAAAATGACTATTACAGAAGATAATTTTCGGATTCGTCCTATGACTAAAGATGATTTAAAAATTGCCTTAAGCTGGGCAGCTTCAGAAGGATGGAATCCAGGTATTGATGATGTTGATAATTTTTATATTGCCGATCCAGGTGGGTTTTTAATTGGAGAATTAAACGGTCAACCTATTAGTTGTATTTCTGTAGTGCGATATAGCCCTAAATTTAATTTTATTGGTCTTTATATTGTTCAACCCGAAGAACGGAAAAAGGGATTTGGTCTAAAAATATGGCAAGAAGCATTGAATTTAATTCCTAATCAAACTGCTGCTTTAGATGCTGTTTTACAACAAGTTAATAATTATCAAAAGTTTGGTTTTCAACCGACTCATTCTCATCTCCGCTATCAGGGGATAATTACTGGAACAATATCGCCCGACATCAGGAATTTAAAAACTATTGATTTTGAGCAACTTTGTCGTTATGATGAGCGATATTTTCCTGGTTCTCGCCCTCATTTTCTTTCCACATGGATTAATCAACCTCATGGGCAAGGTTATGCTATCTTCGACGAAGATGATTTAGTAGGTTATGGAGTGATTAGAAAAGCTATGGATGGCTTTAAAATTGCTCCTCTATTTGCGGAGAATACAGAAATTGCAGAAAAATTATTCTTAGCCTTAGCGACTTATGCTGAAGAAAGTCCTATTTATATAGATGTTCCTAATATTAATCAATCCGCTATTCTTTTATTTGAAAATTATCAAATGAACTCTGTATTTGAATGTGTACGAATGTACAAAGGAGAATCGCCTAATATTGATTGGCAGAATGTTTTTGCTGTTACTAGTTTAGAATTAGGTTGAAATTAAGGTTATTCGCCTACTTTTATAAAGAGGTTAATTTTAAAATACCAGTTGTTGCTAATTTATCTGACTTAGTAGCTTGAGCAAAATGAGCAAAATGAGCAAAATATTTATGTAATTGCTCCTCGTACTAATATCACCGTACTATCTACACCAGAGGCGATCGCTTCTGGTATATTACCTTGGATAGCTTGTTGCAGTAATCCTTCACGGGAAGCACCCAACACCACCACATCAAAACCTTCATTCTCTACCAAGTTAATTACACCCTCAGCAACAGAATTAGCTTGGACTGGAGTAGCAACCACTGTACTCGCTAATTGACGGCGGCGCATCAATTGACGCAAGGCTTGTTCTATGACTGTCATATCTGGCTGAAATTCTAAGGGTTTAAATACCCGTGTTAAACATATTTGGGGATGATCTCCCAAGGTAACTAAAGCAGGTAACAATTTAATCGCTAATCTCGCATTCGGCCCTCCAGCCATCGGGACTAACCAACGGTTGAACTGGGAGTTGGGAACTGGGGATTGGGAATTGGGAATTAGGGATTGGGGACTACTACCCAATTTAACCAGCACTACATTACAGGTGGCTTGGCGGATGATGGTGTCTACAACGTTGCCAAAAATTCGGCCGGGGGTGGTGGTATTACCTTTCCAACCCATCAGTATCAAGTCTATGTGGTTTTCGTTGATGGTTTCTAAGAGGGCTTGGGCGGTGTCATGGGCGACACGAATTTGTGTATGTAAGGGAATGTGCCATTTTTTGGCTAAAACTTCTGCTTGTCTGAGGAGGCGGCGACTTTTGACGGTTCGGACTGGTGTTTCTGCGGGGGAACTGTGGCGAGATACCAAAATTACCTGGACGCATTCTATTTCATAATGGCGATCGCGGGCAATGGCAGCGGCCATGTGTAATAATGTCTCGGCGGTTTCGGGGTTGGCGACTGGGACTAATAATCTGCCTCTGCCAATGCTGGGCGATCGCGTTTGGTAAACTACATAAGAAGGTTCTGGTTGTGGCCCTGGTGTAACGTTTTTACCATTTAGATGATCTGCTTCAGCGCGGATAATGTCTGCACGGGTAATAATACCAATCAGTTTTTTTCCTTGAACAACTGGTAAACGACTCAGTTGATATCTGTCTAGTAAATACAATACATTACTTAAGCTGTGGAGAGGTGTCACCGTCATGGGATTGGCGGTCATAATCTCTCTGAGAGAGGTATCTTTTTGTAAGTGGCGATTTTGGATTTTTGTTAAATCTGATTGGGTGACAATTCCTATAAGTTTAGTGTTCTCTACTACTGGGAAACCGCGATGATGAGATGTAGAAAAAGCTTGTGTAACTTCTTCTAAAGTCATATCTGCATCCAGTGTTTCGACCCGTTGTTGCATCACATCTTTAGCTGTTAACTGGTTTAAAACTCCTTCTACGGAAACTGTTTTAGTTAAGGTAATACCGTTCAGCTGTAATAGCTTTTCATACAATGAGCCAGGAAAGACTTTATCTGCTACTAAATAAGCTGTCACCACTACAATCATTAAAGGTAGCACTAGATTAAAGTCGGTAGTCATCTCAAATACAATCACAATAGCGGTGATTGGTACTTTAGAAACTGCACTAAAAAATCCTCCCATACCCGCTAAAGCATAGGTAATGGGAGAACCTTGATCTAAAATTTGGAAAGCCAATACACCCACCAAGTGACCCAAAACCGAACCCAAAATCAAACTAGGTGCGAATAATCCTCCCGGTGCGCCAGAACCAAAAGCGATTAAGGTGAGGATAAACTGAGAGACAAAGGCGATCGCTGCAATGTTAGGCTGTAGATCACCAGTAACAATATATTCTCTTAATCCTGTATTATCACGAAAAGATGCGGGGAGTAGAGATACAATAATTCCCGAAATTAAACCAGCTAAAGCCATCCTTAAGGGCAAGCTGATATGCAAGCGGCGATAAAGTTTGATACTAAAAATTAAGCCCTGATTAAATAATGCCCCCAGTAATCCTGCCAAAACACCCAACAGCAAGAAAAACGGGATTTCTGTAAAGTAGAATTGGCTAGAGTAGTTCATCAATTGAATATTTAAATCTAGACTGCCTCCTCCCAGCAACCGCGACACTACCCCACCAATAAAAGCCGCGATAATAGCAGTCCCTAAAGTTAACCCAGATAAGTCTTGCAGTAATTCTTCAATAATGAATAGTACACCAGCAATGGGAGCATTAAATGCTGCCGCCAAACCAGCCCCCGCACCAGCCGCAATCATTTGTCGCCGATGGTCAGGCGAAGTAGGAACTAAATGACTCATCCCCGCCGCTAAACCAGCACCTACTTGCACCGTCGGCCCTTGTCTACCCAAAGTCATCCCCGAACCTAAGACAATAATGGCAGTGAATAGCTTAATCAACGCTACCCGCCAAGATAATTTAGTCGGTACATTTGCCAAAGTTGCTTTGACTTGTGGGATACCACTACCTGCGGCTTGTGGTGCTAACCTTTGTACCAACCAACCAGCTAAAAATCCAAAACTCACCCCGACTAGAGGTAATGCCACCCACACCGGTAAAATGTAGGAACTCTGAACGCGGAATGCACCCAGCGAACCAGAACCCACCTTTAAGACTACCGCAGATAAAGCCGCTACCACCCCGATAATACAAGCTTCTGCGATCGCTAAACCCTTTCTCGGCTGTAACCAGCTACGAAAGTCCATAAGTTAGTTATTAGTCATTAGTCAATTCCAAGTTCTTGGCGTTCTTTAATTTTGAATTGATCAATTACTCCTCCCTGTTGTCGATAGTCCTTCCACTATCAAAGATGGAGTATAACAAGAGCCATTCCAATCGGTATCACTACCTAATTCTACTTGTTTGAGAGAGCTATAGATATTACCTGCTACCATCGTATCTTTTATGCGTCCGATAACTTCTCCTTTGCGGACACGATAACCTAATTCGATGTTGATAGAAAAGTCGCCAGAAATACCGCCGCCACCACCTAAAATTTGATCAACAATTAAGCCATCATCGATTTTGTGAATTAACTCCTGTAATGATTCTGTACCAGGTTGGATGAGGAAATTAAATAACCCAGGGGTGGGATAGCTACTCAAACTAGGACGGACAGCATTCCCTGTAGTACCAGTACCTAGTTTTTTGCCTGTAGTGCGATCGCAATAATAATTTTGCAATCTGCCGTTCTCTACAAATACTAAAGGTTTGGTAGGCGTGCCTTCATCATCAAAAGGACAACTATACGGCCCTGCTAAGGGGTCTTGATAAAGAGTCAGATTAGAAGCAATCACTCTTTGACCGATGCGTTCTGCCCAAGGTGAGGCTAATTCTAAAACTCGCTTACCATTTAAGGCTGCTTGGGCTGTTCCCCACAGCATATCAGCTGCTTTAGACGTAAATAAAACCGGAACGCGACCGCTAGGGGATGGCACATTTTCTTTTGCCCATGTCAGCCTTTGTAAAATTTGCTGGGCTAATTTTTCTGGTTCTAAAATGTCGCGCTGGGTTTGACCATCAGAAACACTCAAAAAATCATCACCCCGCACCCACTCAGCCGACATATAGCAGCTTAGGGTAGTATCGGTATAAGAAGCATCTAAGCCTTTACTGTTGACAATTCTAGTAATTTCTAAATCACATTCCCAATCACTATTACAAACTACATCTGGATAAGCATCCCGGATGATGGCGATCGCTTCTTTTCCCCAATGCACTAAAACTTCTATCGGTACAGATGTACCTAAATCTGGATAAGCCGGCTGAGAACCGCTGACTAATTGCAAGACTTCTGGCTGGTTGAGTTCGCTCAAAGCGATCGCTCTTTCTACCATTGCTTGTGGTTCTACAGAACCGTAAGCTACCGTGAGTCCTGGACGACCATTGCGCCATAGCCGCAGAGCTGTGCCTTCAGATTGACTGGTTTCTAGCTGTTTGAGTCGGTTAGCTTCAAAAAACACCGGACGAGACAGCGATCGCGACTGATACACCTCAGCTGCTTCTGCTCCTGATTTGATAGCTAACTCCAGCAGCTGTTCTGCTAGTGTATCCTGTGACAAATTTTCAGAACCCATGACCCTCGGTAAATTATGGATTTTGGATTGTGAACCGCCGATCAACGCAGATCATTATCCCAAATCATTGGCTATTATCCGCGTAAATAAGCATTTGCCATATTCGCAATGCAGACGGACGCTGATAATTATCCCAAATGATCGGTATTTCTCAGCATTTATTAGGAATGGGGACAAAAATTAAAAAGGTAAAAGAAAAAAACTTTTGAGTTTTGCCTTTTTTCTGCCCCATGACGCTTCTAAGGCAAATTAATCTCCTGCAAGAGCCAAAATCCAGCAAAAGCTTCCGCTTGGGGATCAGATTGTATACCTAGAAAATGCACACCATTAGCTTGTTGTTTGGCAGTTTCAAAGCCTTTGGCTTCAGCTAAGGTAGTAGGGTTTTTAATATTGGCTAGAATCCAACTTTCTGTCGAACCAGTTTCTAAAACCAATTTTGTTCCTTGTTTGCTATCAATCCGCAAAAATGCTAACTCCAAACCAGACATCCAACCAGCCAAAGGTAAGGCTCTGGGTGAGAAAATTAAAATCCCAGGGATGCGGGTTTCGGGTGATAATTGTGCCAAATCTAAAGGAAAGGCTTCACTAAAGCCAATTTCCCATTCTGGCATCTCAGCTAACTCCGCAGCAGATAATGACACAAAGACCCATTGTTGCCCTTCTAGGGCATCAGGTAATCTTTGAGGTAAAGGACTATCTAGCCTTACAGAAGGATTCCCTCCCCCCTGATAACCAGGTTCTTGCGGATAAACTTCGTCCATGCGCTGTTGTAGCCATTGGTTAAGTACCAAAGTCTTACGGCTAGGTTGGGAAGGAATCCCCAAATCCTCGCAAGCTTTGGTAATCATATTGTTCATTTGGCGGCGGAAAAAGCGAATTTTGATGGGTGCTTCCCCAGCTTTATCTATTGCTTCCTGTAATGCTGTCCTTAACCAGACTGAGTTTACCTGAGTACTAGGACAATATTTCGCATAGCGGAATAAAGAATCTAAGTTTGTGCGAATATCTAAGGGACTTTCACAGACTAAGACTTCCCAAACTTTTTTCTGATTTTCGTCCAAAATTGGACGGGAGTAAAAATCTATTTCCCAAATACTGCCCATGTTTTGCCGTAAAAAATCTGGCGAGTTGATATTTTGCTTATATTTTCACTCTACCCTTTCGGGGAATTCAAAATTCAAAATTCTGTTTTAGAAAGTTCTGATGTCTGACGACAAGCTCTTCGGGTAGCTCTAGAAGCGTCGCTAATGCTGCACAACAGTGCCACCTACAGGAATGTTTCACCGCTCTTATTCCCTTGTCTCTCATTCCCAATGAATGCCCTACTATTCTGGCAAGGCAACTTTGCTTGGTGAATTACTACTCCCTGGCTTCATAATACCGACACCCTTGGCATGGGCCGTTAGGATTGATAGCACAACGAAGATAACCGGAACGGGCATTAAATTTACAACTAATGTCACCAATGAGAAAACCTACCCCTTCTAGGTAATAGCGATCGCCTTCTACTGGTCTGAGATGTTGCTGTATCCTAGCTCTGGAAGCATTAATGGCAGCTTGACGCAACCGTAAACGTGTTCGCCACTGGGTTTTACGGATTACCCATAGGGAAAACAGGGAGGGTAAGAAACCGATGGTAATTAGCAAAAGTGTCTTAAACACCTTCTCTCATCCTCTTTTAGATATATCGGGCGATCGCGCTGTTTGCTTCCTCTGTTCTTGTTTAAATCGTCATTTGATGTGCAGTGGGAAGTTTTAGCATCTAGCAAAGGGGAAAAATTACTCATTGCTTCCCTCAGCATAGCTTGTACTACCTGTTGGGTAAAAAGTAAAAAGGTAAAAAATTCTTGAGTTTTGACTTTTACCTTTTTACTGACATTCCCCTATCTTCGTGTTTTTCGCTGACGTTGCTGGGCTAATTTTTTTCTGTGGGTGTGCTGACGCAATTGTTGTGCTAATAATGCTGCTTCTCGTTCGGCTTTAAATAAATCAACTTTCCTGGTTGTGAGAATAAAAGAATAATCTGGCTTTTGTCTTACCCAAGGAATACTCACGGGCGAATAATGACAAATGCTTTTGTATGATTGCTCACTAGTTTCTATCTGATGATTAACTTGACTACTGATACTGCTAGCGATTGTTTTTAACTCTAATATCTTGGCTTCTAATTCAGCTGCTATGTGATTAATATTCTGCACTAGTGTAGTTAATCGCTCCCATGCACTACTGATGTTATCTGATGACGGTTGTAGTGGTGCGATCGCACTATTCAAGGTTGATGGTAACAGTGCTAATGGAAGTGAAATAGTCTGTTTGTTGCTGGCTACAATTTTTTTCATTGTTGTTCGCAATGTTACTGAGCTTTTTAGGCATTTTAACAGATATTTAGTACAATTGTACTAAATATCTAGAACAAAAACTCAGAAATACGAAAAAGCAATGAGTGCTGGGAACAATTACTAGTTTCTAGCTCCTTGCTCAAAATTGACTGTACAATCGCTCTCATCGGGATTTTCTAAGGCTTTCTGCAAGAGACTAATTACTGTATTAATTAACTTATTGGGTTCAAGAGGTTTGGTTAAATGTTCTTTAAATCCCGCTTGCAGAGGTGGAATTTGGTCATTTTCTGGGGAAAATGCGGTCAGGGCGATCGCAGGAATATTAATCCCCTGTTGTGCTTCTAGGGTGCGTAATTTTTGAATTAAGGTGTAACCATCTTGTTCTGCCATCTCTAGATCACTAATCAAGATGTCAGGTTGTGATTGTTCTAATAGTGCTAATGCCGTCTCAGTGGATGTTGCAGCATTGGCGATCGCTCCATACTCTTCTAACAAGTAAACTAAAGAGTTACAGGTATCAATTTCCTGATCGGCAATTAGAACTTTAATCCCTTTGAGAGAGGCAGAACCGTTCAAACTATTTTCGTCTTTTGGCTGATTAACAGTCTTTTCTACTGAGCCAATCAGTGGTAGCTGCACAGTAAAGATTGCTCCTTGCCCTTCTCCTGGACTGTCGGCTGTGATTATACCACCGTGCAACTCTACTAAATGCCTGACGATCGCTAATCCCAAACCTAATCCATTGTGCGATCGTGTGGTGGTGCTGTCGGCTTGGCGGAAACGCTCAAAGACTTTGGGGAGAAAGTCCTGCACAATCCCAATTCCTGTATCAATGACTTGGATTTGAGCGTAGATAGAGGATTTAGGCAGATTGAGGTGCAAAGCAGTGGAGGATTTTTGCTTTTCTTGCGCAGGAAGTTCCTGTTGTTTACCTATTAAATGAATTTCTACCTTACCACCTTGGGGTGTGAATTTAATGGCGTTGGTCAGCAAATTCCAAACGATTTGCTGTAACCTGGCTGGATCACCACCAACTGAACCCAAGGTAGTGTCTAGGGCAGTGTGTAATTCAATGTCTTTGGTATCAGCTAAGGGACGCACTACCTCTAAAGCTGCTTCGATGACCGAGACGAGATTAACTGCACATAAGTTGAGCCGCAGTTGCCCCCGAATAATTCTGGAAACATCTAAAATATCTTCAATTAGCTGTACTTGAGTATTAGCGTTGCGTTCAATCGCTTCTAAAGCACGGGCTGTAGCTTTGGCATCTAGTTTTTTGGCGCGGAGAATTTTTGACCAGCCCAACATGGCTGTCAGGGGTGTACGTAGTTCGTGAGATAGCACCGCCAAAAATTCATCCTTCATGCGATTGGTAGCTTCTGCTTCTTGTCTAGCAGTTTGTTCTCGGATGACTTGAGCGCGGATATCTTCAGCTTGCTTACGGGCGGTAATATCTTCTAAAGTTCCTACATAACCTAATAATTCTCCTTGAGTGGAAAGCATGGGTGAGGAGCGTACTTGTACCCATCGGCAATTACCATCAGTAGTTTGAAATTGGAATTCTTCTGAATAGTCGCCACCTTTTTGAATATATTCGTTCCAACTAGCTACTGCCCTGTCTCTATCTTCTGGATGAACTGATTCTAACCATTTTGTGTGTACACTTTCTGCGGCACTTAAGCCACAAATAGACTGATAGCGGGGGTTAGTATATTTACAACGTCCTTCTGTATCGGTTTCAAAAATACCTACAGGGGAACAGGTACTTAAACACCGGAATCGTTCCTCACTTTGCCGCAATTCGGCGTTCATGGCAGTGAGTTGAGCTGCTTGGCGTTGGACAGCTTGAGTTTTCTTAAACAGTTCCACAAATACTGTCACTTTCGACAGTAGAATATCCGATTCTACAGGTTTGAGGAGATAATCTACAGCACCCAAAGCATAGCCTTTAAATAACATTTGATCGCTGCTACTAAATGCTGTTAAAAAGATAATCGGAGTCTGACGCGATCTCCCACGGCTACGAATCATAGTAGCCGTTTCAAACCCATCCATCCCTGGCATCTGTACATCTAATAAAATTACGGCAAAATCTTGATTTAGAAGACATCTTAAAGCGTCTTCGCCGGTTGTAGCTCGCACTAGATTCGCGCCCAAACGTTCTAAAATCGCCTCTAGTGCGAGCAAATTTTCCAACTTATCATCCACTAGGAGGATGTTTACTTTGGGTTCGGGCTGCATGATTTCAGTTCCCTATAGAATGACAAAGATTGACTAATAAATTAGAAATATCTGATAATCCCAGAATCCAATCTACTGCTACATCAGCAATAGCGGCGGCAGGCATAATTGGACTTTGGGCTGTACTCGGCTCTTGTACGATGGTAATACCTCCCCGTGCTTTGATTTTTTTTAGACCTTGTGCGCCATCCTGATTTGCCCCTGTTAATATGAGACCAATAACCCGTTCCCCATAGGTATCGGCAGCTGATTCAAACAGTACATCGATTGAAGGTCTGGCATAAGAAACAGGTTGATCTATGGAAAGAGCAAAATGATCGGTTTCGACCAGCAAATGATAATCCGGTGGTGCTAAATATACTCTACCGGGGATAATTTCATCTTTATCTTCTACCTCTTGAATAGGCAATAGTGTGTATGTTTGCAGTAATGCCTTAAGGGCTGTGCCAGATTCCTTATGACGATGCTGTACGATGGCGATCGCAGCGGGAAAATTTGGTGGTAAATCACCGAGAATATTTTGCAACGCTGATAATCCCCCCAAAGAAGTTCCCATTACGACAATTTTAAAATACACTAGTTCAGCCTCCGGTAAAGTTTTTCACCTTTAGCTATCTCTTCATAGTATTGCTCATAAGGGGTAAATCTCAGTGATTCCTGTTTACCTAAACCCAAAATACCAAAAGTACACAAACTGTTATGAAATAGGGTATGTACTTGTTTTTGTAATACCTGATTGAAATATATTAAAACATTGCGGCAGAATATCACATTGAACTCATTGAAAGAACTATCGGTGGCTAGATTATGCTGGGCAAAGATGACATTTTCTTTTAATGAAGTCCGAAAAATCGCATGATCATAAGCTGCTGTGTAATAGCTGGAAAAACATTGCTTACCGCCTGCCTTTAAGTAAAGTTGAGTATACTCCTGCATCAGTTTGAGTGAAAAAATCCCACTTTTGGCAGTTTGCAAGACTTTTTCGTTAGTATCTGTAGCATATATCCGGCAACGATGATAAAGGTTTTCCTCTTGGAGTAAAATTGCCATTGAATACACTTCTTCCCCAGTAGAACAGCCAGCGTGCCAGATGCGAATAAAAGGATAAGTTTTCAGAAGTGGTATGACTTTATGCCGGAAAGTCAAATAAAAACTGGGATCACGGAACATTGATGTAACGTTGACGGTGAGATGCACCAAAAATCGCTCCAAACAGGTGCGATCGTGGAGTAACTTTTCTTGTAATGCAGAAATATTCTTTAAACCCTGAGAGTGTATAAAGCTAAGAATCCGCCTTTTGAGGGAAGCCAGGGCATAATTACGGAAGTCATAACCGTAGTATTGGTATAGTCCTTCCAATAGCAACTGAATTTCAATGTCCTCTAAGCTGGGTTTGGGCAAAATCATAATGAGGATGGCGAATATATAGCAATCCTAAAACATTCATTTTCATGAATGACTCTGCTGAGATGGGAAAATTCTTCTAAACCACAAAAATCCCCCTGAAAGTCAGGGGGGATTAATTTCTAGGAGGGCGTTTGATATTTATGTATCATCTGATAGGGGTAAAGTTATGCAATCAAGTGAAAGTATTTAGATTTGGGGATTAGGAACTTATCAACGCAGAAGGGTGTTGACTGCATCTGACATCCAAGTTGGTATTACCTATACAACCAAACTCTTAGCAACGATAGCAACTGTTCTGTATCTACAGGTTTGGTGATGTAATCAGAAGCACCGGCGGCGATGCACTTTTCGCGATCGCCTGGCATGGCTTTGGCGGTGAGAGCAATAATTGGTAGGGTGCGAAACTGCGGTTGCTGGCGAATGCAACGGGTGGTTTCATAACCATCCATTTCTGGCATCATCACATCCATTAAGATGACATCAATATTAGGGTTGGCTTGTAGAGTCTTAATCCCATCTTGACCGTTTTCAGCAAATAAAACTTGCATTTGATAGCTTTCTAAGAGACTAGTCAAAGCAAAAATATTTCGCAGATCATCGTCGATGATCAAAATCTGGCGATGAGCTAGCACCGGATCTGTTTGTTGTAGTTGTTCTAGAATTTGGCGTTTGGCTGGGGGTAGGTTGGCTTGGACTCGATGTAAAAATAAAGCTGTTTCATCTAACAACCTTTCTGGCGATCGCACATTTTTGATAATGATTGTCTCTGCTAATCTCCTGAGTTGGGTTTCTTCATGACGAGACAGTTCTTTGCCGGTGTAAACAATAATTGGCAGTTTTAAGAGGTTGGGTTCTTGTTTAATGTATTCAATCAGTGCTAAACCTGTCATGTCAGGTAAACCTAAATCTAAGACAATGCAATCAAACTGCTGCGTTTTTAAAATCTCTAGCGCGGCTCTTCCTGTACCTACAGCTGTACTCTGGACATCACTGTTACCAATCAGTTCAATAATACTTTGAGCTTGTACAGGGTCATCTTCTATGATTAAGAGATGTTTGACTTTGCGAGCGATAAAGCTTTTCATCTCCGTAAATACCTGATCGAGTGCTGCTGGTGATACAGGCTTTTGTAAGTAAGTGATCGCTCCCAGCTGTAAACCTCGTTTTTGTCTATCATCTACAGACATAATGTGGACTGGAATATGTCTAGTTTGAGGATCGTGTTTCAACCGATCTAACAGTGTCCACCCGTCTACATCTGGGAGATTAATATCTAAAGTGATGGCTTCTGGTTGATACTGTTGCGCTAAGGCTAAAGCCTGTCTGCTGTTTTCTGCAACTATGACTTTAAAGCCTTGTTGCTGTGCCATATCTAGTAAAATTCGGGCAAATTTCTCATCATCTTCCACGATTAACAATACATGATCGCCTGGTTGAATTTTTTGGCGATCGTCGGGAATTTGGCTGGGAGAAGCTTCAACTAGTCTCGGTGCAACGGTTTCTTGCACCATAGTTGCTGGAGGTGATGCAGCTAAAGGTGGTGTTTTTTCAGTATTGGGATAAGTCTGGGGTATATAAAGTGTAAAGGTACTCCCCTGATTGGGTTGACTGACAAGTTCTAAGCTCCCACCTAACATATGTGCTAGTTCGCGGCTGATAGACAAGCCTAAGCCAGTTCCTCCGTACTTACGGCTATTTGTTCCGTCCGCCTGCTGAAATGCTTCAAAGACAATCTGTTGCTTATCAGCTGGAATCCCGATACCTGTATCACTGACAGCAAAAGCAATCATCGGATTTTCAGGATTGAGTGTAGCCATCTTCATCGTTAAAGTTACGCTGCCTTGCTCGGTAAACTTAAAAGCGTTGGCTAAAAGATTCTTCAGGATTTGTTGCAAGCGTTTAGGATCACTGATAATTGTGGCGGGCAAGTTCTCATCTCTTTGAATGCTAAAGTTCAGTGCTTTACTGTGCGCTATTTGTGCAAAAGTTCTTTCTAAGTAATTATGTAAATCGGTAAATTTGATTGATTCTAAATTTACAGCTAAAGTCCCTGATTCAATTTTGGCTATGTCTAAAATATCATTAATTAGCTCTAATAAATCATTGCCAGCCGAATTAATTGTTTGACTATATTCTACTTGTTTGGCAGTTAAATTACCTCCGCTATTATCAGCTAAAATCTTAGATAGAATCAACAAACTATTGAGTGGTGTCCGCAATTCATGGGACATATTCGCCAGAAATTGAGATTTATATTTAGAAGATAAAAGTAACTGCTGAGTTTTCTCTTCTAAAGACTGCCTAGCTTGTTCAATTTCTTGACTTTTACGAGCGACCTCTTGGTTTTGAACTTCTAATAATTCAGCTTTTTCTTCTAACTCTTCATTGAGTTGTTGTAGTTCTTCATTGGACTGTTGTAATTCTTCTTGCTGCTGTTTTAGAAGTAATTCTGAGGTTTCAAGTTCTTGGGTCTGATGTTCTAACAGTTGATTACTTTGCTTGAGTTCATTGGCTAAATCTATAGATTCTTCCAATAAATACTGCGTTTGCAAGTTAGCATTAATATTGTTTAAAAATACACCTAAAATTTCTGCGAATTGCTCTAGAAAATTCAACTGTAATGCGTTAAATCTTTCTAATGAAGCTAGTTCAATAACAGCATTGACTTTATTTTCAAAGACAATTGGTAATACGATAATATTGAGTGGCAGAGTTGACCCCAAACCTGAACTAATACTAATGTAATCTGGAGGTACTTCCGTTAATAATATTCTTTGTTTTTCTAAAGCCGATTGTCCTACTAATCCCTCACCTAAACGAAACTGATTAGCAAGATGTTTACGTTCATTATAAGCGTAGCTACTTAGCAGTTTCAGTACTGGTTCTTGGTCAATTTCCTCCATTATGTAAAATACACTTTGCTGCGCGCCAACCAGCGGTGTAAGTTTGGATAAAATCAACTGTGCTAAACTTTCACGATGGCGTTGTCCTTGCAGTATTTGGGTAAATTCAGCCAAATTAGATTTCAGCCAATTTTGTTCTGAGTTTTGTTGATAGGAGACGCGTAGATTCTCCACCATTTGGTTAAAAGTCCGAGTTAATACACCAATTTCATCTAGGCGATTGCTATGTGGTAGACTGACTGATAAATCTCCATTAGCCATAATTTCTGCTGCCCTAGAAATTTGTCGTAAAGGTGTGGAAATATGGCGAGTTAACAAAAATCCAATTACAGCTAAAACCAAAGATATCAAAGGAATACTATAAGTAATGCTAGCTAATGTCTGATTAGCAGCAGCCTGTGCTTGGCTCGTTCGTAAGTCTAATAGTTTTAATTCTTCTACTTTCATTTGCTCAGTGATGCTAGTAATCCTGAGCATTATTTTCTGGCCTTTATCGGTGAGTATTGCTTCTCTAGCTGCTTCTAAGCCTTGCTTTTGTCGCAAATCAATTACTTCTTGCATGACAATCATTCTCTGATTGATTAATGGTTCTAACTTATCAATCAGACGTTGTTGTTTGGGATTATCTACAGTGAGGTTTACTAGTTCTGTAACTTTTTGATCCAGAAGTTTTGTATTTTCTAAATAAGGTTTTAAATAGCTTTGTTCCCCTGTAATAATGTAACCTCTTTGTCCAGTTTCAGCTTGAGTTAATCGACTGCTAAGTTCTTCTATTTTACTGAGAACTTGATATGTATGTTTTTCTCTTCGTGAAGCAGCTATTAATTCTTTGGTACTTCCGTAGGAGAAGAAACCTATTGCACTCAATATTGCTATGCTCAAGCTAAAACCTGTGCCAATTTTCGAGCCAATTTTTAAGCGGTTCAACATTATTACTTAGTAATTGTGATTCAAATTAATTTTTATATTCAATCAGCAAAACTGACTGAATATAAATCCCATAGCATGGAAAGTTACACTCAACAAAATATTGTGCAACTGCAAAGTGGTAATAGTAAATATTCTAACTCCCTATTTGCAGCATTAAAATCACTACTGGTATTTACTGTTTACATCTGATTGTCATGAAAGTTACAAATTTGATTGTAAGCATGAGATGATTTTGAACAGAAATTCTATGTTTACTAGAACTAGTGCTTAAGTATAAAAATTCGTGGGATGTGATATGTTCAGTAAATTTTGCATATTAATGCTAAGTAATTTAGTAACTTTTTTATCTAGTACATTAATATTGTCTACCGCCTCTGTAGCAGAATCTACTGTCAATACAGTGCCAACGACAAGTCCCACACTGTTAACACAGGCTAGGTTAAATTCACCTTTGGAACAGCAAGTAGTTCAAGAAATGAACAAAGTGCGGACAAATCCCAAAGCTTATATTCCTGTCATGGAAAATTATCGCCAACGCTTCCAAGGTAATAAGGTGAAAATTGGTAGCAATACTTACTTAGTGACGCAAGAAGGAGTCAAAGCTGTCGATGAAGCGATCGCCTTTCTCAAGTCAGTCCGTCCTGTAGGGAAATTAAGTATATCTAAGGGAATGTCTTTAGCAGCTAAGGATCATGTCAAAGATCAAAGTTCCAAAGGTTTAACTGGTCATAATGGTAGTGACGGTAGCACACCTGCCACTCGCATCAGTCGTTATGGTAAGTGGCAAACTACAGCCGCCGAAAATATCAGCTACGGCCCTAACACCGCACAAGATATTGTGATGCAATTAATTATTGATGATGGAGTTCCATCACGCGGTCACCGCACTAATATTTTTAATAGTAATTTTAAGGTGACTGGTGTTGCCTACGGTACTCATAAGATTTATAGAACTATGTGTGTGATTACTTATGCTGGTGGCTATCAAGAAAAATAGATTATTTAATAGTCAAAAATAATTTTTCTAAATTAATCAATCTTAAGACTGTTGATGTAGAGTACACAGTTAAAATAAAGGCGGAGTTACCCGCCACTTCTATTTACCATTTTTGATTAATTAGGTACTTGTGATTATCGGATATACATATGAAGACTATATGACAAAGATGTGCCATTCTTTTGTTTCCAGAATCTGCTTCAGAAGAAATCATAAAGATCATATTTCTCTACTCATCAGACTGTAAATAGTAAAAATTTTCACAAAAATTTATATATTATTCTCATTTAAGTATATAAAAGTTTATAAAATCTGTTGTCTTTTACAACTTTATGTTTGAGGATTTCCTGTTAATAGGAGGCGACAGCTATAAATGATGATAATAATTTTTATAATTAAATTTAAATAAATACGGAAATTTAATATAGATTTTTAGATATTGCTCATTATTTTAGCATTCCTTAACTTTTTTCTAATTAAAAATATTAAACATAGATTAAAAATAATCAATAACATCACCAATTGTGAATTTAATCGGGCATTATTGAGAGTAAGCTTAATTATTGAAACCTAGTTGAAAAGTTAAGTAAATAAGCCACAACACAACTTAAAAAATCATTAGTTTTTCAGCTAATTACTTTTGTAAGTGTTATTAACTAATGGTGAAAAGTTGATTAGTGCTAGCTTAATTACTAGGTTGTTGAGCAAAGTGGTGACAATCTCATCAGCATTAACTACTAAAGATTCAACACCAAGCAACCTTAACAACAAGAAGTAACAATGATAGAAAAAATTTTGCTAGCGGTTTCTGGATTAGGACACGCCGAAGAAATGCTCAAAACTTTGAAGGAAGTGCCTTCAATCCAAAATGCCAAAGTTACAGTTCTGCACGTTGTTTCTCCTCAAAGCACTTCGGCAGCAATGACGGATAAATGGGAAGAAGGGGGTAAAATTCTGGCAAATGCCATTCAATCTTTGAATTTAGATCCCTCTCAGGTATCTTCCATTTTGCGTCAAGGTGATCCTAAAGATGTTGTCTGCCAAGTAGCAGATGAAATCGATGCTGACCTAATTATTATGGGTTCACGTGGACTTAAACGTCTACAATCAATTTTATCGAACTCAGTCAGTCAGTATGTTTTCCAACTTTCTTCTCGCCCCATGTTATTAGTTAAGGATGACATTTATGTCAAAAGAATTAAGCGTATCATGGTGGCGATGGATAACTCTGATGCAGCTAAACACTGCTTAAATCTGGCTTTGTTCTTACTGCGGGGTATTCAAGGTAGTCAATTAATTTTGGCTAATGTTACTACTGATTTGCGTGGTAAAACCTCAGAAGTGACTGAAATTAGTCCAGATAAAAATCCAGTTTTAGCCGCAGCAGTAGCAGAAGCACAAAAGTACGATGTCTCAACTCGCTGCTATACCAGTAGTGGTAGACCTGGAGAAGAAATTTGCCACTTGGCGGAAGATTTGAGTGTAGATTTACTGTTACTTGGTTCTCCCGATCGCCGTCCATCAGTAGCGAAGAGTTTTGTCGATATCGATAGGCTCATCGGTGCTTCTTTATCAGACTATGTGCGTGTCAATGCAACTTGTCCTGTTTTATTAGCGCGGACAACTGGCTAATACAATTTTGGATTTTGGATTAGGGATTACCTTTCCTGATCTGATGAATATCTCTATCTCCATCCTTTTTAAGCATAGCGGTTGGTCAAATAAAAGCCCCTACACCATGCGGTAATAGGGGTTTTTTACTTGGAACAAAAAATGATCAAGTATCTTTTTTACCTTCGCGGCTGGCAGTTTGGATGTAAAGAATTATTAAAAATACAGAGGGAACTAGTACGAACAGAATGCTCGCTACGAACCCTAGGTCATTAACTTGCATGGCAAGGAAGCCTCTCTCTAATTTCCAGTCAACAATTTTAGGATAGCATCATCAATGCCAGTGTTAGCTCTTTTTTTTACTGACTTGACTGCAAAAGTTTATGCGAGGCAAAATCAACAAAATTAAGGTTTTGTTACCACACTAACTGGGCCATTGACTACAGTTTGACAGGCTAGACGGTAATTTGCTGGCTTTTTCTTCAGTATTCGATTTTCCACTGCTGTAGGAGTAGAAAGATTTTCGATTCCTTCTACTATTTCGACTATACAAGTACCGCACTGACCGTAGCCGCCGCAATTTGTGAGTTTACCAATAAATTTATAGATGTCAACGCCATTTTCCATTGCCTTGAGCCGCAAATTAGCACCATCTGCGGCGATGACTTCTTTATTTTCTTTGACAAATTTAATGTTACCCATAACTGAATCATTCCTCCTTTAGTGCAAGCTAGTTGGTATATATACTTATCTTAATGAGTTTATGGGAATTTATTACAAAAGATTAAGAATCATCAAGATAGAAGAAATACAAAAAAATAGGACAGGCAAACTACCTGTCCTATTATATTGATCAAGTCTTAACTTACCTAAATCCCACTGCTGCTTGCCATACGAAAGCAAGTAGTAAAAAGAAAACGGGAATAACTGGGAGAACATCTACCAGAGGATCAAAGATTTGGTAAGCTTCAGGCAATTTTGCTAATAATAGTGCGGCTTCCATGTTTGTTTAAATCCACCTAATCCAACACAGCTTTCATAATTGAGATGTATCTTAACACGGTTTGGGCATTGGGAATTGGGCATTGAGTAATTCAGTTTTGGATTTTAGATTGATGATTTTGGATGGGGTTTTAATTGAAAAATCCCATTCCTATTCCCTATTCTCCATTCTCTATTCCCAACGCCTCATTTTCTGATGGGTTGAGCCAGTGACCAAATTCTGCCATGAAGCGATCGCTTAATATGGCTTGGCGAATTTTTTGGGTAAAATGAATCAGTTCGGTGATGTTATGAATGCTCAATAACGTATAAGCTAAAATTTCTTGCGATCGCACTAAATGGGAAATGTAAGCACGGCTGAAATTTTGACAAGCATAACAAGGACAAGTTTCATCTAATGGCGCAAAATCTTCACGAAATTTTGCATTTTTTAAATTCCAACGTTCACCTTTAACCATTGCTGTACCGTGTCTCGCCCAACGGGTAGGAATCACGCAGTCAAATAAGTCTATCCCAGAAGCGATCGCAACTACCATTTCCCGATAAGTTCCCACACCCATCAAATAACGAGGCTTTTCAGGTGGTAACAATGGTGCGGTAGCTTGAACAATTTGCGCCATCAATTCTGGCGGTTCTCCTACACTTACGCCACCAATAGCGTAACCGGGTAAATCAAATTTAGTTAAAGCATTGGCTGCTTTGGCTCGTAAATCTAGATACACCCCACCTTGCACAATTCCAAACAACGCTTGATCACTGCGTTGATGTGCCACAATGCAGCGTTCTAGCCATCGGTAAGTGCGTTCAGTTGCGGCTTCCACTTCTTGGCGAGTCGCTGGATAGGGTGGACATTCATCAAAGGCCATGATTACATCCGCTCCTAGAATATTCTGAATCTCTATAGAGCGTTCTGGCGTTAACTTAATGATTTGACCATCATGGGGAGAACGGAAAGTGACACCCTCTTCCGTAATTTTTCGCATTTCGCTCAAGCTGAAAACCTGAAACCCACCAGAATCAGTCAGTATTGGCCCATTCCAACCCATGAACTTATGCAAGCCACCTCCACCAGCCACAATGCCTTCTCCTGGTTGGAGATGGAGATGGTAAGTATTAGATAGAATCATCTGCGCCCCAGTATCCTTTAATTGGGCTGGGGTGACAGTTTTAACATTAGCTAGTGTTCCCACGGGCATGAATCGGGGAGTCTCTACAAGCCCATGCGGTGTGGAAAAGACACCTGCTCTGGCTTTTGTCTGGCTGCAACGAGCTAAAGATTGATAAGTAAAGGTAGCACTCAAGGTAAATTTAGGCGATCGCTAATGGGAAATATAGAAGCTAGAGAAGAAAGATTTTCATTCCCTAGAGAGTTAGAAGCTAGGAACTAGCTATACCGCAAGAGAATTTTTCATGTTTACTTGCGGCTTCTGTGAATAGGTGCTTTGTTAACATAACACGTCGCTGTTCTGTTCAACTAGCCTCAAGTGGAGAGCGGTAAACAAACAATCTCCATAGCGTTAGAGATTGACTCAGAAAGTGATCTCACCATTTCACCACACACATCACAATTAAGATTATTTGTCTAGCATTAGTTGTGCAAGTAATTAAAATATTTATTTTTCTTTTGTGGGATTTTTAATATATCTGGATTATGAATAATTCTATTTTCCTAAGTCTGAAAAATCAAATTTTTTCAATTTTCTGGAATTGGAGTGAGCGTGAGTGAATCCTACTAAAGAATGAGTATGACGTTCTAATTAATTAACGCGGGATTTTTATCCTCCCTTTTGGTTAATTAATTAACCGTGATTACTTCTAAATGAACTCAACAAGATTGTCGATCAAAATGAAAGCTTTCAATTCCTTATTTATTTCTGGTTTATTATCTATACCCATAGTCATGGGTGCAGCAGTTGAAGCTAAAGCTGATTTGATTGTCTGTAGTGCTTCACCTGAAAAAGCTTATGTCGCAAAAGCTTGGTATTCGGAAGGTAGTTGGGTAGCTAGTGGTTGGACTCACGTATATTCAGGGGAATGTGAAACGGTTCTTGTTGGTGATATGAGACAAGTTTCCGCTTATATTTATGCAGCCGATAACGACTGGCAACCTTGGGAACTACAAGGTAAGAGAACAGCTGTATTTTGTTTGAAACAATCACCATTTGAAATTGTTGATGCTGACGGAAGCTGTTCTAGTAGTATGATTCCCAAAACATTTTATCGAGTAGTTTCAGATAGCTATGATTACAGAGTCAGGCTGAGATAATATTTCTATTGTTTGCCTCTGACTTCTTTGTAGGAAGATTAGGTAAAACTTGCAAGGCAGTTCATAGACTCAATATTAGGTGGAGGAGTGACACAACTACTAATGATGTAAAATTTGCAAATTGGTAAGCCAAGTCGCAAGAAACTTTCTTCAATAGAAATAAGTGGTCTTTTATATAAGAAAACTCCACACTAATATCAAAGTTGGTCTGCGCTGTCCTATCGCTTCTCCGTACCCTTTCAAGAAACAAGCTATGCAGAATTTCTTACAGATAAGGAGGATACCCAATCTGCATATACAGCACAAAATTAGTTGTGTCAATCAACTACATCAATTTTATTTCTAATTCATAAATAACCTTTGATGAGATTATTTGATCATAATTTGGGCAAGCTTTTAGTTAGAAAGTATCAGAACAGTCATCATCCATTTCTGCATCCCATCTAGCAGCCAGCACTTCGTCCATCATTGCTTCGATCACGCTGACATTCCATTGTCTCTCTTTACGTTCCTGCAAAGGAGTGGATAAGGGAATCAGCCGCAAACATATACCTTCTTGCATTAAATCAAAGTAGGTTTCTTGTTGCGGAGATTGTCTCAGTTCCAAATAATCAAAACTCTCAACATTCAGGTAAAGCGCACGGTTAGCGACTAAGGTAGACCTTTGCGGGTTAGCAAATACTTCCATCACATCCCCTTCACCCTCGCTCAGTAGCTTGTCTTCTTGGGTGTAGATGTAGTGGACTCGACCTAAATCAGCCAACAGTCGTTTGATGTCGAGTTTATTCACAATTATGCCCGTGTTAACAATGCACGGAGCAGGTATCTTGGTGTCGGGTAGATGATGACTCATAGAAAAATTGAAAACGAGCGTCATTGAGTCCAACACAGCTAGACAATTACTGGCACAGCTTGTTGACCCTCTAAATAAAAAATATCAACTTTTGAGAGCGATCGTCTAATTACCTAAAGTAAATTATTAATTTTCAGTTGCAAAACGAAAATATAATTTGTGGGAATTTACTGTGTGGTAATTTTACCTGTTAGATTTTACTAGTATTTACGTTACAATGGGTACGTAAAAAACCAGATTACAGAGTCCAGCATAGCAAAATTTGCTTAGTAATTCCTTATATTAACCGCAATCTTATTTAAAGTTTTAAAATCAAATAATTTTAACTGTGACAGAACAGATAGTGTCAACAGTCTAGTCCATCAACTACCTGAAGTTTCGCTATGGGATTGGCTGTTAGACAGCGATTAGCACATAAAGTTTTTTGATGCAACTATATAAATTTAAATATTGATCGCTACAGTATAATTATAGAGAAAATAGGTATCTTTCGATTTGTTCAAAATACCCAGCAATCTTGCTCGTATAATCTCTGTGTTACTGCGCATGAACTTTTGTGACACTTCGCATTGAATTTAGATTTTGCGAACATTTAGGAGTTCTACTAAAAAGTTTTATACCAAGCTTGATAAAACTCTTGGTAGCTCATATTTTCTGCACAGTACCAAATTAGTTTATAAGCATCACAATATAAGTGTGAATTCTGTTCTTGTGCTGTATCAGAAAAATATTCCTTTAAAAAAACAATCACTTTTGGTAATTGTTCATAAAGAATAGTTACTTTAATATTATCTGCTGTACGTTTTCGTAAATGCTTATTGTGAGTTGATTTGAGCAGCATTAATAAAGTTGTCAATGCCATGTCATTACCCGGATCAACCTGTGCTAATTTATAAGCTCTACGTCGTTGAATATCTTCATCATCAACCGATGTAATACCTCTAATTAATGCTGTAATGGTTGTTGCTGAAGCTGGAGAGATTGTTTGCAATCTTGGTAGCTTTTTACTTCCTGGTTTAGCTGTAATTTCCCCACGACGTAAAACAATTAAATTTTCTTGAGCTTGTTGTCGTTGTGATTTATCTAGAGCTGATGTAGCTATTGTTTCTAATGTCGAAATCGCGATCGCATTACTACTATCCAATTTTCCCAATGAATAAGCTGCTTTACGGCATGTAGCTTCGTTTTTGCTAGATTCTATCACTTGTACTAAAGCAGCGATCGCAATAGCATTACCAGGATCTACTCTACCCAAACTATAGGCGGCTTGCCACCGAATAGATTCATGACGCACGGTTTTAACTAAATTTTCTAGTGTAGCGATCGCAATTTGATTACCTGGGTCAAAAGTTTTACCCAAACTGTAAGCAGCATTCCAACTATCAAACTCATTTTCGCATGATTGAATAAATTGCTCCAAGGCTGCGATCGCTTTTACCCGATCAGTTTTGAGTAGTGCGACTCTAGCACCTTCTACAATTGGTGGCGGATATCTGCACCACTTTTGTTTTTGCAGATCAAAATAACCAAAACGCCACTTAATTAATTTTTGAATAATACTATCAGCATTTTGATAATCTCCAAACTCTGCTATGCTTTCTGCTGATAAAAAGTAAGCTTGATAATTATAAAATCCCCCACATTGATCATTAAAATTAATCAAAGCTTCGATAAATGTTGTTTTATCTATTTGTGCTATGTCATTCCTACCCAACCACAATAAAATTACTTCTCTCCATTGTGGTTCAAAAATTCGGCAGTTATTTGTTTCAATACTTTCAAGCCGAGAATTTAAGAAAAAACTCCAATTTGTAACAGCTTGAGATGCAAAATATTCCTGAAAAGTTGGATGGTAAAACGCATAAACTCTTTCATTTAAACTATCGGAAATGCCAACTTGATTTAGCCAGCCCAATTGCAACGCTAATTGAAATAATCCATCATCAGGATTACCCAATACTTGACATACAAAACTATGTTGCAAACGAAATTTTGTTTTTTCTTGGATGATAGCTAGTAATGCCAACTCTCCTAAGGCTTGATTTAACTGCTTTCTCTGGTTTAAATTGGTAGGAAATCTGTCTTGCTTCCATTCATAAATTGCCTCTACAAATTGCTTATATAAGCTAGCTTTTGTTGTAGGTAAACTGCCTTGTCCTAATCCCCAAATACGACATAGTAACGCTAACCTTAAAGGATTTTTGACCGCATCTCTAATCCTTCTTCGCCCAGATTGAGCTAATTCAAAGCGCAGTTTTTCCCCTATAGTTGCATCTGCACGAAACCAACGTTGAATAAATTGCCCTACCCGGTCTGGTGTTTGACTATCACCATAGGTAAAATGCAGATTGCAATAGGTGTCAAAATTCTCTAAAACATTTTTTCCCGCATCCCAGACATTTCGCCGACAAGTTAAAATTACTGTGGCATCTGCTACCCAACCTCTGAGATAACTGGCAATTTTTGCTAAAGCCAGAGTAGATGCGATCGCCATCTCATCCACCGCATCTAGTAATAGCCATACTCTTCCTTCATTAAACTGGTGGCAAAATTCTTCCTCTACCTCTGGAGAAACACGTAGCTTGCGAGTAGCAGCAGGTAGCCAATCTTGAATTAAATACTGTTGTAAACTTTTACCTTGTAAATCTGCTAAAGAAATCCAAATTGGTAAATCAGTAGTATTATTTAATATCCAAGTAGCAATTTTTTGCAGTAGAGTAGTTTTACCTGCCCCTGGTTCGCCGATAATAGCAATTCGTTTGCTCTGTTTTGCTTGTATTATCTGCTGTATAAATTCATCATGGTCAAAAGTTTGAGTGACTTCCGTATCGTCTGGTTCATATAAACGAGAACCATTTTGAGGGGTGACATCATCACGATAACGCGATCGCTGTTTTTGTTCGACCAATCCCAAGGAAACGTAAACTTGATTTAATTCAAAACTCAATCCATCAGCGATTGTTAAAGGATTGGTTGTCAGGCGTTGAATATTGTTGACTTCTAAATCAGCACGACAAATTTGTTGCCAATTTATAAGTGAAGAAGATTTTTCTACATTTGTTTGTTGTGTAGGTGCTACTTGCTGCGCCTTTTCTGAACGACTAATTTCCCATTCCTGATCAAATTGTTGCAAGTTTGCTGCCATGTCTTGGCGTTTATGCCACAAATTAAGGGTAAAGTGCCAAGTTTCTGAACCACTGCGAGAGGGACGATTATCTTCTAAAATCTCCAAAAAATCAGCAAACCGCTTGAGAGATTCCTTAATTTGTTCTGCATTTAGTTGAATATCCCCAGGAATCAATGTTGTTAGTGCTTGGAGAAATCTGACTTTTGTTCTGACAACCAGTCGATATTCACTTTGCCAACGAGTTTGAATATGAGGACGCAAAGCGTCTAAAGCCGACTCATCGCAGTCGATTACATCATTAGCATAAGCCAACAGCAACCCTAATAAGTGCCGCGATCGCTTTTTTGCTTCTGGGCCATAACTCGGTCTTGCCATCGCTTTTGTCGCTGAAATCAACAAAGTTCGGGGAATCCCTTAAGTTTAGAAACTTCCCCTGGTCTGAATATCCTGACTTGACAAGCTTTTGCAACGATAAGGCCTTGATTCGCTTCGGGGAAGTTCCTTCGCATATCCTGAATTTATAGACAAAGCCAACTCCAGCATACAAATAAAAACCTCCATCTATAAATCAGCACTCGCCCAAAATATTACTAAAAACTGATTATGTTAAAACTAACTTACACAGAAAATAGCTTTCACCTAGAGCATCTCAACGAATCTTTGCCAGATTGGGTAAGTAAAAGAGTGATCTTAGCTCTGTATTCTGCTACAACACTTCATATTGAACCCACCACAGCTGCATTTTTGATTCCTAACGACTCATCTCTCATCGCTGATTTAGAACAGCTATCTCAAGAAAATATCTTAGAAATTTACCCTTGTGATGCGTCTTCAGCCGAAGTTATTCTTAAAGGTACTTGGCTAGCATCAGATTTAGAAAGCGCAACAGGAATTTTTGTGACAACATTAAGCCAATCGGCTGAATTATTGTTACAACGTCTCTCTAAAACTCAGCAATTTTGTTACGTCTAACTGTCTGCCCTAATCAGTCTTGCTGTTCGCGGGACTATGGTACAACTTCCGAACCCAGTCTTTACCACTGTCATAGCTAGTTGTGCCACCTTTCCCCGAACAGCACCCCCTTCAAAATATTGACAAAATTTTCAGTCTTGCTGTTTGCGGGACTTTAGTACAACTTCCGTTCCAACCTGTTAAGTTGTCTAACCTAGTTGTACTGTTTTCTGCCCAAACAGCATCCTCATAAATTTTTATTGTTATGACTACTAACCGTTCCGACCAAGTTGCACAAGAAGATTTGGTCATGTTTATCAATGCTTGCCTTGCTTGCACAGGACAACGTGAATTTTATGATGATGCTTACGGTCAAAGAGTATCAATTGATTTTTTACATGACTATATTCTCGGTAATTACCGCTTACTATATGCCCGTTCCTTAGCCGCAGGTATCAATCATTTTAATCAAGCCCAAATCATCCTGAAACTACTGGCAACAGGGAAAGACACACTTCCAGAACATCGAGAAGAGGAAGGCGCACTGATTGCCCATACACTCAACACCCTACCACCCCAGAGAGCTTGGGGAGTTTTGCAGCAACTACGCCAAAGAAAAATTAACAATCGTCGTAGTAGAGCGATCGCACGAGATTATTTAAGTATGCGGCGTGATATTAGTTTTGATGCGGTGAAATATCGTGCTAAAGTACGAGCGATCGCCACCCACGCCCACTTAAAATTACAAGGTGAACTAAGTAATTTCTTATTCCGTAACTGGCAACAAAAAGTTTATACCACCGAGTTATTTGAAAACTTTCGCCAAGCACATTACAGTGCCGAAGCCGTTTATAAATTACCGTTCACAGTCGCCGAAGGTTTAGCAACTAAACATAAAATTCCCCGTGATGTTTTTTTATCCCGTATTCAAGAGCAAATGACCTTGGGTGAAAAGTTGCGTTTTCAAGGTGCAGCAGAACGGAGTGAGAAAGTAGATATAGATGTAGATTTAGGTCGTCTTCCTCTTACCAAACTAGCGTTATATATCCTTTCCTTTCCTTGGGAAACACGAAAACAACAACAAGTAATTTTAACCCTAGCTTTAGAGCGATCATCACAATTCACGTTAAAAAAAGCACCTTTAAAACTAGGAAAAGTTGCCGCAGTTTTGGATTGCAGCTACTCCAGTTCCGGTTCTAGTGAAAAACGTCGCCGTCCCTTGGGTATAGCCTTAGCTACACATTACTTCCTCAAAGCAGCCTCACAAGAATATCGCGCCTTCTGGACAGTACCCACACCAGAACCATTACTAGTACGTCCCTATGGACAAACTGATTTAGCTACACCATTACTAAACGCCTTAGCATCCGATGCAGACTTAGTAGTGATTATTTCTGACGGTTGTGAAAATGACCCACCCAATGGTGCGGCACAAGTGCTGCAAATTTATCGCACCAAATTAGACCCCCAAAAACGAACTTCTATCATTCACTGCAACCCCGTATTTAATGCTGAAGACTTTTCATTACAAAATCTCAGCCCCAGCATTCCCACTGTCGGACTCAGAGATGCAGAAGATTTACCCACCATGCTGGGCTTTGCCCGATTTGCTGATGGTTCTGCACCTTTATCAGAACTAGAAGACTATTTAGCCTCCAAAGTGCAACAGATGTTAAGCAATTCCATCAGGGTCTAGATATGGCACAAAAGAAAAGATTATTAGCAGATATATCTCTGAAAGGATTAGACATTGCCCCTTCACAAGTAAGAGGTGCAGTCCGCATTGTGCCACTTATCCGGCGGAACATACGCGGTGATTTGCGCTTAAACCGTCGTTCCTGTGAAGAAGATATAACAATCGTCAATTTAGAAGGGAAATTTACAGACCCAAGCACAAAATATTTTTCCTATGTTCCCCACGGCTTAGTTATGTCGTGGACTGATGACGGTAGTCCCGTCGCCAGCTTTGGTGGACAGATACTCAAACCCGATGGACAACATCAAGAATATGGTTGTGTCAGCGTTCGTTTAATGCACCGCATGGCTAAACGAGAATCAGCTAACCAACTGAGATTTTTGCCTTTACACCTAGCAATGGAAGGTTTTTTATCACTATTTTTCTCTGGGCCGACAATTGCTTGGCGTGAGTATTCTAAATATGCCCTCTCTCATGGTTTGGGTTCGCGCCACGAAACTGCTGTGAGTTACATAGCTGGTTTGGAAGATGCCTTACGTGTGTTTGAAATTCACGAACAACAAGTTGGGGTGTTAGTTTTTGTTGCCGAATCATTAGCATCAGCTTTTGTAGTTCCCACCCCAGAAGACTACCGTGCCTTGCATACCAGCCTTTTAGAAGACTTTTATGGAGAATTGATTTACCAGTACAGCTTGCTGTATGACACAACTTGGCCGATGGAAACCACTGTAGATGAGTCCAATATTAATAGTTTGGCAGATTTGAGAGGAGCGATCGCTAAAATACGACAAGACTGGGCATCGTTCCAAGGCTTCATGGCAGAGGGATTATTACAACGCCAACTAAATTCTCAGATAGTTTATACTGCTGGTTCTTTTCTACTGCAAAGGTTCATCACCGACTTACAACCCAAACACGAAAACTATATTGGTGAAGCAATCATCCGCGAATCAGGGGAACTGGAATATCTCAAAACTTACCGCCTATCAGAAGCACAAACTCGCCGAGCCTACCTACTGAGCAAATTAGCCGAACACAACTGGAATATCGTAGCAACCGCTAAAGCACTCTCTCAAACTAGTGAGGACTTCATTGCTCGAATAGAAGCGGCTGGTTTTGGATACCTACTCAATCAATCTGTGCGTGAAGCTGCACTCAAAAAAACTAAAAAGTCCCGGATATAAATATCTCAGGTAAGTACATTATGAGGAGTTGGCAAAAAAACTGAAGGCTGAAAAGCTTTGCTGGTAAGGATATAAGGAGGAAGAAAAAAGAGACGAAAAAACTTTGGAAAAGGTGTTGACACACCAAGTCGAATTAGATATATTAGATAAGTGCCTGAGAGGAGAGCGCGAGAAAGCGCAGTCCAGAGGGCAACCGAACCTTGAAAAAATTATAGTTTGAAAGCCAAAAAAAGACAACTAGCCTGCGTCAAGAAAATAAA
>Ga0209172_10001575_pt1 | contig 46991 bp, 40 predicted proteins | sample LarsenN4metaG_FD_184113 | JGI IMG/M metagenome (GOLD analysis project Ga0209172, IMG submission 184113) | Hot spring sediment bacterial and archeal communities from British Columbia, Canada, to study Microbial Dark Matter (Phase II) - Larsen... ... | reverse complement strand
GCAACGCCTGTGCGTCAGAACCTGAGGGAAGAGCCCAGTGCGTTAACTGCGCACGCTGGGATCTGTGGAGGGGGTGCTCAGCAATGGGCATTCCTACTCCGACGAGTGTGCTTTCGTCGGCTTCAGACGTAGCGGTTGACGATGTTTTCGAGCAGCTCCTGCTTGCCGGAGCACGGCTGCGGATTGGCGGCTGTAGCGCGGATGCGCCGCTCGATCTCCTCGAGCGGGATCTCGCCGGCGAGGAGCTTCTTCGCGTCCGCGGCGTCCCACGCGGCGTAGCGCTCCCGCAGCGGCTTTTCGAGCGCGCCGTCCTCGAGCATCTTCGCCGCGGCGAGGAGCGCGCGGGCGCAGGTGTCCATTCCGCCGATGTGCCCGATCAAGAGATCGACGGGCTCGAGCGACTGGCGGCGCAGCTTCGCGTCGAAGTTCGTGCCGCCCGTCGTGAAGCCGCCGCCGCGCAGAATCTGATAGTAGGCGAGGGCGGTGTCGAGCGCGTTGTTCGGAAACTGGTCCGTGTCCCAACCGGACTGGTAGTCGTTGCGGTTCATGTCGATCGAGCCGAAGATGCCGAGCGCGTTCGCGAGCGCGATCTCGTGATCGAACGAGTGCCCTGCGAGCACGGCGTGGCCGTGCTCGATGTTGACCTTCACCTCGCGCTCGAGCCCGTAGCGCTTCAAGAAGCCGTAGACGGCCGCGACGTCGAAGTCGTACTGATGCTTCGTCGGCTCCTGCGGCTTCGGCTCGACCAAGATCGTGCCCTTGAAACCGATCTTGTGCTTGTAGTCGACGACGAGCGAGAGAAACCGGCCGAGCTGATCGAGCTCTCGCTTAAGATCCGTGTTCAGCAGCGTCTCGTAGCCTTCGCGGCCGCCCCAGAGCACGTAGTTCTCGCCGCGGAGGCGATGCGTCGCGTCGATGCAGCTCTTGACGGTGGCGGCCGCGAACGCGAACACGTCGGGATCGGGATTCGTCGCCGCGCCGGCCATGTAGCGGCGGTGCGAGAACAGGTTCGCCGTGCCCCAGAGGAGCTTCACGCCCGTCTCGGCCTGCTTGCGCTCGAGGTAGTCGACGGCCGCGTTCAGGTTCTCCGTGTTTTCGGCGAATGTCGCGCCCTCGGGCCGCACGTCGGCGTCGTGGAAGCAGTAGTACGGCGCGCCGAGCGCCGTGAACATCTCGAACGCGACGTCGGCTTTGCGCTTCGCGTGCTCGAGCGTGTCGCCGAACCACGGCCGGTCGAACGTCTGGCCGCCGAACGGATCGCCGCCCGTCCAGACGAACGTGTGCCAGTAGCAGACGGCGAAGCGCAGGTGATCCTCGAGGCGCTTGCCGAGCACGACGCGATTCGCGTCGTACCATCGGAACGCGAGCGGGTTCGTGCTCTCCGGCCCTTCGTATTGGATTTTCTCGAGCTCGCCGAAGAAGCCGGTGGTCATTGCGTTCGGTGCTCCGTTCGTTCTTCTTGATGCGGCTAACGAGGGCATTATATTGAACCGGTACCGTCGGCGTGTCGCCCTCGGGGCGCGGATCCAGACGGTAAGATGAAGGGATGCGTTTAGGCCAAAATTCCGTGTCCACCTTGCGTGACGGAACCGGCACATTGACAGGATGGGACTGGCCATGACAAAGCTGCAACTCAGCAATCCGCGCGATCCGACGCTGGCGCCCGTCGAGGTCCCCGCGCTCGCCGACGCAGGGTCGGCATTCCTTTGCATACCGGAGCACGTGCGACTTCAGCTCAAGCTCGAGGCGCTCGAACACCGCGAGGTGAAGCTCGCGGACGGCTCACTTGCTTCTTATCCGTACGTCGGCCCGATCGTCTTGCGCTTCAAGAACCGCACTGGCTTCGTCGGCGCGCTCGTGCTCGGCGACGAGGTGCTGCTCGGCGCCATTCCGATGGAGGAGATGGATCTCGTCGTCAATCCGCTCGACCGCACGGCGGACGTGAATCCCGAGAGCCCGAACATCGCGAGGGGCATTGTCAAGAACGCCGCTTGAGCGTTCGCAGAGGGATGCGATAGCGCTCGAGCGCCGCCGCAAACAGTGCGACGTACGTGCTCACCTCGACGGCGTGCCTGACGGCCGGCGAAGTGCAGCGTAGTATCGAATCCGACACGTGGTGTCTCGGCTTCGGACTCCGGCGCGATCGGGATTGGGGGGAGCATGAACGCACTGCCGCTCGACGAGATAAGGTTCTCGGCCCGTCGTTTGACGAAGGACGCCGGGACGACGATCGCGTCGGTCATCGCGCTCGCGTGCGGCATCGGCGCTGCGGTCGCGACCTGGGCGCTCGTCTCGGCCGTGCTGCTGAACCCATTGCCTATCGAAGGGGCCGATCGACTGTTTCAGCTCGACGAGCCGACGCCGCCGAATGTCGTCGACTTTTGGGTGCCGCGATTCTCGTACGCGGTGTTCGAGTCCGTTCGCGACAGCGGCACGTTCGAAGCGATCGCGGCGAGCGGAGCCGCGCCGTTCGGAACGCTCTCCGTCATCGAGCAGGGAGAAACGCCGCAACGGCGCACCGTCCACTTCGCCGCCCACGATTTCTTTGCGACGCTCGGCCTTCGCGCCGCCCAGGGTCGAACGTTTACACAGGAAGAGGACCGGCGCGGCGCGGCGCCGGTTGCGGTGCTGACCGACCGTTATTGGCGAAGCGCGTTCGACGCGGATCCGAACGTGCTGGGGCGCACCGTGACGGTTTCGGGCACCGTCGCGACGATCGTCGGGGTCCTGCCGCGCGGCTTCCGCGGGCTGCACCTGTCGGAAACGCCGGATCTCTATTTGCCGCTGCACGCGATCGGCGAGCTCGATCACGAGCTGATCCGCCGCTCCGATCTACTCGGCCCACGCAGCTTCGGATGGATTCACCTTGTCGGCCGTTTGCGCGCCGGCGAGACGCCGGCCGCCGCCGCGGCGCGGCTCAATGCGCTGAACCCGCTCGAGCTGCCGCCGGATCAGTTCCGTCCGCTCTCGCTGACGAACGTCAATGCGGCCGCGGTCCCCGAGCTCTCGCGCGTCGGCGTGACGCAGTTCGCCGCGCTGTTGTCGATCACGGTAGGTCTGCTCCTGCTCGTCGGCTGCCTGACCGTCGGCATGCTGCTGTTCCTTCGCACGGAGGACCGGCGCGACGAGCTGGCCGTGCGTGTCGCGCTCGGCGCGACGCGCGGCCGCTTGGCTGTGAGCATCGCGCTCGAGGGAGGCCTGCTCTGCGCGCTCGGCGCGGTTCTCGCCGTGCCGCTCGCCCTGTGGTTCTTCTACGGCGTTCGAGCGTTTCGGCTGCCCGGCATCTTCGAGATCGAACGGCTCGAGCTCGCTCCGTCTATTGGCTCGTGGCTCGCCGTCACGGGCGCGGCACTTGCGGTCACGGCTGCGATCGCGCTACTCGCGACGTTGGTCGACATCGCCGGCACGCGTTCGCCGCGGCCGGCGCGTGCGCTCGCAACGCCGCGCGTCACGCGGCGCGCGCCGCGAACGGTGCTCGTCGCGGGCCAGGTTGCGATCACGCTCGTGCTGATTGCCGGCGCCGGCATGTTCGCGCGCAGCCTCATCGAGGCGCTCGCGCTGAATCAGGGAATCGACAGGGACCGCGTCGTGACCGGAGTCATCGACCTCGGAGAGTCGGGCTACACGCCGCCGCGCTCAGACGCGTTCTTCGAAGAGCTCGACGGTCTCCTGGCGCGCAACGGCACGGTCGAAGCGTTCTCGCTCTTTCGTGGCGGCGGCGGCGTCCAAGGAGGTCTTCGCATCGACGTCGATGGTGCACAACGCGAGCTGCCTGCGAGCCTCGGCTTTCTGTCCATCCGGGAAGACTATTTCTCCGCGATCGGACTGCCGATCATCGCCGGGCGAAACATCGAGAGTACCGACGTCGCGGGAGCGCCGCTGGTCGCCGTCGTCTCGCAATCGCTCGCGCGGCTCATTGCCGACGGCGGCACGCCGATCGGTCGCCGGATTCCCGACTGGACCTCGTTTCGGCAGGTCGCCGGCGGTCGAACGCCCGACACCTATCTCACGGTCGTCGGCGTCGTGCCGGACCTCATCAATTACGTCGAGGAGACGGAGCCGCTCACGGTGTATCAACCGCTCGCCCAGGCCCCGCCGGCGATCGGCGGACGCTTCGTGCTGCGAGCATCCGGCGACGCGCGTGCGGCGATGCGCGAGCTGACTTCCGCGATCAGAGCGCTGGATCCGCGCGTGCCGGTCTATATGAGCACGCTCGACGACCAGCTCGGCGATCAGATGAATCCGCAGCGATTCGGCATGGTGGTGTTGGGCGCGCTCGGCGGAACCGCGCTGCTGCTCACCGTGCTCGGCACCTACGTCGTCGCGCAGTCGCTGGTCGTGCGCCGCCGCCGCGAGCTCGGCATTCGCGCGGCGCTCGGCGCGCGCAGCGCGCAACTGCGCAAGCTCGTGCTCGGCGATACGGCTCGGCTCGTCGGCATCGGTCTCGGCGCGGGCCTTGTGCTGGCGGTCGTGGGCGCGCGCTTCATTCGCTCGTTGCTGTATCGCGTCGAGCCGCTCGATCCCGTCCCGCTCGCGCTCGTGGCGGGCGGCATCTTCGGGCTGGCGCTGGTCGTGAGCTTGCGGCCCGCTTTTGAAGCGGCGCGCCCGGACCTCGTTCGCGCGCTGCGCGAGGAGTAACGGCCTCGCGGCGTGGACCGTTCCTGCGAGAGGACCGATCGCTCAGCGCACGCCGCGGATCGCGGGGTAGAGCGTGCGGTAACGCTCGCGCGCGGCCGCGAACGCCGCGGCGTGCGCGGCATCCGGTTCGATCGTCTCCGCCACCGGCGGCGCTGTGCAGACGGAAGCGGGATCCACGCCCGTCGCCGCGATGAGCCCGAGCCGCGCCGCGCCGAACGCGGCGCCGAAGTCGCCGGCCACCGGCACGTCGATCGGCACGCCGAGCGCCGTCGCGAGCGCTTCGAGCCAGTAACGCGAGCGCGTGCCGCCGCCGACGGCTTGGAGCCGCGCGACGTGCGTGCCGGCCGCGCGCAGCGCGTCCGCGCAATCGCAGAGCGCGAATGCGACGCCCTCGACGACGGCCTGCGCGAGCGCGCGCCGGTCCGCTTCGTGACCGAGCCCCACGAACGCCCCGCGCGCCGTCGCGTCGTTGTGCGGCGTGCGCTCGCCGCCCAAGTACGGCAGGAACGTCACGCGGCCCGGCGCGGCGAGCCGCTCGCCGAGCGCCGCCGTGAGCGCGGCCGGCGTCGTGCCGGTCAGCGTCGCCAGCCAGTTCAGCGAATCGGTGGCCGAGAGGATCACGCCCATTTGATGCCAAGTGGCCGGCAGCGCGTGACAGAACGTATGCACGGCGCTCGCGGCGTTCGGCAGGTAAGCGCCGTTGGCCGCGAAGAGCACGCCGGACGTGCCGAGCGACACGAACGCCGCACCGTCGCGCACGGCGCCGAGCCCGCACGCCGAAGCCGCGTTGTCGCCGGCGCCGCCGGCGACGACGACGTCGCGGCCCATGCCCCAGCGCGCCGCGAGCTCACCGCGCAACGTGCCGCTCACGGCCGTGCCCTCGACGAGCCCCGGCATTCGCCGCTCGTCGAGCTCCGTGGCGGCGAGCAGCTCGGCCGACCAGCGGCGCGCGCGCGTGTCGAGCCAGCTCGTGCCCGACGCGTCGGACATTTCCGCGACGTGCTCGCCGGTCAGCCAGAGCCGCAGGTAGTCCTTCGGCAGCAGGACGAAGCGCACGCGCTCGAACGTGCGCGGCTCGTGCTTTCGCACCCACGCGACCTTCGGCGCCGTGAAGCCCGGGAACACGATGTTGCCCGTGACGTTGCGAAATCGTGGGTCGGCGTCGAGCGCCGCGGCCTCGGCATGCGCGCGCGTGTCGTTCCAGAGCAGGCACGGCCGCAGCGGCTCGTCGCGCTCGTCGAGCAGCGTGGCGCCGTGCATCTGCCCCGAGAGGCCGACGCCGCGCACGGCCGCGAGCGCTCGCGCGTGCTCGGCGTGCAGGGCGTCGATGGCCCGCTCGGCGGCCGCGAGCCAATCGCGCGGATTCTGCTCGGACCAGCCCGGATGCGGCCGCGACACCTCGAGCGGCGCCGAGCTCGAGCCGACGGCGGCTTGGCCGTCGTCGATCAGCGTGGCCTTGACGGCGGACGTGCCGAGATCGAGGCCGAGATACATGGCCTCGGCCGGCTAACGCGGCGCGTCGGGAAGAGCGAAGGCGTAGAGCGCGCTGCCGCCGCCGATCAGCACGTACTGCCGCCCGTCGAGCTCGTACGTGACGGGGGCGTTGCCGACGCGGCCGAGACCTACGTGCCAGAGCGTCGCGCCGTCGCTCGTGCGCAGCGCCAGCGCGCTGTTCGCGGAATCTCCCGTGAACGTGAGGCCCGACGCCGTCGTCAGCACGCCGGCGGCGCCGGCACCGCCGTGCAGATCGTGGCGCCACCGCACTTCGCCCGTCGCGTAGTCGAGCGCGCGGAGCTCGCCGCGGCTGTGAACAGTGTAGTCCGCGCCGGCCCAGCCGTACTGGCCGTGCTCGGGCTTGAAGAAATACACGCCGTAAGCGTCGGCCGCGCTGACGATCAGCAAGCCCGTCGCGGGATCGAAGCTCGGCGAGCGATAATTCGTGGCGCCGGCCTCGTCGGGCGCGACGAGGCGCCCGTTGCGCGCAGGCTCTTTCGCGGGATTCGGGATCGGTTGCCCTTCGTCGTCGACGCCGAGCGACCAGTTCACGGCCGCGAACGGCTTCGTCAGCAGGTTCTCGCCCGTCACGCGGTCGAGCACCACGTAGTAGCCGTTGCGCGAGGCTTGGAGCAGAAGCTTCCGAGGAGCGCCGTCGATCTCCGCGTCGACGAGCACGGGCACTTCGGCGGCGTCCCAGTCGTGCGTGTCGTGCGGCGACACCTGGAAGCCCCACTCGAGCTCGCCGGTGTCGGGATCGAGCGCGACGATGCTGCACGTCCACTTGTTGTCGCCGGGCCGGACTTCGCCGTTCAGCACCGGCGTCGGGTTGCCCGTGCCGACGTAGAGCAGGTCGAGATCGGGATCGTAAGTGCCCGTCATCCACATCTGCCCGCCCGTCGCGCCGCCCGCGAGCTCATCCGGCGTGCCGGCCGGCGGCGTGCTGAAGAACGTCCACTTCGGCGCGCCCGTCGTCGCGTCGAACGCGCGCAGCGTGCCCGGCAGGTTGTCGAAGTCGCCGGACACGCCGACGATCACGTGATCGCGAATCACGAGCGGCGCGTTCGTCGACCAAAAGCCGCGCGCCGAGTCGGCGACCTCCACGTTCCACAGGAGCTTGCCGTTGAACCGATCGAACGCGAGCAGATGGGCGTCCGGCGTCGTCAAGTACACGAAGCGGCCGTGCACGGCGACGCCGCGGTGGCCGATGTGGAAGGCGTCGTTCGGCGGATGCTGATAGCGCCAGATTTGCCGGCCGGACCGCGCATCGATGGCCCAAAGGTTGTCCGGCGCCGTCAGGTACACGATGCCGTCGACGACGATCGGCGTCGATTTGACCTGCTGCGCCTGATTCGTCTGAAACGCCCACTTGAGCGCGAGCGTGTGCACGTTCTGTTGCGTGATCTGCGTGAGCGGGCTGTGGCGCCGGCCCGAGTAGTCGCCGTGGTACGTTGGCCACGTGTCCTTCGCCGGGCGCAGCAGCGCCACGGAGTCGAGCTCGGCGTCGGCGGTGCCGGTCTGCCCCGAGGCCGTCGAGCCGAGCGCCGCGAGCGCCGCGTACGCGAACGCGCGTAACGCGCATCGACGGGTCGCTCGCGATCGCGGGAAGGTCTGCCTCATCGTGCCCGTCCTATCGAAGCGTGTGGAGATAGGCGAGCACGTCGTGCATCGCCTCGTCCGTGTAGCGCGGAAGCTGTGCGACGTGGGCCTCGAGCGGATCGTCGATCGTGAAGCGCACGCGATCGGTCGGCCACGAGCGGTAGCGCCCGGCGCCGTCGACGACGGCGAGCGTGAACTCGTCGCGGTACGTCACCTCGCCGGCGACCGTTTCGCCGTCGCGCGTCGTCACGGTGGCCGTCGGCCGTCGGCCGCCGCCGGCCTGGCCTCCGGGATAGAGCATGCGCCGAAGCAGCGCGAGGCCTTCGATGCGCGACGCGATTCCGGCGAGATCGCCGGTCGCCGAATGACAGCTCGAGCACGCCGACTCGAAGTAGCGCCGCCCGGCCTGCGCGTCGCCCGTGAGCACGTCTTCGACCTCGACGGAGCGCCGGCCGCCGACGGCGGCCTCGGCCTTCGCTTTCTGGTCGTGGACGAACGCGACGATCGCGGTGAGATCGCTTTCGGAGAGCGTCGGAAACGCGGGCATGCCGGCCTCGATGCGGCCGGTGCGCACGACGGGGCCGATGCGGTTGCCGCGCTCGTCGGTAGCGACGATCTCCGAGCGCGTGAGGTCCGTGCCGCCCGAGCCGCCCGTCGCGTCCGGGCCGTGGCAGAACCCGCAATTGGCCCCGAACCGCGCGCGGCCGGCCTCGACGAGCGCGGGCTCGTACGACTGCGGCGTCGCCGACTGCGGCACGGGGCGGGCCGCGGGGCTCGATTCGCTGCGCGGCGGTTGAGCGTGGATCACGTCCGCCGCGCAGAGGACGACGGCCGCGGCGAAGAGGACGGCGCGGCGCGGCGGCGGGCGGGGATGCATGGCGCGCAGAGTTAACATGGCCCTTTCAATAGCGTCAACCCGTGCGATCATTGGCGGCCATGAAACGGTGGCTGCTCGCATGCATGGTGTCGGGCGTTGCGCTCGGTGCGGCCGGCGCCCGGGCGGCCGAGCCGATTCCGGTTCTGATTCTCGACGGCGAGAGCGGCGGGCCGTATCACGATTGGCCGCGCGTCACGGCCGTTCTCGAGCGCATTCTCGGCGAGGACGGCCTTTTCGACGTCAGCGTCGCCACGGCACCGCCGGCCGGCGGCGACTTCGCCGCGTTCGCGCCGAGCTTCTCGGCGTTCAAAGCCGTCGTGCTGAACTACGATGCGCCCGACGAGCGCTGGCCCGAGCGGCTCAAGTCGTCGCTCGAGCGTTACGTCGAGGGCGGCGGCGGATTGGTCGCCGTGCACGCGGCCGACAACGCGTTCCCGGGCTGGCGCGCCTACAACGAGATGCTCGGTGTCGGCGGCTGGCGCGGGCGCGACGAACGCGCCGGCGCGCACTGGTATTTTGCCGACGGAAAGCTCGTCGCCGACACGTCGCCCGGTCCGGCCGGCAGCCACGGCAAGCGGTTGCCGTTCGCCGTGGTCGTGCGCGACGCTTCGCATCCGATCACACGCGGCTTGCCGCGTGTCTGGATGCATGGCGACGACGAGCTTTACGCGCACTTGCGCGGGCCCGGCGGCATGACCGTGCTCGCGACGGCGTACTCCGATCCCGCGAACGCAGGCAGCGGGCGCGACGAGCCGCAGCTCATGGTGCGCGAGCACGGGCGAGGGCGCGTGTTTCACACCACGTTCGGGCACGACGTGCGCGCGCTTTCCTCCGTCGATTTCGCCGTCACGCTGAAGCGCGGCACCGAATGGGCCGCGACGGGCGACGTGACGCAGGCGGTGCCCGAGTCGTTCCCGACGGCGGATGCGCCGAGCTATCGGGAGTATCTACGCTCGCGCTGACTCGTTTCCTGCTCGCGCCGCGCGCTAGGCGGCGGCAGTGGCAGGGGCGTGAGGGTTCACTCCGGCCTTTGCGCTTGCGCGGGTGCATTCTCCTCGCACCCAAGACCGGCACGGACCCTCGTCAGCTGCGCCAAAAGCTCGAGGCCGTCCGGCCGAGCGCGTAAGCGAGCGCGCCGCCGACGAGCACTTTGACCCACGCCGGTCCCACGGCGACCGGAACGAGGCAGGCGCCGGTCATGAGCAGTAGGGCGCCCACGACCGTGAGCGAGCGGCGGCGCCACTCCGGGTTGCGGCGCACGGCGCCGGTGCGCCACGCGCTCTTCAAGTCGCGCAACCCGAACGACTCGCTGGCGCCGCGGCCGGCAGCATGGCCGAGCACGCGGTAGAACGAGGCGCGCGCGGTGACCGGCCGCGCCGCGATACGCATGCTGCGCTCGGCCTCCTCGACCGCCGCGTGCTCGAGTGCGCGGCCGTGGTCCATCGCGAGCTTGATGGTCGCGCCGATGAACAATGCGAGACCGAGCGCGAAGAGGGCGCCGCCGGTGAGCAGGAAGGCGGTCTCGCAAGATTCGATCCAACCTGCGAGCGCGCTGACGGGCGGCAGCTCGGACAGCACGACGGCCGCGAGCACCGCGAGCAGCGGGCCGCCGAACCCCGCGAGCTGGCGCATGTCAGCGGTGCCCCAACCAGACGCTGTCGCGCGGCCGGCCGCGATCGTAGCGCACGGCGCCGCGATCGCCGCGGCGCCATTCAGCGGCCTCGTCCGGCGCCAGCAGGTCGCTTGTGCCCGTCTGCATGCGCCCGTCGCGATCACGGAACTCGTAGCACAGATGCCATTGCGGCACGCGGTTCACCGTGACGCCGGCCGGCGCGATGTCGGTGACCACCGCTTCCGTCAGGACTCCGCTGCGATGGACGCGCCAGATCAAATGAGCGCGGCGCCAGCCGGGACGCGCGAGCAGCACGCCGACTAGCACGAATAGGACGGTCAGCCCCATCAAGAGCGGGCCCACCCAGGTGGCCTGCTCTGGCTGCAGCTGCGCGTCATCCGGGTCGGCCGGCCGGTAGCGCACCTCGAGCGTGTCGTGCGCGGCGAGAGCCTCCCATTGGGCGACGGGAACGTCCTCCGTTCGCTCGATCGTGCGCCCGTCAGGAGCCGCGAAACGATACGTCACGAGATAGCGCGTGCGCGGCGCCCCCTCGCGGCTTGCCGGTTCGATCGAGGTGGCGACGACGGTTGCCGACGTGGGTACGGCCTCGCGCTCGAAGGCGACCGATCGGCGCCAGTCGACGAACGTTGTGATGGCGCCTGCCGTGCCCGCGACGACGAAAATGGTGCCCACCCACAGCACGACGGCGCGGCGCAGGAATTCGAGGAGTGGACGCAGTGCCCCGCTCATTCAGCCTTCCCCGACCCACACGTGCGAACGGGGCTTACGCGGATCGTAGCGCACTCTGCCGACACTGCCGGCGCGCCAGCGGCCGGCGTCTTCGGGCGCGACGGTGCACGCACCGTTGTGCGTGCGCCCCTGCGCATCGCGGTAGCGATAGCGCAACGTCCACTGCGGCACACCGTTGATGCGCAGATTGCCCAGCGCAACGTCGATCACGCTCGCGCTCGTGAGCGTGCCGCGCCGCTCGAGCATGCGGGCGCGAGAGCGGTTGCGTAATGCTGCGCCGAGCACGAATCCGCCGACCAACGCCAGCGTGGCGCCCAGCAAGCCGAACACAATCGCGACGATCGCTTCCTCGCGCCGCTGTCCCACGACGCGATATGTGCCGGGCCGGTCGGGCAGATACACGATGTCGATCGGACCACGTTCCACGACGCTATCCCATGCCGCCGCGTCGACCTCCGCGGACCCCCTCACGCTCTCTCCCTGTGGACCGTCGAACCGAAAGATGACGCGATAGGATTCGGAGCCGTTGGCCGGCGCCGATCGTTCTTTGCCGAGCACGACGCCCGCGACCTGCTTGCCGTCGGTGTCGAGGCGTGCGTCGAGCCGTTGGATGTGCAGGCCTACGCCAAGCCCAATGCCGAGGAAAAGCACACCCACGGCGAGCCAAATTCCGCCAAACCAGATCCAGAAGGTCTTGGCCGTGATCAGCTGCAGCAGTCCTCTCGTTGTGCGTCGCGAGGCGTCTTGGCCACGGAGCGTTTGGTCTCGTGGCTGTGTCAATGCTCGCGTGCACGCCACTATAGTGCAGAGCCAAACAGCGGTGGAAGCAGCGTGGGCGATGGCGCGCAAGTCGCGACGAGACGGCCGGCGCCGGGCGCTCCCCGTTACGGCCCGTAGCCGTCGATCAGCCGGATGCGCTTGTTGCCGAGGTCGGAGACGAACACGTACGTCTTGCCGTCGTCCTCCGCCACGGCGATCGACACGGGCGCGTTGAACAGCGATTCGCTTGCGGGCCCGTCGCGGAAGCCGGCTTCGCCGTCGGCGGCGCCGGCCACGGTGGTCACCCAGTAGCGGGCGGGGTCGAGCTCGCCGAGGTCACGGCTCACGGCGAGATTTGTCAAGCTGCGCGCGACGTCGCTGTCGTACCAACCGCTGATGCCGCTCGCCCAGCGGTCGAGCGCTGCTTGCACGTCGTCCGCGCCGAGCACCTTGATCACGCGCACGGAGTGACAACCGGAGTCCGCCACCCAGACGTTGCCGGCCGAGTCCACGGCCACGTCCATCGGCGCGCTGAAAGTTGCGAACGGCAGCGGTCCGTCGGCGCATTTCGGCAAAGGCGTGACGTCGGGCGCGAGCGCGCCGCGGATGTCCTGTACCTCGCCGTTCTCGTCGAGCCGCCAGATCGTTGCGCAGTACGGGTCCGCAATGAACGTGCCGGACTTGCCGCTCGCCATCCCCATTGGCACGCCGAGCGGATGGCGCACGTCGCCGTCCTGACGCTCGCAACGATACGCGCCGCCGACGCCGGCGAAGTCGCTGAGCAACGAGCTGCCGTCGCGGAGCGTGATCTTCGCGAGCGTCGAGTCGGTCGACGTAGCCGCGATGGCGCTGTCGTTCGCGAGTGCGGCGACCGAGAGCGGGTAGTCTTGGAGGCGGTCGGTATTCGCGACCTGGAACGGCGCCGGCTTGGGCTCCGTGCCGGAGAAGTCGATGCCGACGGTCTTGACGACCGAGTTCCCGGCGTCCGCGACGAGGAACTGTCGATCGCCGACTACCGCGACGTCTATGGGCAAGAACAGGCGGGCGCCGAGCCGAAAACCTCCGGAGTTGCCGGGCGCTGCAGCGAGCCCCGTCCAAGGCAAAGCCATGTGCTCGCAGTCGCTGCCGGCCGCGCGGCAGATTTCGTCCAGCATCCGTTCGATGGCGCGCAGCAACTCTTCGCGTGGAGCCGCTGCGAAGTTGTCGACGCCGAAAGCGCCGAGCACCTTGCCGGCGACGTTCTCGAATCCCTCCAAACCTTGCAAGATGGCGAGCCCCGTTTGTCCGCCGGCCTCGTATGCCGCGACCTCGAGCAGCTCGCGCGCGGCGCCGTTCTTCGTGGCGATCAGGCGCACGCGGTGCTCGAGTGGGTCCGCCACGAGCAGCCGTTCCCGGTCGATCGCCGCGATGCCGCCGGGAAACGCAAACTGCGCCTGCTCGGCCGGCACGATGTCGTTCACGCCGAGCGACCAGGAGCCGGTACCGGCGATGGTTCGTACCTGCACACGCGATGCACGTTCGCCGATCACGTTGAGCGCCATGCCGCCCGGCAATGCGGCGGTGCCGAACGGCGTGACGAGCGACACCGCGTGCGCACCGACCGGTGCGTCGTCCGCGACACGCACACGGACGCGCACGCGCTTGGCCGATCGCTCGACGATCTCGCCCGTGACGCCTTCGCCGAGCGACACCGTGCGTGCGAGCCCGAGCTGGCGGCCGCGCAGGGTGAGCGTCGCCTGCACCCCGCGCTGGAGCGCGAGCGGTTGGATGCGATCGATCGTCGGCGTGCGCTCCGGATCGGTCGCGATGCGCACGAGCCGTACGGCGTGGTTGTCGGTGTCGGCGACGTAGAGGTCGCCCCACGGATCGAGGGCGAGGTTCTCCGGACCGTGAAAAAGTGCGTAATCGCCGGGCCCGTCGCGGAAACCGTACGAATTGGAGCAATCGAAACCTTCGGTGTGAGCCAGGCATCCGGCGATGCGTAGCGTCTCGCCGGTGGCCAAATCGACGCGCCGCACGCGCGAGCCGCCGGACTCCGTGAGATAGAGATAGTCTCCGTCGCTAACGAGCCCGGCGGGGTAGTCGAATTCGGCCGCAGCGCCGGCGCCGTCGGCGAAGCCGAGCGCCGTCGTCGGCGTGCCGGTGAGAGGCTCGAGGCCGCCGTCCGGCCGTAGCGTCCAGACGACGTGGCAGTTGGTTGTGAAGAATACGAAGCCCTTCCGGCCGCGTACGACGTCGTAGGGAGCGCCCGGTACGTCGGCATCGCAGCCGGTGCCGCCCTGCGGCCAGCTGCGAAGCGTCATCGCCGTGCCGTCCGGCGTGACGACGCGCAGGCCGAGCGGCAGCGCCCACTGCGCAACGGTCACCATCGCGCCATCTACGTCGATCCCGCCGGCCCACTGCATCTGCGCCATCGGGGAGCGGCCGTCGCACGAGAAGGACGTGCAGAGCGAGTAGCCGCCGAGGTTCGTGCCGGCCTTACCGATCGTGCGAATGACCGTGCCTCTGAGCTCACCGGCCGTCACGAGCCTGCTGATCGGTCCGCGCTCGTCGGCGGTGGCGGAGTCCCGATCGCTCACCACGAGCAAGCCGAGACCGTCGAAGCCCAAATCCCACGGCTCGTCGAACGCCGTGGACACGGTGGTGAGCTCGCCGTTCGGCGAGAGCTCGCGGATCGCGTGATTGCCGGTGTCCGCGATAAAGACTCGGCCCTCGCGGTCCACGACTACGCCGGCTGGCGCGCTCAGACCCGCCTCGAGAGCCGGCCCGTCGCCGCTGCCAACGGCGCCGGTTCCGGCCACGGTTGATACGTAGGAGACCAGCTCGCGCGGTTCGCGTTCGAACACCAGGCGCGCGCGCCGCTTGCCCACGCCGACCACGAGCGAGACGATCTTGCCGGCGGCCATCTCTCCGTGCAGCTCGACCTCGCCGGTGAACCGCCCGGCGACGGTCAGCCGCCCGCGGAACAGCCCGTGGCTCGCGGCCGGAGCAGCACGGTCGTCGCGAATGAAGTTGTATTGCACGCCGCCGTCCGCGCGGAGGGAGGGCGTCTCGGAGAACTGGGTCAGCAGCAAAGACATCTCGTAGCGCGCCGGCCACGGCCGCGTGAACGCGAGGCCGTTCGCTTGCACGGTGCCGGCGGCGCCGGCCGTGCTCACTTCGAACTCGCGCTCGAGCGGCTCGCCGTCGGGGACACGCCGCCCGCGCGTGAAAGCAACCGGCGCGAGATCGAAGCCGTCCGATCCGCGTGCGATGATGCGCTCGGCGGCGCCGTTCACGAGACGCTCGATCTCCGTCACGAAGTCGCCGAGCTGCGCCTCGGTGACGGCTGGTGGGGGATCCTCGGGCGCACAAGCGGCGAGAGCCGCTGCCAGCACGCAAGCCGCGAGCCGGTACGGCAGGCAGCCGCGTGTGCTCGACGTCCACTCCTTGCGCATCGCCCGATCGACCATGTCAACGCCCCTCCCCGAGACGGAGCGGCGCCGGCCTCGCACGTCAGCGGCGCTCGCGATGTCGGCTGCTCGCTCTCCTCGCGCAGGACTATACTCCTCGGCAACGAAGAAGAAGGAGCGTGGCGGGCGCCGCGACAGGCGTGGATCCGCGTCGCCCGCGCCCGTGGGGTCAAGATGAAGCTCGCAGCGTTGCTCGCCGGCGCGGCGCTCGCCGCGGCCGGCTTCGTCTCCGAGGCGCAGCCGTCGCTTGCGCTCACGCCCGGAACCGCCACCGGAAGCTGCGGGCCGGCACGCGACTCGATCGAGCCGCTGCTCATGGCCGAGGAGGCTACGATACCGGCCGCTTTGCTGAGCCAAGCCCGCGCCGAGCTCGGCGCGAACGCGAGCGATCCCAACGCATGGAGCGACTTCGGCGCGGCCGTGCTGCTCGCCGGCGATGCCGATCTCGCCGCGTGGGCGGGCTTACAGTCCGCGAAACTCGATTGGGACGGCGAGCTGATCGGCAACGCTGGCACGTTGTTGCTGCACGCCGGCCGCGCGGAAGCTCGCACGTGGCTCCTCTGCGCGCGCGAGCTCGGGCCGAGCTCGGCGTTCGTTCTCGAGGCGCTCGCGGCCGCGCACGAAGCGGCCGGCGACGCGGCCGCGGCCCGTGAAGCGATGGCGCAAGCGCGTCGGCTCGATCCCGACGACCCGATGATCGAGATCGAGCACGCGCTGCTCGACACCGGCGCGCCGCCTCCGCCGGCGCCGGAGCGGGACGCTGGCGCGCGCTGCCTCGAGGAGCTCACCGGACATGCGCAACGGACGTACGCGCAGATCGAGGCGCATCAGACGCTGCTCGACCGCCTGACGGGCCTCGACTCGCGTGCGCAAGCGTTCGAAGGCATGTGGGAGAGCACGTTCGAGCCGATGCTGGTCTCCCTCCGCCGCATGCAGAGCCAGCTCTCTGGCCTGCCGCCGGAGATGCAGCGCAGCAGTCTTCTGTCGCAATGCATCAGCTACTACTTCTCCTACACCGACCTGCTGCTCGGCAGCGTCGTGCGCGACGGCGGGACGACACTGACGTTCTGGGCCGAGGTCGTCGGGATCGACCCCGCGGCGTTCCTGCGCGACATCGTGGATCAGGATCGCGAGGTCGCGGACGCGCTGATGTTCTCCGCAAGCCGGCTGCCGAGCACCGCCGCGGACAAGCTGTTGCGCGACAAGGACTCCGCGGCGAACGACCGTTACTGGCGCGACAAGGAAGCGTGCAACGCGATGCAGGACGCTCGAGCCGCGAACGCGTGCTCGGAGCAGGCGCTGCGCGCCGAGTGTGCGGCGAACGTCATCAACTACGAGGAGTGGGTCGCGCTCCAGCGGCGGACTTTCGCGGCGGCCGCGCAGCGCTTCGATCCGAAAGCGCTCGAGCTCATGCGCTGGGCGGAGCGGGAGACCGAGCGGGCCCGCACCTTCGCCGAGCGCTACGCCGCGGAGCTCGACGCTGCGGGCGCGTCGTTCCCGGGGGCGAATGGAACACCGACGACGCCCCGCGGCTTCGCGCTCGAGCAGATCAACCTAGGGTTTCGCAATCTCGTCGAGCACAATTTCGCACCGGGCTCGTTCGGAGTCGTGGATTTCATCGCCGAGCAGGCGCAGTGGTACGAGCTGCAGAAGCAGGCGTTCGAGGCGAGCGTCGCCGAGGGCCGGCAGTCGCTCGCCGCGCGCTGCGGGCCCGTGCTGCTTGCCGACGAGATCGAGGCGCTCGCGCAGGAGCAATGGCAAGCCTATCGAGACGAGCTTTGGGATCGGCTGACCTCGACGATCGAGGGGGACTGGGACCCCACGTTCGCCTGCGAGGCGACGATCGGCCCCTATACGGTCTCGCTCAGCGAGAAGGGGCTCGAGAGCGTATCGGCGAAGTGGAAGAGGCTCAAAGCGTCGGTCGACGCTACCGGTAAAGTGAAAGTGTTCGGCAGCTGGAAATGGGACCGGATCACGTTCACCGGTAGCACCACTTACAGCGAAGGCAGAGTCGTCGGCACTTCGATGGGCGCGAGCGGCTCCGTGTCCGTCGTGCGCGGAGCGAGCGCGAAGGGCGGGGTCACCGTGGTGTCGGACGGCCGCCGGGACGAGCCTGCCGTCGTCTTCAGCGGCTCGCTCGAGCTCGGCCACGAGGGTCGCAGCTCGAGCTTCGCCTGCTCGCCCGGCAGCGGTACCTTGAAAATCTACCCGCGCGCGTTCACCAGGGCGGCGATCGGTTACGTGCTGGCGGCGCGGTGAGAATCGCGGGTGAGCGCCGGATTCTACGCGCCGCCGATGACGAGCCCAATCCGACGATGCAGAGCCCCTCAGCGCTGCACGGGCAAGCGATGCTCGTGCCATGCGAGCATCCCGCCGGCGAGGTTGGCGGCCTTCGAGAAGCCGGCCTTGCCGAGCATGACCACGGCCTGCGCCGAGCGGCCGCCGGAGCGGCACACCGTGACGATCGGAGCGTCTTTGTCGAGCGTGCCCGCCTGCGCCGAGAGCGTGCCGAGCGGGATCAGCCGCGCCCCGGCGATGTGGCCTAAGTCGTCGACGTATTCGAGCGGCTCGCGCACGTCCACTATCTGCAGATCTCGCGCATGCTCGGCCACCCACTGCGGATCGATTTCGTCGATGCCTGCGTAGGTATAGCGCAGCGGCGCCCAGGCTGCGCCGAGCGCGGCCTCCGCGGCCTCGACGTGACCGCACTTGAGGTTGGCGGGCACGGCGACGTCCATGAGCTTCGGATGCGGCAGCGCGAGATTCTCCAGGAAGCCCACGAAGTCCGCCTCGCTGCGCGCGCCGCCGATGCGCGGATTGAAGCGTTTCTCCTCGGCCACGCTGCTAGCCGTGAGGCCGCGGTAATCGTGCGCGGGATACAGCAGGCACTCGTCTGGCAGCGTGAAGATCTGCTCGGTGATCGAGCGATAGAGCGCGTGCGGGTCGCCCTGCTGGAAGTCGGTGCGGCCGGTGCCGCGGATCAGGAGCGCGTCGCCCGTGAACGCCCGGTCGCGGTCGTCGAGCACGAACGTCATGCAGCCGTTCGTGTGGCCGGGGGTCGCGCGTGCCTCCACGTGCCGCGAGCCGAACGCGACGCGCACGCCGTGCTCGAGCGGCAAGTCGATGCCTTCGGCGCCGGATCGGGCGGACAGAGCGATGCGGCTGCCGCTGGTGCGCTTGAGCAGCCACGCCGCCGTCACATGATCGGCGTGGACGTGCGTGTCGAGCGTGTAGACGAGCCGTAAGTCGAGCTCGCGGAGCAGCGCAGCATCGCGCCGCGCCTGCTCGAACACCGGATCGATCAGCAGCGCTTCTCGCGACTGCGGATCGCCGAGTAGGTACGTGTAAGTGGAAGATTCAGGATCGTGCAGCTGGCGAAAGATCAACGTCATGACGGCCCTCCTCGAAACAAGCTTGCCGCGAGCATCCCGGCACCCACGACAACGATGCAAATTGCGAACGCGCGCTGCAGTGCGGGCCCTGCAACGCGGGCGGCGATCGAGCGCGTGGCGATCATCATGAGCGCACCGCCCGCGGCGAACGGCAAGAGCACGCCCCAGTCCATCCGCCCTTGGAGCACGGCGGTGCCCGCGCCCGCTACGCCGATTGCGCTGATGATGAAAAGCGACGTCGCGACCGCGCGATGCACGCCCATGCGCGTGACGACCACGAGTGCCGGCACGATCAAGAAACCGCCGCCGACGCCGAGAAAGCCGCTCAAGAAGCCGGTGATGAGGCCCGCGAGCGCGAGCACGGCGGCGCACGGCGCGGTGAAGCGCAGTTGGCCATCGGGCGCGAGCACGCACACGGGACCGCGGCCCCGCTCGCGCGGCAACGAGCGCACGGCTGACGCTTGCTCGGGATGCGTGCGCGATGCGTGCCACATCAGCGCGCCCACGAGCACTGCCAGGAGCGCAAACGCCGCGACCAGCCAGTCTTGCGGCAGCCGGTGGGCGACCGTCGAGCCGAGCGGCGCACTGAGCGCGCCGCCGACCGCGAACAGGATCGACGGCTGCCACACGACGAGCCCATGACGCAGCGACTGGGCCGCGCCGACCGCGGCCGTGGCAGCCACGGCCGCGAGCGACATCGCCACGGCATCGGCCGGCGGCACGCCGAGCGCGTAAATCAGCAACGGCACGGCGAAAATCGAGCCGCCGCCGCCGGTAAGGCCCAAAGCCGCGCCGACGATCGCCCCGGCGACTGCGGCCGCGAGCATGCTGAGCATCGTGGCGCCCATATGGCGAGCTCCCGCTTACCTGTACGTAGAAGCCGATACACGAGCAAATGATTCGTGGTGCTGCAAGAGGCATCGCGGCTACGTAACTCTACGCATGGCTGTTACGGAAGGCACGGAGAACACTGTCGTCGGTGATCGTTGCAATGTTCAACCACAGTGGAGAGACCGAAAATGAGTCGTCCGAGGAGAATTCGTGGGTCGATGCTGATCGTGTTGTCGGTGTCGGCCTGCGCGCTTGCCATGGCGCAAGGTCGAGATCGCGATCGAACGCGCGATCCGGCACCGGATCAGGATCGCGTCGCTACGGAAGACCGCACTCAGGACCGAATCGCCGATGGCGATCGCCTCCAGGACCGAGATCTGGATCGCATCCAAGACCGCGATCAGGATCGCGACCGGGACCGGTTTCAGGATCGCGATCAACGGCCATTGCACGTCCAAGATCGAGAGCAACTGCGTGATCGGGATATCTACGGCTCCGAGCTCATGACGCGTGAGGAGCGGCGGGAGTATCGCAATCGCATCCAAGCGATGCAGACGATGGAGCAATGGGTGCGCTTTCGCGCCGAGCACCAGCAGCGCATGCTGGACCGCGCGCGCCACGAAGGCGTCACGCTGTCACCTCCGTTCTACGGCCAGCAGCTCATGACGGATCAGGAGCGTGAGCGGTTGCGCGAGCGGATCGAGAACGCGGCCAACGAGCAGGAGCGCCGACGCATCCGCAACGACCACCGCGAGCAGATGCAAGCGCGCGCTCGGGAGCACCAGGTTCCCTCGAGCGAGCTCGGCGAATGATCCTGCCGCGCGCGGACATCGAGCGCTTGCTCGCCACGGAGCTTTCGGCGGCCGCCGTCGCCGGGGTTCCGTCCACGGCAGCCGCGTAGGGGCAGTTCGAGCTTGCGCGTCGGCTTCGCCCAGACATCGGGCGATGTGCGGCGGCACGACCGATTTCGACGATCGGTACATGCCCGTAACGCTGATCTATCAAACGCAGCGGATCGCGTTCCGTGCAACTGTGCCCTATCGAGGTCGAGGTTCGTCGATCCTGTCGACTCGTCCACGTATACTGAGGGCGGGCTCGGCGACGTCGCGTTCGGCGTGACGATCTACGACCTGATCGAATCGGCGAACGGCAGCCTCGCTCTAGACCTCACTCGGCAAGCTCGAGCTGCCCACGGCCGACGAGCCCAAGGGGCTCGGGTCCGGCGAGACGGACTACTTGTTGCAGGCCGATCTCTTCAAGCGCGTCGGCAATGCGGCATTCGTTGGCAGCCTGGACTATGAGGTTCGCGGCGAGCCGGTGGGTGTGGCGCCAGAGAACGGCTTGCTCGCGGCGGTCGGCTTCTATCGATTCTCGACGCGAACTCAAGGCGGTCTGTTCCTCGACTACCGTGGGTCGTCTTACCGGGCGGACAACCCATTCGTGAAGCCACGGCGGCGTTATCGCGCAACCGCGACGAGCACTGGCGCGTGCAGGGGCATCTCGTGCGCGGTCTCAGCCACGCGGCGCTCGATTGGGGTTCAGGGCTCTCGGTCCGGCGGGCGTTCCGGCCATGGTCTGCGACTTCGGCGGGCGACCAAATTGAAGCCCACCGGGCGAAAGATTCGGCCGAGCAGCGGCTTGCCGACGACGTCTAGAGACCGGCGCCAATGCGGCCGCCCAGCTGCTATGCTGGCCGGCGGCAGCTCCGCGCCCATACGCGAAAGAGGGAACGCAACATGAAGCCGATCCTCGCCGCCGTAACTGCCTTCGCCCTCTGCGCGACGCTCAAGGTCTCCGTGGCGGAGGAGGCCGACTCCGCCGACGCGCTCGTGAGCTCGTGGACGCTCGTGGCGCTCGAGCGCTTCGGCGCCGGCGGCGAGGCGACACGCGCCCGGGCGCCGCACGGGCTGCTCGTCCTCGACGGCGCCGGCTATGCGTTCGAGTATTTCAGCGCGCAGAGCCCGAGCGCATCGACGGCCGGCCAGACCGACGCGCAACGCACCTTCGCCGAGCACGGCGGCTTCTGGGGTCGCTACGAGGCCGATGCCGCGGCGGGGCGCATCGCGTTCGAAGCGCGTTCGGGCGTCAGCCCGAACGTGCAGGGCTTCCGCTTCTCGCGCCGTTACGAGGTCGACGGCGACCGGCTGATCGTCACGTCAGAGGACGAGCCGCAGGCTCAGGGTAACGCGCGCTTCTACTGGCAGCGCGTGCCGACCGTGGCGCACCTGACGCCGGAGTACCGGCAAGTCATGGGATTTTGGGAGCACGTCGAGGAACGCCGCATCGTGGCGGCGACGGGCGAGGTCTTGAGCGCGACGCGCCGCGCGCCGAGCGTCATCGTCTATACGCCGGGCGGGTTCGTCGGCGTGCATTTTCCGCGCCTCGACCGCACGCCGTTCGCGGGCGACGCGCCGACGGCGGAGGAAGCACAGGCCGCGCTGCGCGGCTACATCGGCTACTTCGGCGCGCTGAGCGTCTATCCCGGCGAGGTGGCGCACAACATCCTCGGCGGGGCGTCGCCGGCACCCGGCGCCATCCTGCGACGCGCCGCCGCGATTGCGGGTGACGAGCTCGTCGTGACGTTGCAGAACACGGGCGCGATCGTCACGGGGGAGCCCGCGGCGCAGCTCACGACCGTGCACCTGCGCCGCTTGAGCGATGCCGACGATATGCTGCCGAAGCCACCCTAGATAAGACGCCTGCGCCGGAACACGCGGGCCGTCACGGCCGTGGCCCGTAGACGGGGTAAGGCGCCCCGAGCTCGAGCGCGCCGAGATCGGGCGCGCGGCCCGAGAACCCGTCCGTGACTTGCGCGAGCGGTGTGCCGCGGTCGACCGCGCCCGAGCCGGGCCGCAGGCGAAAGTCGAAGTCCGCCGCCTCGTAGATTTCCTGCACGGTTTCGGCGTCCCGAGCGTCGAGCATCGGCACGTTCAGGAACACGTCGTAGTCGACGAGCACGCTGTTGCGATCTTGGCCTGTCGCGGCCGAGTACTCTTCGAGCGTCGCGAACTCGCGCGCTTCGAGCTCGGCCGTGCGGCCGGGCCCGTTGTAGTCCGCGACGACGCCGCGCCTCGGCGCGCTCCAACGAAACGATGCCGCGACGCCGGGGTTCGGCCGAAAGCCGTTGTAGTCGGACGACGTGTACTCCGTGAAGGTGGTGACGCTGAAGATCGCGGGCAGCGCGTTCTCGCCCAAGATCAAGTTGTTGCGCCAGTGCGTGTTCGACGTGCCGGCCGCGAACGTCTCGGAAAGGATCGTATTGTTGTAGAAGAGCACGCCCGCCGAGCCGTTCGTGAGCCGCGTCGAGCCGCCGGGCAGGTGATACGCGATATTGCGGATCCAGTACACGGGGCCGCCGAGCGCCGGCTGATTGCAGAACGCGTGCGACGCGTGATTGATGAACAAGTTCCGCATCACGCGGATGTTGTGCATGCTGCCGTCGGTCTCGATCGGATTGTCGTGGCTGTTCGTGATGTGGTTGTTGTAGAAGTCGATCGCGACGGGCCGCCGGTCCCAGTATTCGCGCGGCGGATACTTCGGCCCGTCCTCGATGCCGGGCCCCGAAGCGACGGAGCCGTCGGGGTTGCCGTACGTCTCCACGTTGATGCCGTCGTGAAAGTGCGCGATGTAGTTGTGCGCGACGACGTGGCCGGGACCGTACAGCTTGACGGCCACGTACGACGACATGACGGGCGGAAAGATCTGTCCGTCGACGCCACGGAACTGGATCCACATGTCGCCGGCCCAGCCGATCAAGTGATTCGGATCGTTTCTTCCCAAGAACACGTTGTCGGCGATGTAGAAGTTGCTCGATCCAGACCAGTTCGTGAACACGCCGGCGCCGACGCGCTCGAAGCGGCTGCGCTTGACCGTGAGGCCTTTCGAACCGGCCAGGAACTGCGTGCCGGCTAGGATCGCGACCTCGGCGTTGCGAAACGTGATGCCTTCGAAGTACGTGTAGTCGGCCGCGCGCACGTCGAACAACGCATAGTTGCCGTTGCCGTCGAAGACCACTTCGCCGTCGCCGGCCGCGACGATCGCGATCGGCTGCTCCTCCGTGCCGTCCGCGGTCAAGTAATACGTTCCGTCGAGCGGCGTCGTGCGGTTCACGGCCGCGTCGTTCGTGTACTCGTAGCGGTTGTATTGATAGACGCCGGCGTGGACGACGATCGTATCGCCGGGCCGCACGCGCGGCCGCCCAGACGTGGCCCAATCCGTGCCGGCGCACCAATGGTTGTACGCGCACATGAGCCCTTCGAACGCGGGCTCGATCTTTCGTCCCTCGTAGCCGTGCGGATAGACGTGGAACGTGCGCCCGTCGCGATACCGTTGCGGCTCCGGGCGCGTGCGAACGACGACGGTGCGCTCGGCCTCGCCGCGCACGCCGTCGGGATCCGTGAGCACGAAGCGGGCTTCGTACTCGGTGTCGGGCGTGAGATCGAGCAGGCTGCCCGCGAACATGTTCGGCGCCACGACGTCGACGCGCGACTCGCTGTAGATGCGCTCGCCGTGCAGCCGCAGCAGCGGCAGACCGGGCCGCCACTCGGAGCCGCCGCGCTCGCGGAACGACACTGCGACGGCGGCGTTCCTGTTGTCGTCGCCTTCGATCCACCACTCGAAGCCGAGATTGATCAGCGTCGGCGGCTCGACGAAGAGCTCGCCCGCGACGACGGCGTTGCTCCGGCCGGCGCGATCCTGTGCTACGGCCGTGCACGCCAAGAGAACGCCGAATAGCGCCAGTGCTCGAGTGGGGCGTTCGATCCGCATCGGACGATTGTGCCACGAAAGTGGCGCTCTACGGCCTCGCCACAGCGGAGCGGAAAGCGCAAATGTCGCGGGTCGCCGACACGCCCCAATTCGTTGCTCCATGTCTCTCCAGAGAGACGATTGTCGCCGCCGTCCGACTCTGAACTAGCCTCGAACGATCTTGCAGAAAATCGTCCGGGGAGCTCGCGTGAGATCACTTCTGTTGGCCTTTTGCTTGGTTCCTATGCTCGCGTTCGGTGCGGCGCCGACGAGCTCGCGCGACATCGGCGCCGTCGCACGAGCCGGGTCCACGGCCGTGCGAACGGCGGTCAAGGCCGTGAGCTCGGCCGGCACCGAAAGTCAGTTCTCGAACGTCGCTAGCAAGGCGATTCAGTAACTTGCGCTCTCGCCTGTAACCTCACGCCGGCTTTCCCGTCTACCGTCTCGTCGACAGGGTCGGGAGGTCTTCATGGCCGTTCGCGGGCTATTCGTCGCGGCGCTCACGTGCCTCGTTGCGGGGTGCGGCGTCACGGGCAACTTTCGTCACGACCCGGGTTACGCATCGTTCGGCTCGTTGCACCGGCTCGAGTCGAACGAGCAGCTCTCGTTGTCGTTGGGTCCGCTGCCGCTCAGGCTCGCTCGGTGGGTGCTCGACGAGGAGGACGAGCCGGAGCTCGAGCCGCTGCTCGCGGAGCTCAAGGCCGTCCGGGTCTATACGCTCGAGGGCGTACGGCGGCCCGCGGCGGTGGCCGATGAAATCGAACGAGTGAAGCGCGAGCTGCTCGCCGACGGCTGGATCGGCGTGATCACCGTGCGCGAAGACGACGAGATCACTTCGGTGCTGTTGCGCCCAGGGGAACGCGGCAGGAATCGCGGCCTCACGCTGATCTCGCAGGAGCCGGACGAGATCGTGCTCGTGAACTTGATAGGCAACGTCCGGCTCGACGTCTTCGGCGACTACATGGCCGAGCTCGAGGTCGAGGTGCCGGCCGTCGAGATCGATCCAGTTACGTTGCAGGCTCGCGTGGCGATCGATTGATCATTGTTCGAGCAGCCCCGGCAGCAGGAACAAGTCCGTGACGCCGTAGTCGACGCGCGCCTGCGAGAGCAGCGCCGTCAATTGGCCGCGGTGATGCGTTTGGTGGTTGAAGAAGTGCGCGACGATCTTCCAGAGCGTCGGCGTATGGCTCCGTTTCGTGATCGCGCTCGTGAACGGCAGCTTCGCCTCGAGCGCCGCGTCCGTGAGCCCGTCCGTCCAGCGGCGAATCCGCTCGTCGAGCTCCGCGCGCTGCGCGCGCAGCTCGTCGAAGCTCGCATAGAGCTCTTGGTCCAAGCTCGTGAACGCGAACGGCTTGCCTTCGAAGCGGCCCATCCAAACCGAGTCCGCCAGGAGGAGGTGATTCAGCGTGCCGTGGATCGAGCCGAAGAACGCGCCGCGGTCGCGCTTGCGTTCCTCGTCGGACAACGTCGCGCACGCGGCATAGAGCTTGTCGTTCATCCACGCGTTGTAACGGGCCATCAGCCTAGCCTGCTCCACTCTCATCGCGCTCACCTCCGCAACGCCAAAAACGCACCGGCAATCATCAGCGCCGCACCAACCGCGCGCGCCGGCGTCAGCGCGAACTGGGCCGACCGTAGCAGCGCGAAATGGTCGATCGCGAGCGCAGACAGCACCTGACCGGCGACGATCAGCGCGATGGAAGTGCCGATGCCGAGTCGCGGGCTCAAGAAGGTGATCGTGAAAACATAAAAGGCGACGATGGGTCCGCCGCTGAAGCTCCACCAGGGCGCGTCCTTCAGTGCAGCGGCGGCCGGGAATCCTTTGCCCGAAAAAACCACCGCCGCAGCCGTCGCCGCTGCGGCCAGCGCGAAAAGCGCCAGCGCCGCGAACGGTACGTTGTCGCCGGCCGCTCGGCTCAATGCGGCGTTCGAGGCCGCCTGCACGGGTATCAGCGCGCCGCTTACGAGAGCCAGGCACCACAAGAACACGGTTGGGCTCATCGGAACCCACCTCGTCGAGCCAAGGGAAGCGCAGCATACCGCTCGGCGACGCCGCGAAGGGAGCGGGCCGCGCGCGTCAGTGGACGGCGGACGACGCCTGCGGCGTGCCGCGCAGGATCGCGGCGACTTGCACGTCGTCGTAGCGGAACGCGCGGTTGCAGAACTCGCACTTGAGCTCGACGTGGCCCTGCTCCGCGAGCAGGTTCTTCAACTCGTCCTCGCCGAGCATGCGGACGACGCCCGCGAGACGCTCCGGCGTGCAGCGGCAGTCGTGCGCGACGGGGTGAGCCGCGAACAGCCGGATCGATCGCCCGGCGAAGAGCTTCGGCAGCAAGTCCTCGGCCGGCATTTGCGTGAGCTCCTCGGCCGATACGGTGGCAGCGCACGCTGCCGCCGCCACGAATGCATCGACGGCGCGCTCCTCGCCGTGGCCCGGCAGCACCTGCAGCAACAGCCCAGCGACGCGTTGGCCGTCGCTGCGCAGCACGAGGCGCGTGTCGAGCTGCTCCGAGCGCGCGAAATACGACTCGAGGCATTCGTCGAGCTTCTCGCTCGTCAGCGGCACGATGCCTTGAAAGAATCCGTTCGGCTTCCCCGTGTCGAGATTCACGACGAGCCTTCCCTCGCCGAGCAGCGGCGCGTCGGCCGCGGTGCTCTTGAACGTGGCCATGCCGCGCACGCGTCGCCCGTCCGTGCACTGCACGAGCAGGAGCTTGAGCGGCCCTTCGCCCTGCAACTGCAGGGACACGCTCGGGGTGGCCTTGAGCCCGCTCGCGAGCAGCACGGCCGAGACGATGCCTTCGCCGAGCAATGCGCGCACGTCGGACGGGTAATCGTACGCCGCGACGACGCGCTGCCAGGTCTCTTCGAGACGCACGAGCGCGCCGCGGATGCCGCTGTCCTCGAGGACGAAAGTCTGCACTTCGTTCATGAGCGGTTGGTCGACCTACGATGCGCCGAGCTGCCTGCGCAGCGCTTCGTTGACTTGCTGCGGGTTCGCTTTGCCGCGCGACGCCTTCATGACTTGGCCCACGAGGAACCCGAGCACTTGCTGCTTGCCGGCACGGAATTGCTCGACTTGCGCGGGGTTGGCGGCGATGACCTCGGCGACGAGCTCGTCGATCGCGCCCGCATCCGAGATCTGCACGAGACCGCGTTTCTCGATGATCTCGTCGATCGCGCCTTCGCCGTTCCACACGGCTTCGAAGACTTCTTTCGCGATCTTGCCGGAGATGGTGCCGGCCGCGATCTTGTCGAGCAACGCCGCGAGCGTCTCGGCCGTTACGCGTGCGGCGCCGATCTCGAGCCCGTCTCGGTTCAGCGCGCCCGACAGCTCGCCCATGACCCAGTTCGCGGCGATCTTCGGCGCGGCCTTCGTCGCCTTCGCGACCGTTTCGAAATAGTCCGCGAGCGCGCGCTCGGCCGTCAGCACGCCGGCATCGTACGCGGGCAGGGCGTACTCGCTCATGAAGCGCTCGCGCTTCGCACCGGGCAGCTCGGGCAGCGACGCCCGGACTTGCGCGATCAGCTGCTCGTCGATCGTCACGGGCAGGAGATCGGGATCCGGGAAGTAGCGGTAGTCGTTCGCCTCTTCCTTGCTGCGCATCGGGCGCGTCTCGCCGCGCTCGGGGTCGAAAGACCTCGTCTCCTGCACCACGGCGCCGCCGCCCTCGAGAATCTCGATCTGCCGCTCGGCCTCGATCTCGATCGCCTGCTCGACGAACCGGAACGAATTCAGGTTCTTGAGCTCGGTGCGAACGCCGAGCTTCGTGGTGCCGCGCCGGCGCACCGACACGTTCGCGTCGCAGCGGAACGACCCCTCCTGCATGTTGCCGTCGCAGATGTCGAGATAGCGCACGAGCGCGTGGATCTTGCGCATGTAGGCGCCGGCTTCCTTCGCGGAGCGCAGGTCGGGCGCCGAGACGATCTCGAGCAGCCCGGTGCCCGCCCGATTCAAGTCGATCCCCGACATGCCGGCGAAGTCCTCGTGCAGCGACTTGCCGGCGTCTTCCTCGAGGTGCGCGCGCACGATGCCGACGGTGCGCGTCGTGCCGTCCTCGAGCTCGACGTCGAGCTTGCCGCCGTGCACGATCGGCAGCTCGTACTGGCTGATCTGATAGCCCTTCGGCAGGTCGGGATAGAAGTAGTTCTTGCGCGCGAACACCGAGCGGCGCGCGATCTCGCAGCTCGTGGCGAGCCCGAACTTCACGGCCATCGCCACGCAGGCGGCGTTCAGCACGGGCAGCACGCCGGGATAGCCCAGGTCCACGAGGCTCGCTTGGCTGTTGGGCGAAGCGCCGTAGCGCGTCGAGGCGCCCGAGAAGATCTTGCTCGCCGTCTTGAGCTGCGCGTGGATCTCGAGGCCGATGACGGTTTCCCACTCCATGGCCGTCACGCGTAGTCGGCCGGCACGCGCCGGTGCCAGTCCGTGGCCCTTTGGAAGTGATGCGCCACCTTGAGGAGGCGAGCTTCCTGCAAAGGCGGCGCGACGAGCTGCAACCCGACGGGCAGGCCGCGCACGAAGCCGCACGGCACCGAGATCGCCGGCAGGCCGGCGAGATTGGCGCCGATCGTGTAGATGTCGTTCAAGTACATTTCGATCGGGTCGCTGGTCTTTTGGCCGATGCCGAAGGCCGGTGTCGGCGTGGTCGGGCCGGCGACGAAGTCGACGTCGCGAAACGCGCGCGCGAAGTCGTCGCTGATCAGCTTGCGCGCCTTCTGCGCCTGCAAGTAGTACGCGTCGAAGTAGCCGGCCGAGAGCACGTACGTGCCCGTCAGAATTCGGCGCTTGACCTCGGCGCCGAAGCCTTCGCCGCGGTTGCGCATGTAGAACGACGTCAAGTCGAGCGCGGCCGCGTGCTCGGCGCGATGACCGAACCGCACGCCGTCGAAGCGCGACAGGTTCGACGAAGCTTCGGCCGGCGCGACGACATAGTACGCCGGCACCGACAAGCCGATGTACTCGAGCTCGACGCTCTTCAAGGTCGCGCCGAGCTTCTCGATCTCGGCGAGCGCCGCGCGCACCGCCGCGGCGTTGTCGGACTCGAGGCCGTCGAAGAAGCTCTCCGGCACGCCGATCGTCACGTGTTCCCACGGCTCGCCGAGCATTTGCGAGTAGCGCGGCACGGGGTCCTCGAGCGACGTCGAGTCGCGCGCGTCGAAACCGGCCATCGCCTCGAGCAAGAGCGCCGCGTCTTCGGCCGTCTGCGTGAGCACGCCGGCCTGATCGAGGCTCGACGCGAACGCGATCATGCCGTAGCGCGACACGCGGCCGTACGTCGGCTTGAGCCCCGTGATGCCGGAAAGGGCCGCCGGTTGGCGAATCGATCCGCCCGTATCCGTGCCCGTTGCGGCCGGCGCGATGCGCGCCGCGACGGCGGCCGACGAGCCGCCCGACGAGCCGCCGGGCACGAGCGTGCGATCCCACGGATTTCTAACGGGCCCGTAGAAGCTGGTCTCGTTCGACGAGCCCATCGCGAACTCGTCCATGTTCGTCTTGCCGAGCATGACGGCGCCGGCCTCGGCGAGACGCTCGACGACCGTTGCGTCGTACGGCGAGACGAAATTGTCGAGCATCCGCGACGCGCACGTCGTCCTCACGCCGGCCGTGCAAAAGATGTCCTTGTGCGCGATGGGTAAGCCCGTCAGCAGCGTGGCTTCACCCTTCGCGAGGCGCCGGTCGGCGGCCGCGGCCTGGGCGAGCGCCTGCTCGGCCGTCACCGTGATGAAGGCGTTCAGGCCGCGGTCGAACCGCTCGATCCTCTCGAGGAAGTGGCGCGTCAGCTCGGTGGCCGACACTCGCCGCGCCCGGAGGTCGGCGGCCAACTGTGCGAGAGTCCGTGTGTGCATGCGCGATGGTTGCCGATGGCTTCCGCTACGTGCCCGGAGGCACGCCGGGACTCACTCGATGACTTTCGGAACGAGATATAGATCACGTTCTACGAGCGGCGCGTTGCGCTGGTAGAGCTCGTGCCGGTCGACTTCCGTTACGGCGTCCGGGCGTAAGCGCTGCGGCCGCTCGAGCGGATGCGCCATCGGCTCGACGCCCGCGGTGTCGACGGCCCGAAGCCGGTCGACCATGGCTACGATGCTCGACAGCTTGGCCGATACGTCGGGTATTTCGGCGGGCGTAATCTCGAGTCGGGCGAGCCGGCAAAGGCGTTCTATGTCTTCGGGTCGAAGCACGGAATTCTCGGTGGGATGACGAGCACGAAGCGGAAGTTGATCGACTTCTCATTAGATAATACACGTCGCTTGTGGATTGGCCTACCCGTTGTTAAAGTCGCGCCACGTTTCCCCCTAGCGGCCTTGGGCCTCAATGTTAAAGAGCTTTCTCGGATATTTCTCCAACGATCTATCCATCGATCTCGGCACGGCGAATACCCTGATTTACGTCCGCGGGCGCGGAATCGTTCTCAACGAGCCTTCCGTCGTTGCCATCCGGGAAGAGCCGGGGCGGGGCGGCAAGGTGCTGGAGGCGGTCGGCATCGAGGCGAAGAACATGCTCGGCCGCACGCCGGGGCACATCACGGCCATCCGGCCGATGAAAGACGGCGTCATCGCCGACTTCAGCGTCACGGAGAAGATGCTGCAGCACTTCATCAAGAAGGCGCACGGGTCACGCTACTTCCGGCCAAGCCCGCGCGTGCTCGTCTGTGTTCCGTACGGCTCGACGCAGGTGGAGCGTCGAGCCATTCGCGAGTCGGCCGAAGGCGCCGGCGCGCGCAAGGTTTATCTCGTCGAGGAGCCGATGGCCGCGGCGATCGGCGCCGGCATGCCGGTGCACGAGGCACGCGGCTCGATGGTGCTCGACATCGGCGGCGGCACGTCCGAGGTCGCCGTCATTTCGTTGAACGGCATCGTGTATGCGTCGTCGGTGCGCATCGGCGGCGACCGGTTCGACGATGCGATCACGAATTACGTGCGGCGCAACTACGGCATTCTGATCGGCGAGGCGACGGCCGAGCGCATCAAGCACGAGATCGGCTCGGCGTATCCGGGCCAAGACGTGCGCGAGATTTCGGTGAAGGGCCGCAACCTCTCCGAGGGCGTGCCGCGCAGCTTCACGCTGAACAGCAACGAGATCCTCGAAGCGCTGCAGGAGCCGCTGCAGGGCATCGTCGGCGCCGTGAAGGTGGCGCTCGAGCAAACGCCGCCCGAGCTCGGCGCCGACGTCGCGGAGCGCGGCATCGTGCTCACGGGCGGAGGCGCACTCTTGACCGACATCGACAAGCTGTTGACGGAGGAAACCGGATTGCCGGTCGTCATCGCCGATGAGCCGTTGACGTGCGTCGCCCGCGGCGGCGGCCGCGTGCTCGAGCTTCTCGACGAATACGGGCCTTCGGCTTTCTCGGTGGAATAGCGACTACTCCGCACCAGCGCGCAGGAGGCGGAACGCATGAGTGCTCAAGGCAGAACCGGTTCTGGCTTCGGCAGAAGCGGTTTCACCATGGGCGCGCGCTTCTTGTTGCTCGCGATCGTCTGCGTCGGCCTCATGCTCCTCGACCGGCGCGAGCAGCATCTCGTCCAAGTGCGGCGGGCGCTGTCGGTCGCCGTTTATCCCGTTCGCGTAGCCGTCGATCTGCCGTTTCGCACGTGGAACTCGCTGCGCGAGACGCTCGCAGCTCGTCAGGCGCTGATCGAGGAGAACCGGCGGTTTCGCCGCGCTCGGCTCGAGACGGAGGCGCGCCTGCTTCGGCTCGAGTCGCTCGAGAGCGAGAACGCGCGCTTGCGCGAGCTGCTCGACTCGTCGGCGCGCATCGGCAACCGCGCGCTCGTCGCCGAGATTCTCGCCGTCGATCTCGATCCCTATTACCAGCGGTTCGATCTGAATCGTGGCCTCGTGGACGGCGTCTACGTGGGCCAAGCGCTGATCGACGCCGATGGCGTCATCGGCCAAGTCGTGCGCGTCGGCCCGCTGACGTCGGAAGCCGTGCTCATCACGGATCCCGACCATGCCGTGCCCGTCAGCGTCGACCGTAACGGCGTGCGCACGATCGCCGTCGGCACGGGCGACCGCGGCCGGTTGCGCCTGCGGAACCTCACGAACAATGCCGACATCGTCGTCGGCGACGTTCTGGTCTCGTCGGGCTTGGGCGGCGTCTTCCCGGCCGGGTACCCCGTGGCACGCGTCGTCGACGTGATACGGCGGCCCGACCAGCCGTTCGCCGAGGTCATTGCCGAGCCCGTGTCCTCGCTCGACCGCGATCGCGAGGTGCTGCTCGTCTGGAACGCGCCCGACGACGCGCCGCGCGCGGCCGCCGCGGCCGTCGAAGCGAGCGTGGCGGAGGCGAACTGATGGCCGCACGCCGCAGCCGCTGGGGAGCTTCGATCGCGAGTCTCGCGGCCACGCTAGCGCTCGCGTCCGTGCCGCTGCCCGACGGCGTCGCGGCGCTGCGACCCGATTGGGTGGCCGTGGTGCTGCTCTATTGGTCGCTGATGGCGCCGCGGCATTTCAGCCTCATGACGGCGTTCTGGATGGGCATCGCGCTCGACACGCTGACGGGCGCGCTGCTCGGCCAGAACGCGCTCGCGTTGCTCGTCATCGTGTACTTGGCCGACAAGTTCCACCTGCGTCTGCGCGTCTTCCCGCTGTCGCAGCTCGTGTTGACCGTGCTCGTGCTGCTCGGGCTCTACGAGTTCATCTTGTTCTGGATCGACGGCATGGCCGGCCGCACGGTGCCGCTCGTCGAGCGCTGGCTGCCGCCTCTGACGGGCACGCTCGTCTGGATCGCGTTGTACATGCTGTTCGACCGGCGCGAGCGTGAAGCGCCGGCGAGGCTCTGACGATGGCCGGGCCGTCGATGAAGCTCAAGGATCCCTGGCAGGAGCAGCGGCTCTTCCTGTCGCGCGTCATCGCGGCCGGGATCGTCGTCCTGCTCCTGGCCGGCGTGCTCGTCGTTCGGCTGGTGCAGCTCCAGATCCTCGACTACGAGCGGTTTGCCGAGCTGTCGCAGGGCAATCGGTACCGCATCGATCCGCTGCCGCCGACGCGCGGCATCATCTACGACCGTAACGGGTTCGTGATCGCCGAGAACCGCCCGAACTGGGAGCTCGTCGCCACGGCTGAGCAGATCGACGACCTCGACCGCACGCTCAAGTCGCTCGCGGATCTCGGCCTCGTCGATCCCGGCGAGCGCGACGAGCTGCGCAAGCTGATCCGCTCGCATCGCGGCTTCGAGCGCGTGAAGCTCTCGAACCTCACGGAGGAGCAGGCCGCCACGTTCGCCGTTCGGCGGCACCTTTTCTCGGGCGTGGACATCCAGGAGGCGTTGTCCCGCTACTACCCGTACGGCGAGGTGAGCGCGCACGCGATCGGCTACGTCGGCAGCATCAGCGCCGCGGATCTCGAGCGAATCGACCGCAGCAATTACGCGGGCACGTCGCACATCGGCAAGACGGGCATCGAGCGCGCATACGAAGGTCGGCTGCACGGCCAGGTCGGTTATCGCCAACTCGTCGTGAACGCGCAGGGCCGCGTCATCGACGTCATCGGCGCCGGCACGGGTCTCGCCGATTCGAGCGGCGTCGCCACTAAGCTGCCCGAGCCGGGGCAGAACGTGGTGCTGTCGCTCGACATGCGGCTGCAGCTCGCGGCGCAGGAAGCGCTGCAAGACATGCGGGGCGCCGTCGTCGCGATCGACCCGCGCAATGGCGACGTGTTGGCGCTCGTCAGCACGCCGTCGTTCGATCCGAACCGCTTCGCGGCCGGGCTGAGCCGCACCGACTACAACGCGCTCACGACGGACCCCGACAAGCCGCTCTACAACCGCGCGCTCGCGGGCACGTATCCGCCGGGCTCGACGGTGAAGCCGTTTCTGGCGCTCGCCGCGCTCGAGAACGAAGCGATGACGCCCGACGAGGAGCGCTATTGCCCCGGCCACTATCGCTTGCCGGGTCAGACGCACCGCTATCGCGACTGGCGTCCGCAAGGCCACGGCAACGTGGACATGCACGACGCGATCGTCCAGTCGTGCGACGTCTACTTCTATCACCTGGCCGTGGCCATGGGGATCGACGCGATGGCGGAGGGTCTGCGCCAATTCGGCTTCGGCGCGCCCGTGGGCCTCGACATCAGCGGCGAGAACTCGGGCGTCGTGCCGTCGCGGGAGTGGAAGCAAAAACAATTCGCGCGCCGCGAGGACAAGGTTTGGTTCCCGGGCGAAACCGTCATCACCGGTATCGGCCAGGGCTACACGCTCGTGACGCCCGTGCAGCTCGCGCACGCGAGCGCAACCTTGGCCGCACGCGGCCAACGGTTCGCGCCGCGTCTATTGATCGGCACGGAAGATCCGCTGACGCGCGAAGTGGTCCACATGGATCCGAGGCCGCTGCCGAGCGTGCCCGACCAGGAGCCCGAGCATTGGCAGATCGTCATCGATGCGATGGTCGGCGTGACGGCGGAGCCGCGCGGCTCCGCGCGCGCGCCGATGCAAGGCACGACGTACAGCGTTGCGGGCAAGACGGGCACGGCGCAGGTGATCGGAATCGCGCAGGACGAGCGCTATCGCGAGGAAGAGATCGACGAGCGCCTGCGCGACCACGGCTTGTTCATCGCGTTCGCGCCGGCCGAGGCGCCGCGTATCGCACTCTCCGTCGTCGTCGAGAACGGCGGCGGCGGCAGCCGCGCGGCGGCCCCCGTGGCGCGCAAGATTCTCGACGCTTATTTCGCTGCGGAGAGCTATGTCGCTCGCGAGCCTTGAATGGAGGGGCGCGGCCGGCGGCCGCAAGCGCGGCTTGAAGGGCATCGTCGTCGACATGCCCTTGCTCCTGATCCTGCTCGCGATCGTCGCCCTCGGCCTGGTGGTGCTGTACAGCGCGGCGGCGGGTGAGCGAGGTTTCGACGGCACGTTCGTCCTCGATCCCGACGGGCGTGACGCCGTGCTGCGTCAGGGCATGCGATTCGCGGTCGGTCTCGCGGCGTTCTTCGTGCTCGCGCAGATTCCGCCGCACTACTTGCGTATTTTCACGCCGTGGACGTACTTGCTCGGCATCGGCTTGCTGCTCGCCGTAGCCGTCGAAGGCCAGATCGGCAAGGGGGCGCAGCGCTGGCTCGATCTCGGCTTCGTCCGGTTCCAGCCGTCCGAGCTCCTGAAGCTCGCCGTGCCGATGATGTGCGCATGGTTCATGCACGAGCGGCGCCTGCCGCCGACGTTCGCGCAGCTGACCGTCATGGGTCTCATCGTGCTGACGCCGGCGTTGCTGATCATCGAGCAGCCCGACCTCGGCACGGCGCTGCTCGTCGTCGCGGCGGGCGGGCTCACGATTCTCCTGGCGGGCATCAGCGTTCGCGTGATGCTGACGGTCGGCGTTCTCGGCCTCGCCACGTTGCCGGTTCTGTGGGCGTACATGCGCGACTATCAGAAGGCGCGCGTGTTCACGTTCTTGAATCCCGAGTCCGACCCGCTCGGCACGGGCTACAACATCATCCAGTCGAAGATTGCGATCGGCTCGGGCGGCACGTTCGGCAAAGGCTGGCTGAACGGCTCGCAGTCCTACCTCGAGTTCTTGCCCGAGCGTTCCACGGACTTCATCTTCGCCGTGATGGCGGAGGAGTTCGGCCTGCTCGGCTTGTGCCTCCTGCTCGTGCTCTATCTCGCGCTCGTCGGGAGGGGTCTCTACATCGCGGCGCAGGCGCAAGACACGTTCAGCCGCTTGCTCGCGGGCGCGCTGAGCCTCACGTTTTTCGTCTACGTGTTCGTCAACGCGGGCATGGTGTCGGGCCTCTTGCCCGTCGTCGGCGTCCCGTTGCCGCTCGTGAGCGCCGGCGGCACTTCGATGGTGACCCTCCTCGGCGGTTTCGGTATTCTCGCCTCCATCCACGGACACAGGAAGTTGTTGGCCGCATGAGACAAGGAAGCAGCGCAGCTCGTGGGATTTTCGCTTTCTTCTTGCTCGCATCCTCGCTCGCTGTTTCCGGCCAAGAGGTGAACGGCGCCGCGCGCGGCGCGTTCATCGACAAGATGGTCGAGCAGCACGACTTCGACCGCGCGGAGCTCACGGCGCTGCTCGATGGCGCCGTCATCGACCAAAAGATCCTCGAGACCATCGCGCGGCCCGCGGAGCGCGTCGTTCCGTGGTTCGAGTACCGCAATATCTTCCTCACGGAAGCCCGCATCGCGGCCGGTGTTCGTTTCTGGGCCGAGCACGCCGATACGCTCGAGCGCATCGCCGAGCGCTACGGCGTCGCGCCAGAGATGATCGTCGCGATCGTAGGCATAGAGACGTTCTTCGGCACGCGCATGGGCAACTATCGCGTGCTCGACGCGCTCTCGACGCTCGCGTTCGCGTACCCGCCGCGCTCGTCGTTCTTCACGTCGGAGCTCGAGTCGTTTCTGTTGCTGACGCGCGAGGAGCGGGTCGATCCAACCGCCGCGCTCGGCTCGTATGCGGGCGCGATGGGGGCGGGGCAGTTCATCCCGTCGAGCTATCGCGCTTACGCCGTCGACGCCGACGACGACGGCCAGCGCGATCTGTGGAGCAACTGGGACGACGTGCTCGGCAGCGTGGCCAACTACTTCCGCCGGCACGGCTGGCGCACGGGCGAGCCCGTGACGGAGCAGGCCGTGCGCCACGAGCGGTTCGCGGGCCCCGAGCCGCGCAACGCCCTCGACCTCGACGCCACGGTGGGCACGTTGACGGAGCAAGGCTACGTGTTTTCGACGACGCTTCCGGCCGACGCGCCGGCCGCGGCGTATTCGTTCGAGGCCGCCGGCGGCGGATCCGAGTATTGGATCGGCTATCACAACTTCCACGTCGTGACGCGCTATAACCGCAGCACGAAGTACGCGCTGGCGGCGCACCAGTTGAGCCAAGCGATTCGCGGCCGCTACCACGAGGCCGTGGCGAGCACCGTCGAATGATGGCTGCCGCGACTCGCCCTCTTCGGACGTGCGCGGCATTGTTGGCGGTAGGGTGCTTGGCCGCGTGCGCGGGCAACGCGCCGCAGCGAGCGCAGCCGACGCCGTTGCCGCGTGACGCGGTGGTTCCGCCGGGCGGCGCCGCGCCCGCAACGCCGCCGCGCGCCGATCGCGGCAATCCTCCGTTCTACGACGTGCTCGGCAAGCGCTATCACGTGCTGCCGACGAGCGCGGGGTACGTGCAGCGCGGCATCGCGTCGTGGTACGGGCGAGAGTTCCACGGCCTCGCGACGTCGAGCGGCGAAATCTACGACATGCACGCGATGACGGCCGCGCACACGACGCTGCCGCTGCCGACGTGGGTCGAGGTCACGAACCTCGCGAACGGCAAGCGCGTCGTCGTCAAAGTCAACGACCGCGGGCCGTTCGTCGACAATCGGCTCATCGATCTCTCGTACGCGGCCGCGACGGCGCTCGACATGGTGCGCAGCGGCACGACGCGCGTCGAAGTGCGGACCGTGGCGCCGCCGCTCGACGCGTTTCGGCCGGGCGCGACACTGGCCGTAGCCCCTGCGCCGGTTCGGCCTTCGCAGACGACGCCGGCTGCAACGGTTCCGCCCGCGCCCGTCGAGCGCATGTTCATGCAAATCGGCGCGTTCGCCGACGCGGAGAATGCCGAGCGGCTCGTCGCTCGCCTGCGCGCGAGCGGGTTCCCGAACTCGTCGGTCGTCAGCGCGCCGGCCGACACGCGGCGCCTGCATCGCGTGTGGTTGGGGCCGATCCGCGATGCCGCCGAGTTCGACCGGCTCGACGCCCGGTTGCGCGCGATCGGCGTCTCGGGCTCGCGGCTCGTCGTGGATCGCGTGCCGTGAAGCGGCTTCGTTCCTTCGTGCGCGACGTGTGCCTCGCGTTCGCGCTTGCCGCCGCGGCGCACGCCGCCGCCGAAGAGGTGACGGCCGAGCTTTCGCCGCAGCCGCCGAAGCTCGCTTTCAAGAGTCACTACTTGGTCGACTTCAACACGAGCAGAGTCCTCGCCGCGAGAGCGGCCGACGTTCAACTTCCGCCCGCGAGCCTAACGAAGCTCATGACGGCGTACGTCGTGTTCGATGCCCTGCAACGAGGGCGCATTCGGCTCGACGACCGCACGCGCGTCAGCGAGAAGGCATGGCGTATGGGCGGCACGCGCATGTTCATCGAGGTGAACACCGAGGTCGGCATCGAAGATCTGCTGCGCGGGCTCTTGATTCAATCCGGCAACGATGCCGCCGTGGCGCTCGCGGAGCACGTCTCGGGCTCCGTCGACGGCTTCGTCGAGGAGATGAACGCGGCAGCGGCGGCGCTCGGCATGAAGAGCTCCGTGTTCCGCAATCCCCACGGGCTGCCGGCACGCGGGCATCTGACGACGGCGCGGGATCTGGCCGTGCTCGCGCGCGCGATCATCGACGAGTTCCCGGACTTCTACGCCCTCTATGCCGAGCGCGAGTTCAGCTACAACGGAATCGCGCAAAACAACCGTAACGCGCTGCTGTGGCGCGACCCGAGCGTCGACGGCTTGAAGACGGGCTACACGAGCGCCGCGGGCTACTGCATCGTCACGTCGGCGCAGCGCGACGGAATGCGGCTGATCGCCGTGGTCTTGGGCGCCGAGACTCCGCGCTCGCGCAACGAGGGCGCGGCGAAGCTGCTCGAGTACGGGTTCGCGAATTTCGAGACGCACAAGCTCTATTCGGCGGGCCAGGAAATCGATCTCGCGCGCGTTTGGGGCGGCGAGCTGGAGTATGCTGGGCTTGGATTGGCAGAGGACATCTACGTGACGATCCCGCGCGGAAGCTACGCGAAGCTCGCCGCGAGCATGGACGTGCTCGCCCAGCTCGCGGCGCCACTCGTGCGCGGAACGCCCGTCGGCGAGGTCGAGATATCGTTCGCCGGCGCGCCGCTCGTCAAGAGTCCTCTCGTCGTGCTCACGAACGTCATGGACGGCGGCGTCTGGGCGCGCATGCGCGACGAGCTGCAGCAGCTCTGGGAATGAGCGGCCCGGACGAGTCGCTGCTCGAATTTCCGACCGACCTCCCGATCAAGGTGTTCGGCCGCAACGACAGCGATTTTCGCGCCGCCGTCGTCTCGATCATCGAGAAGCACTACGGCGGCGCTTATACGCTCGCGGAGGTCGAGAGCAAGAAAGCCGCCTACGTGAGCCTGACGGTCACCGTTCGCGCCGAGAGCCGCGCGCAGATCGACGCGGTCTACCGCGAGCTCGTCGCGCACGAGCTGATCTTGATGGCGCTTTGAGCAGGGCCGTGGACGCGCCGCTGGTTCGCGATCTGGGCCGCCGGCCGTTGCCCGACGTGTGGGCGAAGATGCAGGCCTTCACGGCCGAGCGCACGGCTGCCACGCGCGACGAGATCTGGTTCCTCGAGCACCCGCCCGTCTACACGCTCGGCATGCGCGCGGACCGCGGCCACCTCTTGGCGCCCGGCGACATCCCCGTCGTGCAGATCGACCGCGGCGGTCAGGTGACGTATCACGGCCCGGGTCAGCTCGTGACTTATGTCTTGCTCGATCTCGAGCGGCTCGGTCTGACGCCGCGCGCGCTCGTGCAAGCGCTCGAGAACGCAGTCGTCGCTACCGTCGCGGAGTACGGCGTGCAGGCTGCCGGCCGCCGCGACGCGCCCGGCGTCTACGTGGACGGCGCGAAGATCGCGGCCGTCGGTTTGCGCGTGAAGCGCCGCTGCTCGTATCACGGCCTGGCCGTGAACGTCGCGATGGATCTGGCGCCGTTCGACGGGATCAATCCGTGCGGCTACGCGGGGCTTCCCGTCACGGATTTGAAGACGCTGGCCGGGATCGACAGCGTGGCGCGGTTTCGAGCCGACTTCGAGCCTCGGCTCTTGGCTACGCTCGCGCGAGGCTCGTGAGGTAGTTGCCGTACGTGAGCGCGAAGCCGACGACGATCCACGCGAGCCAGACGAACCGCGTGAGCTCGGGCATCCAGGCCTTGCGCGTGAACCAGTAGGCCGCGGCCGGCACGGCGCAGACGACCGCCGTCACCGCGAGCAGGAGCCCGGACTCGGCGGCCACCTCGAGCGCGGGTATCTCTTCGAGCCCGCGGCCGCGCAGCAGGGAGTTCGCGACGCCTAGCGCGATGCTCGCCGCGATCAAAGCAACCCACTGCGGCAGGCCGAGCCAAGGCGTTTGCGGCGCCGTCGCGGCGTCCGGTGTTTCCTTCGAGCTCAAGTAGATCGAGCTCGCCTTGACGAACGCGCGCTGCGTCGAGACGGCTTTGAGCCAGAGAAACGCGAGCAGCCCCGTCAGCACGAGCAGCGCGATCCAGTAGGCGGGCACGAGGAGCTCCGTCGCGAGCCCGACCAGCGCGCCGACGCCCACGGTGGCGGCGGACGCGGCGCCCGCGAGAGCGATGAGCCAGGGCTCCTGCCGGCGCCAGACGGCCACGTGCAGGCCGAGCAGCGCGACGAGCTGCGGCACGAAGACGTAGTGCAGCGTGGCGCTGCCCGGCGGCAAGAATTCGTTCTCGAGCACGATGGCGATCGATAGCGCGGCCAGCATCAGTGAAACGTAGATGCCGTAATCGCGCGCGCTGCGGTTCGGGGAGATCACGAGCGCGCTGCGCGCCGCATGGAAGGCGCCGTACGTGCCGACGGCCGTCGCCAGCAGAACCAGATAAGCGGCGCCGAGCGCCGCCAAATCGATGCCGCGCTCGGCCAACGAGGCGGAGAGATCGAACGAGCCCATGGGCGAAGACATACGCGCTCGCCGCGGTTACTTCTCGAGTGCGGCGTGCTTGTAGGCGTCCGGCTGGTCCGTCGCCAGGAATTGATACTTGCGCTTCCACGATTCGGCCGACTCGTTCAGCTTCTTGATCGTGGCTTCGTGCTCTTTGATCGTGCCCATGAGCCGCGTAACGGAGTTCTCGCGTTCCTTGAGCTTCGCTTCGAGCTCCGCGTTGTTGCCGCTGGCCGGCGCAACCTCGCCGGCGCGAGCGAGCGCCTCGCGCAGCTGGGCGACCTCGCGCTGCAGCGCATCGATCTCGCCACGGTCCTTCTCCGTGAGCGCCTTCAGGCGCACTGTCTCCGATTCGCTGCCGCGCAGCTTCGCGAGCTTGCGCTGCTGCTCGTCGGCGTCGGTCTGAAGCTTTTCGATGATCTGATTCTTGGCCTCGAGCTCTTTGGTCAAGCGCTCGAGCTCTTGCAGCTTGTCCTCGCCGGCCTTCTGCTTTTGCGCAAGACGCGCCGCCTTCAGATCGGCCTCGAGCGATTGGATGAGCTCGGCCTGCGTGTTCAGACGCTCCTCGAGCGCGGCGGCGCGCGAAAGTGCGTTCGTCAGCTCTTCCTTCGCCACCGTGCCGCCCTGGTGGCGTTTGATCGTCTCCTCGGCGTCTTTGAGCTCGGCCTTCAACGCGTCGATGCGCTGCAGCAGCTTGTGCTGATTCATCTCGGCCGTCTGCTTGAACGTGCGGAGCCCGTCGAGCCCGGCCTTCAAGGCGACGTTGGCCTTCATCTTCGCGCGCAGCGCTTCGAGCAGCTTCAGGATCAGTCCCTTGCGGCGCTTGACGATGCGCTCGAAGTACAGCGACTTGCCGAGCCGCCAGTTCGCGTCGGCGTAGCGCTCCTCGGCTTCTTCGACCTGCTCCTGGAGCTTCGTCATGTGCTCGCGGCGCTCGTTCGCGAGCTCGCTCAAGTCCTCGGCGTGCTGGCGCTCTTCTTTGAGCTCCATTTCGAGGCCCGCCATTTGCTCGCGGGCCGCTTCGAGGTCCTGCGCCGCGGACGCCGCGCGGGCGTCGGCGTCGGCCAGCGCCGCTTCGAGGCGTTGCTTCTCGGCGCGGAGCTCCTCGAGGTCCCGCCCCGAGGCGCCGAGCGTGTCGCGCAGGCTCGTGACCTCGCGCTCGTTGGCGGCCAGCGCAGCGTGCGCCTGCTCGAGCTCGCGCTGGTTCGCCGCGAGCGCGTCGCGGGCTTGCTCGAGCTCGCGCTGGTTCGCCGTCATGGCGTCGCGGGCTTGCTCGAGCTCTTGGCGGTTCGCCGTCAGGGCGCCGCGCGCCTGCTCGAGCTCGCTCTGCGATTCTTGCAGCGCCTTGCGGAAATCTGCGAGCTCGCGCTCGTTCGCGGCCAATGCGGCACGCGCTTGCTCGAGCTCGCGGTGCGGTTCCTGCACGGCTTCGCGCAGGTTCGCGAGCTCACGCTCGTTGGCCGTCAATGCGGCTCGAGCCTGATCGAGCTCGCGCTGATCTCGGTGCAGCGCCTCGCGCACGGCTTCGGTTTCGTTGCCTCGAGCCTCGAGCTCCGCGCGCACTCGCTCGAGCTCCTGCGCCGAGGACACCAGCCGCTCATCGCGCTGTGCGAGGGCCTGCTTCAGCGCGCGCAATTCCTCCTCGACGCCTTCGAGGCGGCGCTCGCGCTCCTGCAACTCGCGCCGTCGCTCCTCGGCCTCGGCCCTAGCCTTGGCCGCCGCGTGCTCGCGCTCCGCGAGCTGGCGGCGCAGGTCGTCGAAATCACGGTCGTTGGCGGCAAGCAGCCGGCGTTGCTTCTCGAGCCCTTGCTCGCGCTCGCGCAGCGCGAGCTCGAGCGCCGCGCGCGCGGAGCTCGCGTCGTGCCGGTCTTGGTCGATTCGGTGCCGCAGCGCTTCCGCCTCGTGCCTAAGGGCCGCGATCTGCTCTTCTTGCTGGGCCGTTTTCGTACGGTCGTGCTCGTCGCGCTGGCGAAGATCGCTCTGCAAGTGCTCGAGCTGTGCGGACAGCTCGGCGATGCGGTGCTCGCGTTCCGCGAGCGTCGTGCGCATTCGTTCCTGAGCCGCCGTGGTTTCGCGCGTCGCGCGCTCGCGCGTCGCAATCTCTTGCTCGGCGCGCGTCAAGTCGGCCTGAAGCGCCGCCCGCATGTTGTGCGCCTCGGCGAGGGCGCGCTCGAGATTCTCGACTTGGCCGCGCAGCGTCTCGATCTCGGCCTGCGTCTCGAGCGGCGGGGCGGGTTGGGCGCGCAGCTCGTGCAGCTCGAGGCGCAGCTCGGCAAGCCACCGGTCGCGCTGCTCGAGCTGGCGGCGCAGCTCGTCGTCGGAGTCGTTGCTGAGCCCGGCAGCGGTGCCGCCGCCGGCCGCCGAGGCGGCCTGCAGCTTTTCGATGAGCGCGTCGCGCTCGTTGAGCTCGCGGCGCAACGTCGCCAAGCGTTCCTGGTATTCCTTGATCTGGACGTCGATTTCCTCGGCTTTGGCCCGCCAGAAATTGACCTCCTTCTTCGTGAGCTTGTCGGGGCCCGATTCGGCGATCTCGAGCTTCTTCTTGAGCTGCGCGACCTTGACGCGCTCGGCTTCGGCGACTTCTTCGAGGTGACCGGCCTGCTGCTCCCAGCGCATGCGCTCGGCTTCGACGCTCTCGATCCGATGAGTCAGGACGTCGAGCTGCTCTTCGAGGCGGTTCTTGGGCGCGCGCTTGCGCTTCAGCTGATCGTCCAGGTCCGAAGCGCGCGCCTCGGATGCGCTGAGCGCGTTTTGTAGAAGGGCGAAAGCCTGTTCGGCTAATTCCCGCGGGTTAGCCATTGCTCGACCGACAGTGAACGGAAGTACCCGGCAGGGTACGCCCCCAGCCTTGAGCCAGCCCGGTACTTAGTCACGTTTTGACATAAACGGCCGTGGCATACTGCGCCCTTTTCACGTGGGACCCGAGCTGTGCCGCCGCAGCGCACCGTGGCCGATCGCTTGCTCGAAGGCGACAGCACCGTCGCCGCCGGGCTTGCACGAGGTTTATTGAAGCCGCAGCGCGACAATCTCGTCGAGCGCCCCTGGGGCGGAGAGCGGCTCTGCGCGTTCAAGCGGCTCGAGCCCACGGTTTGTGCGTCGGGCCGCACGTTCGGCGAGTCGTTCGAGCTCTCCGCCGACGACGGCGACGACGAGGCGCGCGTGCACCCGAGCGTCTTACCGCTTCAAGACGGCTCGACGATCACGCTGCCTGCGCTCTTGGCCGTGCACGCCGATGCATTGCTCGGCGAGGCGTTCGTGCGCCATTACGGCCGCCGGTTCCCGCTGCTGCCGAAGCTGCTCGACGTGGCCGAGCTTTTGTCCGTGCAGGCCCATCCGCCCGGCAACACGGAGGTCTACGTCATCGTCGACGCCGAGCCCGGCGCGACGATCCGGTTGGGGTTTGCGGCGGACGTGGATCCCGCTGCCTTTCGAGCCAAGCTCGCCGCAGGGCGCCGCGATCAGCAGCGCTTGCTCGAGTCGCTCGGCGCGGAGTCGGCCGCCGAGCTGCAGCGCGTGCTCAAGCCCTGGCTCGCGCGGCGCGGCGCGCGGCCGGCCGAGCTCACGGGCTCGCTCTCGGCGCGGTTGGCCGCGGGCGTGGAATGGGGTGCGGTCGAAGCACTGCTCGCGTCGCTGCACGAAGTCTACTGGGCCGCGCTCGACGCGCTGAACGCGATCCCGGTGAAAGCCGGCGACGTGATCTACAACGCGAACCCGCCGCGCGTGACGGCCGCGAGCGGCGCGCCGGCCTCGGCCGAGGTGCACGCGCTCGGCAATCCCGAAAACCGCGGCGTCTTCGCGCTCGAGATTCGCCGGCCGGGCCCGACGTTTCGCGCCTGGGACAACGTGCGCTTTCCGCTGCGCGACATCGACATCGAGGCGGCGCTCGGCGCGTTGAATCTCGAGGCCACGACGCCGGCCGACTTCGTCGTCGAGCCGAAGCTCGTGCGGCCCGGCGTGCGCCGGTCCGTCGACTGCGAGCACTTCAGGCTCGAGCACCTCGACCTCGTTGCCGGCCTCGGCGTCGACGTGCCGGCGTCGCCGCCGCACTCGCTGCACGCGTTGGCGGGCCGCGCGCGGCTCGAAGGCGGCGACGGCCGCGCGTTGGGCACGCTCGAGCGCGGCGAATCGGCGCTCGTGCCGGCCGGCGTCGGTGCGTACCGCGTGAGCGCGGACGGCGCGCTCGCCGCGCTCGTCAAAGTGGATCTGCCGCCGTATGCCGACTGAGCCGCGGCCCGCCACGCTGCGCGTCGACTTGGACGCGCTCGCGCGCAATTACCGGACGCTTCGCGAGCGCGCGAAGCCGGGCGAGTGCGCGGCCGTCGTGAAGGCCGATGCGTACGGCCTCGGCGTCGAACGCGTCGCCCGCCGTCTGCTGCGCGAGGGCTGCCGGCGGTTCTTCGTCGCGACGCTCGCCGAGGCGCAGACCTTGCGCGCCGTTGCGCCCGACGCCGAGATCGCGGTGTTCGAAGGCGCGCTCGCGAGCACGGCGGACGCGCTCGCGAAGATCGAGGCGCGGCCCGTGTTGAGCACGCTCGAGCAGATCGAGCGCTGGCGGGGAAGGGGCCGCGCGCTGCTGCACCTCGACAGCGGCATCAACCGGCTCGGCCTCTCGGCGGCCGACGCGGCCGCGCTCGCTGACCGTCGCGAGTTGCTCGCGGATTTGAAGCTCGACTTCGTGATGACCCATCTCGCCTGCGCCGACGAGCCCGAGCATCCGCTGAACGCGGAGCAGCTCGCGCGGTTCGCACAAATGCGTGCGCTGTGGCCGGGCGTGCGCACGTCGATCGGCAACTCGGCCGGCACGCTGCTCGACGGTGCGCATCGCGGCGATCTCGGGCGGCCCGGCATCGCGCTCTACGGCGGCAACCCGTTTGCAAGCCGGCCGAACCCGATGGAGGCTGTCGCGACGCTGACGGCGCCGATCCTCCAGATCCGCGACATTGCGGAGCCGGCGACGGTCGGCTACGGCGCCACGTACGTCGCGACGCCGCCGGCGCGGATCGCCGTCGTCGGGATCGGTTACGCGGACGGCTATCCGCGCAACCTCGGGAACGTGGGCACGGCGGCCGTGAGGGGCCGGCGCGTGCCCGTCGTCGGGCGCGTCTCGATGGATCTGCTCACGGTCGACGTCGGCGCCGTGCCGCAAGACGAGGTGCACGTCGGCGACGCCGTCGAGCTGATCGGGCCGACGGTCGGCGTGGACGAGGTCGCCGCCGCGGCCGGCACGATCAGCTACGAGATCCTGACGGGCATGGGCCGGCGGCTCGTGCGCGAGTACGTCGAGGCCGATTGAGCTTGAAGCGGAGCCCGCGGCTTCGGGTACAATGGCGCCCGCGGAGCGCTCCGACCCACCATGAAAGCTTCGCCTTGACGCCACAGTCACGCGCCCGTAGCTCAGCTGGATAGAGCATCGGCCTACGAAGCCGGAGGTCGGGAGTTCGAATCTCTCCGGGCGCGCCAACTCATTCTTGTTGCCGTTCACGCTGCTCGTAAGTAGGCGGGAACACAAGAAAAACTAAGAAGTTCGAATTTTCGTCGCTCAAAAGAGCAGCAGCGAGGATGATCCGCCGAAGAATGCGCCGCTACGAGACCTATCGATAGCTTACGGAGGCTGGGAAAGTTCGAATCTTTCTCAGGTCTTTCGGGGGAATGAGTGCTCTCAGGCGGGCCGAGAAATCGGCTCGGGAACGACTGCAATCGAACGCTCTTTGCTCGTTAACGAAGGTCACCACGTCCGTTTGGCCTGAGACATTGTTCGGCCAAGAGTAGCCCTTCCCGCTGGCTTAGACCTTCCTGGCGAAGCGGCGTATTCGATCGGCGGTTTCCAAGGGCTTCTCGACGGCAAGGAGGTGGCCTACGCCCTCTAGCGCAATGAACTCGGAATTCGTAAGCCGCCCCGCGAGGATCTGGCCGTTCTTGAACGGGATGACGGGGTCAGCGGTGCCGTGCATGATCAAACAAGGCGCCGAGATCGACGGTAGGCGATCGTATGCTTCGAATTGGCTCACCGCTCGACCGTGCCATCTGAGAGTGTCCTCAGTCGTGTAGCGAAACCCTTTGAGCTCGAGTTCCAGAGCTAGATTCTCGTTCTCCCGTAGGTATGACTCGCTGAAGCTCGCCGGCAGCGCGTGACGCCAGCGTTCAATCTTGGATTTGATCGTCAGCGCACGCTCGAACAACTCGATCACGCTGGAATCGGGAGGGACTAACTGCTTGTTTCCCGCGAACGTCCCCAAAAGC
>Ga0209172_10001573_pt1 | contig 47055 bp, 42 predicted proteins | sample LarsenN4metaG_FD_184113 | JGI IMG/M metagenome (GOLD analysis project Ga0209172, IMG submission 184113) | Hot spring sediment bacterial and archeal communities from British Columbia, Canada, to study Microbial Dark Matter (Phase II) - Larsen... ... | reverse complement strand
TATAGGAACGGGAGCTGGTTTCCCCGGTGTGCCGGGGGCGATCGCTCGGCCTGATTGGCAGGTGACGTTGCTCGACTCAACGCACAAAAAGGTGCAGTTTTTAGAGCAATTGGCAACCCAGCTGGGGCTAAAAAACATTGTGGCTTTAGCTGATCGCGTTGAAATGGTTGGGCAGTCGCCTCAGCATCGAGCGGCCTATGATGTTGCCTTGTTAAGGGCTGTCGCTCCTGCTTCGGTTTGCGCTGAGTATGGTTTGCCTCTGCTAAAAGCGGGAGGAATAGCGGTCTTATATCGAGGGCAGTGGAGTGAGGCCGATACAGCCAATTTAAAGCCAGTCGTTCAGCATCTCGGTGGTACGATTGAAGCGGTCGAAACGTTTCAAACACCGTTAACAGAGGGAGATCGCGCTTGTCTTTACCTGCGTAAAGTAGGCTCCACGCCGCCAGATTTTCCCCGCGCTGTGGGCATTCCTACCCAAAAGCCATTAGATTTTGACTCATCTAATGAACACGAGACATCCGCTTAGGCGATCGTCAGCCCAGCCACGAATGAGAGATACTGGGCTGGTTGATAGGCGTGTTAACCTGCCTTTTGCAGCCGCAAAATTTCTTGTTGGATTTTGCGCTCTAGCTCAGGGTCGCGATCGCGGCGACGGGTAATGTCATTAAACTGAGCCGGAGTGAGGGCACTGCGCTTGATAATATCGGCGGCTCGCCGAGTAAAATCGTCGCAGATTCCCTTCACCGCCGAGGGAATGTCTTGTTGCCGACAAACGTCTTCGGGCACGTTGCCGCCCATAATGCGCTTGGCCTGGGCATAGTTTTTACGCCGCATCTGCTCAATTTCAAAGGCAACCCGCGCGTACTCATTAATTTGAGCCGGAGTTTGAGCCTGGGCCACACTCACCCAAACAGAAAAGGGTGATTTTTGAGACAATGCTACATCGGCCGTGGTTAAGCCAGCTAACATTAGACTCGCAATCAGGGTGTGCCTCAAAATCTTCTGAGGGGTTGGAAAGGTTAGTAAACTAGCGAAGCGTACCATAGACAATGTGACACCAGAGGAAGTAGCACAGAAACGATTTCTATAGACACTGAGCTATTTTATTGCGAATAAGTTCCTGAAAGTTGAGGATAAAACGACTAAACTTGCAAATTTGTTTTTTGCCAAGCAAGTAAAAGCAATGCGTTAACAATGGCGGCTGCTACGGGCGAACCGCCTTTGCGACCCTCTACCCGGATCTGCGCCACTTGGGTTTGGGCCAGCGCTGCTTTTGACTCTAAGACTGAGATAAACCCGACGGGCGCACCAATCACAAGCGTAGGGGGAGAACTCGCTGCAATGCAGTCGCATAGTGCTAATAAAGCGGTTGGAGCATTCCCGATCGCGTATATCGCATCAGGATACTGCTCCCAACACCGCAGTAACCCAGTCTCAGTTCGTGTCTTACCAGGGAGGGCAACATCTGCCTGCTCAACAGCAACCACTACCGGATTTTGGAAGGTCTTGGCGACGAGACTGGCGATACCAACTTTGACCATTGAGACATCGGTCACAATCGTTCTTTTTTGCTGTAAGGCAGCGACTGCTCCGTCGAGCGCGCCAGGACTAAAGTGCAACAGGTGCTTAAACTCAAAGTCGGCGGTGCTGTGAATGATGCGGCGGGCGATCGCATACTCATCAGGAGAAAAGCAATGCGGTCCAAATTCGCGGTCAATCGCAGCAAAGCTCTGCACCAAAATTGGGTGCTCAAGCAAATGAGAGTCTCTCATTCACTAAAACCCAAATACGGCCCAGTCAGACTCTCGGTAGTAGTCTGTCATGTCATTAAATTTGCGGAGTTCAGCCCGATTGACCCAAAAGTCTTTGTTGCTTTCTTCTAACCATTGATGATTGAGCGTGACCAGGCTCTCACAACACTGACCCAACATTTCGGGGGGTGGCACTTCGCTAAAATAACCCAGCGTGATATGGGGTGTGAAGTAATACTGCTGTTCAATGCCAAGACCCATTAGCTCCCGATTTTGATAAATCGATCGCCGAAACTTGAGCATGCGATCGTAGTCGCTCTCATTGGTCGGCACCAGGCACATGGCGATCGCCCGCGTCATGATAAATAGCCCAATCGCCTGAAAATGAATGGGGTTGCCTTCATTCATCATCTGCGACTGCTCAAAAATTTTCACCATTTGCTGCCGCAGTTGCGCTTCATACTCAGGCTTCTGCTGGAGTGCATCACGATACGCACTATCCCAAATCAGGTCAGCCAGGGTGAGATGAAAACTTGGGGGGGGCACAGGCGCAAGGATGTTGCTGCCCATATCTTTAATGAGCTGCTGCTGATAACGCTCTAAACTCTGATAGAACGTTTCATTCTCTGCTTCCGCAGTTCCTGGTGGGGTCACCACTGAGTAACCCGGAAACGGAACTGCCCGCAACCCTTCACCAGGTACATACCGAAATTTAGGAGACTCCTGGATGTGTTGCATTTGAGTTCGGCAGCTTTCTGGCAGAATGAGCTGCATGGCTCGATTAAGGTAAGTCTGAAAATCGTCGTCCAAGATAAGGCCTCGTGTCGTCAGTAACGAAAGTGGCTAGATTTGAATCATACCGAAGGTGATCCTCAAGATACCTTAATTTCATCTTGACCGAACAGGACTAAACGCCACACGGCGAAAAAAGAGGAAGTGGATGTCAATTTTTGTTTACTGGGGAGATGATGAATTTGCGATTGCCCAGGCTGTTTTAGCTATTCGTCAAAAGGCGATTGACCCCAGTTGGGAAGGGTTTAACTACGAGAAAATTAATTCTGACCAGCCAGATGCCGTCACCTATGCGCTCAACCAAGCGATGACGCCTCCTTTTGGGGCGGGTAATCGTTTAGTTTGGTTGGCAGAAACGTCGGTGTGTCAGCGTTGTCCAGAAGGGGTGTTGGCAGAGCTAGAGCGAAGTTTACCTCAAATTCCTGAAACTTCCGTTTTGCTGCTGACCTGCGCTGGCAAACCTGACGGACGGTTGAAATCGACAAAATTATTGCAGCAGTACGGCGAAGTCCGAGAGTTTGCGGTGATTCCACCCTGGAAAACGGAGTTGTTGGTCAAACAGGTGCAACAAACCGCGCAAAGCCTGGGTGTAAAGCTGACTAAAACGGCGATCGAGCAATTAGCAGAAGCGGTTGGTAGCAATACGCGGCAACTCTACAGTGAGCTAGAGAAACTGCGGCTCTATGCCGGGGCCAACCAAAAACCGCTAGATGAGGCAACAGTGGCTCAACTGGTAACAACCACGAGCCAGAGCACGATTCAACTGGCAGCGGCGATTCGGCAGGGACACGCCGCGATCGCGCTGGATCTGGTCGCAGATTTGTTGCGTCAAAATGAACCCGCATTGATGATTGCCCGCAGCTTGATCACTCAATTTCGTACTTGGGCCTGGGTGAAACTGCTACTTGAGACGGGTGAGCGCGATGAACGGGCGATCGCAGAGATGGCTGAAATTGGTAACCCGAAGCGAATTTATTTTCTGAAACAAGAAGTGGGCCACCTATCTGCAACAAATTTGCTGCAAACGTTGCCGATTTTACTGGAGCTAGATGCTGGGCTTAAGAGTGGTAGCGATGAGTTGATGATCTTGCAAACTAAAGTGATCGAACTGTGCCAAGTCTGTCGGGCAAGGTGATAGGCGTCACTGGGGATAGCCGTTTTTATCACAAGATTTGTCTGAAATCGACACAGAACTAATTGAAGTAATGAATGAAACTAAGGGTAGGTTACAGCCTGCCCTGGTGCGTATGTAACGCGCGCAAAATATCACTCTCGCGATGCTTGGCAGTCGTGGCTCAGAGGGTAAGCTAAATCTAGCGATGCCCTAACGCATTTTCGCCACCTTATAGTTTTCTTAAATGATTCTTAAAAGTTTGATGGAAAACTGCAGGTGGTTCACTGGAAACAAATCTTAAAGTTATACGACTAATAATAGAGAGTAATCCGTATACATTTATGCCCCCTACTACCGCTCTACCTAGGAAAAACCTGATGGATAATAGCCTCAGCCATATTGCCCGATTTTTAAGGGATGAACTTCAGATCCCCGATGAACGGATTCCTTCAATCTTGCAACAGTGTGGTGCAACCCTCCATCGTTTACCTGTTGTTCTTTGGCAACAACGTTTGATGAGCCTTTCTCAAATTGACTACCTCTGCGAGTGGTTGGCTCAACAGACTTGTGAATCTCACTACATCAAGACCTCAGAAGTCGCGATCGCACCCATCATCTAGAGCGGCTGCTAATTTAGTGGCTCCTTACTTGAGCGCTTGCTCACGAAATGGCAGCCTTCTTGCGATTAGCTGTTGTGGATTCTAACTGATTTTTCCCTCACGTTTAGCAAGCTGATTGATTTACCCACAAAAAGATTGTCCACTTTTGTCTAAAGTTTGGGCACACTACTTTTTGGTAGCAGTTGAATATGTTCTACCATCGTCAACTAACCTGATGGGGTGATAGCAGTCAATAAAGTTGATTGAAGCGATCGAACATCGGTGGTGCAGCTTTGCAAACTGCGTGAGGTCTTTACCTTGATACGTTTACTAAAACGGGTGCCAGAGTGGTTTTGGAACGACAACCCAGGAAACTGCCACGCTTCAACGCAACAGTCAATTTTTGACGCTTGCCGATTGAGTGATTTGACTTGCTGCTTGTTGCCTGTTCGCCTGGAGTCTGAATTGTGAACCTCTCTGACGTGCGATCGCACTTTTTTTCATTCACTAAACAATTGCATCTCCAAGGGTGGGTGAGAAATGCAATTCTCAGCTTGTTAGTTGTTTGTGTTGTGATTGGGGTTTTCTGTCGCTTCGTCAACCTTGATCGCAAGCTCTACTGGCACGATGAAAACTTCACCTCAATGCGCATTTCTGGCTACCACGAAGCTCAGGTCGTGCAAGCGATTCGCGATGCGGGCATTGTGGACATGGCTTACATCAAGCAGTTTCAGGAGCCAAATCCAGAGCGAAATGTGACTGACACAATTAAGGCGTTGACTATTGATGGCCCCCAGCATCCCCCGTTGTATTACTCAATGGCCCATTATTGGGTCAGGCTGTTTGGTGGTTCTGTAACGTCGGCACGCGCCTTTCCGGCTGTGATCAGCTTGTTCGCCTTGCCTGCAATGTATTGGCTGTTGTGGGAATTGTTTCAAGCGCCGCTGGTCGGGGTGATTGGCGTCATATTTATGGCGGTTTCGCCGTTTCATGTGCTTTATGCGCAAGAGTCGCGCCAGTATAGCCTCTGGACGGTTCTGATTTTGGTGGCTGGGGCTGCTCTCGTGCGAGCGATGCGATCGCGCCAGCCAAGCCACTGGTTAATTTATGCCATCAGTCAGGCGGCCTTACTCTACACCACAGCCCTTTCACTGTTTGTCGTGTTTAGTAATGGCGTCTACGCACTCCTTCGGGAAAGAGGCCGTTTGACTCAACCGTTTCGGCAGTTTTTGGTGGCTGCCGCCCTCGGTTTTGTGGCTTTTCTACCCTGGTTTTATGTGCTAGTTACCAATCGCGGGCAAGTCAACGACACGCTAAATTTCGGGGCAGAGAAGTGGTCGATCAATGTCGGTGATATTCTCAAAAGCTTGATCCGCCTGCCGGGGCGCATCTTCTTTGACCTAAATTTGAATACTGGCGATCCGGCTATTTTCACCCTCGTGCAACGGTTGTTTACGCCTGCGGCGCTTTTACTAACTGCTTACGCATTTTTCTACCTGATTCGCAAAACTAATCGTCAGGTGTGGCTGTTTCCTGTAACTCTGACAGGCGTTTACGGTGGGTTGATGCTGCTGCAAGACTTGCTTGCTCGCGGTCAGGGGGGCGGTGGTTCAACAATGCCGCGCTATATGATTCCTTGCTTTGTCGGTATTCAAGTTGCGATCGCCTACTTGTTGGGGCAACAACTTTCCACTACGAATACCCCCGTTTCGCAGCGTCGGTTTGGGCTTGGCAGAAAGTTTTGGCAAGGTGTGTTTGCCGTTTTGCTAACAGCCAGTGTGGCTAGCTCTTTTGTGACTACTCAAGCCCAAGTCTGGTGGTCAAAAGGCTCGATTGGCTTAAAAGCGATTTACCCAACAGCCGATTACATCAACCAAACTCAAAACCCACTGCTACTCAGTGATGCAGTCAGTTGGGACTTGTTGATGATGAGCTATTTGCTTAAACCAGAGACAAAAGTGTTGGCTAAACCCATCTGCTATGTCTGTCAATTGGAGCCAGAGCCGAATTTTGAACCTGATCTCGCGCAATTGATGCAAGACTTTGGGACAGTTTTCATCTTTCCTGAGCCAACCAAGCCTTTTATGCAATGGTTAGAAACGCAGCCTTACCGGGTTGAGCGCGTGCCGATGGGCGATCGCGTTGCGCCCAATATCGTGCTGCTAAAACTTCTGCCTAAATAGCTGGGGCTTTCATTACCTTTGTTTCGATCCGTCAAACGCGGGTTTGTCTGCTTACGCCATAATGGAAGCAGAGGACATTAAGAAACGTATCTTTGACATGGCAGATCAGCTTATTCGCGCAACAGCAGCTGGCGGCGGAATCCGGGTTGTGGGTGCAATCACAACAGACTTAACCGAGGAGGCCAGACAGCGCCATCATCTCTCTTATGTGGCAACTGCCGCTTTAGGAAGAACGATGACGGCTGGTTTATTGCTGGCTTCTAGCATGAAGCAACGCGGTTCGAGAGTAAATATTCGGCTTAAGGGCGATGGGCCACTTGGTACGGTGATGGCCGATGCCGGGTTAGATGGCACGGTTCGCGGTTATGTTGAGCATCCTCAAGTCGAGTTAGACCCAACTCAGGGTGGCAAGCTGGATGTTGGTGCCGCCGTTGGCCAGACCGGATATGTCTACGTGGTGCGTGATGTGGGCTATGGTTATCCTTACTCCAGCACGGTTGAGCTAGTTTCGGGTGAAGTTGGCGAAGACATCGCGAATTATCTCGTCTCGTCAGAACAGACGCCTTCTGCGTTGATGCTTGGTGTTTTTGTCGATCCGGCGGGGGTGACGTCTGCGGGTGGCATGCTTGTTCAAATTCTGCCAAAAGCGGCGCAAGACCTTGCTTTGATTGAGTTGTTAGAGTCACGTTTGGTCAGTCTGGCAGGCTTTTCGACCCTGCTACGAGAAGGTCGAACCCTGACTGACATCTTTCAACAAATTTTGGGTGATGTTGGGTTGACGATTTTTCCCGATCATTTACCTCTCCGCTTCCATTGCAGTTGCTCGCGCGATCGCGTGCTGAGTGCCTTAAAGCTATTTAGCATTTCAGAGCTAGAAGAAATGCGTGAGGAAGATGGGGGGGCTGAGGCAACCTGCCAATTTTGCAACAATGTCTATCGTGCCGATCGCGCCGATTTACAAGACCTGATTCGCGAAATTCGCTCGGATGCAGCCTTAATGAATTGATGCCTGACGGTAGAGGTGGAGTTGAGCGATTCAGCGCTACAAGCAGAATGGCCTTTTCCACCCACCAGTGTGGGAATTTAATTCTGAGATAGAATTCTCATTTATGAGAAACTTCGTTAAACCTTCAAATTGGCTTAGAAAGTAGCAATTTAGCAGTTCGTAGGCTCAGATCGGCGGCACTTCTTCCACGCAAGATAGTGCAGAGTTTATAATTTTTGTAACTTTTCGCAAAGGTAATTGCCGTGAGTGAAATCAATTTGCAAGATATTGCAACGCAGCTAGACAGTGACAGCACGAAAGACCGAATGATTGCCCTAGCCTCTCTTCGCAACGTACCTGCGGAAAGTGCTGTGCCACTCATCAAAAAAGTGCTGAATGATGAGAGCCTCCAAATCCGCTCGATGGCTGTATTTGCTTTGGGAATCAAGCAAACCGAAGAAAGCTTTCCAATCTTGCTCAACATTCTAGAGACTGAGAAAGACTACGGAATTCGGGCAGATGCGGCGGGTGCCCTCGGCTACCTAGAAGACCCCCGTGGGTTTGAACCCTTAATTCGTGCTTTTTACGAAGACACAGATTGGCTTGTGCGCTTTAGTGCAGCGGTGGCACTCGGAAACTTAAAAGACCCACGGGCTTATGATGCGCTGATTCAAGCGTTAGAGAGCGATGAAGTGATTTTGCATCAGGCGGCGATCGCGGCTCTGGGAGAAATCAAAGCAATTGAGTCGGTCGATGCCATTCTCAAATTTGCTCAGGCAGAAGATTGGTTGGTGCGGCAACGCCTCGCTGAGGCACTTGGTAACTTGCCTAGCCCTAAGAGTGTTTCAGCACTGAAGTTCCTTGCTAAAGATAGCCATCCGCAAGTATCCGAAGCCGCAAAAATTTCACTAGAGCGCTTAGGCGAATTGGTTTAAGCCTTGATGGTTATTTCATACCAAAAATTGATAGTCGATGCTTTTACTTCTAGCTTTGATTGATTAACAGTCATCATTGTGTTCGTTCACTGTAAAACACCTCAAATTAGCTTTTTTTGGTAAAAAAAGTTAAACCAATATGAAATTCCTTCGATGAACGCCCAGCCTGATGAAAACTGATGTGAGGTTTGCTCAGGCGTGAACAGCGTGAGCATCAAGTTCTGTCAGTTCGTCTGGATGAGCGTTTTCATCGTACTTTCAGTGAATAAGGAGCATACAGCATGGGACTTTTCTTTGAAGTTTTGAGTGCTATTAATAACCCCAATCAACAGGCCAATGTTGACCAACTCAGTGGAGTTATGAGCGCCATTCAGCAGCTATCCGCTAGCAATGGCATTCAGCCAAGTGCCATGCAAGGTGCTGTTTCTGCTTTGGGTGGTGCTTTACAACCGGTTTTGAAACAGCAAGCGGCTACTGGTGGATTAGAGGGCTTGGTTTCTCAATTTGCAGGCGGTAACCCTGGGTTAGGGGCATTGTCTTCTCTGTTGACTCCCCAATTGCAGCAAACACTGATTCAAACGGTGGCTCAAAAAACAGGGATTAGCAGTGGCGTGATCCAGGCGATGCTGCCGACCTTGCTACCCATTGTGATGGGTGTGCTGGGCATGGGTAAACCAACTCCAGGGGCGACCGCAAAAAACAATATTTTGGATGCATTCTTAAACCCTGGCCAGCCGGGTGGTGCAGACTTGGGCGATGTGATTAATTTTGCAGGTCGGTTTCTAAACCCACCTCGCTAGCTGCCGCGATCGCCAAAGCAGTACTAGACAAATCTAGCTTTCTAGGGTTCTCTATCTGGCGCAATCCCTGAACTTTGCGTGCAGCCCTTGCTTCTGATTGCTCACGAGTCTTTCTAGACAAATGCTGAAGGCTCTTATCCTCTGACCCCTTCTCTTAAACGATAGGAGAGGGGGTTTTGCCTAACTCACGAAGAAAATAAGGGAAAGCTTTCTTGGGCGATCACGCGGCTCAATGGATAGCTGTCGCTAAGTGACGTAGAAGATTGAGTGTGGGAGTGTGGAGGCGTGAGGGTGGGGGATCGTGAGGGGGCGGTCTGAGTGCTCAAGCTAAAGGGAGGGTGACGTTCGACTAAGGTTTAGGCAAAGTCCTTGTACCCTGTCCTCGCCTAAAAGTGAGCATTCACTCCAATAACTGTCATAGCTTTACTGGGCAAAGCAATTTTGATTATTCATCATAGGTAGAGTTAATCACTGATTGACTGATGAAAGAGTTATGTAACTCTAACTTCTGCCAAATCTTTCTATTTTGTTCGCTGGTAGGGGTGCTCTGGGTAATCTGAATATCAATTAGCCAAGCGTTGTTTGCTGGATTAATGCCCACCCTATTTTTCTCTTTTGAAGAATTTTATTGTTTAGTTTGTGAATCGTTAAGCGGCAACGTGAAAGTCAGCGATTGAAAGGGATTGAGGGCTAGCACCGGGGTTATCTAAAAAGGGAGGTTCTTAAAGAGTCGTTTAGACAAAATTTCTAAAAAGTTTTGATTAAGTACGGAAACCAATTTTGTCTGACGTACACAAATTTCAAGAGATTCTGAATTTTTTATCAATTTTGTTTGAAGTTTCTTTTGTTTACTTAAGATGACTCTTTGTAGAATGTTAATAAATTAGTGGTTCTCGATTGGTTGAGCAGTATTGCCTTAATTTCTCTGTTTAGCCTTGGTATACAGCTCGTTGTTTCCCAGAAAAATAACTCACTTGATTTTCAGCGAAAGATTCATTCAATTTAAGGATGTGAATTAAATAATCTTGGTACCTGCAAAATCAGTTAGTTCCGGCTTCATCTACCTGTGATTTAAGTTCGATTTTATTGAATTTCTCTGGCTTTACATTCCCCCTGCTTTACAAAGGTTCTCAACAGTCATAAGTATTTTGGGTGCGTAATAACGTTAAACATTATTCTTGCTGGGAGTAATTTCGGCTGCTTGTAGCTCAAAGTGCGATCGTCGCTTCCAAAACATTTGTGTGATGAAAAAAGAGATAATCGGTTCAGGCAAGGACTTGGTTGAATTTTCTAGTCCAAGCGAAATCATTTCTCAAGTAAACAGTGGGCAACTGTTGATGGTCAGTAGCCGACGCCGGAATGGGCTGATTCTGTTTAAGCAGTTTCATGCGGAGTTTGCTGGGCCTGGTGCGGCTGTTGGTGGTTTTTTTGATGTTGATTGTCAACGGGCTTTAGCGGTCGGTGACTTGTCATTGGTCTACCCAGAAACGCAAGAAGAGCGAAAGAACGCTTACCTGATTCGACGCCAGTGGATTCGTTTGACTGCTCAACTCACTGAAAATGCAGTGCCCCTGAAGCGGGCACAGTTGATTCTTGACCAGTTTGAAAACTACTTTCCCCCAGAGGTTGTGGCTCAAATACCCGACGAAGCCTTTGCTTTATTAGTGGGGGTACTGCCGCAAACAATTCGCATTATTCGACGGGACCCGCAAGACTTAAACTCGCGGATCCGGTTTCGCATCTAGTCTGACTGGCGTAAGGTTTTACTGTTTGGCAATTTCTTCAAACGGGTCAGAGCCAAGCGGGCTAGGTATCCAGCCTGCCAAGCTTGTGCGTTGAGCCAGCAAAGGCTGGGAATGCACGATCGGCAAACGCACGACTTCCTGGTGCAAAATTTTATCGACTGTTGAATAGAGGCGGGCACGCTCTGCCTGGTCATTGACTGCTCGCGCCTGGTTGAGTAACTGAATTACTTGCGGATTGCTCCAGTTGCCAATGTCATCGGTCGCCCCAGGGCCAAAATGGGCGTAGTAAAAACTATCAGGGTCGCCATAGTCGGCTGTCCAGCCTAGCATGAAAGCCTGATACCCCGGTTTTTTGCGGCGATCGCTGAGGTAGGCTGCCCAGTCCTTTGTTTGGAGTTTGACGCGAATGCCGACAGTACTCAAATCGGCTGCAAAGGCTTCGGCGATCGGCTTTGGATTGGGGAAATAGGGACGTGAAACAGGCATGTACCAGAGTTCCAGGTCAAACCCGTTGGCATACCCTGCTTCTGTGAGCAGTCGTTTAGCGGCTTCGGGGTCGTAGGGGTAGGGTTGCAGGTCTGCCGCTTGTGACCAGGCCAGGGCTGGTGGCGTAAAGTGGGCATCATGTTTGCCTAAATCGCCCCAAAACGCTTGGACAATAGCCGGACGGTTGATTGCCATCGCGATCGCTTGCCGTACTTTGACATCTGCCAATGGCTTGTAAGAGGGATTTAAAGCCAAGTAACCCACATTAAACGAGGGGCGCACCAACATTTTGAGGTTGGCATCACTTTCAACCTCTTTCTTTTGATCGGGAGAAAGGTCTACGGTGAAATCGATCCGCGAAGCCCGCAATTGAGCGAGTCGGGCGGCTGGATCGGTAATAAAGCGAATAATCGCCTGATTGCTTTTGGGTAGGTCTTTGACCCAGTAGTTTGGATTTTTGTCCAATACGATGCGATCGCCTGTTACCCATTCTTTAAATAGAAAGGGGCCAGTGCCAACCGCTTGCGCTCCGGGTGTGCCGTAGGCGGCTCCTGCCTGCTTAACCGCTTCTGGACTGGCAATACCAAAGAAGCCGGCTCCAATGCCATTGGGAAAAGCGGCAAACGGTTGCTTTAACCGAAACTGAACCGTTGTCGGATTCACAGCCACCACTTCTTCGAGGAGTGAGTTTGGCTCACCCTTGAATCCACCAAAGATCTGCTGCCAAATCTCGTAGGTTTTGCCAGCATTACGAAAGCCTTGAGGGTGTTTACGATCCCACCAGCGCTCAACGTTAAACTTCACCGCTGCGGCGTCGAAGGGGGTGCCGTCGTGAAACTTTACGCCTTCTCGCAGTTTAAACGTCCAGGTTTTGCCGTCAGGGGAAACGGACCACTCCGTTGCTAAGGCGGGCTTCAGTTCGCTTGTTCCTGGCTTGAACTCCAGCAGTCGGTTGTAGATCTGGTCTTGGGCAATCAGCGAGTTGCCATCTGAAATATTGCCAGGTTCAAGATTGACAGGCTGCCCTGTCGAGCCATAAACGATGGTATTTGCAGCGGTGGAGCCTGTATTGCCAGTTGATGCGGCGTCTGGTGCTTTGGTTGGGGTGCTGGCGCAGTTAGCCAGAATGAGCGCTAAACAGAAAACCAGGATTAGCCTCAACCCTCGCAGATTGAACCCGAAAAACCTCTGAAAAAAATGCGCCTTGGGCATAACCGATTGCTGGTGAAGGAGAAAGAAATACGTAGAACGTTGTGAAACCTGAAAGCAGCTTGACCTCTAAGTTGATCGCGTGATTGTGACAAGCGAAGCTGCGATATTCAAAGTCTGGCTGCGCTGACGCTGCTTGAATGGAAGGGGTAAGCGTAACTGGAACACAGTAAAACGCTGAAGCAAATTTCTAACTGAGTTGGCAGGCGACAATAACAAAGCAAAACCGCGATCGCCCCAGCTCAGCCCACATAGCCCATATTACTGGTTATCAGAAATTACATGCCCTGCACAAACAAGAATTGGCAGGGCGGATGATAGCGGTTGCTTGGGGCTTTAACAGGTTTGCTCTAGCCAGCTTGTTGACGGGCTGATCTCACCATCCCAATTAAGGTTTGGTGCGCATCTTCTGAGTCTTGCAATGCGTGGTCAAAAGGAATGCGTAAATTTTGGGATTGTCCCTCAATTTGGGCGGCTAAATTCATCCCTTCCGCATCAATTGACAACATTTCGGCACTCGTTGCTGTGGCTGCTTTGCCATACACTTTGGCATAAAGCAAAATCGCATCCGCATGATCTTCATTCATGTGTTTGCAGATGCGATCGCTGATTTGGGGGGTAAGAGGGTCTGCCATGGGTCTTACTGCTTGGTTCGACGAATAAAATATTGGGCGGTATTGACCATCGGTGAGCGATAAAGCAATAGCTCGTTTCCATTGGGCAACGCATAGATATGGTACACCGCTTCCACGGGGGTTAGCTGGCGATCGCGGGGAATGCCAGCATTCTCAGGAAAAAAACCACCCCGTTTGACGACGGTGTAACCATCCAAAATCGTTGCCGCATCGTTCACAATCTGTTGAATTTCTCCTGCGAAATTAGAGTCTGTTTTCAGATCAAGCAGACTACCCATTGAGAGAGTCGAGTCTCGTGCAGCCAGTGTGCGAATTTGGTTAATCAACAAGATTCCCTTGCGAACATGGGTTTGGGCCAGTGTAGCTTGGCTCATCAACAGGGTTAGGGCAACTGCCACGACGGCTTTCGTCAAACAACCGATGGAGTTCATGGTGTGTATCTCACTCAACGACTTTACAGTAAGCAACCAATAGTGAAGGTCTAAAGGGGGCGTATCTTTCAACGCTGTCTCAAGGTAAAAGGCACCCATAACCTTTTAACGGAAGGCTAGCGATTTATCTGGAATTCAACCACTCCCAAGGACTGCTACAAAACGTTAATACCGTGATGCTTAATGATTTCAATCATCTTGGCAGCCCTTTTGGATCAACTTTCTCGTATTGATGCAACTTGGATGACAAAAAGTTCCCCCAACCGGGGGATGTTGTCTTGCTAATCTTCGCAGACGGTAAAATGCGCCATACTACTTAGGTGTCCCACTTTTTCAAAAAACTCATGACTGGTACATGCTCCGTTTTGCTGCGGCAATGCTTTTTGTTTGTCTTAGTTGGGGCGATCGCCCTAGTGAGTTTTGCATCTCCTGTTTTTGCTCTATCCCCTTCTACATCGCCTATGATTGCTGCAATTTTTCGCTTCTCGGGTAAGCGTCCAACCAATTTAGGGCTTCAGTCAAATGGTGGCTTGCTGGCCTGTCCCAACTCGCCCAACTGTGTGAGCAGCTATAGCACCGATACTGAGCATGCGATCGCGCCTTTGGCACCGACCGATTCGCTCGAAGCCACTTTTCAAAAGCTAAAAGCGTTACTAGAAACCAAGTCAAACGTTAAGCTGATCACTGCGACAGATGACTATCTGTATGCGGAGTTTACTAGCGCGTTGATGGGCTTTGTTGATGACGTTGAGTTTTACTTAGACCCAACTGCCGGAGTGATTCAAGTGCGATCGGCGTCGCGCTTAGGTGAGTCAGACCTGGGCGTTAACCGCAAGCGTATTGAAGCGATTCGCACAGAGTTGGCAAACGCTTAGGAACGAGAATTAAATAACTTCGATACTTTTTTGGACGGGCGCTAGCGCAGCCATGCCGAAGGCTATTGCCGAGGGCTATACGCCGTTTGCTCCCTTCGACGGAAAAATATTCGATGTTATTTAATCCATGATCCTTAGCGTTCTCTTTACAGCAGAGTTTGAAATTCCCAAATTTGTGAGTAATGGGGCATGGATGAATCTATGCTCCATTTGTTTTAGAAATGTTGCTTGATGATGAACCATCAAAAGCGCAAGCCTGTCTCGCTTCCGCGCATATCAATTCCTAGAAAGCTGTGCCTACCTTACCCTCAATACTCACGTTGTTCCGTGATGAATTTGTAAACAAAAGTTGAAGAGATGGCGGAGTGAGGTGCGTCTGGGTCAATCTTACATACAGGCAACTACCATCGACTGGTAAGGGGGCTGACTTTGAGGGGCACCTAACTAGTTGACGCAAACGGTGAGTTGCTCGTGTGTCCCAGGTTTTGCAAGCTCGAATGGTTGGATCCGATGATGAAACAAGTGGGGAAGAACCCCTTTGACGTGCAGGGGCATCGGGGCGCGCGGGGCCTTTATCCTGAACATTCCCTCGTAGGCTTTGAAGCAGCGATCGCTCTGGGTGTGACCAGTTTAGAACTCGATATTGGCATGTCAGCCGATGGGGTTTTGGTGGTCTGGCATGACCCCTTCATAAGCCCTGAGTTATGCCTGTGTGCTAATGGCAAGTCGATTACCGATATTCCCCGTTTGTGGTTGCGAGATTTACCCCTGGCAAAAATCCAGTCTTATGACTGCGGTTCGCTCAACCCTGACGTAAAGCGGTTTCCTCAGCAAAAAAAGTGTCCTGGAAGTCATATCCCCACCTTGCAAGAGGTGGTTGATCTGGCTGAGCCGCTTAATCCTCAGATCCGCTATACCCTGGACATCAAGGTTAATCCGCTGCATCCGGCGCAGACATTTGAGCCAGAGCTATTAACCGAGAAAGTTGTGGATTTCGTGCAGCAGAACTCTTTAGAAGACCGAACGACGATTCAATCCTTTGACTGGCAAGTGTTAGAGCAAGTGAAAACGGTGTGTCCAGAGATTCAAACAGGAGCCGTGATTTTGCATTCTGCCACGATGAGTACGCTCATGCCCGATTGTTTGCCGTCGCCGTTTTTAGCCGGGTGGGATTTTCGAGAATTTGCTGGCAACATCGCCGCCTTATTGCAAATGACTCAGTTTGTGGATGTCTACTCTCCCAATTTTGAAACGTTACTGCCGGAATCCGATTACTTTTTACAACCTTGCTGGGTGTTTCAAGAAATGGGGTTGCAGGTGATTCCCTGGACTGTGAATACAACAGCGGATATGGAGCGGTTAATTGGGCTGGGTGTAGATGGATTGATTACGGATTTTCCCGATCGCGCGTTGCATCTACTAAAGCAGCGGCACTAACGGGCGATCGCAAAGGCATTCGTCTTTTCGTCTCTGCATTACCATTGAGATAGAATCAGCGCCATCTGGGTTTGGGCTTGCTAAAATTTGTCATGCAAAACCTTTCTGCCACAATCTACTGCCCAAATCCTGACTGTCAGGTTGCAAATTCTGAGTTGCATTCGACGTGCCAAAAATGTGGCACTCGATTGCCAAAAGTTTATTTGTGGGCTGTTTGGGATGGGCTAGAAGCTGGAAAACCAGGGGATTTATTAGCGGGTCGCTATTGTTTCAAGTCCAATCAAATTGTGCTTGATACGCAACCGGGGCTTGTGCCAGAAGCCACTGAAAACCTGCCTCCTAAAGCTGAAACCTATTTGCGCCTGTCGCCCCATCAACTGCATTTGCCTCAGGTGTATGCCATTCTCAAGCAGTCTCACCCACGCATTCCTGGAGATGTGCTGCTGCTAGATGCTGCTCACCTGATCCGCGAGACAGAGTCTGGGCTGCAACTGCTCCCGATGTTGCAGTCAAGTTGGGAGTCTGCTTCAGAGTTGCGCCAGCTCAACTGGCTCTGGCAGATGGCGAGTTTATGGCAGCCGTTAAACGTTGAGGGAGTGGCTGCGAGTTTGCTGAGTCCTGACGTGTTGCGGGTTGACGGCTCGCTGGTTCGCCTGGTGGAGTTACGCAGCGATCGCACCCCACCAACCTTAAGCAAGCTAGGTCAACTGTGGAGAAGCTGGGTGCCAACGGCTCAACCCGCCATTCGTGAGTTTTTAGACGAGTTGTGTCAGCAGATCATCGCTGGCAGCATTTACAGCAGTGAACAACTGGCAAGCCTGTTAGATCGGGGACTGGAGATTGCTGGAAAGCCACAGATTCGCCAAGTGACCATCGCCACCGGGAGCGATCGCGGCCCCAGTCGTCCTAGTAATGAAGACGCCTGTTACCCCCCTAGTGGTACGGCAAAGGTCGTTGATGCGCGTGAAATGCCGCTTGTGATTGTTTGTGATGGCATTGGTGGGCATGCAGGCGGTGAGGTCGCGTCGAATTTGGCGATCGCCACCTTGCAGCAACATCTGGAGCCGCTGCTCACAGGCCAAACGATTTTAGAACCAGCTCATGTGATGGCTGAGCTAGAGCATGCTGCTTTGGCCACGAACGATGTGATTAGTCAGCGCAACGATAATGAGCTGCGGCAAGAGCGCCAACGAATGGGCACTACGCTGGTGATGGCCCTTGCCACCGATTACGAGCTATATCTGACGCACGTGGGTGATAGTCGCGCTTATCGCATTACTCTCAGTGGTTGCCAGCAAGTCACAGTAGATGATGATCTGGCCTCGCGAGAAGTTCGTTTGGGCTACGCGACCTACCGTGAAGCGCTGCGGCACCCAGGCTCTGGGGCATTAGTGCAAGCCCTGGGAATGGCTAGCTCCACCTTGCTACACCCTTCGGTACAGCGCTTTATGGTCGATGATGATTGTTTGTTCTTGCTTTGCTCAGATGGGTTGAGTGATAACAATCGAGTCGAGCAAAGTTGGCAAGTTGAGTTGCTGCCTGTCTTGCAGGGAAAGGTCGATTTAGCCACAGCGGTGAGTCGCCTGGTCGCGATCGCCAATACTCAAAATGGGCATGATAACGTCACAGTTGGGTTGGTGCATTGTCGTGTTACCGCTGCTAGCTTACCTGCCCCGTTGAGCCGTGAGTTAGCTTTGCCCGACCCGGCGAATACGCGACAAGAGGCTGGTTTTTCATCTCCCACCGCCCCAACAAAACTCTTGCGACCTCGGCGACGAGTGAGGGTGTTACCAGCCTTGTTGGGGTTGCTGACGCTGGGGGGGGTGAGTGGTGTTGCGGCTTACTTTCTCCTTGCGGGGCAGCGAGAGGTTGCAGAGACGCCAACTCCTTCTCCGCTTGTTTCGGCCTCCCCCTCCCCCTCCGTCACGCCATCAGCGTCTCTAGCCCCGGCAAATCTGCCTCAGTCGTTGTTGCAAGTGACTCCTACCAGTGTGAGCAACCAGGAGGCGACACTTACATTGCCGATCGCCAGTCCTTTAGCCGACAATAAGACACGTTCGGTGCGAATTCCGGCTGGCAGCATCCTTAAAGTGGTGCGTCAAACGGAGTCAAGAGACGGGGTGCTTTATACCCTCAAACTCTGTTGGGTTACACCAGAGTCTTCAGCGCGACAAGGAGTCGGGCAAACGGGGGATGAAGTGACAACTGACCCAGCGGCGATCGCGGCGGTTGTTTCATCCATCGCTCCCAGTAACCTTTCGCCAGAGCAACTTGCGGCTGCGCAGCAGTATTGCTCGCCTTTACCCACTGAGTCATCACCATCTACCCAGCCGAACTAACCGAAAGAGATGACGTTTTCCTGTTTCAGGATCTAGACTGAGAGACAAAATCGACAGCCCTCTCGCCTGCCCTCAACGTTTAGATGTTTTATGTCAGTTTTTTATGAAGATCCGTAGAACGAGATCCCTTCTAGCCCCCCTAAAAGGGAGAATCGCTCTTGTTCCTCCTTTTTCAGGGAGGCAGGGGGAGCAGCGGTAATATGCACTTCATACAGAATTGGTATTTGCTTTCTCAGTTCTTATGCTTGTTGGATCCGTAGGTAACCCAATTAATGGTCATCAGTGTGGTCGAGGGGTGTAACCCCTGATAGTAAGGAATTTTCTTCCTGCCAGTCGTCACCTATGCTTAATTGCGCGCAGTTACTTACAATGTTGTTTCGTGCTTTGGCTGTCCAGGAATGCCCTCAGAAATTCCTTGTTTGAGTGTCTCTATTGCCCCTTTACAAACGATTGGGCACTATATCGTTCATGTCACAAAAGCGCCGTTTCCAGGTGGGTTTGTTGTGCGAGAAACGCACTGGGTAGAAACCTTAACAAAGCGCTGGCATTCGTGGCAAGAAATGTTCTCGACGCGTGCGCTCCCCAGTGTGCCCCAAGTGTCGCAGTTACAACCGCTGCCGCTAAAACCTCTGCCTGAAGAAGCGCCAATGCCTAACCAGGCGATCGGCTATGCAGGTCGCTTGATGCAAGACATGGGGATTAGCCTGTGGCAGTGGCTATTTGATGGCGAAATTCAAGTTAGTTTTAACCACAGCCAGGGCATTGCTTTTGGTCAGCGGAAGCCGCTGCGCTTGCGGTTGGAACTGCGTGACCCGGATATGATCGCGCTCCCCTGGGAAATTATGCAGGATGGAGCGGGGAAGCAAGCGATTTCACTGCGCCGCCAGGTTTTATTTAGCCGCACGACCAGTGATGTTCATTCTTTGCCTAATCTCCGCACGGATCATGCCCTCAAAATTCTGTTAGTGCTGGGGCATGAAGCCGAATCGAGTGTGGACAGTTCAGAAGGTTACAGTCTGTCGCGATCGCTCAAGTTACAGCAAGAAGCCGATGCTCTGGCAAATGTTTTGAGAACAGCCGCTAGCAGCGACGGTTTGACCATGAATATCTGTCAGGTTGACACGCTGGTGCAGCCGTCTCCGGCGGAGTTGATTGAGCGGCTAGAAACCAACGCCTATAACGTGCTGTTTTATGCCGGACATGGTGAGCCTGCCCCTGATGGCGGTATGTTGTTTTTGCGATCGGATATGACGCTGAATGGCACTGAGTTGGCTCAGGTGTTAACTCGCTGTCAGGTCAAGTTGGCAGTCTTCAACGCGTGTTGGGGTGCCCAACCCGATCACTACGGCGACTCGGTTCATCCCGCAAAAATTCCAGAGGCGAAGCAGTCCCGCGCGATTCCCCGCAGTAGCTTGGCGGAAGTGTTGCTGCATCATGGGGTGCCAGCCGTTTTGGGGATGCGCGACAGCATTACGGATGAAGAAGCGTTGAGCTTTATTCAAGTGTTTGCGAAGGCTTTGGCAGAGCGGTTGCCGATCGATGAAGCGGTTGCTGTGGCACGTCAGCACTTGCTCACCCTGTATCGCTTTAATCAGCAAGCCTGGACTTTGCCAGTGCTGTACATGCACCCTGAGTTTGATGGCGAACTGTTGAAGCCGATTGAGAGTAGCCCGACTCAGTTACCGGGTCTCACAACGCGAATTGGACATGCTCCTTTAGCGTCGTTGCGATCGCTCTCAACGGCAAAGGTTTGGCAAATTCGAGACGGTATGATGCGGGTTGGCCGCGACAAATCCGAGAATGACCTGGTTCTGCGCGATGATCAGGCTGGTGCCTCGCGAAAACATGCGGTGATCTTTTGTCGTCAGGTCAATCGGCACGGGGCAAGTGCGACGGAGTATTATCTGGAAGATTTTTCGCGGTATGGCACCTGGATTAACGGAGCCGAAGGGTGGCAAAAAGTTCACCGTGACGAGGTTTGTCTCCACTCTGGCTATCAGATCAAATTTGGCAGCCGAGAAAATGAGGCTCTGGAGTTTGTCATCCACTCGAATGAGGGTTAGACGGCTTTGCTGATCGGGTATATGAATTTTGTAAGGGCGTTTTGCAAAATGTTCCTAGCGTGGGGATGCTGATCCAAAAATCATATCTACACTCAGCAGCGCCAGATAGACCATTCCTCCTTAGTAGAAAGTCAGGTTTTCAGGAACCTGGCCCTACCATTGGAAAAATTGCCAATCCTTAACCTGAGCGGATGCAACCGTAACAGAGCATTGCAGGTTGTTTCTTAAGCTGCTGCGTTAGAGTCGGTTAGCGCCTCTGGGGACAGATCTGCCGCATCAACGACTTTTAACTCGCGCTCTTGAAAGAGAAGACCCACGAGATGGATCACAGACAGGCTGACTGCCGCAACGGACAACACGTAGCTGTGCAAGGTGTAGAGGTGGGAGACTGTAACCGTACTAATCGAGTCGCCACCTGTTAGGATCTGGCGCAGGTAGCTGCCGATCAGGGGAATCGCCTCAATCGTGCCCAACTCAAGACGAAAACGCCAGAAACCAAGCTGCGACCAATTGAGAATCATCGCCGTCCAATCGAGGCCGATCGCCACCAAAATCAGAAAAATGCCACTAATCCAGGCGGTGAGCCAGGTAAGGCGAAATCGCTCACTCAAAAACATGACGACCATCTGAATCAACGCAACAATAATCAGCAAATTGCCAGCGAGATTGTGAATGGTGCGAATCAACCAACCGTAGGAAACTTGAGTTGTAAGCGTTTTGACCGATTCGTAAGCACCACCAGCTGTGGGCTGATAGTAAAACGCTAACAATACCCCAGTCAGCGCCGCCATCAAGGTCAGGGTTAAAGCGACAACGGCCAAAAGGGTTGAAGTTCGTCTCAGAGCATAAATGAAACGTTGCATGGCAACCACTGCTCCAATATATGTGGATTTATTAAAGGATTGTAACGAAAGTTATTAAAAAAGTCTCTAACAATCAGTTGAGAATATGTAACTAACTGCGGTAAATCGATAGATTTTTAGTAAATTGTTTGGATGAAGCTTATAGCGAGCGATCGCAGTTGTAATTTGGATTCTTTAAAGAAATAACTGAATCTCTTTTCTAGACAGGAAATTGTCTTTTCCGATGCCTGACTAATACATTTACCGATGCCGATACTTGAAATTTTGGGTATTTGTATCAATTCACACCGTTGCTGGTAGGTGTGCCCTGAAAATAGAAGTTAATTGCTCATCCTTCGTCAAAAAAGCGGATATGTCACTTTCTGAGCCATTTTTCTATTATTTTGCCTATGGGTCATGCATGTGCCCGGTTGATCTTAAACGCACATTAAGAGAAGACACTTACCCTTATGTAGTTGGGGTGGCCCGCTTAGACGGGTATCGACTCCGCTTTTCTCGTCGATCGCTCCGCCGCGACTGTGGCGCACTGGATGTGGTGCCTGACCCGAATGCAATTGTCGAAGGCGTGCTGTACCGCTTGCCTTTACGGTTAAGCGATTTGCTCGATGAGCGAGAAGAGGTGCCGCGCAATGGCTATCGTCGAGAAATGATCGAAGTGACCTGTCGCGATCACAGGTACATTGATGTGCGAACGTATGTGGTGGTGGACAAGCTGCACGAAGAGCTGGCCCCTAATGATTGGTACTTTGGCGTTGTGATGCGGGGGGCTGTCACCTGCGGGTTGTCAGAGACGTATTGCTGGCAACTCTTTCATCACATGCGGCACTTGCAACTGCGGGAGCAACAGCGCCGTTCAGCGTAATTTCGACTCGCCTGAGCGGAGTTGGCGGACTTCTTCCAGCAAATTTTCGGGTGGAATGTTGCCGGGGCGTTGCACGTAGCTCAGCTTAAACTCTTCGAGCAAGTCAATTAACAAGCCCTGAATTTCCTTAGACAGGGCATGGTTCTTTAAGCCTGTTTGGTAACTCATTCCGATTGTTTGGATCAACTGCTTCACTAGATCGCGCAGTTTGTCATCCTGTAACAACGTGATGAGAGCCGTATTCATACTGTTCAATAAATTCTCAGCGATGCGATCGTTGATCCGGGTTGGCACTTGACCGACTCCTGGCAACCCCCGTAAGGCACGATACCCCGGTGTTTGCGATAAGGTTGTATCGACGCTTTGGCTAATCAGGGCGACGAGCTGCGGTTGAATGGCAGGCAAGACGTGTTGCACGGTGAGGTTGATGAATAGATCCGTGAGTTCAGCAATTTCATCAACATTATTGATGTCGATCCGGGTCGAGCTAGTGGCTGCTAGCACCCGCGACAAGTCGCCCCGACGAATGGCGGCCTGCATCTGATCGACCGTTTGCAACAAAACCACTTCTGTCAGCTCGTTTGAGATGCTGCCAACAAACCCCTCAACCGAGCGATCGCGCACCCGTTTGAGGTTGATAATTTGCGCCTGATGCAGCCGAATCGTTGTAGGAATAACGCGTAGCCAGGCCCAACCAGAGAAAAGTACCCCAAACGGGAAAAACAACAGAATGTCATACCAGCGCCAAACCATTGCATCGAGCCAGGAGACACCCGTATAGCGGCGACTCAACCAGAACGTGCGAGCCAAGAACTCAAGCAAAAATAGAGCAACAAAGGGGGCATCGATCAACGCGAAGTTATTGGTGAAGTCACCGGATTCACTGATGGAGCGGTAATAGTTGGTGCGGATCAAATCTCCCACATTTTGATCAAACCACCGCATCTCGCGCTGGTAGTTTTGGCTCAAATAATCTGCACTCCAAAACAGGTTAAAAGCTTGACGAGCAGAAGCTTTGCGAGGCTTATCTGGATAAACGCGATCGCGCATCCGGTTTTTAATTTTCTCAAGGGTGCCGCTTTTATCGGCCAGGGCAAACGGGTTAGAGTCAATCATCTCAGTACTGAGCTGGCGCAGGTTTGCAAGCTCGCGTTGAGCTTCTGCAGAGCGTAGGCCAGACTGACTGACAATTTGCTTAAAATCGTTAACTGTTTCTAAATAAGCTTGAGTGTCACGGTTTGGCTCAATCCCTTTAATTGGGTCATACCACCGGGTAATTTGTGGTGGGGTTGGCACTTTAACCGTGATCGCTGTCAGCGGAATCTGAAACTTGCCCCGTAGCCAAAAATCGCGCCAGGGGACATAAGTCAGGTCAAACAAAACCAGCACGAGATTGAGCGTGGCGATCGCCGCCATCATGCGCTCAAGCCAAAGATTTTTTCGGAGGGGTCGAACAGACGGGGCAGGCGTCAGCGATCGCACGGCCATAGACGGAAAATCAGGCAAGTCGGTGTCTTCTCAACCCTACACCGAAGCGATTTGTTTTGACGATAATAAATTTTATTGAGGCTGCGCCAACCAGCACAACCCCTCTTTGACCCAAGCCATTAATGGCTGTTAGGGCAGTTCTAAACGGTGGATTTTAACTTGTTGCCGCTGATAGGAGCGAATCCCAATTGCCAAAAGGGACAGGAGCAGCAGCCCTGTAACCCCCACAATGGGTTGGTTATCAAGCCCAGTGACCCAGGCAGGCACCTGTCCGGTATATTTCACCAAATTGCCCACATTCACTTGATAGATACCCCAGACCAACCCAGCGTGCAGTCCTATCGGTAGAGCCAGCCGAGTTTTTACCCTGCCTTGAGCTGGCTGAATGCGGCTCCACTTGGCCCAGACTAACGTGGCTCCTAACAGGGTCAATCCCGGAAACTGAAGCAAGCGCAGGTGAGCAAAGGCAAACAGCGCCGCATTTAACCAAAGCGCTACATTAGGGCGATAGTCGCGCTGTAGCTCATCAAGCAACCAGCCCCGAAAGAAAAGTTCTTCGGCAAAGCCAAAAGCCAGGGCAACCAGCAAACCTTCAAGCAGAATCCGCGCAAAGGACTGAGAGAGGGGTTGCCACTGCAAAAAACCAAGCCAACCTTGCAGCAAAAAAAGTAAGAAAAGACTGACGCTACCCAGCAAAAAGCCGACTAATAGCTCTTTGCCACTTTGCAGCGAGAACTCTAACCCATAGCTCCTCAGAGGGTGTTGTTCGGCATGAACGCGATCGCCCCAGAGTTTGACGAACCCAATAAAGCCTAAGTAGAGCGTTAGGAGAGAGGCGATCGTCGCTAAATTGTCATCCGCAAGCAACAGGTGAAATGCAACTAGAAAGGGGAGCCAGAAACAGCCCAGGATTAACAGGAAAATGACGATCCGAATTAGGGCTGAGTAAGTTGCAAGTTTTGCAAAGAAACAGTTCAAGCCATTTGCCAATTACTCATCAGGCTCAATTGTGCTACTCAGACCATGACTTCGTAAAGTCTCGCAGTAAAACTCGGCGTGCTCCTGGGCACAAGTAATCACCAGCGCTACGCCATTGGTATGAGCTTCCATCATGATGTCAACCGCTTGAGGTTGTGTCAAACTTGGCACTGTTTGCAGCAAAGTCTGAACAACATACTCCATTGAGTTGTAGTCGTCGTTATGCAGTAGCACCCGGTAGCGGGGTGCGAGCTTGCGTACCGTTGAACGCTTTTCAAGAGTTTCGACCGACACGGTTTTTTCCTCAGTTATCTCTCAACAGCAACTAGATCGCACGAAATCAAGGCTTAACAGGAATTACAAGGCATTCACCCTGTTTCCTACCCATTCAGTAGGATTCTATCCCTCAAACCTAACAGACCCCTACGTAAAATGTGACGTGGAAGTTTACATTCCTTAATTTATTTTACCATTTCTGACATTTCTCTTTATCGATTCACCAGTAGAGACAGGGGGATCGAAGAAAATTTGGGCCTGTGAGGAGAGAAAGTTTGCTGGAGTGGTGCGATCTCAGGTCAGTGAAATGGGCACTTTAAGCTAAGAATGCGAGTATCGCCAGCCAGTTTGCAGGGTGAGTGTGCTGTTTTGCGGAGCAGGGCGCTCATCACCTTTATTTGGGTTGAGAATTAAATACTGATATATAAGTACGATGGGATTGGGGCAAAGAACCCGAAAAGATTTATCGCAAATTGTTACCAACGAGCTTGCTCGCTCTACACTGTTGCTAACTGTGAAATGGTGTGTTTCCTTGCTTAAGCACTTGCCGAGCAGAAAGCTGGTGAGTTGTTACCCCTGCCTATGTTGACAAGCGTTGATCGGTTACTGTTTATCCGGCAAGTCCCAATTTTTAAGGAATTGCGGGACGATTTTTTGGTACGACTGGCTTCCGTCATGAATGAGCTGTCGTTTCCCTCTAGCCATCGGATTTTTACACAGGGAGAAGAGGGGCGATCGCTCTACGTTGTGGTGTCCGGTCGGGTTAGAGTTCACATTGGCGATCGCGAGTTGGTGCAGCTTGAGCAAGGCACCTGTTTCGGTGAAATGTCCCTTTTTGATGCTGAACCGCGCTCTGCTTCTGTCACAACTTTAGAACCTTGCGATTGTCTCGTGCTGACACAGCAACAGCTGTATGAGGCGATCGACGAAACACCGGGCATTGCGGTCAATATTATTCGCTTGCTGTCACGGCGAATTCGCGAGCTAAATTTGAAACTCAACTCGATTCCGCCGCCGCCCGTATCAAAATCTGCCCCTGTGTATCGTTCCGGGCATTTTCGTTAAGGCGCTGCAAAGCGGTTTAGCATAGAAGGCATGACTGATTTTTCTCGTAACGAACCCGACGATAAGCCCCCTTTTTCTCAGAACCCCATATCATCGGCTGAGCTGGATGCAGAAGGGGAAGACGCTCGATTAGCCACCGAATGGCAAGAGGCCGAAGCGGTACTCTATCAAGACGAGCCGTTAGCATCCCCCAAGGAAGAAGAGCCATTTGAGCGATTGCCCCGGCAGTATGACCCCTCAACGCCACGCATTACAGTTGAGACTGCTTTTTTGGCTAGCGTTGCTAGTTTGATCTGGCTGATCAATTTCTATTTCCCGTTGGGGCCTGTCTTGCGCGTCTTTTTCCCGATTCCGATCGCGCTGATTTACTTGCGCTGGAGTCAACGCGCCGCCTGGATGGGGATGCTAGTTTCGGGGCTGTTGCTGAGCGTGTTGATGGGGCCTGTACGCAGCATTCAATACCTGATTCCCTTTGGGTTGATGGGGGTGATGCTGGGGATGTTTTGGCGGCGACGAGCTAAGTGGTTCGTTTCGGTGCCGATTGGGGCGTTATTGGGGGCGATCGGATTTTTCTTTCGCATCTGGTTTGTCTCGGTGTTATTGGGCGATGACTTATGGCTTTATGCCACGAACCAAGTGACCGATTTTCTCGATTGGTTGTTTACAAAAATGGGTTTGCTGCTGCAACCCACGTTGCAACAGGTGCAAGGCTCAATTATTGTGCTGGTGCTGGTCAATAACTTGATCTATTTATTTGTTGTGCATTTGGTGGCCTGGTTCTTGTTAGATCGGCTGGGTAATCCAATTCCGCGTCCGCCGAAGTGGGTGCAGACATTGCTTGACTATGAGTAAAGCGAACTCAGCCTTGAATGCGAAAGACCTGTGAGCGTTTGTTTTGTTAAGGGTTATACGCAAAAGAGTCGTGGAAATGCCTGGTTACAACGTCACCAGGGAAAGCGACCTCTGTTTGCCTGCGTCTTGGGGTTTACTGAGACAGGTTTGATGCCGGGGATCTCAGCAGCAGGGGCAACCCCCCACGATCGCCAATACACTGCGATCGCTGATGCCGAGTTTTTGGTGAATGGGGTACAAACTCATCCCGTCTTTGCGTTACCGCCACTGATAGCAGGAGCCTCGCCTGTACTGATTAGTCGCAGTATTGCGATCGCACAACAAATCCCGATTTATCTGTTGAATGCGGGTTTGCCTCAACCGCCTGCGGTGCCAGCTTACGACCTGGGCGGAAAAGCGGCCAGTTGTTTGACGACAGGTAAAGCATTGCCGATCTCGATCGTTGAGCATCTGTTTGAGCAGGGTTTGGCATGGGGCACACGTTTAGCTGAGGCTGTGGGCAACAGTTATCTTATTTTGGGTGAGTGTGTAGTGGGTGGCACAACAACCGCTCTGGCTGTTTTGACAGGGTTAGGCGTTGACGCAGCAGGCAAAGTAAATAGTAGCCACCCCAACTGTAATCACCAGCAAAAGTGGGAGGCGGTGCAGCGCGGTTTGAGTCATATTTCCGGTTGGTTGCCGGATTCACAGCTGATCGTTTCACCCCTTGAGTTAGTGGCTGCGGTCGGTGACCCGATGCAAATCGTTGTTGCAGGGATGGCGATCGCGGCGAGTCGGCAGTCTGGTGTGTTACTTGCCGGGGGTACACAGATGCTGGCGGTTGCGGCTCTGGCCAGGGCATTGGCCTATGACAAGGCTTTACCCTGGCAACCTGAGCAAATTGTGGTCGGTACAACTCGATGGGTGGTCGAAGACCCGACGGGCGACACGGTAGGGTTAGCCGATTTAGTGGATGATTTCCCATTACTGGCAACTCCCCTGAGCTTTGCGGCCTCCCGCCATCGTGCCCTACAAGCCTATGAGCAGGGGTTTGTCAAAGAAGGGGTGGGTGCAGGTGGTTGTGCGATCGCAGCCGCGCTCTACCAAGGCTGGGGGCAAGCGGAGTTACTAGCGGCGATCGATGCGTTAGCAGATGCCTATCAACTGGTGCCGCTCAATGAGGCTTAGGCAAGTCCCACGGCAACTGAATCACGAAGGATGTCTGCTGGTCGGTGCTTTCTACCCAGATTTTGCCCTGGAGCTGGGTAACAAGTCGCTTGACAAGGGCTAAGCCTAAACCCGTGCCGCTATGCTGCCAGCGATCATCTCCCGGCAGTCGGTAAAATGGCTCAAAAATTCTTTCTTGCTGATCTGGGGGAATTTCGCTGCCCGTGTTGATGACTCTAACTTGCAATTCAGAAGCATCGGTTGCTTCTACACTGAGTTGAACAGGGGCAGCCTGAACGGCAACGTGAATTGTTGAATTAATCGGACTGTACTTGAAGGCATTATTGATGAGTTCTGTAACAATGCGCGTCAGGGAAGACATATCCGTGACAAGAAACGGTAGGTCATCTGCAATCTCAAACCTGAGATGACGCCGCTCGGCTTCGGCACGCACAAAAAAGCCCTCCAGTAAGTGAGGGAACCAATTCTTTAAATCCAGTTTGATGGTATCTAGCCGATAGGCATCAGCATCCAATCGTTGCAGGCACAGCAAGTCATCAATCAGCCGCATTTCTTGGTTGCACTGAGTACTCAACACGCGGATGTAGCGACAAATGCTAGTCGAAGACGTGCTGTCCTCAGAGGCCAACATGCCTTTTTGCTGCAACGATAGCTCTAGCAAGTGAATCGCCATCTTGATATTGGCAAGTGGCGTTCGCATTTCATGACTGATGGTTGATAGGAAATCATCCTTAAGCCGATTGATTCGCTCTAGCTCAGTGTTCTGCTGCTCAAGCTGGCGCGATCGCTCGACGGCTAAATTGCGCTCAACGGCTAGCCGTTGGCTGGTTAAATCGCGCATTACCAAAACGAACCCAGTTAAGTGACCGAAGGGATCCTTAATCGAAGAGATGTGAGTTGCGACTGGGTAATAGTGCTGATCTCGACTGATTAGTAACATCTCGTCAAGTTCAGGTGAGATGGGTGGCTGCGCCAGTACAGGGGTAAAGATATCGAGAACCGGCTCGCGAGTCGTCTCGTCAACCAGATGCAGTAAATCGGTCAGCGATCGCCCCTTTGCCTCGGCTGCCGACCAGCCTGTTAAGGAAACGGCAACCTGGTTGATAAACTCCACGGTCAGGTGGGGATCTGTGGCAATTACCGCTTCCTGAGTGTTCTGCAAAATGGTTCTGAGCCACTGTTCGCGTTCATATTTTTGAATTGCAGTCTCAATTGCAACATATAACTCGCGTTCACGAATGGGTTTCAGCACATACCCAAAGGGTGAACTGGCGATCGCCCGCTCAACCGTACTCTGATCTGAGTGCCCCGTAACAAACACTACTGGAATTTGGAGCTGCTGCCAGATTGCCTCGGCAGCCTCAATGCCGTCTGTCTTACCTGACAAGCGAATGTCCATCAGGACTAAGGTTGGGCTGAGCTGTTTAGCTTTTTGAACGGCTTCGTCGCCCGAAATAGCGACATCCACTACTACATAGTTAGCTCCCTCAAGGCGATCTCGCAGATCGAGCGCAATAATCGTTTCGTCTTCGACAATCAATATTTTGATTTGGTTTGAGGAGTACATGAGTGGAGGCGTGCAACAGATAAATGCAGGTGGATGGGGGCCGTACGTTGGACGAATCAAAAAACTCTGAATGAAATGATGCGTTTGTCAAGCACCAAATTCTCTGCTTCACAACTAGCTTAGGCTCAACTCCCCTGATTGCTTGCAAATTTGAAATAAATTTCCGCTATCGTCCAGGAGATTTTGCAGCATGACAGAGTTGAGGCAGGATTGTACTGGCTTAAAGTACCCAAGCTCTCCAGTGATTCTATTCAGTTTTAAATAAAGTTTGGAAAGTGTTCGGCAGGTTTGAACGCGATCGCGAAGAAAACTGACATTTTTTCACAGTGTAGACAGTAGGTGCAGCGTTTACAAATCAAACGAAATGACCAGTTTCTACAGTAAATCTTGATAAAACTGGTTGAGCAACGCTTCCAGGTCGTCTTCTGGGTAAGACTCAAGCATTGCTTCAAAAACTTCCCAAAGTTTAGCCGCACTTTCACCCAACGTTGGACTCATGCCCCAAACGTCTTGTACCCAATCTTTCGGTTTTTCATCATCAAAAATAATGCGTTCAAATAGGTGTTTGATTTCAACTTTAGACAGCGGCATGATACATCCTCTAAGGGTTTACTTCGGTTTGGCTCCAATTGTTTTCTACTAATGAGTAGATAAAACGATTTTGTGGATTGCCCCGCAACTCTAAATGGTCCACTCGGTGGGGGTCAAATAACAGCAGGTCGAAGTTGACTAATGGAGTTTGGGCATCCGGTGGCTCGACCTCAAAAGCGGCCGCATCAACCCGTGGCATACCTGGATCCGCCCATGCAAACTGCGACCGAGCCGCATCCGATAATTCTTGCCAGATTTGTTGTCGAGCCTTTTGCAAAGTGGAATCTGGTTCGTTGTGACTGATCAAACTCAGCCGACCTGCCAGTCGAAACTGTTCGCGGGTGTTGGGAAAATACCAGCACACCTCGGCCCAGGGCGATAGCGTGATTTCTGATACTTTCTCACTCCGGTTATCGGTGACAAACCGAAGCTGATTGGTATCAGCCCAAAAGCCACGAAACACAACGGTGCGATTAGCCGGATGCCCATTCTGCCGAACGGTGGCGAGTTGCACATAGCGTGCATAAACCAGCGAACGATTACGGTGCAAAGCCCGCGCCAGGGGCGATCGCCAGGGAGCCAGGGATGTCATGACTAATTTTTATAACTCCATCCAGGGGGGGACCCAAAAGCGGCCGTCGCGCAGCAAGCGGTCTAACTCGCGGTAGCGGGGTTCGTAGTTGGCAACCAGGCCCCAAAAGTCAGAGGAGTGGTTGAGATGCACGGTGTGGCATAACTCGTGAATAAAGACATACCGCACCACATCGGGAGGCAAAAACAATAACTTGCTATTTAAGCTGATGGTCTTTTGAGCGGAGCAACTCCCCCACAGGGTTTTTTGGCGACGAATGCGGGCGGATTGAAAGGGTAAGTCGATCGCCCGACTCACTTGGCGTAACCAAGGAATCAGATGAAGCTGTGCTTTGTGGCCGACCCATTGATGTAAGACTTGCTGACAGGTCGCCCGTTCACTCACAGAGCCATACAACATCAAATGTTGATCGGTTTTTCCAACAGCTTTAACCCCCGGACGCTGGGTTGCGCAATACTCAACTTGCCAGGTTTCAGCGATCGCCTGCAGACTAATTTGCTCTGGCAAGGCTTCAACCATTTGCAAACCGACGGCTGCTTGCTGGGCTTGAATACGTTGTCGTGTGCGCTCGATCCAGGGTTGCTTTTTCTGCACAATTGCTGGAATCTGGCTGGAGTCAAAACCAGTAGGTACGACAACTTCGAGCTTACCAGCGGCCGAAAGGCGAAGAGAAACGTGTTTAGCCTTCGAGCTTTCACGGATGGTATAAGAGGAAGACATTTTGTAACCGCAACTGCAAACCCAGATTCTTCACCTCAATCATGCCTTAAATTTCTTCTCTCTGCGTACAGAATTAAGGCGTTAGCAGCCAGATTTTTTGGCTAGAACTGCTTTTCAGGCATTTTGCCCCAAGGCTGCCTGGCGACTCAGACGAATTACAGAATGTCACCTGACCTGAGACGTAAAGAACGTAATTTTAGTACGTATGATCGCCACCTTTGCCTGTTATAGCTGTCGCCAGTTGGTTTAGGACATTGAAACTAAAGGGGGTTGTGGGGCTACGCCCCCAGCCAGGGTTACCCCGTCCATGGCTACCGCTATAGCTTCTCACTTTTGCAGTTGCTGCACACTGACGTACACATCCTCTGTATTTCTACTCCTTTCATCTTTTCAGTGCTGCTCTTGGTTGCATTAACCACTCGGTTTCCTTGAACCTTTCTCAGCTTTGTTACTAAAGTTCATGACTGAAATTGTATTTGTCAGACTTTTACGCTGATCTCTACAAAAGCCATTTTGTTGCAAAGAACGCGATCGCTAGGAATCGATGATTCGTTTCAAGGTGTTAAAAACTCTTTCGTCCCGTTAGAAAACCAAACTAAACCTGCAAAACCTTACAGCTTCTATTCTTTAGCCTGTTGCTACTAAGAATAACGTAGACAATTTAGGTTAAGTAAATGAAACAAAGCCTGTTTCTTGTTCTCAAACTTGTTAAGTTTTACCAGCTTGAATGCAGTTGAAGGCGCTGATTTTGAAGGCTGGCGATGTAACCGCGCGATCGCTGAAAAGCTCTCGGAGTCAAGCGTTAAACCATGCTCTAAGGGTGCTTGAAACACGCTTTTACGATCTGTGAAAACTAGCTTTTTGTTTGGTTTTTTATCTCTTTAGCACAGTTGAAATCTGTCGCTTGATCGAGTAGTTTGACGCCATCTAAAAGAATTAACCCTGAGGTGGATGCAGTAAAACAAGATAGGAATTTGCTTAAAAAGGTGAAGGATCAAGCGCAAACAGAATAGCAATTGAGGTTTAACCTCTGACAGGCAATAATACCTATTGGCATGATATTAACGATTTCGTTACTAAACACAGTAATAAACAAATGTATTAGCATCGCTTGAAAAGAGATTTGTATAAAGCTTTTAGATAAATTAGCGATAAACACTGTAAATTTATTCAACGAAAACTCAGCAAGATTCAGTGACTTCCCTATACTGATAGAACAAGTTTTAGACACGAGTTTCCAAACCCCACTTTGGGGGTTCTAAAAGCATTTCTGTTAATTCAAATAATTCTCCCAGGAGGTAGAGTCATGGCGTTGTCTCAGAGCCAGAGCTTTAGGAAGGTGTATTACCTTTTAATGCTCAGGAGCTTTCTAATTTGGGCTTTCACGTTAACGGTTTGTTTGTTGATTGTTGGTTTTCCGCTTGTGATTTTGATGGTCACAGTTGGTTCGTTGGCAGCCGTTGTTCTGCAATCAGTCATGCCAGCTAGCAGCGTTTTAGTTGTTGCGGGTGGCATTTTAGGGATTAACATTTTGGGGATTTTTCTGGCATCTGCTCTGTTGACATTGAATGGGGTTCACCCACAAGAAGTTGAGTGGTTGCGCTGGTTACACGGTGAGGCAGATGTTGCAACTACTTCGGTATATGCTTCTTGCCCGCTGACATGTGAGGTTCGGAGACCCGCGTAAAACTTCATGGCTCTGTTTTGATTCGACTACCCCCTTTTTAGTTTTTCTGCCCAGCATTCGCTGGGCTTTTTTAATGAGTGATGTGGCTCAAAAGCTTATTTGTGTCACTTCTTGAAGTTTTAGAAAAAGTTGTGAAAGAGCGATTTGCCTATCTCTTGAGATGGATGTTTTGTAGTTGCCAATTGTTTACGACACTAACTGGAAAATGAAGCCATAAACGCAGTAGATCAGCTTTAAAAAATCACTACGTTGAGGATTGTCAAATTAATTAAGTGCAGGAAAGTGTAATTGCATTTGTAACAAGGTTGTTGAGTTAGTTATTAATTGGAAAAAGGCTTTTGAGTGGCTCAAAATTATGGTTTTACTTGATTTTGATTGCGCTCTGCTCTGCTAGAGCTAGGAGGAAGGCGATCGCCCTAGTAGTTCACCAAAAGAACTTTGTAGGGTTGATAATGACTGAGCCATTCGTCATCAGTCACTGGTTATTCGTTTTCTCTACCTGGCAAAGCTGGCTTGGCAGACCACTAGCTTTTTTAAGAAATCAAAAAGCTGTCAGTAACATTACTCGCTCCAATCAAGTTGTTGGCATTATTTCGTTGCTTGTCATCGACTGATCTTGCGGAAGTTACCGAGTCATTGATTGAGGGTCTATGAAGGGAGCTTAAAATGAGCGTCTAGAAATGGTTTCAAGCGGGCGATCGCGATTACAAGCGAAGGAATATTGGTTTCTCTAGCCCAAAATGATGACTCAACGATTCCTGTTTTCTGAGAATGTAACGTTTAAGCTAAACTTGCTAGAGCAGATTGGGGAAGTGCATTCGCTGAGTTATGTGCATTTTATTTGCAGGACAATCTATTTCCCCGCTGAAACGGTTGGCAACCTAAATCAAACTCGACGAATGCGACGCCAAACTTTATAGAGTGTTTCTTTACAATTGACCCTTTTGTCTCAAGCTCATGTACAGCCAGCCAATTCCAGTCAGCATTATTTTGGGCACCCGCCCAGAGGCGATTAAACTAGCCCCTGTAATTCAAAAATTTCAGGCGTCATCAATATTTGATACTCAGGTCATTTTGACGGGGCAACATCGAGAAATGGTTGATCAAGTCATGCAATTGTTTGGTCTGACTGCCAATCATGACCTCGCTATCATGCAGCCTAAGCAGACTTTAACCAACATCACCTGCTGGAGCTTAGAAGGCTTAGAAACGCTATTTCAGCAGACTCAACCACGCCTGGTGCTGGTGCAAGGAGATACAACGACTGCCTTTGCGGCGGCTCTGGCAGCTTTTTATCAAAAGATTCCAGTTGGGCATGTCGAGGCAGGTCTACGGACTGACAGCATTTACAATCCCTACCCGGAAGAAGCCAATCGACGGCTGATCTCTCAAATTACGACCTTGCACTTTGCCCCAACGACATTAGCCGTTGAGAACTTGCAAAAATCGGGCGTGCTAGGTGAAATTCACCATACGGGCAACACAGTGATTGATGCGCTCCTTACAGTGGCCGATCGCAACCCACCCTGTGAGATTCCTGGTTTAGATTGGTCAAAGTACCGTACGATTCTTTCGACCGTTCATCGCCGCGAAAATTGGGGCGAACCGTTGAAGGATATTGCGGCTGGTTTTTTAAAGGTTTTGGAAGCGTTTCCCGATACAGCGCTGTTGTTGCCTTTGCATCGCAACCCAACGGTACGAGAGCCGTTGAAAGCCGTTTTAGGCGACCATCCCCGCGTATTTTTGACAGAGCCGCTAGACTACACAGCGCTGATTGGCGCGATGCAGCGTTGTCACCTACTGTTGACCGACTCTGGTGGCTTACAAGAAGAAGCCCCCGCTTTAGGAAAACCCGTCTTGGTCTTGCGAGAGACAACCGAGCGCCCAGAAGCGGTAATGGCGGGTACGGCTCGCCTGATTGGTACGGATGCTGAGCGAATTTTTGCTGAAGCCAGCGAGTTGTTAAGCAATGAAACGGTCTACCAGCAAATGGCAACCGCGATCAATCCCTTTGGTGATGGGCACGCCTCAGAGCGAATTTTGAGCAGTGCGATCGACTTTTTGAAGGGGTAGAAGTAAGACGAAAGAGTGGGAGAAGGTAGGGAGCAGAATACAGACAATAGAAGGGGTGTGAGTGGAGACATTAAAAACAGCAATTCTCGATATGAGAATGATTCTCATAAAAACGTCCGGTTTTAACGTTTATGAATGGCTGAAACCCGCATTCTGCCGTTTATAACATTGAGTGCACAAGTCTTTAGACACTCTGGCTACAGTACAAATGTTTCAAAATGAGAATTGCTGCATTAAAAAGCCCTGCCTAAAGTTTTGGACAGGGCAATCGCTGATTTAGTGGAAGCCGATCCACAGTTCGACTGTTAGAGGCACTTGTCGCCTATACGTTAAACCGAAAGAGCAGCACGTCTCCCTCTTGAACCACGTATTCTTTTCCTTCGCTGCGAACCAAACCTTTCTCTTTGGCACCGCTCATCGACCCAGCAGTAACCAGGTCTTGGTAAGCGACCGTTTCGGCGCGAATGAAGCCGCGCTCGAAGTCTGTGTGGATCACGCCAGCGGCTTGGGGTGCAACCATGCCAGCTTTAATTGTCCAGGCACGAGTTTCTTTAGGACCCGTTGTGAAGTAGGTGCGTAACCCAAGCAGGTCATAGGTCGCACGAATCAGAGATTGTAGACCACCTTCAGTAACGCCGAGGGATTCTAGAAAGTCGGCGCGTTCTTCAGTCGATAGCTCGACTAATTCGGATTCAACTTGCGCTGAGACAACAACAACCTGCGCATTTTCTTGGGCAGCCAGGGCACGAACTTGCTCAACCCACTCATTACCTGTTGCCAGGTCATCTTCTGAAACATTGGCCGCGTAGATCACAGGTTTACGGGTCAGCATTCCCAGCGCTTTGATTGCCAGTTCTTCTTCTTCGGTAAAGTTGACCAGACGCGCTGACTTCCCTTCGTTGAGGACGGGCAAAAGTTTCTCTAGTGCATCCACCTCAGCCTGAAGTTCTTTGTTGCCACGGGCTTGTTTACGGGCGCGATCGAGACGTTTCTCGACTTGCCCTAAGTCGGCCAGTGCCAGCTCTAGATTGATGATCTCGATGTCTCGCACAGGGTCAACGGAACCAGCAACGTGAATGATGTCGTCATTCTCAAAGCAGCGAACGACATGAACGATCGCATCCACTTCGCGAATATTGGCCAAAAACTGGTTGCCTAAACCTTCGCCCTGGCTAGCCCCTTTGACTAAACCGGCGATATCGACAAACTCGACCCGCGCGGGAACGATCTCAGCGGACTCAGAAATATTGGCTAAAACTTGTAGGCGTGGGTCAGGCACCGCAACAACACCGACGTTAGGCTCGATGGTGCAGAAAGGAAAGTTTGCTGCCTGGGCTTTCGCGTTTGCAACAACGGCATTAAATAGGGTGGATTTTCCAACGTTGGGCAGACCAACAATCCCGGCTCTCAGCATGGGTCACTCGATGTCAAACGTAGGTGGTGTAGATCATGAAGATCTTACCGAATCCTGACGGGCGATCGCTGCTTTTGGCAAGAAAGGCGAAAAAGTGGCTTGGACGATGCCTCTTAAATCCCCCAATTTGGGCAGGGTTATTGCTGGAGAAGTTTTAGCAGTCTTTGCCTTGGTTGATATCAAATGCTGCTTAAAGGAGCAAGAAAGAAGATACGTTTTCTCTTTTGAGCTTAACCAGCCCTGCCTAAAGCCCTTAAAGCTCCACCTCAAACCGTTTTCCTTCGCTAGCAAACCCCTCTGCTGGGATAAAAACAGCTTTCTTTTGCGTTCACTTTATTCCGAGCCAGCAAACCTTGGGGGCGACGCCCCCAAACCCCCGTGAGGGGACGACCGCTTCCCCTCACCTCCCCTCCGGAAGGTGGTGCTCGTTCCAGTGTTTGATAAAAGGGGTTAAGGGTGGAGTGGGAACCCTGCTACGCAGGCTTAAACCACATTTTGCACTCCTTACAAAAGATGATTTCTAAGGGCAAATCGCTGTCGTGAGTTGTTCACAATACAAAGTTTTTCAGACAACCTACGCGGGCGATCGCCCTCAGATAACCGTCGCCTCACGTCACCCGCACCCTCTGTCAGCGATCGAAATGCCAAACTTTCCACCCTTATGTCTAGCTAGCCAACCATTCAACTCATACTCGCACCACCTTGCGGGGGTTGTAGGGGAGTGAGTCCCCTACACAGCGGGGGAACGGGGGGAAGTCCCCCGATCTTGCGGCTCCGCCGCCCCAAAATCTCCGCTTTACTCCCCCAAAAGGCTTTTCCTTAGAGCAGGACGATCGCGACGAAACCCGGTACTTAAAAGATGAAAACCAGTTTCAGATTCCATTCTTTGCCATCGCGGATTAACTCAATTTGTTTAATAAACTCTCGCAAGTAAAAGCGCCGTTCCGCTTCCGAGAGGTCGAGCCAAAACTGAGGAATCGAAACCGTTTGGGCGATCGCCTTTAAATCAACCGGGGGAATCTGAGCGAGTCGGTTTTGCAGCGTCGCAATCTCAGACCGCACCTTAAAAGCGCGAAGTTCAGCCGTTTCAGGGTCAAGCACACCCAACTGCACCAGTTCTGGGAGTTGCTCAAGGATGTGCTGTTTCGCCGCGATCTCGCCCGCTAACCCCTGTTTAGCCTGATTCAGATCGGGCAACGGGGCACCTGCAACCGCTTTCGGCAAGTCTTCGCAGATCCGAGCGATCGCGGCTTGCAGCACTGCATCATAGTCGAGGCTGGCGCACTTTGGTTGATTGGGACAATTTCGCGCCCGCAGGTAGAGATATTGTTTTTTGCGCCGGGGGGCACTGGCTCGGATCGTCGTCATCGGTGATTGGCAACCACTGCACACAAGCAAACCCGCCAGCGAATGGGGCGAACTGGCAGTGCGCGGCGGCAGGCGACGGTTGCGGCGGAGCAGGCGATCGACTTGGGCCGCTTCATCGCGCGGCAAAATCGCTTCGTGCGTATCGGGAATCACATCCCCATCGCGGTACTCTAAATTGCCCCGATAGACGGGATGAGTTAACCAGCGATGCCCGGTTGAAACAGAAATTTTTTTGCCGTAGCGTTTACGCAAATAGCGGACGGCACTGCTGAGTGAGCCGTAAAGCAAAAATTGCTCAAAAAACTCGCGCACGACAGGAGCAGTGGCGCGATCGACCAAATACCGATTCTTGCTACGCCGATAACCGTAAGGAGCTTTACCAGGTGGGGGGGCCGTTTTGAGGCGGTTGCGAGCGTGCCCCTGGCGAATCCGCCGACTGCGTTGCTCGGTTTGCAAAGTTTGCAGCAATTGCACGAGTTGGGCGCGAAGCGGCGCTGCTGGAGAATCGGGAGTTGTTTGATCGGCAATTAGCAACGAAAGGTTGAGGGCTTCGAGTTCTGCCAGGCGATCGCCCACGGCAGGCAATGACTCGCCCAAATCTTCTAACTGCCGAACCAGCACGCGGTCGAATGCTTGAGTCTGGGCATCTTGCAGCAGTTGTTGCCACTGGGGGCGAGCGATCGGCTGAGTCGCAACATCTTGATAAACGCGATCGACCTCCCATCCGGGAAAGGCGGCTTCCAGGGTTGGTTCTAACAACGGGTCGTGAAACAGGTACGCGACTAAGCCCATTCCTTTACCTCAATTTCAGTGAATGGGTACAGTTGGGCAGGTTAACGGGATGAAAGCCGAGAGATGCGTAAAAGTGAGCCGCGATCGCATCGGTTGTCCGTAGCCGCAACTCGACAAAATTGGGCTTTGCGGTGCAAATAATTTGCTCAACCAGTTGCCGCCCAACTCCCTGACGCCGATACGCTTGCTGCACGTAGAGACGACGAATTCTGCCAATTTGATTGGCATCAGCATAGGGGTCTTGGTTTAAGCCACAGACGCCAATTACATGGTCGGCAAACCAGGCTGCGAATAAAGCTTCTCCTGGTTTAGAGAACCGATTTTTTTCGGTTTGCCACTCGTCAACCAGTCGGTGAATCGCTCGAAAGCCCTGCGCCAAGCTTTCTTCTACCAGAGGGAGCAGCAGAAGTTCAGGCAGTTCGGTAACGGGCTGGAGGGTGACAACCACAAATTCTCTAAGCCTGACTCAACTCGATCACATTGCCGTCAGGGTCGCGGGTAAAGAGCGCCGCTCGACCAGAGGCACTCAGGCTTACAGAGTAGCCCTGCTCAATTAACTGAGCTTTAGCAGCATCCAGATCCGCAACAGCAAACGCAATGTGGGGATTGCGTCCTAGTTTTTCAGGATTCGTCAACTCGATCGCGTAGTCGTCAGCCGTCATCAGATGGATCTGGTATCCATCAACTTCATACCAGGCACCGGGAAACCGCAAATTGCGATCGACCTTGGGCAATCCCAACACTTCGCCATAAAAGCGCTCAGCCTGCGCCAAGTCAGAAACAAGAATTGCCGTGTGGAGACAACGAGTAATTTGCATGGTTGTTCGCAGCATGGAACTTCTTTATTCTGTCATTCTGACTAAGTTCTGGGATGTTGGCACCGTTTTCAATTCTTTTGTGCTTTCTTCTACATTTAGCGTATTCTTCTACAAGAAACTCTACAGGTAGAGAAGATGGGATCAGAAGGTGAACAAATGCCGTTGTTTACCGCGGCTGAAGTGGGGGGAACCTATCGGGTGCGATCGCAACCCACAACGCTTGAAATCAGCGCTCAGGCACTTGAAACCTGGAAACAGCGCGTCTTTTCCTTTCAACAAGCGGTGCAGGCACAGACGACAACACAGCAAGACAGTTTGTTTGCCGGTGCCCCTAGTATTGATCAGATGGCCGCCAGCATCGATCCATTCTCTCTACCTCGACAAAATATTGAGTTTTGGCGACGACAGGCGATTGATGTCGGGGTGGCAGCTTACTACTTTGTCATGGATGATGCGTTGCCGCTCTTGTTGTACGTGGGTGAAACGGTGAAGTCTAACCAGCGTTGGAAAGGCGAGCACGATTGTAAACGCTATGTGCAGAGCTATGTTGAGGCCCATCACAGTAACGGTTTGCGTGCGGCGGTGAATATTGGTTTTTATCGGTGGGCACCCGAACAAACGCGCGATCGCCAATTGCTTGAAACAGCTTTAATTGAGCGCTGGCGATCGCCCTTCAATAAACAAAATTGGGGCTTTTGGGGAACGCCCTTTGTCGGTAAAAAATAAAGGTAGCGTTTCGGAATCATCAACTCATGTCTCTTGCGCCTCCGATCATCTATATCGCTATCACCAACCACGGTTTTGGGCATACAACTCGCACAGCGGCGATCTCGGCTGAGATTCAACGACGCTTGCCCGATGCCCTCTTAATCATGGTGACAACCGCTCCCCGGTGGTTGCTAGAGGCTTACATTCCGGGTGATTTTATTCACCGTCCGCGCGGGTTTGATATTGGTGTGGTGCAGAGTGATAGCCTCACGATGGACAAAGAGGCCACCCTGGAAAAGCTGAAGGAGATTCGCCGCCAACAAAATCGCATCATTGCGTCTGAGGTTTCGTTTATCAAGCAAAATCGAGTTTCACTGATCCTGGCAGACATTCCCCCACTCGCGACGCAAATTGCAAAAGCCGCAGGTATCCCCTGTTGGATGGTGAGCAACTTTGGCTGGGATTTTATCTACCGCGACTGGGGCGGTGAGTTTTTTGACATCGCTGATTGGATAGCAGAGTGTTTTAGCGACTGCGATCGCCTGTTTCGGTTGCCGTTAAATGAGCCGATGAGCGCTTTTCCAAATGTGACGGCAGCAATTCTCATTTTGAAACATTTGTACTGTAGCCAGAGTGTCTAAAGACTTGTGCACTCAATGTTATAAACGGCAGAATGCGGGTTTCAGCCATTCATAAACGTTAAAACCGGACGTTTTTATGAGAATCATTCTCATATCGAGAATTGCTGATGTGACGGAGGCTGGCTTTACGGGTGGCACGCCCCGCTTTTCAGAGGCTGAGTTATGTCAAGACCTGGGCTTAACCGCACCTAAAGAACGCCGCATTTTGTTGACCTTTGGTGGACTAGGGCTGAGCCAAATTCCTTACGAGGGGTTAAAGAATTTTCCCGATTGGCAGTTTCTCACCTTCGATCGCGCCGCCCCCGATCTACCGAATCTGATCAACATTACTGATCATCACGTCCGCCCGGTTGATCTAATGCCTGCGTGCGATCGCGTGATTTCTAAACCTGGCTACAGCACGTTCTCAGAGGCTTGCTGCACCGAAACGCCACTCGTCACGATCACGCGCGATGATTTTGCCGAAGCTCCGGTTTTGGTGCGTGAAGTGCAACATTATCTGCCGCATCAGATCCTTTCACCCGTCGAGTTTTTTGCGAGCGAATGGGAGTTTTTGCGCCAACCGATGCAACCCGCGACCGGCGATCGCCCGCTAGATAAGACAGGCAACCAAACGATTGCTCAAGCGGTTGTCGAGTTTTTTGCGCGATCGTAGCGATATCTGAATTGGCGAAAGGTGCTTCCTCAAAAAACTGCTCGGTGCAGCTTCTACAAAGAATTCTTGAATTCCTGAGCCACCCTAGAAATCATGCTTTTCAACTGAGGAACATCTTCCTGTACTGCTTTCCAAATAATTTCTGAATCTGTATTGAAATAGTCATGAATCAGTTTGTCTCGCATTCCGGCAATATCTCGCCAAGGAATATTAGGATACTGACCTCTGACTGAATCTGGAATACGCTTGACTGCTTCGCCGATAATTTCGAAGGCTCTTGAAACGGCAAAGACTTTCTCTAGATTCTGAGCAAATGATTCAAACTCAACCCCGACTGTAAATTGCTCAATGGCAGCAATAGCATCCAAAATATCTTGGAGATAGTCTTCTAGATTGCGTCGGGTCAAAGATAAATTACCTCAGCCAAAATTTGTTTGCCAATCCGAGGCTTTAAACCAGCTTTATGTACCAGGTCAACTTTGACGCCAAGGTTGTCGCTGAGATAGTGCTCTAAGTTGACAAATTTTAATAAGCTAGGTGTCTCAGAAAACTCTACCAACACATCTACATCACTGATTTCAGTTTGTTCATGCCGAACATAAGAACCAAATATTCCTAATTCCTTGACATGATATCGTTCTTGCAGCAAAGACTTGTGTTGGACTAACCACTGTTGAATTTCTTCAAGAGTTTTCATAACCTTAGCTTCGCGAGAGACAGCACAGCGTTGAGCTTAGTCTATCCTGTCTCAAAGTGAATGGAAGTTGGGTCAGCATTTGACACTTAGAAACGCCACTTTCAAGGAATCCAAAACTGGCTAACTTTGCTTAAACAAAAACCCCAGTCCACTACAGACTGGGGTTGTCAACCTAAATCAAGAGTCGAAGCTTCGGTTTAACGTCCGGTCAGGTACGCCGGGGACAGGTCAGACCAGGATTGTTTCACCAAGTCTGCATCTGCCTTCACGCTGCCCAGGTAGTTACCTGCAGGTAGTGTCGGGAAGCGCTTGTAAGGTACGACATCTTCGCCAAAGTAGCGCGAGTATTCTGCACTGCCGACCATTGCATCGACCGCCGCTGCCAAACCTTTGTCTGCCAATAGCTTGTTGTACTGGCGGATTTCAGCTTGAGTTGCAGGCGCACGACCCAACAAATGACGGAAGAGAAACTCAATCACTTTGGTGTTGGGGTAAGGCGTGTAGAACCGACGCACGTAAATGTCAGAGCTAGCCAGAGTCCGCACAAACTCACGTACAGAGATTTCGCCATTCCGCAGTTTGCTTTCCAGGTCAGAGCGACGGAATTGAGCAGGTACTTGACCGCTAAAGACATCCATCACTTGCACGTAGATCGCACTCAGCACAAGCTCAGTTTCAGCTTGGTTCATACCAGGGTTCATCCGGTAGATCCGAGCGGGCTTACGGCGAGAGGTGCCAACACCAATCTCGACCGACTGACCTTCACCATTGGTGTAAGAACGGCCCAACTCGACAAACAGAGGCTTGCTCTTGTCGATCTGGCGTGCCTGCACTTGCAGATCCGACATGGCCATGCCCATCAGCGGCATCTTGGTGGCATCCATCCGAGCTTTCACCGGGCTAAAGCTGGGCACCACGATCGCCTTGTTTTGCTTGGTGAGTTGGTTATACAGCTTCTGCGAATTCGGGAAGTTTGCCGCTGGCAAGGTCATATAGCGGTTGTAAGGCACCGTGTCTTCGCCAAAAGTTTGGCCATACTCCACGCTGTTCACCATTGCGCTGATGAACCCTTTCAGACCTTGGGTTGCCAGGATCTGGTTGTACTTCCGAATCTCGGCTTGATCGAGGGGTGCCCGACCTAAGAAGTGCTTCGTACCCAGTTCAATCACCTTAGTGTTGGGATAGGGCGTGTAGAACTCCTTAATGTAGAGCGAGGACGTACCGAGGGCTGCGATAAACTCCTTCAAGTTGATCTCGTTATTGCCCAACTTGCTTTCAAGCGCACTGAACTCGTTTTGGACAACGTAAGGTGCAATATCGCGCTCGAATACCTGACGATAAGCCGCACCAATCACCGTCTTGAGGTTGGCCTTATCGGTTAGTTGAGTCAGTTTAAAGACCTTGGTTTGTTCACGCTTCTTGGTGACACCTTGGTTAACGCGGAACTCAACATCTGGAGCCGTACGAATTCCCTCAGAGACACCCAACTGCACAAAGCGAGGGGCTTCTTCTTTGGTGATCTTGGTTGCCTTGTCACCAATCGAACCCAACCGCACCGAGCGGAGCGCTAGACCAGAGGGAGTCAGATAGCGCTCGTAGGGCACCACATCTTCACCGAAGGTTTCAGAGTACTCAGGGCTGTCAAGAATGGCATCGATCAGAGCATAGAAGCCTTTCTTCGCACAGACATCAAAGTACTTATTGATCTCCTGACGACCGTAGGTGGGGCGACCCAACAGACGACGATGGATGTACTCAACCGACTTGGTGACATAAAGCGAAGTCCAGTACAAGCTACGGAAGAGGTTTGACTTCGCCAAGCGACGGACAAACTCACGCACCGTGATTTCGCCGTTCTCTAGCTTGATTTCGTCAACCTTCAAACGCTGACCGCTATAGACATCACGACCAAAGACTTGCAGATAAGCTGCTTTAATCACCGCTTGGGTCGAGCTTTCAGCAAACTTGACACTAATGCCCTGGGTGCCACTGCCCTTACCAAAGGTGCCTGTATAGCTAGGGATTTGGTCGAGCTTAAACACCTTTGGCCCTAACGAACCCGGTGCAACACCACGTGCGCTTGGGTTGCTCAACTGGTTATTGATCCCAGGCCCACGATTGATCAGAATCCGGCGGGTATCTTTACCGAATGGTGCAGGGCGAGTGTTGGGGTTCTTCTTCTCTTGCGGGAAGATCGCACCAAATTGAATTTCGAGTGGATCGTTGCCAGAACCATAAACGTGCTGGTCGGGTAAGGGGCGATCGTACGCCGCAAAGGTTGTGATGAACTGAGGTACTTTGCGGAACGGTGCGCTGTACTTAAACAGGTCTTGTTGCGGACCCCAGTTGCGACACTCTTGCGCTTCTTGACCCAGACCCCGCAGGTAGGGCACTGTCTCTTCACCGAAGTAGTCAGAGTATTCTTGCGAATCGACAAGGGCATCCACCAGCGCCGACAAGCCACCCTTCGAGATGATTGAGAAGTACTTCTGCACTTCTTCACGAGAAGAAGGACCACGACCCAGAATATGACGGAAGGCCAACTCCAGGGCACGGCTATTGATGAACGGCTCGTAGAAGTTTTTCCGGTAGAGCGGAGACTTGGCTAAACGACGAACGAACTCCTTCATGGAGATTTCGTTGTTCTTAACCTTCGACTCCAGATCCGAAATTCCCAACGAGTAAGCGCGGGTAATGTCACGCTCAAAAACCTGGCGATAAGCCGCCTTCACAACCTCGTTCTTTTCCCCGGATGACAAGCCGGGCTTCATCACAAACTTTGGACGGCGCTCAGCCGCGTTGAAGTAGATTTGAGGCAGCTTCAAGCCTTGCAGATCGGCGGAAGGACGTTGGCGTAACTTATCAGAGGGGGTAGGAGCTTTAAATTCGTTAATCAGCACATCAAAGTACTGAGTCACGATGCTGGCGGCTTCTGCGTCTTGACGTACATAGCTAGCAGCCGCAGCTCTCATCTCTTGCAGGGCAACCAGGGTCGCTTCACCAGAGCAAGCACGCTCAATGATTTCGCGCAGACCACGGGTATTAACCGCAATGATGTTGGGGTCACCAGCTACGATCGCGTAGGTGGTGTAACGCAAAAACCAGCTCAGGTCACGCAGCGATTTTGCCATGTTGGCAGGGCCATAGCGCGAGACGCTGATTGGACGGAAGTTGGGTGGAATCACGACATTGCCACCGGGCGACAGGCTGAAAAGTGATTTCAGGCCGTCAAAAATACCACCGCCATTACTTTTTGTGTCGATGTAGGTAACGGTACCGAGCTTGGCTCCTTCTTTGGCGTCTAAGACCGTTCCAGCGACCGTCATCACTGGCGCTTCAGCAGGCTTTTCCAGGAAGGACATTGGCGAACCACCCACAAAGATGCGGTTAGCAGCCCGTGACACAATGATCTCGGCGTTGCGGGTGAGAGTTTCCGCGATTTCGAGGCGCTTTGCCCCAGAGCGGAAGAACGTTGCCAACTCATCTAGCTCGCCTCGCCCTAGGAAGCGGTCCTGCTGTTCGGCTTGAGAAATTGCGGATACGGGTAGAGTTTGATAGAGGTTTGGACGCGCAACTGAGCTTCCACCACTTGCTTTAACACTCATTGGATTTCAAAAGCTCCCTTTAACTGTGTTAAATCTGACCAGAGTGTCACCTGCCAACCTTCTGAGAACCATGAAGTGGCCCTCTGTGAGAACTCAACAGCGACGAAGGTCAACGAATTCATTAATTAGATTAAAACGATTCGGATCGATGATTCCTATTTATTAAGAACTATGAAAGTCCGAATTGCCTTATTTAACGTCAGATCATAGAGGATCTAGGGAGCTTAACTGAGAAGTCGTAAAGGTTTTGTTACAAAGCTTGTTATTTGCAGTGGATCGGCGCGAAAAACGCCCCAGAGTAGGGTGCTAGGAACATTAAAGGTGCGCTTTGCAAGATTTTGTTACAAAGCTTGATGTTCGATTTTTACAGGCTTAAAAGCTCCCACAGAGCAGGGGCGTTAAAGTCATCAATGACCAGTTGGGCACCCACCTCAGTGAGAACCTGGGGCGCGTGAGTCGAAGCGACTCCGATTGTAAAAATTCCAGCACGAGTCGCAGAGCGAATGCCAGAGGGGGAGTCTTCAAAGGCGATCGCCTGGTCGGCCTTCAGCTTCAGTTGCTCTAAGGCAAAGCAATAAGGAGCGGGGTCAGGTTTACCAATGCCTAACTCGTCGGCAATCACGACAGGTTGAAACCACTCCTGTAACTCCAGACTTTGGAGGGTGTGATGTACGTTTTCAGTCGGGGCATTGGTGACAACGGCCTGGTGTAGCTGGCGATCGCGCGCCCATTCCAGTAATTGGGTTAACCCGGTCATGCGCTCCAGGTTGGGAGCCAGGTGGCGAAATCGAGCTTCTTTCTCTTCGATAAAGCTGTTAGCTTCTGTTTCAGACAGTTGCGGTAACAGATCTGCAACGATCGCAGGGTTCAGCCGCCCACTGATATGTTTCTGATAAAACGCCTCGTCAATTGTCATGCCGAAGTCATTCAGCTTTTCTTGCCAGGCTCGAAAGTGGATCGGGTCGGTGTTGACCAGGGTGCCATCGAGATCATAAAGAATCGCAGATAGGGCAATCTTAGGCGAAGAGCCAAACGGGATAGATGACGGGTGAGTTAGCATGATTAGTTAACTGAGATCTTGCAGCATTCTCAATAAGCCGATTCTAAGCGAGGTTTGAGGTCAATATCGAACCCAAAATGAGCCGCAATATCAGCGTGAGATTGGATGCGTTTGAGTAACTGAAACCAGATAATCGA
>Ga0209172_10001572_pt1 | contig 47065 bp, 30 predicted proteins | sample LarsenN4metaG_FD_184113 | JGI IMG/M metagenome (GOLD analysis project Ga0209172, IMG submission 184113) | Hot spring sediment bacterial and archeal communities from British Columbia, Canada, to study Microbial Dark Matter (Phase II) - Larsen... ... | reverse complement strand
ACGGCACGAACTTCGCCCAGCCCTTGTCGGCCGCCACCTTGGTCAGCGCTGCGGTGAGCGTGGTCTTGCCATGGTCGATGTGTCCAATCGTCCCCACGTTCACGTGCGGCTTCGAACGATCGAATTTCTCTTTGGCCATCGCGATACGTCTCCGTTATTTGCCCTGGATCCGGGCCACTACTTCTTCCATGATCTCGGGGGGCGCCTGCTCGTAGCGGTCGAAGTGCATCGAGTAGGTGGCCCGGCCCTGCGTCCGCGAACGAAGGTCCGTGGCATAGCCGAACATCTCCGACAGCGGCACGCGCGCGTTGATGATCTGCGTGCCGCCGCGGTCTTCCTGCGACTGGATGCGGCCGCGCCGGCTGGCCAGATCCCCCATCACGTCGCCCAGGTAGTCCTTGGGAACCACGACTTCCACGCGCATCACCGGCTCGAGCAGCACCGGCTTGGCCTTCTTCGCCGCCTCCTGGAACGCCATCGAGCCGGCAATCTTGAACGCCATCTCCGACGAGTCGACCTCGTGGTGCTTGCCGTCGTAGAGCTGGACCCGCACGTCGTCGACCGGATAGCCGGCGAGCACGCCGCGCGTGAGCGCTTCCTTGATGCCCTCCTCGACCGGCTTGATGAATTCCTTGGGGATCGCGCCACCCTTGATCTCGTTCTCGAACACGAAGCCGGAGCCCGGCTCCGCCGGGAACAGCCGGATCTTCACTTCCGCGAACTGGCCGCGGCCGCCGGTCTGCTTGGCATAGCGCACCTCGCCCTCCGAGGGCCGCGTCAGCGTTTCCTTGTAGGCGACCTGCGGCTTGCCGACGCTCGCATCCACGCCGAACTCGCGCTTCAGACGGTCGACGATGATCTCGAGGTGGAGCTCGCCCATGCCCTCGATCACCACCTGCCCGGTCTGCTCGTCGGTCTTGACGCGGAAGGTGGGATCCTCGGCCATCAGCTTCGCCAGGCCGTTGCCGAGCTTCTCCTGGTCGCCCTTCGTCTTCGGCTCGATCGACAGCGAGATGACCGGCTCGGGGAAGTCCATCGCCTCGAGGACGACCGGATTCTTGTCGTCGCAGAGCGTGTCGCCAGTCGACACCTGCTTGAGGCCAACCGCCGCGGCGATGTCGCCGGCGTAGACCTCCTTGATCTCCTCGCGCTTGTTGGCGTGCATCTTCAGCAGCCGGCCCACGCGCTCGGTCTTGCCCTTGGTCGCGTTGTAGACGGCCGAGCCCGAGGTGAGCACGCCTGAATACACCCGGATGAAGGTGAGCTGGCCGACGAACGGATCGGTCATCAGCTTGAACGCCAGGGCCGCGAACGGCGCATCATCCGAGGCCGGACGCTCGACGATCGCTTCGTCCTTGGAGGCCGGATTGGCGCCCGTAATCGGCGGGATATCGACCGGCGACGGCAGATAGTCGACCACGGCGTCGAGCAGCGGCTGCACGCCCTTGTTCTTGAACGCCGAGCCGCACAGCACCACGACGAAGGGATTCGATTCCTCGCGGACGGACTTGATGACGCGGCTGCGCAGGGCGGCCTTGATTTCGTCCTCGGCGATCTCTTCGCCGCTCAGATACTTCTCGAGGATCTTGTCGTCGTGCTCGCTGACCTTCTCGATCAGCTTCTCGCGGTACTGCTTCGCCTCCTCGAGCATGTCGGCGGGAATGTCCGACACGTCGTAGTCGGCCCCCAGCGTCTCGTCCTTGTAGGTGATCGCCTTCATCCGGACCAGGTCGATCACACCCTTGAAGCGATCCTCCGAGCCGATGGGCAGCTGAATCGCCACCGGATTGCCGCCAAGCTTGGTCTCGATCTGCTCGAGCGTCCGCTTGAAGTCGGCGCCGATACGGTCCATCTTGTTGACGAAGCAGATCCGGGGGACACGGTACTTGTCCGCCTGACGCCACACCGTCTCCGACTGCGGCTCGACGCCCGACACCGCATCGAACACCGCGCAGGCGCCGTCGAGCACGCGCAGCGAGCGCTCGACTTCGGCGGTGAAGTCGACGTGGCCCGGCGTATCGATGATGTTGATGCGGACATCCCGCCAGAAGCACGTGGTCGCCGCAGACGTAATCGTGATGCCGCGCTCCTGCTCCTGCTCCATCCAGTCCATGACCGCGGTGCCTTCATGGACTTCGCCGATCTTGTACGTAATCCCGGTGTAGAAGAGGATCCGCTCGGTGGTGGTCGTCTTCCCGGCATCGATATGGGCCATGATGCCGATGTTCCGGGTACGGTTCAGCGGTGTTTGACGCGGCACGACTCGAGTTCCCGATTCCTTCCGATCCGAAGCAGCTGTTACCACCGGTAGTGGGCGAACGCCTTGTTCGCTTCCGCCATGCGATGCGTGTCTTCGCGCTTCTTGACGGCGCCGCCGCGCAGGTTCGACGCGTCCAGCAGCTCGTTGGCGAACTTCTCCTGCATCGTCTTGCCGTCGCCGCGGGCCCGCGCGTAGCTGACCAGCCAGCGGATGCTGAGCGACAGCCGGCGATTGGGATTCACTTCGACCGGCACCTGGTAGTTGGAGCCGCCGACGCGCCGCGACTTCACCTCCAGGCTCGGCTTGACGTTGTCGAGCGCCTTCTTGAACACCTTGAGCGGATCGTCGCCGGTGCGCTCCTTGATGATGTCGAAGCTCTTGTAGAGGATGCGCTCGGCGGTGCTGCGCTTGCCGTCGCGCATCACGGTGTTGATGAACTTGCTGACCAGCACGCTGTTGTAGAGCGGGTCGGGCGCCAGTTCGCGCTTGGGAATTTCTCGTCTACGCGGCATGTTCGTGTCCTACTGCTTCGGGCGCTTTGCGCCGTATTTCGAGCGCCCCTGTTTCCGCCCCTGCACGCCGACGGCGTCGAGCGTCCCGCGCACGACGTGATAGCGCACGCCCGGGAGGTCCTTCACGCGGCCGCCGCGAATGAGCACCAGCGAGTGCTCCTGCAGGTTGTGCCCCACGCCGGGAATATAGGTCGTGACCTCGATGCCGTTGGTCAGGCGTACGCGCGCCACCTTGCGCAGCGCCGAATTCGGCTTCTTGGGCGTCTGCGTGAACACGCGCACGCACACACCGCGCTTCTGCGGGCTCGTCTGGAGCGCCGGGCTCTTGGTCTTGGTCACAATCTTCTGCCGTCCATGGCGGACGAGCTGACTGATAGTCGGCATGTGCCCTCGACAAAACGCACGCGTGGAGCCGCACACCGGCGATCCGACGCGCGCCGGCCGACGGCTCCAACCGTTCGTCCCAGGCCTGAAGACGCGATGCATCCGCATCACGCCTGGCGCCTGAAACCAAATGACCCTACTTGTTGAATGCTCGAGAAGAGTGCGATTGAGCAGCTTCTTCCGCGGCGGTTGGAGCTAGATAGGGTGTCCTAGCCCCAAGAGAACCTGACGAATATAACACGCGAGATCCGCGCGGCGCAACCGACTGGCGCACAGTCTTTTAGAGCAACGTCCACGAGGAGTGTCCGACGAGGGGCGCAACGCGGGCGGGATCCGAGCGGGCGCGCGGCGCAGGAGAAGGCCCTCGCCGAGGGCTTCCCGTGCGCCACGCGGGCTCCCCGGCACTCACGCCTCAGGTAGCCTAACCCCTTTCAGCCCAGCCATTTACTTGCGCGCGGCCAGATAGTCGACCAGGGCCGTCATCTCTTCGGCCGACAGCACTCCCCCGAACGCCGGCATGTTGGCCAGCGGGTCGACGGCTTCGGGCTCCGAAATCCAGTCCCGCAGCCACTGCGCGTCGCGCGTCGAGCCGATGTGCGTCAGGTCGGGGCCGACCGCGATGCCTTCGCCGTCGATCATGTGGCAGCTCGCGCAGTAACGGCCGAGCACCCGAGCCGCGACCTTCGTCTTCTCGTCGACCGCCGGCACGGCAATGCCCGCCCTGACCTTCTTCATGTAGCTGGCAATCGCGCGCGCCTGCCCCTCGCTCATGCCGCCGCGCGGCGGCTCGCGCAGACCGGGCGCGATCATCTGCGGATCGCGGGCGTGCGCGATGAGCCATTCGGGATCGCGCCGCAGCCGCAGATCCTCGAACGGGCCCGCCGCCCCGCCGTCGACGTGGCAGCTCAGGCAGCGATCGTCGCGCACGAACTCGTGGCCGGCCAGCGGCAGCGGCCCCCACACCGTCGGATCGGCATGCGCCGGCGTGTCCTTGTACCCGAGATAGGTCAGCACGATGATCGCGCCGCCGATGATGGCGAAGCCCGCCGTCACCATCGGGCGCTTGAGGAAGTGGCGATCGGGACCGCGATCGATGAACGGCAGCAACAGCAGGATGCCGACGACGAGCCCCGGAATGACCATGGTGGCCAGCGGCTCCAGCGGCCCCGGGAAATATTTCAGGAGCTGGAACAGGCTCAGGAAGTACCACTCCGGCCGCGGAACGTAGGTGGCATCGGAGGGATCCGCGATTTGATCCAGCGGCGCGGGGAACATCAGCGCGAACGTCAGCAGCAGCGCGAAGACGAGCGCGCCGGCGATCGTGTCCTTGAGAGCGTGATACGGATAGAAGGGCTTCGGCTCGCCGGGCACCGGCTTCAGCGCACCGGAAATGCCGTGGCGCCGCATCAGGAAGAGGTGGGCGATCACGAACGTAATGAGCGCCCCCGGCAGCAGGAACACGTGGACGGCGTACCAGCGCAGCAGCGTCAACGCGCCCAGCTCGTCGCCGCCGCGCATCAGGCCGGCGACGAGCTCGCCCAGCGGACCGCTGCGCGCGACGTTGATCGTGACCGTCGTCGCCCAGTACGCCTTCTGGTCCCAGGGCAGCAGATACCCGGTAAGTGCGAAGCCGAGGATCACGAGCAGCAGCACCACGCCCGTGATCCAGGTGACCTCGCGCGGCTTCTTGTAGGAGCCCAGCGCCACGACGCGCAGCATGTGAATGACCGCCGCGACGACGATGAAGCTGGCGCCGAAGAAATGCAGGCCGCGCAGCACGCGCCCGAACGTGATGCGCTCCATGACGAAGCGGATGCTGTCGTACGCGTGCTCGGGTGACGGCACGTAGTACATGGCCAGCACGACTCCCGTGATCAGCTGGACCATGAGCAGCATCAGCAGCACGCTGCCGGTCACGAACCACCAGCCGACTCCTGGCGGAATCGGCTCGTCGAGCAGGTGCGCACGACCGGTACGCCAGCCCGTACGCGAATCGAGCCAGTCGAGCAGATCGTTCAGGGGTTTCATCAGACCTGGATGAAGACTTTGTCGCCGTCGATGCGCGTGGCCAGCGTCGGAAGCGGGGCCGGCGGCGGACCTGACTTGACCTGACCGAGATGGTCGTAGACGCCGCCGTGGCACGGGCACTTCAGCTCGCGCGTCTCGGCGTCCCAGCTCACCCGGCACCCGAGGTGCGTGCACGTGGGATCGAGCGCGGTGACCGTCGATTCGCCGGTCTTCACGAGGAACACCACGCGGCGCTCGATGATCTGACTGTAGCCATCCTCACGCACGACGCGCAGCGCGATCGGGGTGGGAGCGTTCTCGGCAAGGCCGCTCAGACTCGCGCCCGGGAGCCAGCGCTCCTCCCGCCGTTTCAGGCTCGGCGACACGATTGCGCCTCCGAGCACTACACCCAGCGTGCCGCCAATAGCCGCCTGAATGGCCTTGACGACGCGCGCGAAAAAATGCCGTCGTTGAGGGTTTCCAGTGGTGTCCATTTATACAGGGTCCGCTTTCACGATACGTATGACTTTACGGTCGGCGTTTACCTCCGCTCGGGAACCGGGTTCGATGTTCCGCAAGCGCCGCCAGAATCACACCAGGCCTCGCGCATCCGGCGCCGACGCGTCAACGTCAAGCAAGTTCGTCGCCGGGATCCGGCGCGTAGTTCCCCGCACTCATTTGGTTGCTGCGACAGGAACGGCGCCCGGGAAGACGTAGGCATACAGCATCGAAATCACTCCCATCACCGCCATCAGCAGAATGCTGTGCTTGATCGTGAACCGGAAGAGCCGGCTCTCGTCAGCCGTCGACATTCCCGTGGCCGCGACGGCGACCGCGATGCTCTGAATCGAAATCATCTTGCCCATCACGCCGGCCGCGGAGTTGACCGACGCGGTCAGGATAGGACTGAGGCCAAGCGCGTTGGCGGTGACCACCTGCAGATTGCCGAACAGCGCGTTGGCCGATGTATCGCTGCCCGTGAGGAACACGCCCAGCCAGCCGACCATGGCGCTGAAGAACGGGAAGGCGCCCCCGGTCGCCGCCAGCGCCAGACCGAGCGTGGAGGTCATCCCCGAGTAGTTCATGACGTACGCCAGTCCGAGCATGCAGGCGATCGTCACGAGCGCCAGCTTCAGCTGCTTGAACGTGTCGACGTAGACGCCCAGGAGCTTGCGAGGCCGCACGCGGAGCACGACGGCGGTCGCCAGGGTCGCAAACAGGCAGGCGGTGCCCGACGCGCTGAGCCAGTTCAACTCGTACAGCGCCGCATACGGAGCGGGCTCGGACACCACGGGCGGAATGCGCGTGATCAGGTTGTGAAGCCCCGGCACCATCAGACGCGCCGCGACCGGGCCGGTGCCATCGACGAGCGGAAGGCTGGCGGGCAGAATGCTGTCGCCCAGGCGGTTGATCGTCGGCTTGATCTCGGCTTCGCCCCAGAGCAGCACGAAGACCACCAGCAGCAGATACGGCGCCCAGGCCAGCGCCACCTCGCGCGGCGTGTGCGCGTGCGCCGCCAGCGTCGCGGGCTTGTCGCCTTCGAGGCGCATGATCGTCTTCGGGGTCCACAATTTCAGCACCAGCACCATCACGACGATGCAGGTGAGCGAGCTGAGGATGTCGGTCAGCTCGGGCCCCATGAAGTTCGACACGTAGAACTGCATGCCGGCGAACGACAGGCCGCAGGCAAGAATCGCCGGCAGCACCTCGAGCGTCCGGCGCCCGCCGGCCATCACGACGATCAGGTAGGCGGGGATGATCACCGAGATCATCGCGCACAGGCGGCCCACCATCGCGCTCAGCGGCAGCACCGGCAGCCCCGTCACGTTGGCGAGCGTCGTCACCGGAATGCCGATCGAGCCGAACGCGACCGGGGCGGTGTTGGCCAGCAGACAGATGCCTGCCGCGTAGAACGGATTGAAGCCCAGCCCGGCGAGCATCGCGCCCGAGACGGCCACCGGCGCCCCGAAGCCGGCGGCGCCTTCGATGAAGGCCCCGAACGAGAACGCGATGAACATCGCCTGCAGCCGCCGGTCGGTCGTCAGGCCGCCGATCGAGTCCTTGATGACGTCGAACTTGCCGGTGTCCACCGCAAGCCGATAGAGCATGATCGACGTGAAGACGATCCACGCGATCGGAAACAACCCGAACGCGGCACCGTAAATCGCGGAGATGAACGCCAGCTGCGCCGGCATCCCGTACACCACGAGAGAGACGAGGAGCGCTGAGACCAGCGCCAGGAGCGCCGACATCCAGGCGGGCTTGCGCAGCACGCCCAGCATGACGAAGAGCACGACGATCGGAATGGCCGCGAAAACGGCCGATATGCCCAGACTCCCGGCGACTGGTTCATAGTTGTGCTGCCACATAGCTCCTCTTCACTGGTTCGTGGTTGCGGTTGATGGTTCGCGGCTACGGTTCGTGGTTCCTGGTTCGCAGTTCGTGGTTCCCGGTTCGTGGGCCCTGGTTCATGGTCGCCACAAGCCAGCGACGATACCAACAACGGACTACCAACCCTGGACTACCAAATCCGAACTACCAACCTCTGACCACGAACCATGAACCACCAACTACCAACCACCAACCGCTAACTAGTACGCGGATCGACGCCGTGAATCGATGCGTCGATCAGTTCGATTGGGTGGAAAATCGGCCAGTCGTGCCCGAGACCTCGCGCCGCTGCGGCAATCTGCAGCGTGCATCCCGGGTTGGCCGTCGCAATCATATCCGGTGACAGCGCCGCGATGTGCCGTACCTTGCGCGCCCCGAGCTGCGCCGCCGGATCCGGCTGCACCAGATTGTAGATGCCGGCGCTGCCGCAGCAGATCTCCGATTCCGCCGGCGTGAGCAGTTCGAGGCCCGGAATCCCCTGCAGCAGCGCGCGCGGCTGCGTCCGCACTCCCTGGCCGTGAGCCAGGTGGCAGGCATCGTGATAGACCACGCGCGCGGCCAGTGGACGGCGGACGGCCCGCTGTTCACCGAGCTCGGCGAGCAGCTCGGTCACATCGCGGACTTTTTCCGCAATCGCCTTCGCCCGATCCGCCCAGGCCGGATCGTCGGCCAGCAGCTCGCCGTACTCCTTCATCGCCGAACCGCAGCCGGCCGCGTTCACGGCGATGCGGTCGACGCCCGTCCGCTCGAACACCTCGATGTTATGCCGCGCCAGGGCACGTGCCTGCTCGATATGGCCGGCATGCAGCGGCAGCGCGCCGCAGCAGCCCTGGTCCGCCGGCACGTGGACCGTGCATCCCTCGGCCGCCAGAACGCGAACCGTTGCGTGATTGACCTTCGCGAACGTCAGCCGCTGCACGCAGCCGGCGAGCAACGCCACGGTCCGACGCTCCGAGCCGACCGCGGGCGTACGCTCGGCCAGCCGATCGACGAGCCCGCTCCAGGTGACCCGCGGCGCCAGCCTCACTGCTGCCGCGATGCGCCGCCCGATGCTGCCGCCGGTGCCTTCCGGACGTGTCGCGGGCGCCTCCGATCCCGTCCGCGTGAGCGCCCGCAGCAGCGGCCCGACGATCAGCAGGGGCAGCATCGCAAGCCGCATCCGTCCGGGATACGGCAGGATGGCCATCAGCAGCGTGCGGAACAGCCTGTCGCCCGGACCGCGTGTGTGCCGATGCTCGATCTGCGCGCGCTCCTTCTCGATCAGGGGCCCGTACTGCACGCCCGACGGACATGCGGTCACACACGCCAGGCAGCCCAGACAGCGGTCGAAGTGCTCGACGAACGACGGCCCCATCCCGACCCGGCCGTCGAGCTCCGCCTTCATCAGATAGATGCGGCCGCGCGGCGAGTCCATCTCCTCGCCCCACAGCAGATACGTCGGACACGTCGGCAGGCAGAAGCCGCAGTGCACGCATTTATCGATGAGCGCGGGTGATGGGCGTTCGGGACCAGGCATCGGTCGGAGGCTCGTAGTCGGGCCCGCGGTTCAGACGGGCCCTCTGCCGGCGTTCAGGATGCCAGCCGGATCGAACATGCGTCTGATGGCGAGGACCGCGCCGGCGGCGCTCCCCGGCGGTCCCCAGACGTCGACCTGCTGCTTCAACTCCGGAGCGGCGCGCAGGACGACGACGTTGCCGACCAGCACGCTCGATCGCAGCCGCTCGACCACGGCCGCCTGGCTGCGCACGTCGCCCTCCACCCGCATCACGCCCGCCCCGACTCCCACGCGGCCGGCCATGACCACGGGCCCGCCGATCCGCTGCACGTCCTGGATCATCGAGATCACCTCGGCAAGCCTGGCCGGCAGCCAGCCGAATCTGATCACGGCGCCCGTTCCCGCCCACGGCAATCGCACGTGATCCTTCCACAGGGCGAACTCGCTGTCGCCGGTGAGCACCGACGAAGGCCGCGACAGCATCCGCTGCGCCGACTCGACCTGCGCGCTCACCGCCGCAGGGCTCGACGCGAAGAGCAGCCGCAGCCGATACCGGCTGCCCTCGAGCCACATCTCGAACGCCATGGGCTCGAGCTGAGACGCCGACACCTGCATCACATCCCGCGCCAGCGCCTCCCCATCGTCGTACGAGGCGTCGATCGTCGCCGAGGCCTGCGGGATCGGGAGCAGCTTGAACGTCGCGTCGACGATCGCGCCGAGCGTGCCGAACGAGCCGCTGGCCAGCTTGCCGAGATCGTAGCCGGCGACGTTCTTCACGACGTGGCCGCCGGCCTTCACGACGCGCCCGTCGGCAAGGGCGAGCGTGACGCCGATCAGCAGATCGCGCGGCGTGCCGAAGCGATGGCGGACCGGGCCGGAGTCGTTGGTGGCGATGATGCCGCCGATGGTGGCCTCGTCGAAGGCGCTGTCGATCGGCAGCCACTGGCCGTGCTTGGCCAGCTCCCGGTTGACCTGCGCCAGCGTGAGGCCGGCATGCGCGGTGGCCGTCAGGTCGCCGTGCCGGTGCACGAACACCGACGTGAGCCGGCTGGTGCTCACGACCAGGTCGATCGCTGCCGGCGGCCGGCCCCATCCGAGTTTGGTGCCGCCGCCGCGAAGGACGGTTGCGTGCGTGGCGCGCGCCGCAGCGAGCAGCGTGGCCGCCAGTTCCTGACCGTCCGCCGGTTCGGCGACCTGCCGCGGCACGACGCCGTCGATCGCATCCGCCGCGGTGCCCGCTCGCATCGACGCCGCAACCATCAGAAGCGCTCGGCCAGCCCGGCCGCTTCGACGGGATGCTGCCGATACGGCCCGGGAACCTCTCCGCACAGACGCGGCGTCGGCAGCACCTTGCCGGGATTGCAGAGGCGGTCCGGATCGATGGCGTCACGGAGCTGCTGCATCGCGTCGAGATCGTCGTCGGAGAACATGCGCGGCATGTAGTCCTTCTTGTCGGCGCCGACGCCGTGCTCGCCGGTGATCGATCCGCCCGCTTCGACGCAGTAGGTGAGAATCTCTCCCGCCACTTCCTCGGCCAGCTGGGCCTGGCCGGGAATCCGCTCATCGTAGCAGATCAATGGATGGAGATTGCCGTCGCCGGCATGGAACACGTTGCCGATCGGCAGACCCGATCGCTGGCTGAGCGCGGCAATCCGGCCCAGAACTTCCGGCAGTCTGGTGCGCGGCACGACGCCGTCCTGCACGTAGTAGTTGGGCGAGATTCGCCCCATGGCGGCAAACGCCGCCTTCCGCCCCTTCCAGATGCGCGCCCGCTGGCTCTCGTCCGCGGCGACCTCCACCGTCGTCGCCCCGTCCTTCCGGCAGATCTCCTCGACCACGGCGAACAGCTCGCGCACCTCAGACGCCGGCCCGTCGAGCTCGACGATCAGGATCGTGTCGGCGGGCGGAAAGTTCGGATGCACGGCCGCTTCCGCGGCGCGAATGGCGACGGCGTCCATCATCTCCACAGCGGCCGGGATGATCCCGGCGCCGATGATGTCGGACACCGCCGCGCCCGCCTCGCTGATGCTGTTGAACGCGGCGAGCAGCGTCTGGACGCTTTCGGGCTTGCGGAGAATGCGCACGACCACTTTCGTGACGACCGCCAGCGTGCCTTCGCTGCCGACGAGGACGCCGAGGAGATCGGGACCGGGTGCGTCGGGCAGCGGGCTGCCGATCTGCACCAGCTCGCCGTTCGGCAGGACGGCTTCCACGGCGAGCACGTGATGAACGGTGAAGCCGTACTTGAGGCAGTGCGCGCCTCCGGAGTTCTCGGCGACGTTGCCGCCGATGGAACAGACCTGCTGACTCGAAGGATCCGGGGCGTAGTAGTAGCCGTACGGCGCGACCTGGCGGGTGATCTCGAGGTTGGTCACACCGGGTTCGACCGTCACGCGGCGGTTGGCGATGTCGATCTCGAGGACGCGATTGAGCCGGGCCAGACTGATCACGACGCCGCCGGGGACCGGAAGCGCCCCGCCCGAAAGGCCGGTGCCATGACCGCGGGGAACGAACGGCACTCCTTCCCTGCTGCAGAGGCGCACCACGGCCTGGACCTCGGCCGCCGACCCGGGCAGCACGACGAGCGCCGGTGTCTGGCGCAGATGCGGCAGGGCATCGCACTCGTAGGTCAGCAGCTTGATCGGCTCGCGCAGCACGTGCTCGGGTCCGATCAGGCGGCTGAACTCCGCGACGAGACGTTCGTCCATGAATCGGCCAATGGTACACTCCGCTGGTTGATGGTTGGTAGGGCGCCCGCTCGCGCCCCTGGCAACACCGCCGACGCCCCGCTACACGCTCCCCGCCGCCCCACGGTCCCCGGCTTCGAATCGCACGATTTCCTCCAGCGTCAGCGTCAGCGCCTGCACCCCCAGCCTGCCGTAGCCGCGAGCGCGCGTCATCAGATACATCTGGTGTGCGAGCGCCAGACCCGGCATGGCGATGCCCATGCGCTCGGTCTCCGCCAGCGCGATGCCGAGGTCCTTGATGAAGTGCTCGACGAAAAAGCCCGGCGCGAAGTCCCGCCGCAGCACGCGCGGGCCGTAGTTGTCGAGCGACCAGCAGGCGGCGGCGCCGGAGCGGATGCATTCGAGCATTGCGGGCACGTCGAGCCCGGCGCGATACCCGTAGAGCAGGCTCTCGCACATGCCGATCATCGTGCCGGCAATCACGATCTGATTGCACATCTTGGTGTGCTGTCCCGAGCCCGGGCCGCCCAGGTGCGTGATCCGCTTCCCCATCGTCTGCAGCACGGGGAGCACGGTCTCGAACGCGGACCTGTCCCCTCCGACCATGATCGACAGCGCAGCGTTCCGTGCGCCGACGTCGCCGCCCGACACCGGTGCATCGAGCACGAACACGTTCATCGCGCCGGCAATCATCGCGAGCTGCTTGGCGAGCGCGGGCTGTGACGTCGTCATGTCGACGAGTATCTGGCCCGGACGGGCCGCGCTGAGCAGACCGCGGGGGCCCATGTACGTCTCGCGCACGTCATCGGGCAGCCCGACGATGGTGAACACGGCGTCGCTCTGCGATGCGACATCGGCGGGATGATCGGCCCATGTGGCGCCTTTCTCGAGCAGGGGCTCAGCCTTGGACTTCGTCCGCGTGTGCACCACGACCGGAAAGCCGCGGGCGAGGACGTGGCCACACATGTGGCTCCCCATGACGCCTGTACCTATCCAGCCGACCCTCAGTGTGCTCACGGATTCACTCCTCGAAACGAAATGCCGTCTCCGCGCATCAGCTCCGGGACAACGGCGTTCTTCACTGGCTGCCGGTCACGCCCCGACGTACGAAGACTGGATGGATGGAGCCTCGTTGAGGCGGGGCGCCTTCCGTCCGGCAGCAATCAACACCCACTCGCGCGCCGACGCCAGGATGACCACCGCCACGACCGCCATGAAAAGCAGCGCGAGCGCCGCATCGAGGCGATCGTTGAAGATCATTCGCGCCGCGTTCGGGTCCGAAGACGCGGCGAGCGTCCTGGCATGTGCGAGGAACCCGAGCTTCGGGTCGGGTGAGAACACCTTCTGCCAGCCGGCGGTCAGCGTTGCCGCCGCGAGCCATCCGAGCGGCACCAGCGTGACCCACGCGTAGCGCAGCTTCCCCATCCTGACGAGCACCGTGGTCGCGACGCAGAGCGCGACGGCGGCCAGCAGCTGGTTGGCGATGCCGAAGAGCGGCCAGAGCGAATTGATTCCGCCGAGCGGATCCATCACGCCCTGATACACGAAATACCCCCACGCCGCGACGACCAGGAGCGACGACACGATGATGCTCGGATACCAGGACGTGCGGCCGAGCGGAGCGTAGACGTGGCCGATCAGCTCCTGCAGCATGAACCGGCCCACCCGCGTGCCAGCGTCGATGGTCGTCAGGATGAACACGGCCTCGAACATGATGGCGAAGTGGTACCAGAGCGCCAGCCCGGGCCCCTGGAACAGGCCGCCGAGAATCGACGCCATGCCGACCGCCAGGCTGGGCGCGCCGCCCGTTCGTGACAGCAGCGTCGCCTCGCCCATCTGCATCGCCAGCGCATCGAGCTGCTCCGGAGACACGGTGAACCCCCACTGCCTCACCGCCTGCGCGGCGCTGACGGCGTCGGAGCCGAGAATCGCCGGCCCGAGGTTCATGGCGAAATACACACCGGGTTCGAGCGTGACGGCCGCCACGAGCGCCGTCACGCCGACCAGCGACTCGGCAATCATCCCGCCATAGCCGACGAGCCGCGCGTCCGGCTCGCAGCGGACCATCTTCGGAGTCGTACCGCTGGCAATCAGCGCGTGGAACCCCGAGACGGCGCCGCACGCGATCGTGATGAACGCAAACGGGAACAGCTTCCCGGCGAACACCGGGCCCGTGCCATCCACGAACTGGGTCACCGCCGGCATCCTGAGCGGCGGCAGCGCGACGACAATCGCGAGCCCGAGCACCACGATGGTGCCGATCTTCATGAACGCCGAGAGATAGTCGCGCGGCGCGAGCAGCAGCCACACCGGCAGGACCGAGGCGACGAAGCCGTAGATCACCACTGCCCACGTCAGCGACGTGCCCGACCACGTGAACGCGGGCCCCCAGTCAGGATGAGCCGCCACCCACTGTCCGCCGACGAGCGCCGCCATCAGCAGCACAACGCCGAGGACCGTGGCCTCGGCGATTCTGCCGGGGCGGAAGCGGTTCATCCATGCCCCCATCAGCAGCGCAATCGGGATCGTCATGGACAGCGTGAAGAGCCCCCACGGACTGTCGCGCAGCGCATTGACGACCACGAGCGCCAGCACGGCGAGCAGGATGATCATGATCGCGAAGATCGCCAGCGTGGCGGCCATGCCGGCAACTGGATTGACCTCTTCCTTCGCCATCTGGCCGAGCGACCTGCCGTCGCGGCGCATCGAGGCGCAGGGGATCAGGAAATCCTGGACGGCTCCGCCGAGTACGACGCCGGCAATCAGCCAGATCGTGCCGGGCAGGAATCCGAACTGCGCCGCCAGCGTCGGACCGACCAGCGGGCCCGCACCGGAAATCGCCGAGAAGTGGTGGCCGAAGAGCACCCACTTCGAGGTCGGCACGTAATCGCGGCCGTCATTCAGGCGCTCGGCCGGCGTGGCACGTCGGGCATCGAGCCCGAAGACCGTGTAGGCGATGAAGCGCGAGTAGAACCGGTAGGCAACCAGATACGTGCAGACGGCGGCAACCAGCAGCCACGCGGCGTTGATTGTCTCGCCGCGCGCGAGCGCGACGACGCCGAGCGCCGCGGCGCCGATGACCGCAATCCCGATCCACATCGCCGCGCACAACACGCGGCGCGCCGCCGGCGCAGACGAGATCCCATTGAGTCGGCTCGTGTGAATGCGTCACCTCCTGGAGCGGCCGGAAGCCGGACACGCCGCCGGGCGCGATCGGTTCCTGTCAGAACGAAACGCGCCCACACTAGCACGCGTCGTTCGGATGATTTGTCGCAAGTTGTCTCCGGTACTCGTCTGTGCGCGGCTGCCGCCGCAGCGTTCACGAATGCGCGGGCGGCGCAACGGTCCGCGTGCAGAACAGACGCCGGCCCGCACGCGACGGACTCGCGTACGGGCCGGCTGCGGGCCGGTGGCGTCTTAGAAGTCGAACTGCGCTCCGAGCCTGACGAACCGTGCCGTCAACACCGACGTCGGCGTGAGCCACGGGCCGCCGGGCACGAACGTGTTGTTATAGGTGAGCGGCACGTCGCTGTTCGTGAGGTTGTAGATGTCGACGCCGAACGTGGCGCGCCCCCGCCCGAACCGCATCAGCTTGGCGATGCGCAGGTCGACCTGGTTGATGCGATCGCCGTACATCGTGCCGGGAGGGATCAGGTTGACGGGAACGTTCGCGACGCCTCCTGCCAGATCGCGGCCGAGCGACGGCCGCACCACCGAGTTCGGGGCGTTGTAGATCGCCGCCAGCTCGGGCCCCGGATTGCTCTGCCACGTCGCGCTCACCTGCAGATCGAGCCTGGGGATGATGTACGTCGCGAGTCCCGTGACCGCTGTGCGATACGGCTCGACGACGCGGCAATACGGGTTCGTCAGGTAGACGGTGTTGATGTTGGGCTGATACGCCGACTCGGTGACCGGCGCCCCTCGCCCGTTCTCGCCGAGCTCGGGCAGCGTCCCCCGGACCGCGCAGTTGTCGGCCAGACGCCGCCCGGTGTTCGTGCCGCCCTGAACCGTGAGCCCGTTGTGGAGCCTGGCGTTCACGTTGATGTTCACGCCGTGCCAGTTCTCGTGCATCTCTCCGAAGTGCTTCGCGTGCAGCCCGAACTCGTCGACTTGCCCCACCTTCTCCGGAACGATGTTGTACAGCCCGCTGATGGTGTAGCCGCCGCCGTCGGGAAGCCGCGGATCCACCGGCGCGGTGATGCTGAACGGCGTGTAATCCGACGCGCTGGTCGCCCGATTGTCGACCACGTACCAATTGCCCCACCAGCGCCGGACGTAGCTGACGTTCACGGCCGTCCGCGGAAGCAGCTCGTGCTGAACGCCGGCCACCAGCTCCCAGTTGAACGGACGGTTGCCCCAGCCTTGCGTGAACCCGGGATCGAAGGTCCGGCTGACCGTGGCCGTCCCGAGGTTCCGGTTCGCCATCGCGCCGCATTCGCCGTTGGCATTGGGATTCGCGAGATCGCACTCCGGCACGTAGTTCCGGTTCACGTCGTTCCAGGCGCGGGTCGTCGACACGGCAATGCGGGCCAGCGGGTGGAGGTCGTAGTCGTTGCCGTGGCCGATCATCAGCGAGTCGACGTATTTACCCAGGTTGAACTTGAGCGCCGTCTTCCCGGTTCCGAACAGGTCGTAGGCGGCGCCCATCCGCGGCGTGATGTCGTGCCACTTGTAGCCGGTCGACGAGGGGAACACGATCTCGTTCGGAATCAGCCGCGTGCCGCCGATCCGCGATTCCGGATAGCCGGTGCGGCCATGGTCGTAACGCACGCCGCCCTGCAGCGTGAGCCGGCCTTTCGTCCACTGATCCTGCGCGTAGAACGCCGTCGGGATGAGATATCGCTGGATGTCGAGCTGACCGGGATAGACGCCGGTCTGTGTGAGCTGATTCGGCACGCCGTTGTTGAAGCGGAAGGCAATCAGCTCGCTGAAGTAATAGTCGGCAGGCTGGGTCGGGCTCGAGAACCCGCCGAAGTACCCGAACTTCATGTTGTGCGCGCCGGTCACGTAGGACAGGGAGGCACGCCAGGTCCTCGTCGCCACGCGGCCGCGCCTGAACTGAACGGGGAACCGGTAAACGAGGCCCGGAATCGGTCCGCCCTGCTCGACGACCTGCGTCGCCACCGCCGGATTGTGCGTGCCGTCCTCGCGGCCTCCCCACCACCCGGCGCCGAACCGTGCCAGGTATCCGCCGAAGCCCGCTTCCAGCAGCACGCGATTGGTGAGCGGCGACGACCACGTCGCCTGCGGAATCCGCGACGGCGGGCCGAACTTGTTCTGCGGAGTCGCCTCGGTCGTCTGCGTCGCCGTGCCGCCGCCGGAGCAGCCGGCGCACACCCGCTGCTCCGACCAGTACCCGCTGAACTTGTTGCGCGGCGTCGCCTGCCACGTCAGGCGCAGGATCTGGGCGCTGTTGTTCACGTCGACGAACGCCTGACGGGTCAGGTCGGGCTCGTACGTCCAGGCGTTGGGGTTGCCGGCGTTCTTGTTGATGAACATGCCCGGGATCGTGTTGTCGGCGCCCCACCATCGACCCGTCACGAAGAACCAGAGCCTGTCTCGGATGATGCGGCCGCCGCCCATCGGATTGACGTCGTACATCTTGATGAGCTCGGCGGGCGCTCTCAACCCGCGATCGCGCAGCGCCTGCGAGTAGTTGCTGCTCTGCATCGCCGAGTTCGCGCCGCTGACGACGAACGTGCCCGTGAACGTGTTCGAACCCTCGCGCGGAATGACGTTGACCGTCACGCCCGCCGTCTCCGCTTCGCCCAGGCCGCCCGACGTCGTGATCACCACTTCCTGGGCTCCGAACACGTTCGCGAGATTACCGCCGCCGCCACCGCCGCCGCCGTGGTTCGTCGTGAGGCCATCGTTCATCGTGCGGCTCTCGCTCATGCGAGCGCCGTTGATGGCGCCGGTGGTGCCGCCCCCGCTCCCCGATGCGCCGCCAACGTCGGCGCCCGAAATGCCTGCCTGCGGCACGGTCAAGCCGGGAATCAGCAGCTGCAGCGAGGCGCCGGTTCTCGCCGTGGGAATCGCCGACAACAGCTCCTTGCTCATCGTCTGCTGGAGCTGTGCGCTCTGCACGTCCACGACCGGCGATTCGCCGGTCACGGTCACCGTTTCCTCCAGGGCGCCCAGGCCCAGCTCCACGTTCACCGTCGCGACGAACGTTCCCGTCAGCTCGATGCCCTCACGCCTGACGGTGTTGAACCCCGGCAAGGTGAACGTCACCGAGTAGGCGCCGGGCAGCAGGTTCACGATGCGATACTGCCCCGTCGAGTCCGTGACGACGGTACGGACCTTCTCGATCAGCACGGGACTGGCGGCTTCGACCGTGACGCCAGGCAGTACCGCTCCCGATGTATCCCTCACTGTGCCGGTGATGACCGCCTGCGCATAGGCCGCCGTCGGCACGAGGACCAGCAGCACCGCTGCTGCTGCCGCGGCTCGCAAGATCGCTTTCTCCATGTGCTGCCTCCGTGTCTCAACCGTGAATGTCTTCGACTTGCCGGGCGTGTCTTCGATGCCCGCCGAATCGCACAGCGGTGGCGGCGCTCACGCCCAGCGCAGGCGCGCCAGCAGCGAGCGGCCCATGATCCAGTCCTTGTCGCTCTCGCTCAGGAACGGCAGCTCCTCGGTGAACTGCGTGATGCGAAGCCGGTAGCTCGCCTTGTCGAAGGAGTGCGTCAGGTCCGTGCCCCAGTGGCAGCGGAACGGCCCGAACGCGTCGTAGCAGCGCTCGATCAGCGGGAACGTGTCGCGCCACGGATACGACTGAGACGAGAGGAACGGCGCCGACGACACCTTCACCGACACGTTCGGATACCTGGCCAGCCCGGCCACGACCTTGACCTCGTCGCGCCACGTATGCGGGTTGGCCTTCATGAACGCTTCGGAGATGCCGAAGTGGTCGACGATCATCGTCAGCCCCGGGTACTTCTCCGCGACCATGCCGACCTCGGTGTGGGCGCCGCTCGCCAGGAAATGGATCGGAACGCCGGCCCGCTCCGCCGCGGCGAACAGCCAATCCCCGGCGCCTTTCCGGATCAGATCGCGGTTCATCGTGACGCGCAGTCCCAGGTAGCCCTGTTCGCGGACGGTCGAGACCAGCCGCTCGTTCTCCGGCTGATCGAGCGTGATGCCGATGCACATCACGCCGAAGCGGCGGGGATATTCCCGGGCCGCCTGCAGGGCGTAGGCGTTTCCATGCCTGGGCCCGAACCATGACGGCGGCACCAGCACCGCGCGATCGACGCCGGCCTCCGCCATCATCGGCACGAGCTGTTCGAGCGGGAACGGGACCGGCATGTGGGGCACCGCGTCCTTGTTGGGCCATGGCGTCTCGGCGCCGTGCGCGAGCCAGATATGGACTTGCGAATCGACGATCAGGCGTTCCGGCTGCTTCGCGGCAGCCGGCGCAGGTCGAGCGGCGGCGAGCAGACCGGCAGCGGGCAGGGCCGCCAGAAATCCTCGACGCGTCAGGGCACTCGATTCATGCGACATATGAGACACGCTCCTCGACACACGGCGGTGCAGATGGCCACGGCAGATCCCCGGGGTGACTCGCGCACACCGCTGGCATGGCCGGCGTTCACCGGCGCTCGTCAGCGCCCTTTCGCATCCCGGCGGATGGTCTTGAGATAGGCCATGAGTTGATCCAGCTCGGTCCGAGTCAGCGAGTATCGATAGCCAGGCATCGTCGACCCGGGTGACTGCGTCATGATTTTTTCGGCGACGGCCGCCTCGCCCCGCTTCATGACGAGCTCGTCATTCAGACGCGGGGCGACCGTCCCTCCGGTTCGCGGCCGGCCGTCGTGGCAGAAGTCGCAGTACTTCACGAACAGCATCCGGCCCTTCGACTCGTCCGGACTCAGCGGCGGCGGCGTGGCCACCCTGGCCATGTCGAACTCGAGCCGTTCGATGGTCGGCACGAACTCGCGCGGCCCGGTGGGAACCGGCTCGCGTGCCACCGGCTCCTGCGCCGCGAGCGAACCGGTGATCGCCAGGATCACCGCGAGCAGTCGTGAGGCTCTCCACACCATGGTTCTTGTCTACGGCCGCGCGGCGGCGGCCTGCCGCTTCAACGCATCGAGCTGCGGCGCGGTTCTGAACTGAAGGCGGGCGACGCGCGCGGCTTCGCGGCAGGCGGCCCACACCTCTCCGCGCAGATCGTCGACGCGCAGATCCCGCGGCGAGCAGCCGCGGCTGGGCAGCTGGTAGATCGTCCAGGCGCCCGTGCGGGGATTCAGCTTGCCGACCGTGTCGTCGCCGTGCAGGTGCACCCAGGCGTTGTGATCCTTGTCCACATCCACGCCGTAAGCCGATCCCGGCATGGGCAGCCGGTAGTAGTCGGTCTTGAGCGAGCGGACGTTGATGCGGGCGAGGTTGTTGCCGAGATGATTGGCCACCCACACCCACGGACCGTTCTTGTCGGCCGCGATTCGACGGGGCATCTGGGCGCCGGGAACGAAGTTGATGTTCCCCCAGGTCAGCGCCCCCATCGTCTCGTAGAACTCGCGATCCTCCGGCGTCGTGACGTCCTCTTCCTTCGCCATCCACGGCGGACGCATCACAACCTCGTATGACCTGCCGGTTGCGGGATCGCCCTTCCCGACCCTGTCCATGACGTGGAGCGTCCACCAGCCGTTGCCTTCGGAGTCGCCGGCGCTCGCGTAGGTGTATCCGGCGCCGACGGTCTGGGTCCGGAGGTACATCCACTTCTTCGCGTCCGGGTCGAATCGCAGCGCACCGTAGTTCGTGTTGACCCAGACCTTGCCGTGGCCATCGACATCGGGGATCAGGCTCACGCCGCGGCCGCCGCCGATGTTGGCCGGCGGGATGAAGACCCTGATCTCCTCGGTCCTGGGATCGAAGCGCGCGAGCCCCGGCGCCGGGATCTCCTGCGTCTTCGGATCGAGCCGGGTCGATCCCGGAGTGGTGTTGAACCACAGGATTCCGTTGGCGTCGCGCTTGATGGTGTGCGAGCCCTGGACCCGGCCATCCGGCCCCTTCACGGCGTACCCCGTGACCTTGCCCGTCCCGGGATCGAGCCGGACCAGCGTCCCCCACGTCGACGCCAGGCCGTGCGCCGTGATCCACGCAATCCCGTCGTTGTCGACAACGACGTCGTGGATGGGGTTGCCACGATCGCCGCCCACTGCGGTACCGGCAGACCAGTCGCTGCCGTTGAACCACGCCAGTCCGTCGGCCTCTTTCGAGATCGGAATGTCGTACTCGGTAATGACGACCCGGGCGGCATCGCCCCGCGGGCGCGGATTGAGCTTGTAGTGCAGCGGCGGAGAGTCGGGACCACGGACGCTGGCCAGGTACTTCGCGAGTTCGTTCCGGTGGAACTTGATCGTCGAATAGACGTCCGTGGCGGCGTCCGTGCGGTTGATCCGCAGCATCATGTCGATCACCGCCCGCCAGCCTGCCTCGTCGAACCTCGACTGCAGCGTGAGCGCGGCGGAGTGGCACTTCGTGCAGTTCACACGAAAGATTTCCTTCATGCGGCGCTGCTCTTTGGTCGCGGTCGGCAGCGAGGCCAGCCACTCCGAGCCCGAGAGCTGCGGCGCGACGTCGTCGAGAGGCTCGAGCGACAGATCCACCGAGCGCAGCGGGCCGTCGATGGCGACATCGGCGGTCGCCGTCTTGTAGCCCACCGCCTGCGCCCAGACCCGGTACCGACCCTCAGGCAGACGCGGGAACAGGTACTGGCCGCTCTCGTCGCTGAATACCGTCGTGGTGATCGTCGACCCCGCGGCGCGCGCCGACACAGCGACGCCGTCGAGCGGCGTGCCGTCCGTTGCGGCGGCGGTCCTGCCGATCAAGGACGGACGCTCGGCCGCGTGCTCGTTCGCCACCATGACCGACGGCGCCAGCACGGCAAGCGCACCGAGCGGGGCCAGCACACCAAGCCCGAAGCGCTTCACCCATCGCCGTCCCGTCAGTGGAACGTTCACCATCGCCAGCTCCCCACGAGTCGCACGTCCGCGTGAACCACGGCAGACGCCTAGCGCGCCGACGCGGGCCAGAGCACACCCTGCTCGGCCTTCGTCACCGGTCCCACGCCCTTGAAGAGGAACCGCTGCACGCGCGCGCCGGTATAGGTCTCCGCCGTATAGAGGTTGCCCTTGGAATCGGTGGCCAGGTTGTGGACGCCGTAGAACTGGCCGGGCTGCCGTCCCCCATCCCCGAACGACGTCAGCACTTCGAGCGTGCTGCGGAGCAGGATGTTGATCTTCTCGTCGACGCCGTTCGCCACGTAGAGGTAGGTCTGCTCCGGATCCGTGGAGAACGCCATGTCCCAGACCGAGCCCGACCGGTAGGTGTGCGGATCGATGACGGCCTCCTTCACGAAGGTGCCATCGGTCTTGAAGACCTGGATTCGATCGTTCACGCGATCGCACACGTAGACCAGACCGTCGTTCGAGACGATGACGCAGTGCACCGTGCTGAACTGCTTCGACGGTTCGCGCCGCGGGCTGTACGGAGGCAACGGCCCGTCATCGGGCTTCGCACCGTAGGCGCCCCAATGCCGCTTGTATGCGCCCGTATCGGCATCGAAGACGATCACCCGACGATGACCGTAGCCGTCGGAGATGTACACCTCGTTCGCCTTTGGCTCGTGGAAGATCTTGGTCGGCTTCCAGAAGTTCTGCGTGTCGTTGCTGCCGTAGCGGACGCCGTGCTTACCGAGCTGCAGGAGGAACTGGCCGTCGCCCGAGAACTTGAGCACCTGCGTGTCCTTGTCTCCGTTCCCGGCAAGCCACACATTGCCCTTGGCATCGACGGTGATGCCGTGGTTGCTGTCGGGCCAGTCGTAGCCTTCTCCCGGCCCGCCCCACGACTTCACGAGATTGCCGGCCTGGTCGTAGACGAGCACGGGCGGCGCCACCTTGCAGCACTTGCCGATCGGATCCCCTCCGGTGGCGCGCGCCGAGCCCGGCTGCGCTTCATCGTCGACGACCTGACTGACGGTGAGGTCGGCGGCCTTGAAGTTGTCCTCGACGAGCTGCGGCCGATGAATCGCCCACACGTTGTCCTGTGCGTCCACCGAAAGGCCAATCGTCGGACCCGTCACCCAGTGGTTCGGAAGCGGCTTCGGCCAGAACGGATCGACCTCGAAGATCGGCGCCATCTTCACCCCGTCTCCAGCCGGCGGCTGTGTAGCCGCCTCGGTGCGCGCCTGATCCGGACTGCCGCCGCCACACGCTGCGGCAGCCGCCATCATGAACACCAGTGCGGCTCCGGCGCACACACGTCTGCCGATTCCCATCATCGTTCTCCCCCTCCAAGGCCATTCGAAGCGCCGTGTTCAGAACCGGCGACTGTGCCGTCGCGAGGTGCGCAGAGAAACACAACCGCCGACGTCGCCGCGAGCACGCGGGCAGTGCGTCGTGATGATGCGCTCCTTCGCGACGCGACGAACCGTAGCACACGGATGTTTCCGCAGTTGTCGCAAATTGTGGCAAGTGCGCGTGTGCGCGCCCATGCATCTCATCAAGCTCGAGCACACGCGCCCGGCCGCACAACAACTTGCTACAAATGTCCGCGCGGCGGCGTGGTAAGAACTCGACCGGGAGTGTGTTCACCAACGCAGGCCGTGCGTCTCTACCGGCGGCATCAACAGTGCGGGCGCCGCACGAGGTGGTGATGAAGCGAACGATCGCCAGGACCGTAACGTTGCCGAGTGTCGTTGTCATCGCCCTGGCCACGTGCCTCGCCGAGAGCGACGCGATCGCCCAGGCCCGACGACCGTCGGCCACTGGCCACGATGTGCCGACGTTCGCGGTCGATCCGGAGTGGCTGAAGGTTCCGAGCCGGTGGATTCTCGGCATCGTCTCGAGCACGGCCGTCGATGCGCAGGATCACGTCTGGGTCCTGCAGCGGCCCCGAACGCTGAGCGAGACAGAAAAGGCCAGAGCGGCACCGCCGGTGCTGGAGTTCGACGCGGAAGGACGCTTCATCCAGGGATGGGGCGGTCCGTCGCCGCAGTACGAATGGCCCGAGTCGGAGCACGGCATCTACGTCGACCACAAGGGCTTCGTCTGGATCGGCGGCCAGGGTGAAGAAGACCAGCTGCTCAAGTTCACGCGAGACGGACAGTTCGTGATGCAGATCGGCCGCGGCGGTCACAGGAAGACCAACGCGGACACGCAGAATCTGTGGAGGCCGGCCGACGTCTTCGTCTACCGCAGGACCGATGAGCTCTTCGTTGCCGACGGCTACGGCAACAAGCGCATCATCGTCTTCGACGCCAGCACCGGCGCCTTCCGGCGGATGTGGGGCGCGTTCGGCAATCCGCCACTGGACGACCCGCCGGCTGGTGCGGGAGGTTCGGGCAACGCCGGGCTGCCGGATGAAGGCCCGGATGGGCCGCCGCAATTCCGTCCTCCCGTGCACGCCGTCAAGGTGTCGAACGACGGGCTCGTGTACGTCGCGGATCGAGGCGGCAGGCGGGTGCAGGTCTTTACCACCGACGGCAAGTACGTCACGCAGGTCTTCATCGGCCGGGAATGCCACGCCCCTGACTGCGGCAACGGCACGACGGCCGCCGGGATCGCCTTTTCACCGGACGCCGAGCAGCGCTTCCTCTACGTCGCGAATCGAAGCCAGGCGCAGGTCATGGTGTTCAATCGCAGGACGCTCGAGTTCCTCGATTCATTCGGGCGATGGGGCTCGGCGCCGGGGCAGTTCGGCACGCTTCATCACCTGTCGGTCGACTCGAAGGGCAACCTCTACACGGCCGAGGTCAGTCCCCTCACTCCCGCGAATCGGCGGGTCCAGAAATTCACCTACCTCGGGACGCGAAAGATTCCGCCGGTCAGGTGAAGTCGGCGCGACGAGCGCCCGCCGGCCGCGGGCGCCACGTTCTTGCGACTGGTAACGAGGCCACCTACTGGGAGTTCTTATGCGAGAAGTCTGCGACAGCTTGTACACGGAACCCGATCGTCGGCGACCGATCCGGCGGGCCGGCTGCGGCGCGGCTCCATCCGGCGCGTGCATCGGCTCCACCCTGCTCGTGCTCGTTCTGACCCTTGCCGTGTTCGCGGCCGGACGGATCGTCACGGCACAGGGCCAACAGGCGGCGACCGCGAACGCGGGCGCGCGCAGCGTGCTCTACTCGGCGCTCAGAGCCGAGCTGACGCGCTACGAGGTCCAGCTCGGTCCGCCGGCGCTCGTCAAGCGCGAGGCGATCACGCTGCCCGGCCCGGTCCAGTACGCGTGGCCTCACCCGACGAACCGCTATCTCTACGTGACCTGGACCGGCGGGCCGAGCGACCGTCCGCACGGCCTGGCGGCGTTCGCGCTGGATCCGGCCACGGGCGCGCTCCGGCCGCACGGTGAGCCCGTCGGTCTCAAGAGCCGCCCGATTCACGTCACCGTCGACAAAGACGCCACGCACGTCCTCGTCGCGCACAGCAACCCGAGCTCGGTAACCGTTCGCCGGCTTTCGACGGACGGCAAGATCAGCGACGAAGTAGCCCAGCCGGCCACGCTCGATGCCGGCGTCTTCGCTCACCAGGTGCGCGTGCACCCATCGGGGGGCACGGTCATCCTCGTCGCTCGCGGCAACTCGCCGCTCGACGGCGCACCGAAAGAGGATCCCGGAGCGCTGAAGGTGTACAGCTACAAGGGAGGCGTCCTGGGCAACCGCGCCTCCATCGCGCCGAAAGGCGGTTTCGGATTCCAGCCGCGGCACATGGACTTCCATCCCTCCGGCAAGTGGATCTACGTGTCGGCCGAGTGGCAGAACGAACTGCACGTCTTCAGCGAGAGGCCGGATGGCACGCTCGGAAGCCAGCCCCTCTTCGTGAAGTTCTCGCTGCCCTCCCGCGAGGCGTCCAGGCGCGAGCATCGGCAGATCGCCGGCACGGTTCGCGTGCACCCGAACGGACGGTTCGTCTACCAGGCCAATCGAGCCACGGGCTTCACCGACACGCCGGAAGGCAGGATCTGGAACGGCGGCACGAACTCCATCGCCGTGTACCAGATCAATCAGTCGACGGGCGAGCCCACGCTGATTCAGCAGGCCGACACGCGCGGCATCGTGCCGCGCACCTTCGCATTCGATGCCACCCAGAGGCTGCTCGTGGCCGCCAACCAGACGCGGATGAGCGTGCGCGAGGGACAGTCGCTCACCACCGTCATGCCCAATCTGGCGCTCTTCACGGTTGGCGAAGACGGCAAGCTCACCTTCGTTCGCAAATACGATGTCGCGGCGGATCTGGCCGTTCAGCGAAACGATGGCCTGTTCTGGATGGGCATCGTGCCGCTGCCACGGTGACGCAGGTCGCGCGTCACCGTACGCGGATGGCAGGGCCCGGGGGGTGCAATGCTCCTCGGGCAGCGACCGGCAGGCGTCACGCGTGCCGGCCGCTCTTCCCTCCCGCGCCGATCAGGCGCCGCGCCGCTGTTCGGAGCCTTCGTCGGGATCGAAGGCGAGAGCCGTGCGCACCACGTTCCCTTCGGTATCGGTCAGACGGAAGTAACGGCCCTGCGACTTATAGGTCAGCCGCAAGTGATCGATGCCCAGGCAGCGCAGTATGGTGGCGTTCAGGTCGTGGAGGTGAACTGGGTCCTCCGTGATGTTGTACGAGAAGTCGTCGGTCGCCCCGATCGTCGTGCCAGCCTTGACTCCGCCGCCAGCCAGCCAGACGGTGAACGCCCGCGGGTGATGGTCGCGGCCGTAGTCGTCGGCGGTCAGCTTCCCCTGTGAGTACACCGTGCGCCCGAACTCCCCCGCCCAGATCACCAGCGTCTCGTCGAGGAGCCCGCGTTCCTTCAGGTCCTGGATCAGTCCCGCGTTGGCCTGATCGGTCTCGGCCGACGCCTGGCGGATGGCCTTCGGCAGGCCGCTGTGATGGTCCCACGCGCGGTGGAAGATCTGAATGAAACGTACACCTCGCTCCGCCAGACGCCGCGCCATCAGACAGTTCCTCGCGTAGGTGCCCTGCTTCCTCGAATCCGGCCCATAGAGCTCGAACGTGCGCTCCGGCTCCTTCGAGAGATCGGTCAGCTCCGGCACCGACGCCTGCATCCGAAACGCCATCTCGTACTGGGCGATGCGGGTGCTGATCTCGGGATTCTTCACGAGCTCGAATTCCATCTGGTTCAGCTGCTGGAGCGTGCCGACGAACTGCTCGCGAAGGGACTGGTCGTACCCGGGCGGATTCGAGACATACAGCACGGGGTCGCCCACCGAGCGCAGCTTGATCCCCTGATAGCGGCTGGGCATGAACCCGGCGCCCCACATCCGCTCGGCGAGCGGCTGACCGTTGCCGGTAATCATGACGACGAACGCAGGAAGGTCGCGGTTCATCGTCCCCAGCCCGTACGTCAGCCAGGCGCCGAGACTGGGCCGGCCGGGAAGCTGGAAGCCCGTCTGCATGAAGGTCACGCCGGGATCGTGATTGATCTGCTCGGTGTGCAGCGACTTGATGAACAGCAGGTCGTCGACCACCCTTGCCGTGTGCGGCATGAGCTCGCTGACCCACGCCCCCGACTGGCCGTACCGCCGGAACGAGAACAGCGACGGTGCGATCGGCAGGCTCGTCTGATTCGCCGACATCGTCGTCAGACGCTGGCCCTTTCGCACCGACTCCGGCAGCTCCGTCGCGCGCAGCTTCTCGAGCGCCGGTTTGTAGTCGAACAGATCGAGCTGCGATGGCCCCCCGCCCTGGAACAGGTAGATGACGCGCTTGGCCCATGGCGGGAAGTGCGGAAGGCCAGGCAAGCCTCCAAACGCCTCGCTCCCGTTCACCGCCTGGGCGGACACATCCTGCTGGAGCAGCTCCGCGAGGGCCGCCGAGCCGATGCTGATGCCGGCCGCGTTGAGGAACTGGCGCCTGGTGAGATACAGCCTCCGTTCGAGTCGTGGATCCATGGGCTTCAGTCCTTCATCACCGTCCGATTCAGGTTCAGTATCAGACTGGCCACGTGGGTGTAGGCCGCCAGGTCGGACACGTCGAGCGTCTTGTCGAGCGGCCACTCGCCCGTGCTCGCGACGAACTTCCTGGCGTTTTCCGGGCTCGACTTGAACTTCGCCTGCGCCGCCTGCAGGGCCTTTACGAGCACGGTGGACTCCTGCGGCAACGGAGACCGGACGGTGGCCAGCTTGTACCCGTAGGCAATCCGATCGCGCGGGGCTGCGCCGCCCTGCCGCATCATTCGCTGGGCCAGCACGCGCGCGGCCTCCAGGTAGGTCACGTTGTTCATCAGGTCGAGCGCCTGCAGCGGCGTGTTCGTCAGCGCTGGACGGACGACGTGGCTCTCACGCGTCGAGGCATCGAAGTTGGCCATCGTCGGCGGAGGGATCGTGCGCTTCCAGAAGGTATAGAGGCTGCGGCGATAGAGATTCGGACCGTGGTCCTGTTCGTAGGTGGCCGAGCCGACGACCTCGCTCCAGAGCCCTTCCGGCTGGTACGGCATGACGGATGGCCCGCCGATCTTTTCAGTGAGGATGCCGGCAATGGCCAGGGCCTGGTCGCGAATCATCTCGGCCGAGAGCCGGATGTTGGGACCGCGCGCGAGCAGGACGTTCTTCGGATCGCGCTCGAGCAGTGCGTCGGTGCTGCGCGAGGACTGTCGATACGTCGCGCTCATCACGATCAGCTTCTGGAGTGCTTTGACGTTCCACCCGGTGCGGACGAACTCGGTGGCGAGCCAATCGAGCAGTTCCGGATGCGACGGCAGGGATCCTTGCGAGCCGAAGTCTTCCGCCGTCTCGACGATCCCGGTGCCGAAGTACTGCTGCCAGAACCGGTTCACGACCACGCGCGCCGTCAGCGGATTGGCGGGATCGACCAGCCACGTTGCGAAGCCGAGGCGATTGGGCTCGTAGGTCTCGGCATTCGGCCAGAGCAGCGCCTCCGGCACACCCGGGGTCACCCTCTCTCCCGGCCTGTCGTACAGCCCTCGTATCAGCACGTGCATCGGCCGCGGGGTGGGCGCCTCCTCCATCACCATCACGGTCGGCACTTCGTTCTTGTGATAGAGGAACCGAGCCCGCTCCGTCTCGAACACCCGCGCCCTGGCCTGCTGAATGTCTGCCGGAGCCGCATGATCGAGGAAGTACTCGCGGATCGCTGCGGCCTGCGCGGGGCTGCGCCGGGCTTCAGGAATGGCGGCGATCTCCTGAATCGACTCGCGGACGGCCAGCATCCGGATCTCATCCGCCGACAGCGCACGGTTGTAGACGCGGGCGTCGTCGATGAAGCCGCGGAAGCGGTTCGACGGGCCACCGCCGGCGCCGATGCGCAGCGGCTCGCGCGTCATCGAACCGGCCAGGGCGTTGAGGTCGTCGAAGAGCACCTTCGACTCGAGCTCCTGCCCGTCGAGATAGATCCTGACGCCTTCCGCCCAGCGCGATCCGCTGTAGGTCACGGCGACGTGATGCCATTCATTGAGCGGGATGGTCTGTTTCGTCTCGACCTGGATGCTTTCGTCGTTCCACTTCGTGACGTTGTCGTACTGGATCTTCGCATCTCTCAGCTTCAGCCCGTAGCCGTTCGGCTCGTCCAGGTTGTCGTCGCGCGTCACGATCGAGCCGGTGGGCGCGGTCGCATACACCCACGCCGCGAAGGTGTGGGCGTCGTCATAGGTCACCGTGGCATGGGCGCCCGGGTCGTTCCTGTCGATGATGTCGACAGTGCCGGAGAATCCGGCGCCGTACGCTTTGAAGCCGGCCAGGTCGGCGGTGTTCTCGACGTCGCTGGTGCCGTCGAAGCTGGCCGCCTGCCCCCGCACACCTTCAACCAGCTTCGGATCGACGCGATTGACGTCGACCGCCGCCGGCGGACGGCGGCGTCCGCGCGTGCCCGGCGGCTCCGGCTCCTCGACGAACACTTTCGCGTCCAGCGTTCCGTCGAACGGGTAGTGTGCGACAAGCCCGCGGGCGGGCCCGCCGAAGACGGCCGGCGAGGGCTTCAGCGACCGCTCCCACGCTTCCTGAGCCGACGGGACCGCAGGCTGCATCTGTTCCCAGCGCCTGCGCGCGGCAGCAGCGTCGTCGGCGAGACGCCGAATCCGCGGGAGCTGCTCGGCCGTCGGGGCCTCGATGTAGGGCGGTGAATTGCCGACCCGCCGCGCCTTCCCGTGCTCGGGGATGTTGTTGAAGTACGCGGCGATCCGGTAGTAGTCCTTCTGCGAGATCGGGTCGAACTTGTGGTCGTGGCACTTGGCGCAGCCGACCGACAGGCCAAGGAACACCGTGCCCGCCGTATCGACGCGATCGAAGAGGTACTCGATCCGGTACTCCTCGGGAACGATGCCGCCTTCGGCGTTGCCGCGGGTGTTGCGATTGAAGCCGGTGGCGATCTTCTGATCGCGCGTCGCGTTCGGCAGCAGGTCGCCCGCGATCTGCTCGATGACGAACTGATCGTAGGGCATGTTCCTGTTGAAGGCGTCGATTACCCAGTCGCGCCATCGCCACATGTAGCGAACCCCGTCCGTCTGGTACCCGTTGCTGTCGGCGTAGCGCGCCGCATCCAGCCAGGGGAACGCCATGCGCTCGCCGTAGCGCGGCGCCTGCAGCAGCCGGTCGACGACCTTCTCATACGCATTCGGCGACCGGTCGGCGAGAAAGGCGTTCAGCTCCGCCAGCGTCGGCGGAAGACCGGTCAGGTCGAGAGTGACTCTTCGGAGGAGCGTCGGCTTGTCGGCCTCGGGCGACGGCTTCAGCCCTTCGCGCTCGAGACGCTGCAGCACGAACGCATCGATGGGAGTGCGCACCCAGCCCGGAGTGTTGACGACAGGGACGGCGGGCCGGGTGGGAGGCATGAACGCCCAATGCTTCTGCCAGGCCGCGCCCTGCTCGATCCAGCGCGTCAGGAGGGCGACTTCTCGTTCGGTCAGCGGCGTCCCCGCTGCGCGCCCGCCCTCCGCACGCGGCATGCGAATCGCGGGGTTGGTGGCGGTCACCCGGGCGAGCAGCGCGCTCCCGGCCGGATCGCCCGGGACGATGGCATGCCGTCCGCCGCGCAGCTCGCGCCTGGCGCCCTCTTCCGTGTCGAAGCGCAGCCCCGCGGCCCGCGTGCCGGGCCCGTGGCACTGGAAGCACTTGTCGGACAGGATCGGCCGGATGTCGCGGTTGAACTCGACCCGCTCCGGAATGGCGTCGGACGCTGCCCGGGGCGCCTGCGCCGTCACGCGCATGGCCGTCAGCCCCAGCAGCGCGCATCCGCCGATCATGCCCATCCAGACCTTCCTGATGCCGAACGATCTGTTCATACAGCCTCGCGAGCGCCGCTGGCGTCTGCCGCAGATTGCCGATCGAACGAATCAGTCGTGCATGGGTGCGCTGCTATCTGACCTTGACGTACTTGCGCAGCACGCGCGGGCGCGGCTCGCCGCCGAACACGTTGCCGTGGCGATCCACGGCCACGAACTCAGGGCCGCTCCCGGTCACCACGTTCGGATTGCCGCCTTGATCGAGGATGAAGTACTTCACCCAGCCGGTCCGCGCGTCGCCGATCCGGATGCCCTGCTCCCAGCCCGGGTTGGTGACCATGTCCGATTCGGAATCGGCCACGTAGATCTGATCCTGGTTGTCGAACGTGATCCCGCTCGGCGTGCCGAACTGCGTCCACGTCGCCAGGTGCTTGCCTTCCTGGTCGAAGATCTGGATGCGATTGTTGCTGCGGTCGGCGACGAAGATCCGGCCGCGCGAATCGATGGCGAGGTCGTGGAGCACGCGGAACTCGCCGGGCGCATAGCCCGTCTTCCCCCACGACTTGATGAACTTGCCGTCCTTCGAGTACTTCACCACGCGGTTGTTGCCGTTCGCATTGTGGCCGTCGGCAACGAAGATGTCGCCGTTCCCGGCCACCGCCACCGCGCTCGGCGACCTGAAGTGGTATTCGTCGTTCCCGGGCACACCCGCTTCCCCGAGCCGCATCAGGATTTTTCCGTCCGGGCTGAACTTGATGACCTGATGCCCGGCGCGCACGCCGGCCTTGGCCGCCATCGCCACGCCCTGATCGCCCACGGCATCGGTCGCCCAGATGTTGCCTTCGCGGTCGACATGGAGCCCGTGCGGCCAGATGAACAATCCGGCGCCGAAGCTCTTCACGACCTTGCCGTCCTTGTTGAACTTGTAGATGGTGTCGTGCGGCTTGATCCCGCCGTCCTTGCCGAGGCAGTCGAGACCAAAGCGGCCGCCGTTGGCGACCGTCACCGGATCGGTCTCATCGCATCTGATGAACGCCCAGATGCTCTCGCCGTCGATGTCGACGGCAACGGACGCCGGCGGGCCCATCTCCCGCCCGTCGGGAAGGCTCGCCCACTCGCCTCCCGGAATGCTCGGGCCGCCGCCGTCCGCCAGTCCCTTGACCGGACGGTACGGGTTGGGCAACCCGCTCTGGGCTGAGGGCTTCACGACGACGGCAATCACGGCGGCGATCGTCACCGCCGCTATCAGTCCAACTCGAGACGTATGCGACACCTTCCACCTCGCTTCAAAGAACAGTCCCGCCGCGTCCCGCACTCGTCGAGGCGTGCCTTGCCGCTCCATGCGGCGACGCGTGCTACGCAAGCGCCTTCTTGACCACGTTCCCGAACACGTCGGTCAGCCGGAAGTAGCGGCCCTGATGCCGGTAGGTCAGCCGCGTGTGATCGATCCCCAGGCAGTGCAGGATCGTGGCGTTCAGGTCGTGGATGCTCACCGGATCCTCGGTGATGTTGTACGAGTAGTCGTCCGTCGCACCGATGGTGATCCCGGACTTGATGCCGCCGCCAGCCAGCCAGATCGTGAAGCAGCGCGGGTGATGGTCGCGCCCGTAGTCGTCCCTGGTGAGCGTCCCCTGGCAGTAGACGGTCCGGCCGAACTCTCCGGCGCAGATGACGAGCGTGTCCTCGAGAAGTCCACGGGTCTTGAGATCCTTGATGAGCGCCGCAATCGGCTGATCGGACTCGAGCGTCGCCGTCCGGATGCCTTTCGGCAGGCCGTTGTGGTGATCCCACGCGCGGTGATAGACCTGGATGAAGCGAACGCCGCGCTCGGCGAGGCGCCGCGCCATCAGACAGTTCCTGGCAAACGTTCCCGGCTTCCTGGAGTCGGGGCCGTAGCTCTCGAAGACGTGCTCGGGCTCCTTCGAGAGATCGGTGAGCTCGGGCACCGACGCCTGCATCCGGAACGCCATCTCGTACTGCGCGATGCGGGCGGTAATCTCCGGATTCTTCACGCGCTCGAAATCCATCCGGTTCAGCTTCTCGAGGTTCTCGATGAAGCGTGCGCGCTTGGAGCGATCGAAGCCTTCGGGGTCGGAGACGTACAGCACCGGATCGCCCACGGATCGCAGCTTGACGCCCTGATACTGGCTCGGAAGGAATCCCGTCCCCCACTGCCGCTCGGCGAGCGACTGGCCGTTGCCCGAGATCATCACCACGAACGCAGGCAGATCCCTGTTGAGGCTGCCCAGCCCGTATGTCGCCCACGCACCGAGGCTCGGCCGGCCGGCCAGTGGAAAGCCGGTCTGCGCGAACGTCAATGCCGGGTCGTGGTTGATCTGCTCGCTGTGCATCGACTTGATGAAGCACAGCTCGTCGACAATCGTGGCGCTGTGCGGCAGCAGCTCGCTCAGCCAGACCCCCGACTGCCCGTGCTGGGCGAACTTGAAGATCGAAGGCGCCACGGGGAAGCTGGTCTGTCCCGACGTCATGCCGGTCAACCGCTGGTCGCCGCGGACCGAGGGCGGCAGGTCGGTCCCCTGCCGGCTCACGAGCTGCGGCTTGTAGTCATACAGATCGAGCTGCGACGCCCCGCCGACCTGGAAGATGTAGATGACGCGCTTGGCGGTGGGCGTGAAATGCGGGAGCCCGGGCAGTCCGCCGCCCGCTTCGCCGGCTGTCTGCGCCAGGACGTCCTGGTTGAGCAAATCGGCCAGAGCCGCAAGGCCGACACCCATGCCGGTCAGGAAGCGCCGCCGGTTCATTGTCGCTGCACTGTGATCGTGGTCCATGACTACTGCTTGGTGATGGTTTCGTTCAGGTTGAGAATCAAGCTGGCGACGCTGGTGTAAGCCGCCAGCTCGCCGACATCCAGACGCTCGTCCCGCGGATATTCGCCGTGGCTCACGTACGCCAGCGCCGCGGCGCGATCCTTCTTGAACTCCTCGAGATCGCGAGTGAAAGCGTCCAGCAGGATCCGGCGCTCCGTCTCGTCCGGCAGCCGCGCCGTCGCCAATCGGAACGCGAAGCTCACGCGCTCGGCCGGGGTCGTGCCGCCCTCGTTCATCATCCGCTGCGCGAACACGCGAGCCGCCTCGACGAACGCGACGTCGTTCATCAGGCTGAGCGCCTGCAGCGGCGTGTTCGTCACCGTCACGCGAACCTCGTGGAATTCGCGGTTGGCGGCGTCGAAGTTGGCCATCGTCGGCGGCGGCACGCTGCGCTTCCAATAGGTGTAGAGGCTGCGCCGATACAGGTTATCCCCGTGGTCCTGCACGTATGAGAACAACTCGTCGGATCCGGTGAGCTCGACCCAGAGCCCTTCGGGCTGGTACGGCTTGACCGAGGGTCCGCCGATGCGATTCACCAGCAGGCCGGAGATGGCGAGCGCCTGATCGCGGATCATCGCCGCCGGCAGCCGCACGTTCGGTCCGCGCGCGAGCAGACGATTGGCCGGGTCCTTCTCGAGGGACTCGGGTGCCCCGGTCGAGGCCTGCTGGTAAGTGGCGCTCATCACGATGAGCTTCTGCATCGCCTTCACATCCCAGCCCGTCCGGATGAACTCGGTGGCCAGCCAGTCCAGCAGCTCGGGATGCGAGGGCAATTCGCCCTGCGATCCGAAGTCCTCGACGGTCTTCACGATGCCCGTGCCGAAGTACATCTGCCAGAAGCGATTCACCGTCACCCGCGCGAGCAGGGGATGGTTCGGGCTCGTCAGCCATCGGGCCAGCCCCAGACGGTTCGGCGGGTACGGCCCGGAACCCGGCGGCGTGAGCACGGCCGGCGTGGCAGGCGTCACCTTCTCGCCGGGACGGTCGTAGGCGCCGCGGATCAGGACGTGCGACTCGCGGGGGACAGACATCTCCTCCATCACCTGCACGGTGGGAAGGGCCTGGTAGAACGCCTGCCTGCGCGCCTCCGCGTCGTGCACCTTGCGCAGGGCTGCCCGGACGTCCTCGGACGGCGCGTTCTCGAGGAAGTACTGGCGGATCTTGTCGGCCTGGGCCTGGCTTCGCCGATCCTCGGCCAGCGCCGCGATCTCGGAGATCGAAGTACGCGTGGCCAGCATCGCGACCTCGGCCGGGCTCAGTGCACGGTCGTAAACCCTCACCTCGTCGATCCGTCCCCGGAACCGGTTCTCAGGACCGCCGCCGCCACCAATGCGCAGCGGCGCACGCCTCGTATCGGGGATTGGCGTGTTCTGGTCGTCGAGGGCGATCTCCAGCTTCCACGGCTCGCCGTCGACGTAGACCTTCACGCCGCTCGCCCAGCGGCTCCCGTCATAGGTCACCGCCACGTGGTGCCACTGGTTGAGCGTGAGCGCCTTCTCGGTCTGCACGCGTATGCCGGTGTCCAGCCAATCCGCCACGTTGTTGTATTGGACCTTGCCGTCTTTCAGGTTCAGCCCGTGGCCGTAGGGCTGCGGCGCATCGTCGACCTTTGTCACGATCGCGCCGGTTGCCGCCGTCGGATAGATCCACGCGGCCATCGTGTACGCATCGTCGTAGACGAAGGTCCCCTTCGTCTCGGCGATGCTGTGCTCGGCGAAGCCGACGACATCGGCGCCCCGGACGTAGCGCCGGCCATCGAAGGTTGCCGCCTGTCCCATCACGCCGGGCGCAAAGGCGACGCTGCCGTCGTGCGCCGCGCTTCGCTTGCCGTCGCGGGACACCGAGATCTGGGGCTCTACGCCGCCGTCGAAGGAATAGTGGGCGACGAGACCGCGCGAGGGTCCGCCCCAGGTGATGGGCGCAGAGCCGGCGAGGGAACGCTCCCATTCCCGCTGCGCCCTGGCGATTGCCGGCTGCATCTTCGCGAAGGCATCGTTGGCCGCGGCCACCGCCTCGTCGAGCTGCTTCAGCTGCCGCGCCTGCTCCGACGTTGGCGCGGCGATGAACGGCGGCGAATTGCCGGTCTGCCGGGCGCGTCCGTGCTCGGGCACGTTGTTGAAGTACGCGAAGAGCTGATAGAACTCCTTCTGCGTCATCGGGTCGTACTTGTGGTCGTGGCAGCGGGCGCAGCCCACCGTCAGGCCGAGGAACACGGTGCCGGTCGTATCGACCCGATCGACGACGTTCTCGACCAGGAACTCCTCGGGGATGATGCCGCCTTCCGAGTTGCCGCGGTGGTTGCGATTGAACCCGGTGGCAATGCGCTGCTCCAGCGTGGGGTTCGGCAGCAGGTCACCCGCGAGCTGCTCGATGACGAACTGATCCCACGGCATGTTCCTGTTGAACGCGTCGATCACCCAGTCGCGCCATCGCCACATGAACCGCGGGCCGTCGCGCTGATACCCGATGCTGTCGGCGTAGCGCGAAGCCTCCAGCCAGGGGAGCGTCATGCGTTCGCCGTAGCGGGGCGCACGCAGCAGCCGATCCACCACCTTCTCGTAGGCGTCGGGCGACGTGTCCGCCAGGAACGCGTCGAGCTCGAGCAGCGTCGGCGGAAGACCGGTGAGATCGAGCGTCACGCGCCGCAGCAGCGTCGCGCGATCCGCCTGCGGCGCGGGCTGGAGGCCTTCACGCTCGAGGCGATCGAGGATGAAGGCGTCGATCGGATTGCGCACCCACCTGGTGTCCTTCACGGCCGGCACGGGAGGCCGGACCGGCGGGATGAACGCCCAGTGTCCCTGCCACTCCGCGCCCTGCTCGATCCACCGCGTCAGCAGTGCGATTTCGCGGGGGGTGAGCGGCTCGCCCGCCGCCTTGCCGTTGTCGGCGCGCGGCATGCGAATCGCGGGATTGGTCGCCGTCGTCCGGACGATGATCTGGCTCTTCGCCGGATCGCCGGGGACGATCGCGTAGCGGCCGCCGCGCAGCTCGCGCCTGGCGCCTTCCTCCGTGTCGAGACGAAGCGACGCGAACTGCGTCCCCGGGCCATGGCAGTGAAAGCACTTGTCCGAGAGGATCGGCCGGATGTGGCGATTGAATTCGATCCTGGCGGGCAGTTCCGCCGTGTCTGCCCGGGCAGGGGGCGCCGACTGCGCACCCACACCTGCAACGGCGAGCCCCAGCAGCGCGCACCCGGCAAGCATCACGGCGTTGACGCGCTTGCGGATGCTGGGGAATGTGGTCATACCGACTCCACGATTGGTTCTCTGCATGGCGATGGACAGTGCCGTTCGTCTGCGCAGCGCCGAGGCTGTCCCGCTCGCGCTGTCAGAGGCGGCTCCCTCCCGGATCGTGCGGCCGAGTGTGCGGGCCGGCCCGACGCCGGCCCGCCGGCCCCGCGATCAGAAGTCGACCTGCGCGCCCAGCTTGATGAAGCGCGCCGTCAACACCGTCGTCGGCGTGAGCCACTGACCGCCAGGCACGAACGTCGTGTTGTAGGTCAGCGGCACATCGCTGTTCGTGAGGTTGTAGACGTCGAAGCCGACCGTGGCCCGCGCCTGCCCCAGACGCAGCACCTTCGCGACGCGAATGTCGAACTGGTTCATGCGCTCGCCGTAGAGGGTGCCGGGCGCAATCAGCCGAATCGGCACGTTGGCGGCGCCGCCCGAGAGATCGCGGCCGAGCGACTGCCGCACCACCGAGTTCGGCGCGTTGTAAGTCGCCGTCAGCTCCGGCCCCGGATTGCTCTGCCACGTTAGGCTCAACTGGAGGTCGACTTTGGGGATGGTGTATGTCGCGAGCCCTCGCGCCGACGTGCGGAACGGCTCGACGACGCGGCAGTACGGGCTCGTCAGGTAGACGGTGTTGATGTTGGGCTGATACGCCGAATCAGGCACCGGCGCGCCCCGTCCGTTCTCGCCAAGCTCGGGCAGCTTCTCGCGCACGGCGCAGTTGTCGGCCAGCCGGCGCCCGGTGCTGGTGCCGCCCTGGATAGTGAGCCCGTTGTGCATCCGCGCGTTGATGTTCACATCGATGCCGTGCCAGTTCTCCTCCATCTCCCCGAAGTGCTTCGCGTGCAGGCCGAACTCGTCGACCTGCCCCACCTTTTCGGGGACGAGGTTGTAGAGGCCGCTGATCGTGTAGCCGCCGCCGCCGGGAAGTCGCGGATCGACCGGTGCGGTGATGCTGAACGGCGTGTAGTCAGCGGCAGTGGTCGCGCGGTTGTCGACGACGTACCAGTTGCCGAACCAGCGGCGGAAGTATCCGACGTTCACCGCGAAGCGCGGGAGGACCTCCTGCTGGACCGATGCGGCGAACTCCCAGTTGTAGGGACGGTTGCCCCAGCCCTCGGTAAACCCGCGATCGAACGTGCGGTTGACGACGTTCTTGCCGAAGTTGCGGTTGGCCATCGCCCCGCACTCGCCGTTGGCGTCGGGATTCCTCAGATCGCAGTCGGGCACGTAGTCCCGGTCGGCATCGTTCCACGACCTCGTCGTCGAATAGACGAATCGGGCGAGCGGATGGAGGTCGTAGTCGTTCCCGTGACCGACCATGAGCGAGTCGACGTACTTGCCCAGATGGACCTTGAACGCCGTCTTCCCGGTCCCGAACAGGTCGTAGGCCATGCCCATTCGAGGCGTGAGGTCGTGCCACTTGTAGCCGGTCGTGGAGGGGAACACGTATTCCTCGGGGATGAGGAGCGAGCCGCCGATCCGCGATTCGGGATACCCGGTGCGGCCGTGGTCGTAGCGCACACCGCCCTGCAGCGTGAGCCGGCCGACGGTCCACTGATCCTGCGCGTAGAACGACGTCGGAATGAGATAGCGCTGGATGATCAGCTCGCCGGGATACACGCCGTTCTGCGTGAGCTGGTTCGGCACGCCGTTGTTGAACCGGAACGCCGTGAGCTCGCTGTAGAAGAAGTCGCCCGGCTGCGTCGGGCTGGTGAACCCGCCGAAGTAGCCGAACTTCATGTTGTGGGCGCCGGTGACATAGGAGATGGACGCCCGCCAGGTGCGCGTCGCGATGCGGCCTCTCCGGAACTGCACGGGGAACCGGTACGCGAGGCCGGGAATGATGCCGCCCTGCTCCACGACCTGGGTGCCCACTGCCGGGTTGTGCGTGCCGTCGATGCGGCCACCCGTCTTCCCCCATCCGTTGCCGAACCGGGCGAGGTACGTCCCGAAGCCGGCCTCCGCCAGGACCCGGCTCGTGATCGGGGACGACCAGGTCGCCTGCTGGATGTGAGAGGGCCGTCCGAACTGGCTCTGATCAGTGGCTTCGATCGTCTCCGTGGCGGTCCCGCCGCCCAGGCACGCGGTGCATCGGTACTGTTCGGACCAGTACCCGCTGAGCTTGTTGCGCGGCGTGGCCTGCCACGTCAGGCGCCCGATGTAGAAGTCGTTCCTGGCGTCGAGGAACGCCTGCTTCGTGTAGTCGGGCTCGTACGTCCAGGCATTCGGGTTGCCGGCATTCTTGTTCACGAACATACCCGGCACCGTGTTGTCGGCCCCCCACCAGCGGGCCGTCACGTAGAACCAGAGCTTGTCCCTGATGATTCGACCGCCGCCCATGGGATTGACGTCGTACATCTTGATGAGCTCGGACGGGGCGGTCAGACCGGCGTCGCGCAGCGCCTGCGTGTAGTTGCTGCCCTGCATCGCGTCGTTGGCGCCGCTGACGAAGAAGGTGCCGCTGAACGTGTTGGCGCCATCGCGCGGAATCAGGTTGACGACAACGCCGCCCGTCTCCGCTTCACCAAGGCCGCCGGAGATGCTGACCACCATTTCCTGCGCCCCGGCGGCATTCGCCAGCATCCCGCCGCCGCCACCGCCGCCGCCGTGGTTGGTGCTCAGGCCGTCGTTCATCGTGCGGCTGTCGCTCACGCGGCCGCCGTGGATGGCGCCCGTGCTGCCTCCGCTCCCGCCCGTGACGCCTCCGACGTCGCCTCCCAGCCCGGTGCCCCCTTGAACGAGCACGAGCCCGGGGATGAGGTTCTGAACGCCGGCCGATGACCGTGCGCTGGGGATCGCGTCGAGGACCTCGCGGTTGACGGTCTGCTGCACGCGCGCGCTCTGCACGTCCACGACCGGCGTCTCGCCGGTCACCGTCACCGTTTCCTCCAGAGCACCAAGGCTCAGATCGGCGTTCACGGTGGCGACGAACGTTCCCGTCAGCTCGATGCCTTCACGCCTGACCGTGTTGAAGCCCGGCAGCGTGAACGTCACTGAATACGTGCCCGGTCGAAGGTCAACAATGCGGTATTGCCCGGTCGAGTCGGTCACCGCCGAGCGGACCTTCTCGATCAGCACCGAACTTGCCGTTTCCACCGTGACACCTGGCAGCACGGCTCCGGATGAATCCCTGACCACGCCCGTGATCGCCGCCTGCGCGTAGGCGGCTGCCGGCGCGAGGACCAGTAGCATCGCCAACATCGCCGCCGCCCGCCCGATCGCTCTCGTCATCCTTCCTCCCTCAGCTCGGACTTTCGTAGTTGGGGCGGCCGCCGCCCGTGGCCGCGGCCCCCGCTCCCGCACGAGCACGCGTGCGAACGACCTCCCCGTCGAGACGCGTTCCGCTCGAACTAGGCGACCGTAACACACCGTTTCTGCCGCAGTTGTCGCAAGTTGTGGCAGCGGCGCGGGCCGCGTCTGCACGCGCGCGCACCGCGCCCACCCGGGTTGGTGCCGCGACAACTTGCTACAATTCCCCGGACCGCGTCGTGATATGACTCCGCGCGCAGAACGCGGTCGGATGACCCCCGCAGGTTCGTCGGCCGTCGGGTTGGCAGGCGTCGAGCACTGTGACTCGTGACGGGCTCGATCGCGTGCGCTTCTTCGCGCGATGCCGCCACGCGTATGAGATCAGGCGCCTTGACTCTCCTCGACCGCCCGTGGCGAATGCTGCTCGTGCCGACGGCGGCCGTCGCGCTCGCCGCGTGCGACCGCACGCCGGCCATGGACCAGCCGCGCGCGCTCGTGCGTCTGACCCGCGGACTCCCCGGCGCGAGTCCGTCGCCGACAGGGTTCGATTCGATCGGCACCGCCCTCTCGGCGGCGTACGAGCGTGCACTGCCCACGGTGGATGTCGAGACCCGCGGGAGCGCCGGATCGCTGGACACGCTGAAGCAGATTCAACGCGGTCAGGCCGACATCGGATTTGCCCTTGCCGACGTCACCTATGTGGCGTTCAGTCATGGCATCGAGGGAAGCCACGGCCCGTTCGACCGCCTTCGGGCCATTGCCGCGCTCGAGCTGACGTCGCTGCAGCTGGTGGTCCGCAAGGGATCCGGCATCCGCGCCGTCCCCGATCTCATCGGCCGGAAGGTCGGCATCGGCCCGACGGGCAGCGGCACGGTGCTGACGTCGCGGCTCATTCTGCGCGCGCACGCCATCGATGAGAACGAGCTGACAACCATCGAGCTGCCGTGGAATGAGGCCGCACGGCGCCTCGTGGAAGGCACGCTCGATGCCGCCTTCGTGAACGCGGGGTATCCCTCGGAATCGATCGCTGAAGCCACCAGCGGCGGAGGGACGCTGCTCGACCTCGAAGGCCCGGCCATCGATGGCCTCCGCTCCTCCTATCCCTTCTACCGGCTGACGTTCATTCCGCCCGGCAGGTATGCCGGCCAGCGCAAGGCCGTGCGCACGATCGGCGTGAGCAGCGTGCTCGTCACCCGCGTCGATCTCGACGAAAAGGTGGTGTACGAGCTCACGAAGGCGCTCTTCCGGATCTACCCGGAGATCGCGGCGCAGCGCGTGTCGATGGAGCTCGTTCCGGAGGAAGCGCCGGCGACGCCGATCCCATTGCACGAAGGCGCGGCCCGCTACTACCGCGAGCGCGAGCTGACCCGATGACGCAGCGGGCGAAGCCCACCGCCACTCTGGGGATGGCCGCGTGGCTGATCGGCGGGATCTGCGTGCTGGTCGCGGTCATGGCATGGTTCGGCTACCGGGCGACACAGGAGTGGCGGCACAGCTCCGAACTGCTCGCGCAGCAGCACGCGGAGGAAACAGCCGATCTCCTCGTCCGGGCGCTGCTGCGGGACATGCGGGGCGCGGTAGACGGCATCCTCAGGCCCTTCCACTGGACGGAGCTCCGCCTCGATCAACCTTCGGAGCTCGTCAACCTGGTCGCGAGCGGCTTCGCGCGTTATCCATACCCCGAGACCTTTTTCGCGTGGACGGGCGCCGACAATGGACGGCTGGTGTTCTTCGCCCGATCGGATCGGCGGCCCGACTGGCTGCGGAATGACGACTCCAGCAGCCGGTTTCCGGTGGTGGTCCTCGATGCCACGCCGGCGGCGAAGCATCTGGCCGCGCCGCTGGCGGCCAATGCCGCCGAGGGACGTTTGTACTCGGTCTTCCACACCAGCATCGGCGGCGGCGATTACCAGGTCGTCGCCAAACTGCTGTACAGCGACTCCCGGCGCGATCGCGTCAAGGGGGCGTTCGGATTCCTGGTCAGGCTGGACTGGGTGAGGAAGCAGTACCTGCCGTCGCTGGTCGACCAGGTCGCCAAGATCGCCGGGCCCTCGGTGGGGCTGCGCATGACGCTGATCGACGAGAAGGGCGAGTTCGTCGCCGGCGCGCGTCCCGATGCCAACACGTCATCGGTCGCCCAGCGCCGCCTGCAGCCGCTGTTCTCCGACCCGACGATGCTCAGCGCCCAGCACCGCCTTGCGTTGTCCGGGCCCGAGTGGATCGTCGAAGTGCGATCGGTTCCGGATCCGTTTTCGCCGCTGTTCGGCGGTCCCGAACGGACGATGCTCGTGACGTCCGCGGCGGGGATCATGCTGGTCGTCGGGCTCCTGCTGACGGCGCGCGCGTTCCGCGCCAACGCCGATCTCGCGAAGCTGCGCTCCGACTTCGTCGCCTCCGTGACCCACGAGCTGAAGACGCCGCTCACGACGATTCAGACGGTGGCTGACACGCTCCTCATGGGCGGCCTGTCCAGCCCCAGGCAGGTCACGGAATACGCGCAGATCCTCGACAATCAGACCAAGCGGCTGATCCGCCTGATCGACAACCTCCTCGCGTATTCGCGCGTCACCGACGTCAGCGAGGTCTACGTGTTCGAGCCGATCGATCCGGCGGACCTCATCGAGGATGCGCTGCGCAGATTCCAGCCGCAGTTCAATCACTGCGAGGCCCACGTCTCGACGGAGATTGCCCCGAACCTGCCGCCCATCCGCGGCGATCACGCCGCGCTCGGGCTGGTGATGGACAACCTCATCGACAACGCGCTGCGCTATTCGAACAACGGCCGGCGCTGCCTGCAGATTCGGGCCTCGCGCGACGGACATCTCGTCCGGATCGACGTCGCGGATCGCGGCGGGGGCATCCCCGCCGACGAGCTCGCCCGCGTCTCGCGTCGGTTCGTTCGCGGCCGGAACGCGGGATCGAGCGGAAGCGGGCTGGGCCTGGCGATCGTCACCCGGGTGATCGAAGACCACGCCGGGCAGTTTCTCATCACGAGCGAGGTCGGCGTCGGCACGACGGTCAGCCTCGCCATCCCGGTTATCACGGTGTGATCTTGACGAAGCATCGTTTACTCCTGGTCGAAGACGACGCCGCGCTGGCGCGGGTGCTGCGCGACGCCCTGACGTTTGCCGGCTTCGAAGTGGAGCTCGTCTCGAACGGCGATCACGCCGTTCAACGCGCGCGCGATTTCGCGCCGGATCTCATCCTGCTCGACATCATGCTTCCCGGGCGGAACGGATTCGACCTCTGCGGCGTGCTGCGCGAGGGCGGACGCCGTCCGGTGATCATGCTGACGGCGAGGAGCCAGAAGGCAGACAAGATCCACGGCTTCGAGGTCGGCGCCGACGACTACGTCACCAAGCCGTATCACCTCGACGAGCTGCTGGCGCGCATCAAAGCGGTCCTGCGCCGGGCGAAGCCCTCGGTCGATCGGCTGGTGCTCGGACCGGTCACCATCGACTTCACGCGCTTGCAGGCAACGGTGAACGGCCGACCGATCCACCTCACGCACCGCGAGTTCGACCTGCTGCGCTATCTGAGCGAACGCTCGGGGCGCGTCGTGTCGCGCACCGAGCTGCTCAGGGAAGTCTGGGGATACCTCGATGTGCCCAACACCCGTTCGGTCGACGATGCGATTGCACGGCTGCGGAAGAAGCTCGAGGCGGACTCGCACGTGCCGCGCTTCATTCACACGGCGCACGGCGACGGCTACTGCCTGATCAGCCCCAGCGCGTGAAGACCGGTGTACACTCGTGGTTCGTGGTTGGTGGTTCGTGGCCGGTGGTTAGTGGTTCGCGGCCTGACGCCGTAGCGCGAAGCGCGGAGGCGGCTTGATGTCAAGAGCGTGAACGCCGGAACGCGGGTAATCTCCTGATGAGGGTCACTCTCGATTACGGAACCGAAGGGCTCGAGGTCGATCTCCCCGACGAGCGCGTCACCATCATCGAACCGGTTGCCAGGCCCGCGGTGGCCGATCCGCACGGCGCGCTGCTGGAGGCCATCCGGAAGCCGATCGACAGCCCGCCGCTGCGCGAGATCGTCCGGCCGGGCCGGCGCGTGGCGATCTCGGTGTGCGACATCACGCGGGCGCAGCCGCGCCGCGAGATGCTGCTCGCGCTGTTCGAGGAGATGCCGCAGATCCGCCCCGAGGATGTCACGATCCTCATCGCCACGGGCACGCATCGCATCAACACGCCGCCCGAGCTCGAGCGGATGCTCGGCCGCGAGATTCTCAGCCGCTATCGCGTCATCAACCACGACGCACGGGATCCCTCGTGTCTGGGCCGCGTCGGCAGGACGTCGACCGGCGTCGACGTCTTCCTGAACACCGCCTGGCTCGATGCCGATGTGCGCATCACCACCGGATTCGTCGAGCCCCACTTCTTCGCGGGCTTCAGCGGCGGGCCGAAGATGGTGGCCCCCGGCCTGGCCGGCCTCGCGACGGTGATGACCCTGCACGACGTGCACCACATCGGCCATCCCCTGGCGACCTGGGGCGTCACCGAGGGCAACCCGGTTCACGACGATGTGCGCGAGATCGCACGGATGGTGCCGGTCCACTTCGCCCTCGACGTGACGCTCAACCGCGAGCAGAAAATCACGGCGGCGTTTGCCGGCGAGATCCTGGCCGAACATCGTGCGGCCTGCGCCCACGCGAAGGCGACGGCCATGCGCGAGGTGCCCGCGCCCTTCGATCTCGTGCTGACGACGAACTCGGGCTATCCGCTCGATCAGAACCTGTATCAGGCGGTCAAGGGCATGTCGGCGGCGGCGAAGATCGTCAAGACGGGCGGCACGATCATCTGCGCTGCCGAATGCCGGGACGGATTGCCCTCGCATGGCTCGTACGGCGCCGTGCTCGCATCGGCGCCATCGCCGGCGGCGCTTCTCGAGATGATTTCGTCGCCGGGCTATTCGGTCCCCGATCAGTGGCAGGTGCAGATCCAGGCGCAGATTCAGACCAGGGCCCGCGTGCTGGTCAAGACCAGCGGCCTGCGGCCGGAAGAGGTGCGCGCCGCCCACTTCACGCCGATCGACGACATCGAGCAGTCGGTGAAGGAGACGCTGCGCCGCGCGGGTCCGGCCTCCACGTTGTGCGTGCTCCCTCAGGGACCGCAGACCATCCCGTATCTGCCCGACTGACCGCTCTGCCCGACCGACCGCGACGGCCGCCACGATCATTTCAGCCGGCCTTGCCAGTTGACCATGACGTTGATGCCGGGCGGGACAGTGCCTGGAGCATCGCACTCGGCGAGGCACGGGCCGCTGTTTCCGGGTTTCGTCCGCCGGACCTCGCGTGCAGCGGCCGGCCTGCCGACTGCCGCTGAAGACCCTCAGCGCCGCCGCGGGATTGTCAGGTTCCTCGTGGTGTGGGCGACTGATGGGGATATACTCGGGTGGTGACCTCGATGTGGCGACGCAGCATCAGCGCGGCCGTCGTCTCCGTACTTGCCGTGCTTCCATTGAGCGGGGCGGTGTGCGCGAGTCTCTGTGCGCATCACGAGCACGCTGAGGTCACTGCTCCGCACGGTCAGCATGCGGCGGCACATGAGCATTACCCGTCGACTTCAGCCGAGCAGCCCGCGGGCGACCTTCGGGGGGCTCTTGTCAGCGCCGTCCCGCATGACTGCAACGGTCATGGCGGTCCGACGGGAGGCACCTCTGCCACCCTCACGGCTGCCCGAGCCGACACAGGGCTGACCCTGGCTGCCGACCGCGGCGTGATTCAGCCGGTGGTCCGGTATCTTTCGGAACTACGTCTGGTTCGCGTGCATTCAGGCTCGAGCTCTCCACCGGGTAACTCGTCCGCGACTCGGACTCCGCTCGTCCTCCGCATCTGATCTGATCCTCACGCTCTAGGCGCGTCCCTCGAGTCGCGCCCGATCTCCTTACATTTCAACGTCCGCGCAGTCAGCACCGTGCTGATCTGCTGGGGGGACCGAAGGAGTGGCAGTGAAGGCATTTCTTCGTGCAGCCGGTGTGCTCCTCTTGATCGTGGCTGCCGCGGTGGCGGTTCTCGCATACACCGTCACACGACGCGGGCTGAGCGCTCGCGACGAACCGAGTCGCGTCGAGGCGCTGCTGGCGCGAGGCCTGCGGCGCCTCGCGACGCCGAACGAAGTCCGGCAGATGACGAACCCGGTACCACTCACTGACGCCGTGCGCGAGGAGGGCATGGAGCACTTCGCCGATCACTGCGCAGTCTGCCATGCAAACGACGGCAGCGGAGAAACCGAGATCGGACGCGGCCTGTATCCCCCGGCGCCGGACATGCGGGCCGCTGCGACGCAGAACCTGACCGACGGCGAGCTGTTCTCGATCATCGAGAACGGCATCCGACTGACTGGCATGCCCGCATGGGGGACCGGCACGGCAGAGGGCGCGCGCGCGAGCTGGGCGCTGGTGCACTTCGTTCGACGGCTGCCGACGCTCACCGGCGAGGAGATCGATCGCATGGAGGCACTGAATCCGAAGACGGCCGAACAGTGGCGTCAGGAGGAAGAGGCACAGCGGTTCCTGGCAGGTGACGACGCGACCCCGCCTTCGACATCGACGCACACGCATGACGGTTCGCAACGGTGACCGTCAGGGGCATGTGCGGAACACAGGAATCATGAGTGTGAACTATCGATCACCACGTTCGGAACTGACGCAACCGTCCCGGCGGACGTTCGTCAAGGGTCTCGCGATGGGCGGCGTGGTGGCAGGTCTCGGTCTGTGGAAGGCCCCTGCGTGGGCGCAAGGCGCGCCCGCGAGACACGCCACCGGATCGCTGTCCGGCACCGACTTCGACCTGCGTATCGGCGACGCGCTGGTCGACTTCACCGGTTCACCCAAGATCGC
>Ga0209172_10001570_pt1 | contig 47104 bp, 35 predicted proteins | sample LarsenN4metaG_FD_184113 | JGI IMG/M metagenome (GOLD analysis project Ga0209172, IMG submission 184113) | Hot spring sediment bacterial and archeal communities from British Columbia, Canada, to study Microbial Dark Matter (Phase II) - Larsen... ... | reverse complement strand
CGCCCAATTTTGCGCCAATGTCGCGGAAGAGCGTCAGGGCTTGTTGATAGCTGGCGAGGGCGGCGTCACTTTGCTTGCGGAATTGTTGCACATCGCCGATGGCTTGCAGCACGTTGGCTTCGCCCAAACGGTCGCCAATGTCGCGGAAGAGCGTCAGGGCTTGTTGATAGCTGGCGAGGGCGGCGTCACTTTGCTTGCGGAATTGTTGCACATCGCCGATGGCTTTCAGCACGTTGGCTTCGCCCAATTTTGCGCCAATGTCGCGGAAGAGCGTCAGGGCTTGTTGATAGCTGGCGAGGGCGGCGTCCCGGTCATCGCGGAATTGTTGCACATCGCCGATGGCTTGCAGCACGTTGGCTTCGCCCAAACGGTCGCCAATGTCGCGGAAGAGCGTCAGGGCTTGTAAAAAATAGATTTGCGCATCATCCATTTCTACTCGATAGTAATGACGACGCCCAGCCTTAAACGTTATTTCCGCGTGCATGGCTGGAGGCAAGGCTAATTCTGGGGCCAAGCCTATTTCCATTAATTCAGCCCAGACATCGTGCCGATAATTAAAGTTTGCCTCTTGCTCTAAAGCCTGCCAGGCCGTGAATGCGTCTTGCTTTTCAACAAAAAAATGATGATACAGCGCAGTGAGGTTGGCGCTGTGCTCCAAGTAATACTGAACACAGCGTTGGTGGAAAGCCAAAAACTCTTGTGGGCGTTCGCGTTGTAAATACGCGCTTTGCACGCGGCGCACCAAGTCATGGCAGGTCCAGCCCGTTGGGCGGGCGCGCACAAAGGCATAGCGCGTCAATATCCTAAAGTCGTCCGGCGTCAGCGTTGATTGAGTAAGTTGGTTTAGGCTTTCCGCATTAAAGGTTTTCAATAAAGCCGCCCATCGAACGGCTTGCTTCAAAGGCGCGCGTAAACGCTCTAAGATTTTCCCTTGCACCCACTCCACCGCTTGTTCCCGTTGAGTTAATGCAGGGACTTGGAGGGCGGGGATGCCGCCCGGCGTCTCCCGCCAGGCCTCTGCTGCCATTTGTGTAATCAGTGGGTGGCCTTGCGCCAACCGGGTGTACACGGCTTGCCTAAACGCCGCATCGGTCACGCCCAAAGTCGTTAGCAGGCGGTCGCTGTCGGTGGGCGATAAGGGTGCTAAATCGTTGCCTATCAGCCCATTCATAAGCGGCGCAATAGCATCTGTGTGGCGCACCCCTTCACGGCAAGCTAAAACCACCCGCAGGCCGGGAACGCGAGTCTGTGCCCGTTCTAGCTGGGCCCAAAAGAACGCTAAATCCTCGCGCGTGGCCGTTTCTTGAAACTGATCGTAATCATCCAACAGGAAGACGCATTTTGGCTGCCGCGCTAAAGGCGTGATATGCGCCAACCAGTACTCAGCCAACACGCGGTTGGTTTGTTGCTCCAGTTCGCGGCGCAGTTTGGCCGCTTCAACGCTCATGGCTTGCTGGCCGCCCGGCGCGTTGTCCATGTGCTGGCTTTGGGTAAGATGTAAGGCGCGCTTGGCTTGGTCTTCCAAAGCGGCCAAGCGCCGGGCTTGATAATGTTGGGTTGTTTCAGCTGTGAAGTAGGAGGCGAGAGATGCCGCCTCGGTGATGGCATGGAGGGCCTCAGCCATCTGCGCGCCTTTATCGGCCAAGGATAGATACGCATAAGGAAGCTGTTGCGCGCAACGGTTGATTTCCAGCCAATCCAGCAAAGTTGTTTTGCCTAAACCGGAAAAACCCATGAAGGCCAAAACCCACGGCGCTCCCGGCTTCCATAAGTCGTCAAACGCCGCAATCGCTGGCTCGCGGTCTTGAAAAAAACTTAAGTCGCGCATTATTCCATTCTTTGCTTGCCGCGCTCGGAATTTTTCATTTCTTGAGTCTGCTTGCCGCCCTTGCCCTTCATGGTTTGCTCACCGTCAGGTGAGTCGATCATCATTTGTTTGCGTTCGGCTGGGGCGCGTCGCGCGTGGGTGGGCGTATCTTTTTTGCCATCCCCAAAAAACAAATCGCGCGCGTTTTTGAGTTTGCTGGCTAAGTCGGTGACCCCTACAAAGGCGGCTATAATCGCCAAAATAATCCCGCCCGGAATGCCTACCCATTGCGGAAAGGCTTGCACGTTCACGGTAGCCACAATCATGCTAAATCCCAAAATAATGAGGATGGTCGCCAGAGTTTTCCGCACGTGTTCCTCCTAAACGTTTAACAGCATTATCCCCCGTCATTCATAAATCAGCAATCAAAAATCACAAATCTCCACTAACTAACCTATCCTCTAATACTCCAATTCTCTAATTCTCAAGTTCTACCTTTAAGCGCGTCCCTCCCACGCCAATCACATCCCCGTTTAGCACCGGCATGGGCGCTTGCACGGGGTGGCCGTTTAGGTGTGTGCCGTTGCGCGAGCCTAAATCTTCCAGCCACCATTTGCCCTCGCGTTGGTGGAGCAGGGCGTGTTCCAGCGAGCAAGTTTCATCCGGCAAAGGCACGGCGTTGGTGGGCGCGCGGCCCAGCGCCGTAACGCTGGCCAACGGGAAGACGGTGTTGGGCGGTAAGTTGGGCAAACTGGATTCTAAAACCACCAAGCGGCCCAGCTTTTGCGCGCGCGCGGTGCTGGTCTTCGCCGCCGCGCGCAAATCGCGCCACAACATCCAAAACAGCGCGGCCAAGAATCCGTACAACCCCAGCGCCAGTAAGATGCGCAAGCCAAGCAAAAGGCTGGCCGGTTCCATGGCGTTAGTTAGCCGGGGCGGGTGCTATCAGCGGGCAGGGTGGGCACATCCGGGCGGAGGGGGCCGGAGGGCGGCGGCGGGGCCTCCTCCGGCGGAACAAAGCTTTCATCCTCGCCGTAAATCACCGGCACGCCCGCCAAAGAAATCACATCGCCGGGCCGCAAAATGCACTCCTGCACGCGTTGGCCGTTTACGTACGTCCCGCCCGTTGAGCCTAAGTCATACAGCACATAGCGGCCAAAGCGGGCGCGCAGTTGGGCGTGCGCGCGCGAAACGCGCGGGTCATCCAGAATAATGTGGTTATCCAGACGGCGGCCCAAACTGATGATGGGTTGCGTCAGCGGCACAGTGCGCTCGCCCTCCAAAATCAAAAATGCGTTGGGCGCGCTGGCGGCGGGCTGGGCGGCGGAAATGGGCGCACTGGAGAGCGTATCGCTCAAAGAGAGGGGAGCGGCTTCGGCGGTGACGGTTACACTGCGCGGCTTGAGCAGGGGTTCCGGCAGAATTAAAATCTCCGGTTGGCCGGGCAGGGTGATGTTGCCCTCACGCGCGGCGGCCACCAGTTCATCCGCCAGAATCTCCGCTAAACGCGGCTGTTCGCCAAGCAGGGCTTGGGCGTCGGCCGGGTTTAGCCGCAAAGCGTACCGCAGGGCGGGCTGGCCGCTGGTTACGCTATCTTCCAGCGCGCGCGCCAACTGCAACGCAATATCGCGCGCCTGCAAGCGCCCCCGAAATAAACGCGCCAGCGTCCCCTCCACCAGCGCCTCCATTCGTGCTTCAATCACCGATAAAGGTTTCATGTAAGCGATTATACAACCTTAGAAACTCTTTCTTAAGAGTCTAAATGGTTTGGAAGGCGCGTTGCCCGCGTCAATCGCTACTCTGCCGCTGGGCGCAAGTGAGCGTAGTCGAAACGGGCCGCTTGAGGCTAAAGCGCACCCTTCAACTCTCGCATACCAGACTCTAGCCCCACAGTCCCCCTCCTAACCCCAACCAAGCCTTCACACAATTAATACGTGAGTTCGTTAAGATGATAGTTGACCGGTGACGTTATACTAGCGGCATGTTATTCCAAAGGAAGCTGTTATGAGCGCCGGTCGTCGCATTCGCCTCACCACCCTCGCCAACTGCGCGGGTTGAGCAGGCAAACTGGGGCCAGAGGCCCTGACGCAGGTTCTGCGTCCATTGGCGGAGGCTTTTCCGCCGCAAGCCTACCCACAGCTTTTGGTGGGGCTGGGCGCGCCGGATGACGCCGCCGTTTACCAATTGAATAACGAGCAGGCCATCATCGCCACTGCAGATTTCTTCCCGCCGGTGGTGGATGAGGCCTATGATTTCGGCGCAATTGCGGCCGCTAATGCGCTCTCCGATGTTTACGCGATGGGCGGTGAGCCGCTGTTTGCCCTGAACTTGGCCGCTTTGCCGGAGGATTTCCCGCCAGAGATAGCGGCTGAGATCTTCCGGGGCGGCGCGGAGAAGGTGCGCGAGGCCGGCGCGGTTATTGTGGGCGGGCACACCGTAACGGATAAAGAGCCGAAGTATGGGTTATCGGTGACGGGCATGGTGCATCCACACAAGCTTATTACCAAAGGCGGCGCGCGGCCCGGCGATCAACTCATTCTCACCAAGCCGCTGGGGCTGGGTGTGATGACGACGGCCAACAAGCGCGGGCAAATTCAACCGGAGCATCTGCAAGCGGCCACGGAGGTGATGAAGCGCCTCAACCGCGCCGCCAGCCGCGCCGCGCAAGCCGCGCAAGCCCACGCGCTCACCGATATCACCGGCTACAGCTTGCTCGGCCACGCGCACGAGATGGCGCATCTCTCCAACGCGCAATTTGAGCTGGAGTATGCCGCTCTGCCGTGGTTGCCGGGCGCGCGCCAATACGCGGAAGCATGGATTTTCCCCGGCGGCGCAGGCCGCAATGCGGAATTCTATGGGCGCTGGGTGCGCTGGGGGCGCGCGCTAACGGATTGGGAAAAACAATTGTTATTTGACCCGCAAACTTCGGGCGGCCTGCTCATGGCTGTGGCCCCGGAAGCGGTAGAAGTGGCGCTGAATGAGTTAAGCGCGGCGGGTGAACTGGGCTGGGTGATTGGCGCAGTGAGTGCCGGAGGTGGTGAACTGCTGATCCGCTAACAACCAGCTTGTTGCTGCAATGAATAAACGCTGGTTGTTTTGGTTAAATGGGGTGATGATTTTGGCGCTGTGCTTGGCCGCATTTCCCACGCCGGCGGAAGCAGTGGGCGGTGTGATTGTGGTAACCACCACCGAGGATGAGTACAACGCCAACGCCGGTACTTGTTCTCTGCGGGAGGCGGTGCAGGCGGCCAATACCGGCGCAAGTTTTAACGGCTGTTCGGCGGGTGATACTATTCATTTGGCTGGGGGGCAGGTTTACGTCCTCACGCGCACGGGCATAAATGAAGATAGTAATGTAAACGGAGATTTGGATGTGACAACGGCGCTCACCCTCACCACCCACAACGGCCAGCGCGCCAGTATTGAAGGGGACGCCGGCTGGACTGACCGGTTGTTGGATATTCAAAGCGCCGGTATTACCGTCAGCGTTAGCCACATCCTGTTTACGAAGGGCAATGTCACTGGGCAGGGCGGCGCCATCCGCAACAATGCTAACGCCGCTCTTTCGCTTACTTCCGTCGTCTTCCAAAATAATAACGCGAGCACGGGCGGCGGCGGTTTGGCTAATATCGGCGGCGGCGGGGTGCAGATTGCTTATAGTGTTTTCCAAAACAACACGGTGCAGGGCGCTGGGCCAGCCGGGGCCGGCCTGCTGGGCCTCAATGGCGGCTCAATCACCATCACTCACTCTGCCATTGTTGATAACACAGCGCAGGGAGGTGATGGCGGCGGTTTTTCGGTGGATGGGCCGCTGACGTTGAAAAACGTCACCGTGAGCGGCAACACCGCCGCCGATAAAGGCGGCGGCGTTTATATTGATTTTGGGGGGAGTATGAATCTGAACAACGTCACCATTACCAACAACACCGCCGATTCTAACGGTGATGGGCAGGGTGATGGCGGCGGCGTGCAAATCGCCACCACTTCTAAGCCCATCATCAGTAATTCCATTCTAGCGGGAAATTTCGATAACTCCCCTTCCGGTATTGTTTACGCCGACTGTGCGACGGCTAATGTCTCACTCCAGTCTATTACTTCACAAGGTTACAACTTATTTGGCGATTGGACGAGCTCCGGCACCAACTGCACTGTTAATTCCGCCACAGGTGACCAGAAAGGTGATACCACGCCGCTTGATCCGGGTCTAGCGTCATTGGCTGATAACGGCAGTGGCCGCCCCACACACGCCATATTGAGCACAAGCTTAGCCTTAAACGCTGGCAATCCCAACCCACCTACCGGCGCGGGTTATACATGCGAAAGCACTGATCAACGCGGCCTTTCACGCGCCGGCGGCCGATGTGATATTGGCGCGTTTGAGCTTAAGCTGTTTTTATACTTGCCTTTGGTTCAGCGTTAGGTCTCTTCCAAAATCCCGGCCATCGGGAGCGTTGTGCCGCCATCCATCACAATTGTTTGGCCGCGGATCATCTCGGCGGCGGGCGAACACAAAAAACTCACCAGCCCGGCCACATCTTCCGGTGTAACGAGCCGGCCCGCCGGTGTGTTTTCCGCCGCGCGGCCTAGCACATCTCCCTCGCGCAAGGTGGCGAAGTGCTTGAGCGCATCCGTAGCCACCACCCCGGGCGAAACAGCGTTTACAACAATTTTCAGCGGCGCTAACTCAACCGCCAAGTAGCGTGTGATGGCCTCCAGGGCGGCTTTGCTGGCGCCCACCACCACATATTCCGGCAAAACGCGGAACGAGCCGGGGCTGGAGATGCTAACAATGTGCCCGCCGCCGCGCGCCGCCATGCTGGGCGCGGCCCTCTGCGCGCAGAACAGCGCGGCTCGCGCATTGATGTTTAGCGTCCAATCCCAACCTTTCATCTTCTGTTCCATCACGGGCCGGTTATAACCGGAGGCCGCGTTGTTCACTAAAATATCCACGCCGCCAAATGTCTTTTCGGTTTCGGCGAAGAGCGTTTCAATGCCTTCCGGCGCGCCCACATCCGCCTTTACGATGTGAGCGCGGCGGCCCAGCGCCATTACGGCTTGGGCGGTTTCCTCGGCCGGGGCGCGGTTGCGGAAAAAATTGATGACCACATCCGCTCCTTCGCGCGCAAACCTGAGCGCAATTGCTTTGCCAATTCCGCGGCCAGAGCCGGTAACGACGGCGATTTTATTTTGAAGTGTCATAGCTTTTGCGTAAAACGTGAAGCGTGAATCATGTAGGGGAGCATCGGAAAAATTGCTCCGCCTCACTCGCCACCTGTCACTAAAAATGGTTTGAATAAACGGCGATCAAATTCGGCTATCCGGTTTGGCCCTAATGCTTCTAACGCCGCGCGGGCCGCGCGGGCATCCTGCCGCACTTGGGCCACCAGTACGCCGCGGCAAACAGCCGGCAAAGGGTCTAGCCATTGGCGCATCCGCAAGAACATCTTAAGCGCTCCATTGTAATTGCCGCGCTCAATGTGTAGATAAGCAACCGAAACCTGCAATAAGCCGCGATAGAGCTCGCGCGCGGCTGAAGCATCTTCATTCCATGCCCGTTCCAAAAGCTCGTGCGCCTCAAAATACTCGCCGCGGTTGTGCAAGTCAATACCGGCTTGCGCTAACGCCGAAAGCGGTTGCGCGCAGGCGTTTTCGGTTTCGGCCAAGTGGGTGAGGCGCGCATGTTGTTGCAAGATTCCGGTTAAGTTTTTTAGCAGAAAGTCTGCAGTAAATGTGGCCTCGCAACCCACTTCTTGCGCGCGTATTTTTTGGTCGGCTCCCAGGCGAGCGCTAAAGGCCACCACCGGTATCCGCCGCGTGGCCGCTGAAGACTTTAACGCCGCAATCCATCCCTCCCAGGGGATGGCAACGTTATCAAGTTCCACCACGATTAAAGCGGGTTGCCATTCCACCAAGTGCGCAATAAACCCCGCTCCCTGACCGGTGAGCGGTTCACTGGGCATAAAGTGGGTTGGGCTAGGAGGTTCAATCTCATCACCTTTTTTCACTTGTTTAAAAGCAAAGCCCTCGGCTTGCGCTAGCGCCCGCGCCACTGCCTCATCCATCAATAAGCCTAAGAGCAAAGCGGCCATTACGGATACGCGCCCGGCAAAGTGGGCGTTACGGGTGGGTTACCCGGATAACCACTGCTCGGGGTGTTGGTAGCAGGCGGAATGGGGGTTGGCGTGGAAGTTGCCACGTTATTTTCCGTAGCGCTTATAGTGGCTGAAGGGCCAAGCGGCGTGGGAGTTGGCGTATTCGTTAGCGCGCTGGTTGGCGGCGCTTCGGTGACGCCTGTTTCTGTGGCGGGCGGGGTGAGCGTGAGAATTCCCGTGGCCGTTACCCCCGCCTCGGGGGAAGCAGAGGGAGTTGGCGTCGCCAACTCTGGTGGGAGCGTGGGAAATGGGCGCGGCGTGCGGGTGGGCGGAGGAAGCAAGTTAAGGGCGCTTTGCGGATTGAAGAAAATGAAGGTGCAATAGGCGCACATGCAAACCGAAAGCCCTAACATCAGGTTGGTCAGGATAAGCCACAGCGTTGTAGCTGGCGTTCTTGATTTCATAACCGGTTTTTGAGCAACTCTATTTCATTTAGTTTGCTGGTAGCAATGCTGACAAAATAATGCGCCCTAAATGGCCTCCGATTGGAAAAGCCCAGGGCGCTAAGGTCATTATGGTATCCAGCGCGCAAAAGATTGTAGCATAACGTCGGCTATAATCTTACCTACCCATGTTGGCGCTAATTCCATTAGGGATGTTGTTGCTGGGGGCAGGTTTGATGGCCGCCAGCCTTTGGCCGCGCTTTACGGCTTTGGCCGGCGCCTTTGCCATTACCTCGGCTACGCTGGCTTTACTGGGTTTGCTTGTTTTGGCCTGGTGGGTTCCTATTACGGTTACTGTTTCGGATTGGTCTTCAACCCATTTACTGCCGGGTAGCCTGCAACTGCAAGTCGCATGGGAGGATTGGGTGCTGGGCGTCAGCGTGCTTTCGCTTATGCTTGCCACGCTTCTAACGGGCTTAGCGCGGCCTGGCGGGCGGCGAGCCGCGCCACGGGCCGCCATTTTCTTGCTAACCTTTTCCAGTTTAGGGGCCATCTTTGCCCATAATCTGCTCACAGTCATTTTGGCCTGGGCCGGTTTTGACCTTATCTACTTTTTTACGCTGATCCTTTTGACGCGCGGGCCGGGTGTGCAACCGCAGGCGGTGTTACATCTCACGTTCAATTCACTCGGCACGCTTTTAGCATTGGCCGCCTCATTCTTTGCGCCGGCTTCGTTTTACTATGCGTTGCTCATCACTCTGGCCGCGGTCTTTCGGATGGGCCTATTTCCGTTACATCTCGGCTGGCCCATTGAAGCCAATGTGCGGCAGGGCCTTGGTGTACTCTTGCGCCTCCTACCAGCCACGATTGCTTTAGATGCGGTGGCTAACCTGACCGGTCTGGGTTTTGCGCCCGATTTTGCGCCATGGCTCACTGTATTTGGTTTGTTAACCTCCGTCCTCGGCGCGGCGCAATTTTGGATTAATGCCGATGCGCGCCAGGGTTTAACTTTTGTGGTGATTGCGCTTTCTGGCCTGACGCTCTTAGCGGGAGTATGGGGCGGCCCGTCAGCGCGCCTCAGTGTGTTTTCGCTGATCTTGGCTTTAGTGTTGGGCGGCGGTTTAGTGTTTTTGGCGCACGGTTATGATGCGCAACAAAACTGGACGATGCTGTTGCAGGGCATTGGCGTTGCCTCCTTAGTGGGGTTGCCAACCACGGTTGGTTTTTTCGGCTGGCAACACCTTCTTCTCCAACTTTATCAGGCCGGGCAACCGTTTGCCTGGTTCACCTTTGGGGGTGTTCTCTTAACATTGGTTTTATTGGGCGGTGGGTTGTGGCGCTGTATTTTTACAGTGGGCGAACCGGTAGAAGGCGGGCCGATTGGAGCCAGCGGTTATATCAGCGGTCTATCATTCTTGGTGCTTATGACGTTGGCTCTAGGTTTAGCTTGGAACTCGGTCGCGGAAGCCTTTGCCCAACCACTTTGGGGTTGGGCGGCCCTAATCGCGGATGGCAATTGGGTTGTGTTTGCGGCCTTGCTCTTAGCGATTGGTTTGAGCGTAGGCCTGTGGCGCTGGGAAGGCCGTTTCCGCGGCTCAGCCGAGGGCCTAAGTGGAGCCGTTCAGCGCTTGTTTCAACTGAACTGGTTATATCGGCTTGGGTGGCGACTATTCGGTTTTATTGCCATCTTGATTGACAACTTGGCCCAAGTGTTGGAAGGCGAAGGCGCCATCGTGTGGGCCTTGGTGGTTGTTTTTACCGTCTTTTTATTGTTTGCTAACTGAGCTTTAGTTTACCTATGACTGATGTATGGCTGTGGTTGCCGATTTTGGCGCTGGTGGGCGCGGGGCTAACGGCAATGGTTCTAACGCTGACGGTAGATTGGCGGATCACCTTTGCCGCCTTAGCTTTGCAATACATCTTTGCCGCTATCCTGCTCAATCAAGCTGTGGCCTGGCAAGTGGCGGCGGTGGAAGCGATTGTAGGCATTTTGGTCGTCATCATCCTCACCCTCACTGGCCGCCAGAGCAATTTTGGACGCACGGCCTCCAGCCCGGTTGTTCAACTGCCCGGGCAACTGGCCCGCATCGGCCCCATTGAATTTCAGACCAATTTGCCTTTCCGGCTGGTGGCTATTTTGCTGGCCGCCGTCATTACCTGGTTTATGGTGGTGGTGGGTGATTATGCCGTGCCGGGCCTGCCGCTGGCGCTGAATTTGGCGGGCGTATGGCTGATTATTTTGGGGCTGTTTGGCCTGGGCTTCACCGATGAACCGATGAACGCCGGCTCCGCCTTGCTGACCGTTATTACGGGTTTTGAAATGATTTATGCGCCGTTGGAACCTTCACTGTTAGTGGTGGCCTTGCTGGCCGTGGTGAACTTTGCTGTGGCGCTGGCCGCCAGTTATTTGGCCCTGCTCCGCTTTGCCGAAAGGGAATTGGCCGAATAATGCCTGCGCCGCTGGTTTTTATCATCATTCCACTCCTCGCCGCGCCAATGGTGTACGGCCTGTACCGCGCGCGCGGATGGCTCGATGTGTGGGCGGCAGGCGGCGTAACCATACTGTTGGCTGTTTTTGCTCGTTTCATGCCTTTTGCGGCAGAACCGTTTATTCAGGATACCTTTGCATTTTGGGGTCGGGCTTTTGTGCTGGAGGCCATAGACCGTGAGACACTGGTGAATTTGTTTGTCACCGCTACTTTGATTTTTTTAGCCGCCGGCCTTAATCGGCAAGGACGTTTTTTTCTGCCGGCTGGGCTGGCCGTTCTAAGTTTTCTCGTCGCCGCGCTCAGCGTCCGCCCATTTTTGTTTGCCGCCATCTTTTTTCAGATTGCCGCCGCGCTGAGCGTTTTCATGCTGGCAGATGGCCGCCTGGTTACCACACGCGGCGCGCTCCGCTATCTCAGCTTTGCCACGTTGGGGGTGCCCTTTATCTTGTTCACCGGCTGGTTATTGGATTCTTACGCCGCCCAACCCGAGGAGCCGCGCTGGCTGGCGCAAGCCGCCTTAACGTTATTAATCGGCTTATTTATTTTGCTTGGGGTCGCGCCCTTTCATAGCTGGCTTCCTGTGGTGGCTGAAAATTCTCCGCCGTTGGCTACTGCGTTTGTGCTGGGCGTGGCCCGCGCGCCATTGGTGTTATTTCTAGTGCGCTTATTGAACACCTATGATTGGCTGGGGATGAATATGGGCGTCTCAACTCTCCTTGCGGCGGCAGGCGTTATGATGATCATCATTGGCGGCGTGTTTGCGGTGAGCCAGCGCAACCTCAGCCGGTGTATCGGCTATGCCGCCCTCATCAATCTTGGGTTGATACTTTTAGTGGTGGGACTGGAGAGGGAGATTGGGGCGCAGGCCGCCCTCGCCGATGTGATGATGCGCGGTCTAGGGATTTGGTTGTGGGCGGCGGGCTTGGATACGTTACGCCGCGCCACCTCTGGCGGCGAGGTGACGTTTGCCGCATTGGCGGGTCTGGGATGGCGTTATCCGTTTGCAGTGGCCGCCTTAGCCATTGGCGTACTTTCTTTCATCGGCGCGCCGCTTATGGCGGGCTTCCCGGCGCGCTGGAACATTTTGCAATTATTAGCCGCTCATAACCCATGGCTGGCGGTGTTGGTAGTGGCGGCCATGTTGAGCGTAGGAGTGGTGGTCATGCGCGGTTTAGCTTCCATGACTACGCCCGCCTCACCTGATGAAGTGATTGCGCCGCAGGAAAGCCGTTGGAATATAGTGGCCCTGAGCGCCGGAATGTTGCTGATTGTGGCGCTCGGCGCGTTTCCTCAAATAGTTTTGGGGGCATAGCCCGCTCATTCTGTATACAAGGTTTCAAGCTTAGGGATGATGACGCGCCAATCATAATGCTGGCGCACAAACGCCTGCCCGGCCTTGCTCAGTTTTTCCCGAAGTTCCGGGTTATGAAGTAAATCCACGGTGGCTTGCGCAAAGGTTTCCACTTCATCTGCCAAAATCAGCTCTTGGCCGGAACGCGCGGCAAAGCCCTCCGCGCCTAACGTAGTGGAGACAATGGGTTTGTGCATGGCCATCGCTTCCAACAGTTTAAGCCGTGTGCCTCCGCCCATTCGTAACGGCGCAACATAGACGCTCGCCTTGGCGAGATAGGGTTGAATCTCCGGCACAGCGCCGATGACGGTTATGCCGTTACGTTGGTTTAGCTTTTGCACCGAGCGAGTGGGTTTTTGTCCTACGATTATGAAGCGAGCCTCGGGCGCTTGCGCCCGAATACGCGGCCAAATTTCAGCCGCAAACCACAGCACGGCATCAACGTTTGGCCGATAATCCATTTTGCCGGTGAACATCAGTGACGGGTGACGGGTGATGAGTGACTGACCGTCTGAAGGTGACGCGTAGCTATCTACATCAATACCATTGGGGATAATTATGGGCTTGATTTCTGGCGCGAGGGCTTGAAGGGCGGCGGCATCTTCTGGCGAACAGCACGTGACGGTGTGAACACGGCGGAGGGTCTCAGCCTCAAAGCGTTTGAGCCGCGGCCACTGAAGCCATGAATACAAGGCGGCTGGCCAGCGGCCGGGGTTGCGCCAATCCGTCTCAAAGGCCCGGCGCTGAATCACATACTCAGCGTTATGCGCATCAAAAATTAATTTGGCGTTGGAGTGAGCGCGAAGGATGGGAATGTAACAGGCCAGCTCTAAACCTTCAATATGGATAACATCAAATCTATGACTTTGCAGTACAGTTTGAAGTGTGGCGGCGAATGCCGCCGACCATAAACGTTGAGCTAAATCCGGCTCACGGGAAAATAACGTTTTCAGGCGAGCGGTGCGCGGACGGTGTGGGGCAGGCACGGTAGCCAGCGGTAAACAGGTTGTCTGCAGTAAACCGGATTCTGCCGTTGCCCCATCTTCCACAAAACTTAGCAAGCCCACCGAATGACGCCGACTAAGGTGATGAATAAGGCCCCAATTGCGTAAAGCCGTGCCCTGCCGAGGGGGATATGGCAATTGCGGGGTGAGGAAAAGCAGGCGCACGCGGATTAAGAGTTGGAGATTAGGGCTTGGAGCGTTGACACGAGCAAGCGATGCTCAACGGCATGGATTCGGTTTTCAAGGTCTTGCTGAGAGTCGCTAGGCAGGATGGGCACTACTTCTTGCGCCAACACTGGGCCGTTATCTACGCCTTCATCCGGCACCAAATGCACCATCACGCCGGTTTCAGAAATTTCGCCGCGTCGGAAGGCGCGGTAGGCGCGCTCAATGGCGTGCAGGCCAGGGAACGCGCCGGGCAGGGCCGGGTGCAGGTTGATAACACGTTGTGGAAAGCGGCTAAGAAAATCCATTGAAAGCAGGCGCATCCAACCTGCCAGCACCACCCAATCCGGCGCAAAATCTTGCACCATCTGCGCCAACTCGGCGTCATATTCATGCCGCGTCTGGGTGTTGCGTTTGGGCTTGTAAATAGCCGGAATGCGGGCGCGGTGCGCGCGTGTGAGGCCCATTGCCGCCGGTTTATCGCTAATCACGGCCACCACCTCTGCCAGCAAGTGGCCCGCTTGGCAAGCGTTGATAATGGCCTGCAAGTTTGTGCCACTGCCCGATATGAGAACAACGAGTCTAGCGCGATAGCTCATAATAAGGTCACGGTTCTTTCACCGGCGATGAGTTCTCCAATAACAAAGGTCTCTTCGGGCACGCCGCTTTGGAAGGCCGCCACATTTTCCGGCGCAACTACGGCCACCATGCCAATGCCCATGTTGAAAACGCGATGCATCTCAGCCGTAGAAATTTCGCCCTGTTGTTGAATGCGCGTGAAGATGGGCAGAACAGGCCAACTGCCCAAGCGCACCACTGCGCCCACGCCCTCCGGCAGAATGCGCGGGATGTTTTCAATGAAGCCGCCGCCCGTGAGGTGGGCGAGCGCCTTAATGACGGATGCTGAATGGTTGATGGCCGATAACAAAAGGTTGAGGTAGGAGCGATGCGGTGCAAGCAGGGCGTCCGCCAATTCATCGTCCAGCGGGGTATCTTCAAACACCTTGCGGATGAGGGAATAGCCGTTGGTGTGCGGGCCGGAGGAGCGCAGGCCCACCAACACATCGCCGGCCTGCACGGTGCCGCGGGGAAGGATATTTTCACGTTCCACCACGCCCACAATCGTCCCCGCCACATCAAACTCATTGGGTTGATACACGCCGGGCATTTCCGCCGTTTCGCCGCCCAACAGCGCACACCCCGCCGCTCGGCAGGCCGCCGCCAAGCCGCTTACCACCTCCGCCACCATCTCCGGCTTTAGCTTAGAAGACGCCACATAATCTAAGAAAAAAAGTGGCCGCGCGCCTTGCACCAGAATATCATTCAGGCAGTGGTTTACGAGATCATGCCCAATCGATGCATAACGGCCTACTTGGGCGGCCAACTTCACCTTAGTGCCCACGCCATCGGTAGACGCTACCAACACTGGCGCGTCCATGTTCTTAAGTGCGCTGGCAGAAAACAATCCACCAAACGCCCCTATGCCGGCCAATACTTCCGGCCCATAGGTGGCGCGGACTGAGTCGCGCATTAGCTCCACGGCGCGGTTGCCAGCATCAATCGAAACACCAGCGGCGGCGTAGGTTTGAAGCGGACTAGAAGCGGACGAGCGGACGGGAACGGATGGGGTCAGTTCTGATTTGAGAGAGTCTTTGCTGATAACTGAGAAACGGATGGGGGTTTGGGCGCTTAACGCTGGGCGAACGGTATGGAGCGGCGACCAGACAGTGCGATAGAGATGCTTGTGCCATTCTTGTACGGTTCGCGGCGGCAAAATGCGTTTCCACTCTAGCGAGGCGCGGCCAAAATTGTATAGCAAACCGATTGAAGCGCCGGTGGCCGCTAAATAGGTGACAACTTGGCCGATTTCGGCAGTAGTGAGTTTATGGGAAAAGGCTTTGCATTCAACTACTAATTGGTCTTCAACCCAAATATCAAGATACATGAAACCAATGAGGGCCTCATTGACATACACTTCAACCCGTTTTTCCAATTCAACTTTATAGCCCTCGGCTTTTATTAATTCAGCAAAGCGATTTTGATAGATGCGCTCCCGATGACCCCCACCCAACTCATGTTGAACACGCATGGCCAAACCATTGATCTTAAGAGACAATTCATCAAGGTTTGTCTTAATCAAGCCGGGCTTGGTCTTCATCGCGCTATCCGTTTGTCCGTTTATCTAACCTGTATATCTGTATACACTTCGGCGTAATTGCCGTCAAAATCTTCCGCAATAAAGCCAACATTGTATAACCCAGCCGGAGCATCAAGCGTTGTCCAAGTAGGGAGTGTATCTCCAAACGTCAACACAGCGCCTTCTTCAGAGAAGTAAGCATCATTAGCAATATCATAATAGTTGTTAATCAGGATGAATTGGTCGCCTGTTTCTGGCGTAATTTCACTTGGCGCACCCGGCTCATCCGCCGTGCCCGTGAAGCCATAAATTGCGCGCAGGTTCCCGTCATTGTCCCAGATAATTTTGGCGTAGCGCCGCTGGCCGCTCTCGTTGAACACATAATAACCCTCGGTGGAGTACGTGGCCGCGTCGGCGGTTGCGCCATAATCTTCCGGGCTGAGCAACGCTTGCACCACCTGCGCACCGTCATCAATGGCAAAGAGGGTTGGCTCCCATTCAAACTCAATCGGCACCGGGTTATCGTTCCAAACCGGATAGGCCACGCCTTCTACAGTCTGGGTGTCATCGCCCTCAATAAAGTCCTCATCAGCAAACAAAATTGCATTTCTGGCTTCATCATAGTAGCCCACAAATAAGTAAATGTAACTAATGTTCTCGCCTGTGAAGGCCGTGCTGAGGGTAACGGGTGAGGCCAGGCTGGCCGTGTTGCTGGAGGTTTGGATAGGCGCGGCAGTAATGGCCTCAGCGCCGGGCGCAATAATGGCCGTATCTGGCGGCAGGGTGGGGATAGAAACAGAGCGCGTGAGAGGCCGCCCGGTGTAGTGCGCCACCAGAAAATCATCCCATAAAGAATTTTCCGCAAAGCGGCGGGCTACGGCGGTGTAGCTCTCATAACCGGAAAGCGGATTGCGGAATAATTGTGAGTTGGGGAAGTAAATAGACATGCCGTATGCGCCCGGGCGCTCTGGCCCGCTGGCTTCCACCACAATGGTTTGTTGTAAGGCGCTGAGTAACCCTTGCGCGGCTCGCGTCACATCTGCATCGCCGGCTTCTTGGGCGGTGAGCGCGGCGAAGTGGGCCAAATCAATATAGCTGGGCGGCACTTCTTCGCCAAAGATGCTTTGGAATGATTGCGCGTAGGTGCGGGTGCGCGCTAACAAGCGCGCATCCAGTCCGCCAATCACTTCAGCAAAATTATCCAGCGCCTGCAATACGGCTGGCATTTGGGCCAAATCTATGGCAGAGAGCGTGGCGTTGGCAGAGGTGGCGTTAATCACCGCTTGGGCGGAAACGCGCCGCCCGGTGTAATCCTCCCGCGCTTGGTCATTGATAATGCGTAAATCGCTGGTGATGTAATGCTCCACAATCTTTTGGCTTAGCTCGCGGCCATCCATCTCCGGCTTGTTCACCAAATCATTGAGAAAGGCGGCGTACGCCCAACCGAGGCCGGGTTCCACTTCTTGCGAAGCCACGGCGTAACGCGCGTACGGTTGTATGGCGGCAAACACTTCCACGTGCGCCATCAGGCAGGCATCAAAGCCAATTAGCTCAAAACCCTCAATGCCGGTCTCGGCAATAGCGCGCCCCAGTGAGCGGTCTAGCTCGTTGAGATACAACAAGTCACCAAAAACGCGGGCAATGGGCACGTTATCGGCGCCCACGCCGCGCGCCGTTGGGTCATTCCAGCCGCCTGGCCAGCCCATGCCGTGGTCGCTCAAAATTAACACATATTTATCCGCAGGGTAATTCTCCACGCCCCACTTGATGAAGTCCACCAATACATCACCCTCGGCCATGTTTTCTTCGCCTTCGGCAATTAATTCTGAACCCACGTTGTATAAATCGTTATCCTGCGTCACAAAGTAGCGGCGCGTACTCGTCCAGTTGCCGCCGCCGCGGTAGCCGCCCGCAAACCGGTCAATCTGGGAAACAATGTTTACGCGGTCGGTAGAGCCAATGGCTTCGGCTTCGTTCAGATCAATGAAAATATCTTGTTCAAGCACCTCATCGTCTGCATTTTGATAGAGCAAAATTGTCCAGGTCTGTTCGTTGGGGTTGGTGGTAGAGCCGCCGCCCGTTGTAGCGGGCCGGGTGGGGGGCGCGGCTGTAGCTGGGCGCGGCGTCCGCGTCGCTTCGCCGGTGGGCGGTTGAACGTTGCTGTTGGCCGCTTGCTCGGTAGCCAAAGCGGCGGCTTCTTCGGTTTGCACCAACGCTTCAAATTCGCGGATGGTTTGTTCATCCACGCAGGCTGTGAGGAGCAAAGCGCCGATCAGTAAGCTGAGAATGAGTGAATTGGAAATTTTATGCATTCTGATTTCTCTGAGTGGTTGTGGCAACAGCCCGCCAGCCGATGTCTTTTCGGAATTGTTGGCCTTCGAAGTTTACATTATCCACAGCTCTGTAAGCGTTGTGTAAAGCTTGGCTTAGGTTTACGCCCCAACCCACAACGGCCAACACACGTCCACCCGCCGTTACCGTTTGCCCATCCTTAAGCGCCGTTCCGGCGTGAAAAATCACCGCCTCCGTCAACGGCTTTTCTAGGCCAAAAATAATGCGGCCTTTGGGATAACTGGCCGGGTAGCCTTCTGAGGCCAGAACCACGCACGCTGTTGCGCCCGCTTTCCATCTAACTTCCTTATTTTCTAAATTTCCTTCCACACACGCCTCTATCACATCTAATAAATCCGTTTCCAACAGCGGTAGAAGCGCCTGCGTTTCCGGGTCTCCAAAGCGGCAATTGAATTCCAACGTGCGCGGGCCATCTTTGGTGAGCATTAGGCCGGCATATAGCACGCCAATGAAGGGACGGCCTTCAGCGCGTAAACCATTTACTGCCGGTTGGAGAATGGCGTGTGTGGCTTCTTCAATCAACGCGGCGGTGGCAATGGGCGCTGGCGCATAAGCTCCCATGCCGCCAGTGTTTGGGCCGAGGTCACCATCTAACAAGCGTTTGTGGTCTTGTGCGGCGGGCAAAACCCTCACGGTGTTACCATCACAAAACGCCAGCAGGGAAACTTCCTCACCCTCCAAGCGCTCCTCAATAATTACTTCATCGCCCGCCGCGCCAAACTCGCGGTCTAGCATGAGGTGGCGGAGCGCGGCCTCAGCGTCATCGGTGCAATCCGGCACGATGACTCCCTTGCCCGCCGCCAAGCCGGAGGCCTTAATCACCACCGGGTATTCTACGCTCAGCAAATGGCCAATGGCTTGATGGAAATCCGTAAACGTTTGATAACGCGCGGTGGGGATGTTATGCCGCGCCATAAACGCTTTAGCAAACGCCTTGCTGGCCTCGATTTGGGCCGCGGCTTGCGTGGGGCCAAACGCCCTCACACCCACCTCTCGCAAAGCATCCACCACGCCGTTAGCCAACGGCGCTTCCGGCCCCACTACAACCAAATCAATTTTCTTTTCTTTGGCAAAAGCGACTAGCGCCGGTGTGTCTTCTGCCGCGATTGGGACGTTGTGCGCGGCGGTGCCCGCGTTGCCGGGCGCTACATACAACCGGGTAAGGCGGGGCGATTGCGCGATTTTCCATGCCAACGCATGTTCTCGCCCGCCGGAACCGATGAGGAGAATTTTCATTGGGTTAGCCCCCTTTGCCTTAGGGTTTCTGCAATTTGTTCATAGCTGATGCCGTGTTGCTGAGCAATTTCTTTGGCATAACTGGTGCCCAGCGGTGGGCCGGGTTGGATTTTGAAAGTGCGCGTAACCGCGCCATCTGCCGCGCTGATTTCCACGCCAGTGACCAAACTAAACACTCGGCTTTCGCCGGGCGCGGTGTTGAGCGCGTCTATGTGCTCGGCCAATTCATGGAAATGTGTGACGAAAACGCCGCGCGCTCCTAATAGGCGCAATCCGCGCACCACATCTTGCGCTAAGTACAAACCTTCTCCGGGCGTGGTGCTGGAAAAAGATTCATTGAATAAAATTAAGCTGTAACGCGTGGCATGCCGGAAAATCTCGCTCACATGTTGGGCTTCCTCGCCTAAGCGGCCGGCATTAAGTTCAAATTTCTCAGCCGAGGCAAAGTGTAAATAAATTGCATCCACCGGGCTGAGGCGCGCGGCCTCGCCCGGCACATACAACCCGGTTTGAAAAAGTAGGTGAGCTAAACCCACTGCCTGCGTAAAAGTTGTTTTGCCGCCTCGGTTGGGGCCGGTTAGCACGGCCAGCTGTCCGCTTTCGGTGTTGAAGGCCACATCGCTGGTGACAATCGCGGCGGTATTTTGGCTCAGCCGCAAAGCGAGGAGCACGTTAAACAAACCGCGCACTTCGGTGGCGCGGGCTTCTGCAGGTAGAATTTCAGCGCGGCACATCTTCAGCCCAGCGGCCTGCATCTTCTCTATCAACCGCACCCCAGAGATAAAAAAAGCCAGCTCTGGCTCTAAATTTTGCAGGACGCGGACATTGAGGCCGCGATACTGGGTGAGGGCGCTGGCAATGGGGCGGGCCACATCGCCTAACACCTGCTCAAGGTCACGGAAGAGCGGTGAGAGGCGTAGCTCGGCGTTTTCCGGTGGTGAACCTTGTGTGGCGCGCGCCGCAAAGCGCAGGGGCGCTACGCCCGCTACATCCTCGCGCTCAAACAGGCGGCCTAACAGCGTATCATTTTTGAAGCGATGGGTATTGACCGAGAGAAGCGCGGCCTCACGCGGGCGCAGATGTGAATCTAAATTGATGCCCACCGTGATACTTTGCACGCCACGGATGCGCGCCATTAATTCCGGCAGTTGCTTTGCCAATGATTGAAATGAAGGCTCTTGCTGAAGGCCGCGCAGATATTCCCGCAAATGGAGCAGGCCCGCGGCTTGCAAGTGGGCCGAAGCGGCTTCCAGCGCGGCGCTCAGTTCCTGCGCGCATTCCACATAAGTCTCTAGTTCCGCCAGCCGCCACAATGTTTGGTAAAAATCACTTTCTTGTGTGGCGCGGAAGCTGGGGGTGTGTAATTCCGCCAACTTGGGCAATAGTTTTTCCAGTTGCCCCGTGAGCGAGGGATTGCGAATCAAATCATCCACCACCGCCTGCCGATAGGCAATGGTGTGCGGCTCGGCGCACAACGCCAGCAAGCTCTCACGTCCAAACCGCTGGTGGTGTGGGTTCGGGGTGAGGGCTTTTACTAACGTTTCTACGCCCAAATGCGCTAGGCTTTCCCCCAGCCAATGCGTTTCGGCTTGGGCTGGGCGCACGGCCTCTGGGGGGTAAAACAAACTGAGCGGCATGCCAAAGATTACGCTAGTGATTTTTCAAAACCGGTTTTTGTCTGTGTGGCGTCCACTTCAATGGGATAAATGCCGGTGAAGCAGGCGTTACAATAACCCTGTGTGCGGCCTAGCGCCCGCATCATTCCTTCCAGCGAAAGGAAATGCAGGCTGTCACAATCAATGTGGTCACGCATCTCATCCAGCGTGAGTTTATGGGCAATCAACTCGTTGTAGGTGCCCATATCCACCCCCATAAAGCACGGATGGGCAATGGGCGGGCACGTAATCCGCAGATGCACTTCGCGCGCGCCCGCATCCCGCAATAATCTCACCAACGGGCCGGAGGTAGTGCCGCGCACGATGCTGTCATCAATCACCACCACGCGCTGGCCCCGCAAATTCTCCTCTAAGGCTAAAAACTTCAGGGCTACGCCTTGTTTGCGGAGCGAGTCTGTGGGCTGAATAAACGTGCGGCCAATGTAACGATTTTTGATAAAGCCGTCATTGTGCGGCAAGCCGCTAACGCGCGCGTAACCAATGGCCGCCGGGGTGCTGGAGTCCGGCACAGGGATGACCACATCGGCTTCCACAGGCGCTTCGCGCGCTAACTCCTCGCCCAGCCGTTGGCGGACTTGGTGAGTGGTGAGGCCATCCCAAAAACTATCCGGCCGCGCAAAGTAGATGTGCTCAAACGTACAGCGCGCGAGTTGTTTTTCCGGCTCCAGCGCTTGCCGCACGCGGAGCGCGGAGTTGCTGAGCGCTACAATCTCGCCCGGTTTCACTTCTCGGATGGCTTCACAGCCCAATGTTTTTAATGCGCCCGTTTCTGAGGCCACCACGTGCCCGCCGCTGGGCAGGCGGCCAATGCTTAGTGGATGAAAGCCCCACGGGTCACGCACAGCATACACGCCGTCCTGCGTCAGAATCGCCAAACAATACGCGCCTCGCCACTTGGGCATGGTGTTTTCAATCCGCTCGGCCCACGTCTCGCCTTTCGCGCCGGCCAACATCATCGTCATCACTTCGCTATCAGACGAAGCGAAGAGACCGATACCTTTTTCCAAAAGTTCATGGCGCAATTCGGCGGTGTTAATTAAGTTGCCGTTGTGGGCCAACGCCACCGGGCCGTGAATCGTCTCAATCAGATAGGGTTGTGCGTTGCGCTTGTTGCTGGAGCCGGTGGTGGAGTAGCGCGTGTGGCCAATGGCAAAGTGGCCTTTGAGCGGCGCTAAATCATTGGGAGTGAAAACTTGCGCCACCATGCCCACGTCTTTGTGCAAACGAATCGTTTGCCCATCGGCCACAGCGATGCCGGCCGCTTCTTGCCCGCGATGTTGCAGGGCGTATAAACCAAAAAATGCCATGCGGGCCACATCTTCATTGGGGGCGTAAATGCCGATGACGCCGCATTCGTGTTGAGGAGAGTCTTGAGTCATACGAATTAGGAGATTAAGGAATTTGAGAATGATTATTCGTTGTTGTGATTGTACTCACATCGTTAGGGCTTGCCACCTACGCTTGCCCCTTTTTCCACAATTTTCTGAAGCAATTTCAGTTTACTTTGCATCATCTCTTTTTCCGGTTCGCGCACGGTGATGTGCCCCAGTTTGCGCCCGGCGCGCGGCGTTTTGCCGTACAAGTGCAGATGCGCGTTGGGGATGGCGAGAATTTGCTCCACGTCTGGTAGTTCGCCAATTAAGTTGAGCATAGCGGCGTGGCCGCGTAGGTGGGTGGGGCCAAGCGGCCAGCCCAGCACGGCGCGCAGATGATTTTCAAACTGGCTGGTTTCTGCGCCCTCAATGGTCCAGTGGCCGGAGTTGTGCACGCGAGGAGCCATTTCATTCGCCAGCAGTTGGCCGTCCTTTTCAAAGAATTCAATCGCCAGCAAACCAACGTAGTTGAGTGAATTAAGAATGCGTTGCGCAAATTCTTCGGCGGAGAATTGGAGAAGTGAAGAATTGCCGGAGGGCTGTGAGAGGCGCAGTATGCCTTCGGCGTGCTGGTTTTCTACGAGTGGATAAAACGCGGTTGCGCCCTCTCGGTTGCGTACGGCCAGCACCGATATTTCACGTTCAAAGGCCACAAAACTTTCTAAAACGAGGGGCGCGCCGCCTAGTGTTTGCCAGGCCGCTGCTAAATCTTCAGGCGTCTTCAACACAAACTGCCCTTTGCCATCGTAGCCCAGCCGCCGCGTTTTTAGCACGGCGGGCAGGCCAATTTTTTCCACAGCGGCTTGCAATTCTTGGGCCGTATTCACGGGCGCAAACGGCGGTGTGAGGAGGCCTAGTTGTTGAAAGAGCGTTTTTTCATTGAGGCGGTCTTGCGCAGTGTGAAGCGCGGCGGGCGGCGGGTACACTGGCGCAAATTGCTCTAGCCATTGCGCGGTTTCCACGGGCACGTTTTCAAATTCATAGGTGACGACGTCCGCGCCGCGCGCAAATCGCTCCAAAGCCGCTTGGTCAGCGTAATCGGCCACTATTTGCTCGGCCAATTGCCCGGCGGGCGCGTTGGGAGTGGGGTCAAAAAATCTAAACTGCAGACCGAGCGGATAGCCTGCCAACGCCAACATGCGGCCAAGTTGGCCCGCGCCGAGAACACCTACAAGTTTCACGTTTTACGCCTCGCGTGGATCTGGGTTATCTAACACATTTTGCGTTTGCGCGGCGCGGAAGTTGTGCAAGGCGGTGCGGAACTGCGGATATTTGTTGGCGAGGATGGCGGTAGCCAGCAGAGCGGCGTTGATGGCCCCGGCTTTGCCAATGGCCAGTGTTCCCACCGGCACACCCGCTGGCATTTGCACAATAGAAAGTAGAGAGTCCATGCCTTTGAGGGCTTTGCTCTCTACCGGCACGCCGAGCACGGGCAGGGCCGTTTTAGCGGCGGCCATGCCGGGCAAATGCGCGGCTCCACCCGCGCCTGCAATGATTACTTCTAATCCGCGCGCTTCGGCGGCGTTGGCGTACTCAAACAGCAAATCTGGCGTGCGGTGCGCGGAAACCACCCGGACTTCATGCGGCACGCCAAGTTGCTCCAGCGTTTGCGCGCAATGTTGCATGGTTTCCCAATCTGATTTGGAGCCCATGATAATTCCGACGAGTGAAGTGGACATGAATGTGTGAAAGGATGTAGGGGTGACAAGATGACATATACTGTCACCTTTTCACCCCATCAAAATCCCAGCAGTTTCTAAATTTTGAACCAGCCGCGGTTCTATTGGATATTGGCCCGGCATAAAAGTTTGGCCGGTGAGCATTTCATAGATGGTGATGTAGCGTTGACTGGCCGCCCCCCACAATTGCTCTGGCATAGCGGGCGGTTCACCTTCGCCGCGATAGTTCTGCGCGACGTATGCCAGCCGCACAAACTCTTTATCAAAATTCTCCGGCTCTAAACCGGCCGCCAGCCGCTTGGCATAGGTATCTTTTTTCCAGAAGCGTGATGAATCCGGCGTATGCACTTCATCAATTAACATCACACGGCCATCGGTATGCCGGCCAAACTCATATTTTGTATCCACCAGAATCAGGCCTGCTGCGTGGGCTAACGCCTGCCCGCGCGCAAAAATCGCCAGCGCGGCTTCCATCACTTGTTCCCAGGTTTCCGCATCCAACCAGCCCTGCGAAACCACTTCGGCGCACGTCAGCCGCTCATCATGCCCATTGGGGCCGCCTTTGGTGGTGGGGGTGATGATGGGTTGCGGAAGCGCATCATTTTTGTGTAAGCCTTCCGGGAAGTGGTGGCCGTAAATCTCGCGCTCACCGAGTTCATAACGATGCCACAGCGCAGTGCTGGTGACGCCGGTGATGTAGCCGCGCACAATCACTTCAACGAGAAATGGCTCCACTTCATGCACCACACTGGCGTTTGGATCTGGCATTGCGATTAAGTGATTGGGGATGATGGCTTGAGTCTCCGCAAACCACCACGCGCTGAGTTGGTTGAGCACTTGGCCTTTATAGGGCACGGCGGCCAGGATGCGGTCAAAGGCGGAGAGCCGATCTGTGGTGATGAGTAACCGGCGGCCATCCGGGAGCGAATACCACTCGCGCACTTTGCCCGCTTGCCGATTAGGGAACGAGAGGTGGGTTGCCGTGAGTGCGTGAGGCAGTGCGGCGAGGATTTGGTCAGTGGTGAGCATAAACAACGTAAAACGCAAATCGTGAAACGAGACTCGCTTCGGTTACGCCTCGTGTTTTGCGCGCGTCAGCCATGCTCGCGCACTTTCGGCCAAAATAGTGGCGATGATGGCTTTGACCGGATCCACAATCAGGAATGGCTGTATGCCAAACTCCCAGCCTTTAACCCAATCACCACCTAGAAAACCATAAGTGAGCCACGCCGTGCCAATCGCGTAAATCACGGCCACGCCTGCCAAGCCAGCCAGGAAACGCAGAAGCATCCACCGCCCAAAGCCTCTTTCCGCTAAGTAACCGGCCACAAATGCACCTGCAATAAAGCCTAGCAGGTAACCGGCAGAAGGCCAAAGCCACACAGCCGTGCCGAGGCCACCCGCATCAATGGGCAAGCCTGCCGTGATGGCCAGCACATAGGCCATTTGGCTGAGCGCGCCATCTTTTGCGCCGAGTGTGAGGCCAGCCAACAAAACGGCTAGCACTTGGAGCGTGATGGGCACCGGTTGTAGGTCAATCGTCACGCGGGCGCTCAGGGCCGTGAGGGCGGCAAAACCGATGATGGCAACTACCCGAATGATGTATGAATTAGAAAGCTGAGTTTGGATATAGGTGGCTAGCATGGTGTTTACTGATTGAGTTGTTGGGTGATTGAGCGATTACTCGGCTATCACTTACTTACCCAATCACCCAATGGATTTCACGCCGTTTTGGAATAATTTCAAACCAAGGCGGCCCTGCGCGCCGCGCGTAAATTGCGGGTGTTGATAGGTGAAGATGTGATTTTCTGGATGGGGCATCAGGCCCAATACGTTGCCTTGTGGGTTGCAAATGCCGGCAATATCAGCAATAGAGCCGTTCGGGTTGGCCGGATATTGCAGATTGGCCGGTGCGCCGTTCGCCTGCGTGTAGATAAGCGCAATTTGGTCGTTAGCGTGCAAATCCGCTACGATGGCTTCATCGCTTAAGGTGAAGTTGCCTTCACCGTGCGCTACGGGGCAATCAATTAATTCATTAAGGCCGCGCGTCCATAAACATTTCTGTGAGCGCGGGGCCAGTGTTATCCAGCGGCATTCAAAGCGGCCAACAGAGTTGAAGGTGAGGGTGGCGTAGCTTCGTTGACCGTTGACGTTTAGGCCGGGCAGGAGGCCGCTTTTGACGAGCGCTTGAAAGCCGTTGCAAATGCCGATGACGGGTTTGCCGCTCTCCACAAATGCGCCCACTTCTTCGGCAAAGTAGCTTTGCAAATCTAGCCCCATGAGGCGGCCCGCGCCGAGCGCATCCGCGTATGAAAAACCGCCGGGCAGAACAAGTAATTGATAATTGGTGAGCGAAGAATTGCGCGCGCGTAGCTCATTGATATGCACAATCTCTGGCTGAGCACCCGCCAGCATGAGCGCTTGGGCCACATCGTGGTCGCGGTTGGAGCCGTTGGCATGGAGGATGAGGGCGCGAGGTGGCATAAGAATTAGTGGTGCGTGGTTGGGGATTGCCACGCGGAAACAAGTTGTTCAACGGGGAGGGAGATTGTTACTTGTGAGCGGGCGCTGATCGTGAGCCGCTGGCCGCCCGTCACTATGCCCACACGGGCATAGGGCAATCCGGCAAACAGCCGCTCAAATTCTGTGCTATGTTCGGGTTGCACTTCCACCAACAGCCGCCCATTGGATTCACTGAATAACGCCGTGATGACCTGTTCTGTATCCAGCGTGAGCGCCAAGCCCAGCCGCCCGCCAATGCACATCTCCGCCGCCGCTACGGCTAAGCCGCCTTCGCTCAAATCATGGCAAGCGCGCACGAGGCCGTTTTGAATAGCGGCGTGCAGGGCTTTGTAGATGGCAGGGGCAGATTGTGGCAATGAAGGAACGGGGGAATGTAAACAGTAATTAGTAAGTCGTTTGCCATTTACGGCCAACTGTTCACTGATAACGGCTAGGTGTGAACCGCCAAATTCAGCTTTGGTCTCGCCCAGCAAGTACACTGCATTACCGGCCTGTTTCAAATCCATCGTCACGGCTTGGGTTACATCATCAATGATGCCAATGGCAGAGATGAGCAGGGTGGGCGGGATGGCGTGGCGTTGGCCGTCCGTGCCGAGGTATTCATTATTGAGAGAATCTTTGCCGGAGATAAAGGGCGCGCTGTAGTGGAGCGCGGCGTCATAACAGCCCCGCGCGGCTTCTACCAATGTACCTAATGTTTCAGGCCGCTTCGGGTTTCCCCAACAAAAGTTATCCAGAATGGCAATGCGGCTGGGGTCTGCGCCCACTGCCACTGCGTTGCGAATGGCTTCATCCGCCGCGCTCACGGCCATGCGGTATGCATCTTGTTTGCCGAACTGCGGGTTGAGGCCATTGCTCAGCACAACGCCGCGTAGACCTTTGGTTCCGGCTGGTTTTAGCACGCACGCATCCGAAGGGCCATCATTCAACACGCCCGTCAGCGGCTTCACCACCGTGCCGCCCTGCACTTCATGGTCATACACTCGGATAACGTCCGCTTTGGAGGCGATAGTAGGGTGGCTGAGGAGTTTTAGGAGAATCTCATTGAAGTTGAAGGTGAGGCCGCCTGCCCTGAGCTTGCCGAAGGGTGAAGCGTGGGGGTTGGCAGGTGCTTTTATCGTCTGTCGTCTAATGTCTGCCGTCAGCTTTCTTTGCGGAAGCCCATCATGCAGAAACTCATTCGCCAAATCCAGCACCAGCTTTTCACCTGCGCGCACCACCAGACGGCCCGTTTGGTTAAAAACGCCAATATCCGTCCATTCCACATCGAACGTGGCGCAAATGGCTTGCAAACGCTCAACCGATTCTGGCGGCGCGGCCAATACCATGCGCTCTTGCGCTTCGCTCAGCCAAATCTCCCACGGCGCGAGGCCGGAATACTTTAATTTCACGCGGCTCAAATCTACTTCGCCGCCACAACTACTCGCCATCTCGCCCACTGCTGAGGAAAGGCCGCCCGCGCCGCAATCCGTGATAGCGTGATATAAGCCTTCATCCCGCGCCCGCATAATCACTTCAATCAAGCCTTTTTCAGTGATGGGGTCGCCAATTTGTACCGAAGCGCCCGCCACTTCGCCCGTCTGCGCGTCCATCGTCATAGAAGAAAACGTTGCGCCGCGCAGGCCATCGCGGCCCGTGCGCCCGCCCAACACAATAATTCGGTCTCCCGTTTGCGGCGCGCGCGGATGTTTGTTCTTCGGCGCAAGGCCCACACAGCCGCAAAACACCAGCGGATTGGCGGTGTAGCCTTCATCGTAAACAATTGCACCATTCACGGTGGGCAGGCCGATTTTGTTGCCGTAATCCTGAATGCCCGCTACCACGCCAGAGCGGATACGGCGCGGATGAAGCACGCCGTTGGGCAATGTTTTCGGGTTGGCATCGGCTGGCCCAAAGCACAGCACATCCGTAGCCGCAATCGGCTTGGCGCTTACGCCCAGCACATCCCGGATGACGCCGCCTACACCTGTGTTCGCGCCGCCAAATGGTTCAATGGCGGATGGGTGGTTGTGCGTTTCCACTTTAAAGCTGATTTCGTGCTCAGCGTCAAAATCAATAATGCCCGCGTTATCCACAAACGCGGAGCGCACCCACGGCGCATTGATTTGCTCAGTAGCGGCGCGGAGGTAGGTTTTCAATATACCGTTAATTTCGGTTGTAGGTTGCAGGTTAGAACGTTCAACCTGCCAACCTGCAACTTGTATTTTTGCCTTGAACGTTTTATGCACGCAATGCTCGCTCCAGGTTTGGGCCAGCATTTCAAATTCGACGTCGGTAGGGTCGCGGCCCTCGGCGCGGAAGTAATTTTGGATGGCCTGCATCTCGGCCAAATCCAGCGCGGCGCGGCGCTCGCGCGAGAGCGTGAGCAGTTCCTCATCGGTCAGCTCGCGCACGGGGATAATTTCAATGTGCTGACTAGCCTCAGCTTCTTGTGGAAAATGGGGTGTGATGGGGCCAAGCGCATAATGTTGAATGACGCTGTTGGCTAGTAAGCCGCGCGCCAAAGCGTGTAAATCCGCTGGCTGTAGATTCTTCCCGCGCACTTCATATCGTTGACCGGTGGCCGCCCGTTTTACGCCCATTATCCCCAGCTCGTGCGCCGCGCGCACAATTTGCTCCGCCACAGGGTCTGTTACACCCGGCCTGAGCGCCACTTCAATGATTGACAGCGGACGGCGGATAGTGGATAACGTACGCCATTCCGCCGTTTGCGCCACGGGGTCGCTCAGCAATTCGGATTCCAAACGCATTTGCTCATTGGCGGTGAGCACCCCTTCAATAAAATACAACTCACTGACCTGAAGCGCAGTAATTTTGGTTAGGCCCAGCGCCTGCGCGTCTGCCCGTAATCGGCGTGAGCGCGGGTCATTCGCTAAGCGTGGGCGCACGCATAGGCAGTGAATAGGTAAAGTCATATCCAACTGTAGTGTTTCAGGATACAGGAATTGTAGAGGACGCCGCTAGGCTGTGCAAGAGACCGAAACAGAGAGAAAGCGGTTGACCTTTTCGTGATTTATGTGGTTGGTTGGAGCCGAATCATCCACCGCTCGGGGTTGGGCAAATTCTCGAAGCCGCCGTACTGCCGGTACAGCTCATGGGCATCGCGCGTGGCCAGCAAAACGCGGCGCACGGTTTGTACCTGTGGATGCGCCATCGCGCTTTCAATTAACCATTTGCCCAAGCCGCGTCCGCGAGCCCTTTCCAATACAAATACATCACACAGCCACGCAAAAGTGGCGTAATCCGAAACGATACGGCAGAAGGCCGCCAGACTTTCGTTTTCATAAACTCCAAAGCACAATGAGTGTTCAATAGAAGTCTGCACAGCTTCTAGCGAGCGGCCTTGCGCCCAGTAGGAGCGATTGCTCAGGTAATCATGAATCAACGGCACATCTAGCCGCGCTTTATCCGTGCTGAGGGTGAATGCGCCGCGCGTGAGTTCATAAGTGGTCATGTGAATTTGGCAGATGGTTAAGGCTATTCTTAAGCCGTCTTGAAAAAAAGGTTGTGATTTACTCCACCGCATACACTTGCGTGAGCTGGCTTTTGCCTTTGAGCGCCACAGGCGGCATGGCGCGGACAGAAATCAAGCCATTAAGGCCAGCCGCTTCCCACGTATCCGCGCTCACCAAGATGTCCGTGTTCCAGTCTTTGTTTAAGCCATCAATGCGGGAGGCCACATTGACCACATCCCCAATCACCGTATATTCCATGCGCGTCGGGCTTCCCACATTCCCGGCCAAAATGGTGCCGGAGTGAATGCCCACGCCAATCTCAACTTGAGGCTCACCGTTAGCGGCTTGCTCGGCGTTGAAGGCGGTGAGGGCGTTACGCATGGCCAACGCGGCGTGAATGGCGCGGCGCGCATGATCTGTGTGTGGCACTGGCGCGCCAAACACAGCTAGTAAACTATCACCGCCGAACTTGTTAATCCAGCCGCCGTTTTCCTGAATGGCCGGTTCTACCGCGGCGAAGTAACGGTTGAGCAGTTCCACCACTTCTGCGGGGGAGAGTTTTTCCGAGATGGTGGTGAAGCCGCGGATATCTGCAAAGAGCATGGTGGCGCTAATCATCTGCCCGCCGAGTTGCACGCCGCGTTTCATCACTTCCTCGGCCAATTCCGGCGCAAGGTAACGGCCAATGGCATCGCGCAGACGCTCGCGTTCGTTTAAGCCTTCCGTCATCAAGTTGAAGCCTTCAAATAATTGCGCGAACTCATCCGTTGTGGAGATGGGAAGCTGAGTATCTAAATCGCCTTCCTCCACCTTCTCCATTGCGGCGGCCATTTCTTTCACCGCGCGCGTAACGCCGAAGGCTAAAACTAAGGCCAACGCCACCATCACGGCCATGCTCACAATGATGAAAACAATCACCCACACCTGTAACGAGAAAATCAGGCGGTTGATGTCCAGTTCATCCAAGCCGGAGGCTAAGCCAATGTTGATGAGCAATTCTCGCGCGCGAACTAAAGTGGTGAGGCCCAGGATGAGGAGCGGCGCAAACACGGCAAAGACCGAGACGATGAGCAATTTGCGCCGCATGCCCAAGCCGATAATTTTATGATGCCGTGCGGAACGAAGCGTGCCGGCCATTTCCCACAGCCACGGCAGAACCGGGTGCACGGCATAATCTGCGCCGAAGTATTCAAACAGGCCGTGGCTGGTGGAAACCAAAATCGCAATTAACGCCAAGTTGAAATAAGTGGGCAGGGGCAGAGCGTAGTTGAAAAATGTATTCGCCAGGATGACGAGCAGAGTGATGGATACTAAAAACGTAGGCAAATGAAACAGGATGATGCGGCGGCCTGTGATGTAAGGCAAGTTGAGGGCTTGGATAATGGCCGCCCCAAAATCGGCCTCCGGCGCTCGCCGCAAGGCGGCTTGTATCACGCGAATTTCACGCTGAATTTGCCAGACATCCAGCAAGATGGTGGGCACAAAGGCCAGCGGCACCAAAACAAAAAACAAGATGAGGGTTTGCGTGAGGGTGAGATTGAGGCCGAAGGTGAAAAGGAGGGCGCCGGCTAAAAGCGCAAACAGGGTGCCCAGAAAATAATTGCGAAGCAAACGCCGGTGCAGGGCTTCGGCGGACAGGGGTGGAGAGGGAGCGTCAGCGTTCATTGCGGGTCAATCTTACCCGCAACTGCAAAGTTTAGGGAAAGGGTTTAGGCTGAACCAATGCGTGGCCGTATTTTCTCAATGGCTTAAGCATCTACTTGTTGACTTGAAAAGGCAAAACCGCCTACTGCCGGATGTTCAGTAGGGCGGTTTTGCCTGAACGAAGAAGCCGTAAAATTTATGCTCCTACCCTGTGCCCTAACGGCTCACTGTGCATGATGTGTAGAGCAGTAACGGCGGCCAGTTGGCGTGTAGCTTCCAGGTTGTGCGGCTCTAAGGCTACGGCGCGTTCCAGCGCCTGCACCGAGCCGGTGTAATCTTTGAGATTACGCAAGGCTACGCCCGCGCGCGCATAATTGATGGCGCAGCGCGGCGCAGATTTGATTGCGAGTTGATACATCTCCAGGGCGCGGTCAAACTGCTTCCGTTGCTCAAATACCAAACCGATTTCGCGAAGCACCTCATCACTGTTGGGCAGGAGATCACGCGCTTGCAAAAGCTGAGTGATGGCCTGATCAAGTTGGCCATGCGAGCGGAGCACGCGGCCCAGCTTGAGGAAGTGGGGGGCGTGGCGGGGGGCTAGCCGCGTGGCTTCACGGTAAGCTTGCACTGCCTGGGCATAATCGCCCATGCTCACATAGGCATCGCCCAAGATGCTCAGGATTTCATCCGAAGTGGGCTTGCCTTGCGCGGCGCGGCGGAGGGCTTCCAGGGCTAATGCGCCCTTACCCTGCGAGAGCCGCAGTTTGCCCAACGCCAGCCACGCGGCTGGGGCCTCCTCGCTGTTGGTAGCATTGAGGTATGCCTTCTCGGCCTCGGCCACATCGCCGCGCGCGGCGGCCACATCTCCTACACACAGTTGCGCCAATGGATTGTGAGGCGCGATGCGGAGAGCTGTTTCCGCTTGCGATGTAGCCAGATGCACTTTGCCCAGCGCCAAACTCACCTGGGCCGCGCCCAGCAAAGCCGGCACATGGCCGGGCAGGAGGGTCAGCGCCCGCTCAAAGGCCTCGGCGGCGGTGGCGTAGTCCCTCAAAGCCAGATGGGTTTGGCCGCGTTCACTCCATAGCACACCATCTTCGGTGAGCGTTTCGGTGGCGCGGCGGAAACACTTGGCCGCGCCGTTTAAGTCCCCATCGCGCAAAAGTCCACGGGCAAGAACGGTGTTGTAGGCGCCGTTCTCCGGTTCTAACGCCACAGCTTGCTGGAGATGGCCCAAAGCCCCGGCTTCACCACGCGCTAACAGCCACTCGCCTAATTTATAGTGCCAGGCGGCTACCGCTGGCCGTAGGGTGAGGGCGCGGGTGAGAACTTGGGCGGCAGTGCTTGGCGCTTCTGTTTGGTCATTCAAATTCGCTAACGCTTCAGCCAAAAAGTAGTGAGCTAGCGCGCACTGAGTGTCTGCGGCTACGGCGCGTTTGAAGGCCACCACCGCGCCGCGCCCATCCTTCAATGCGGCGTGGGTGAGGCCTAGCTCAATGTATGCATAAACGGGCGGCTCACCTTTCTCCAGCGCGGCCTGCAAAGCTTCCCGGGCTTGTTCCAATTGCCCGGTCTGGCGCAGGGCGGCCCCCAAAGCGCAGAAGTGATGGATGGCTGATGGAGGTGGGGCGATATGAAGGAAATCCGAGGCATTGGGGGTGGTCATGGCTTTAGCGCGGCTCAGCCAGTAACGCACAGCCTCCGGATCAGCGCCAAGGGCGGCGGCTTGTTGGAAGGCGGCCAGCACCTGACTGTGATTAATGGGCGCCGTAATCCCCGCCTGCACTTCTCGGTGAGCGTGCTCGGCCTGCAGGGTGAGGGCCCGGCCCAAAGCTAAATATGCCGCGCCCGCTTGAGGTTGCAGGCTGACCCAGCGCGTAAACGCCTCACTGGCCGCGTTCAATTCTCCGGCCTGCAGAAAGATTTCGCCCGCCCGTTGCTGGACGATTGGGCTCTCAGGGCTGAGGGCCATAGCGCGGCGCATCTTCTGTACGGCCTCCGGCCATTGCCCCTGTTGCGCTAACACAGCGCCGGCGGCGGCGTGATAACGACCCTCGTTGGGGTTCAGTTGAGTCGCTTGTTCGTATAGCGCCAGCGCTTGTTGTGGGTTGGCTTGTTGCTCACGCACTTGGCCGAGTAAAAGGTGCGCCTCAGCATCGTAAGGCAGGCGGTTCAGCGCCATTTGCAAATACGTCTCAGCTTGGGGCAAAAAACCTGCCGCCAGCGCGGCTTCGGCGGCCTCGCGCGCTAAAGTGGCGTTCTCTGGCTGGTGGCTGAGCGCCTGCTCTAAAGCGTGCAGGGCCTCTTCCGCCTGCCCCAGGTTGAGCAAAGCGCGGCCTAATTGGGCCTGAGCCGATACATCTAATGGATTTTGCGCGATGACTTTTTCCCATAAGGCAATGGCGGCGGCGTTGCGGCCCAATTGCCAGGCAGCCTCTCCCGCTTCGCGCAGATATTCAAGCTGGATGGTGTTTAGTTCGGCGGCGCGGAGGTAGGCGGCGTGCGCGGCTTCAAAGTTTTTAGCTTGCATAGCGGCGGCGCCCAGGGCGGCCTGCGCCTCAGCTCGGTGTGGAGCCAACTCGGTTGCTTGCCGCAAGGCTTCTAATGCGCTCTCGGTTTCGTTCAGATCCATCAGCATCTTGCCCGCCGTCAAATGCGCCTCAACAGAATCAGGCGCAATCGCCAGCGCCTGCGCCAACACATCCCGCGCTTCTTCAATCTGATGCTGATTGATCAGGCACCGCGCATAATGCAGGCGCACAGTGGCATCCCGCGGCGCTAAGTGAATGGCTTTTTCCCAGGCGCGGGCGGCGGCTGGCATTTGCCCCAGATGCGCGAGCGCCTCAGCTTGCAGGCCGTACAGACGCGCATTATTTGGGTCAAAGCGCAAGGCGGCCTCAGCGTTTTGTATGGCCTCCGGCCACAGGTGAGCTTGCAGGCAGGCTTCGGTGTAAGCAGTTTGCACTTGCACGTCGTGCGGCGCGTATGTTAGCGCCTCCTGTAAAGCGGCCACGGCCACTTCCGGCTGGTTAAGTTGTAAGCACACCTGCCCAAAACCCAAAGACCATTCGGTGCGGTGCGGGGCCAGACGTAAAGCGTTTTGGTAGCTGGCTAAAGCCTCTTTGGGTTGATGGTTCAGTTGATATGCGCGCGCCAATAAAGCGTGGGCATCTGCGTTTTCGCTTGACCGGGCAACGGCTTTCTTAAGCGCATGGATGGCCTGCGCGGCTTGCGCGTCTGGGTTGTTTTGCGCCAATTGTTCTAGAGTGGCGCGGCCTAAATCAAAGTACGGCGCAAAATCGGCGGGTTGCGCCAGAACGGCTTGCTGAAACATCGCCCATGCTTCGCGCGGTTGCTGGGTTTCTTCCAACGCCAAACCCAGTTCATGCAGAATCATGGCCTCGCCGGGCTTATGACTTAGGGCCAGACGCAATGCCTCTACCGCTTCTTTCGTTTGGCCGGTGCGGCGCAAGAGCAAGCCCAATTGCCGATATGGTCTGGCGGAATGCGGCTCAACCGCGCAGGCTTCACGCAAGGCGCTGATCGCCTCGGCCAGCCGACCAACTGCAGTGTATGCTTCCCCTAAATCCACCAACAACGCGGCGCTCTCGGATGACTGGGCCAACTTCAACGCTTGCCAACCGGCTTCTAGCGCGGCCACAGCCTGCTCGGTTTCGTTTTGCGTGCGGTGATGTTTGGCCATGGCGCGCCACGGGCCGGGGTTGGTCGGCGCTAACGCCGAAGCGCGGGAGAAATGTTCAAACGCCTCGCTCTCTTGCCCTAGCGCAGAAAGCGTCTCACCCAGAATCACATGCGCCTCGGCCTCTTGCGCGAGGGTGGGGGAGTGGGTGAGCGCATTGGCGGCAGAGTCATGCGCCAACTGAAGTTGTTGGGCGGCCAGAGCGGCGCGGGCCAAACCTAATGTGGCGCTTAGCCGTTTGGGCGCATACGCCAGCGCCGCCTGAAAATGTGGAATGGCGGAGGCCGCCTGCCCAACTTCCAACAAGCACAAGCCAAGTTGCTCCCGAATTTCGGGTAGATGTGGGGCGCGCACAGCGGCTTCGGCGGCTTCGGTGTGGGCGTTCAACCAATCTCCGCTTTCGGCAAAAGCGCAACTGGCGTGATGAAAGGCCGAAGCTTGGTTGGTGAGTTGGGCCGCCCTTTGCCAGGCCTCCGCGGCGCGGCGCGGTTCTTTGAGTTCTTGCCACACTTCGGCGGCTAGCGTGGCGTTTTCTAATGTGAGCGCTTCTGTGGGTAAGGCCGCCAGCCTTTCCCGTGCGTCTTCAACTTGTTTTAGCTTCACGAGCGCTTGCGCTTCCACTACTGCGCGCACTGCTTCGGGCGCGGCGCGCAAAGCTTCTAGGGCCTGCTCTGGCTCATTTAGCGCCAATAACGCGCGGGCGGCGGCCAATTGCGCTTCGGTTTGCGCCGGTTCTTCATCTAATACGGCTTGGAAGGCGGCTAAAGCCACGCCATGTTCACCTACCTCCGCCGCCAATTGGCCGAGTTGCGCCGTAATCTGCAAATACCGTTGGCGTAAATCTTGGCGGGCGGCGGCCAGCGCGGGCTGGGCCTGAGCATAAAGGCTGGTTGCGGCCAACAGCTCCGCTTTTTGCGCCAAGTCTCCTCCCTGCGTTGGAATGCCCGCCAAGCGCCGGGCCAGCGCTTCCTCGCCTAGCGCTTGCAATGTTTTCACCAACCTCAGTTGATGATGCGCGGGCGGTGTGAGCGCTTGCGCTAAGGTGAACGCGGCCTCGGCATTGCAGTTCACCACCAAACACTGAGCGGCAAGTTCGGCGGCGGCAGGCGAGGTTTGGAGCAGAGCGGTATATAGCGGCTGAGGGTCGTTCAGCAGGCCGAACAAAATTTGGAGCGGCCACCGCCACCTTTCTGGTTGGGCGCTGGCCTCGTGCGCCATCGCTTCCCAATCGGTGGTCACTTCACCCCGCACGCGGAGCGCCAAAGCGGCCAGTAAGCCATTCATGACCGTGACAGTTTCAGGGGCGGTGGGTTGTTGTCTAACGGCGGTATCCGTCAGTTCATGGTAAGCGGCGCTCAACAACTCGCGGCCATCATTCATCAGCCAGCCTTCCGCATCTTCGCCCACTTCGGGGTGCAGGGCGGCGTAGGCGGCGAGCGCTAACCGGCCGGGTTTCCAGTTCTCCGGCGTGTGGCCCGTTTTGAGCCAAGCGTTGAGCACGGCTGGCTCTTTTTCCGCTAGCGCGGTTATGGAGGGCATTAACCACAAACGCCGAGCGGCGATGGGCCACACCGCCTCCGGTAGGGTGTTGAGGAGCTGAGGCGTGAGGGACATGTAGCCTCCGGTTACCAAGCGATGAGGAGTTTGTACGCGGCGAATTGGAAGAGCGTGCCCACAATGATGAGCACCACGGCGTTCCCTGAAGAAGTGCGAATCAGCTCATTCACCGAATTCACCAGTGAAGCGGCGGATTGCGCCACAGCGGCAATATCATCCGTCAGCGCTTTTTGGCTGAGGCGAGCGGATTGCGCCGCAATCAGTTTGGCTTCTGCGCGGAATGGCCCCAGCATCAGTTTTACAATGCCTGCGCCCACAGCGAGCAAGCCAATGGCAAAAAATGTAAAACCCATCATTAAACGTAAGTCGGTCTCAGTAAATAGGGGAAACATGCGGCCTCCAGTGAACAAAACCTGTTCTGAAAATATGCAAGAGCCGTGCCAGTTATGCCTCAACCTGCCGACGAACGGGCATGAAGCCCAGAGAGAACCATCAATGTTCTCTCGCGCGGTGCGATAGGTTAGGAGATGGGTTCTAAAGAAGCCGGGCAAGTTTCATGCCATATGGCAAAAATGAATATTCCCTAAGCCGCTAAAAAATTCTGTTAGGATGGTGATATGACGGCAACGGCCTTTCTTGACCAGTTTTCTATCTTTAGCACTATCTTCCTCGGCATCTTTATTGAAGCCGCGCCATTTCTAATGCTGGGCACGCTTGCCTCTGGATTAGTAGAGGTATTTCTCAATCAAAATGATTTCAGCCGCTGGGTGTCCCGCAACCCGTTTGCGGCCGCGCTGGTGGGCGGTTTGCTGGGGATTGTGTTTCCGGTGTGTGAGTGCGGCGTGGTGCCGCTCACGCGCCGCCTGATACGCAAAGGCCTGCCAATTTCTGCCTCGGTGGCCTTTTTGCTTTCTGCGCCTGTGTTCAATCTCATCGTGATTGCCAGCACCCTCGCCGCTTTTGGGCCGGGGCCGGTGCTTTTTGGCCGCATCGGCCTGAGTTTGCTGATTGCCGTGGCCACCGGCGCGGTTTTTGCGTTTGAGAAGCGGCCAGAGCGGCTTTTGCTTGCGCAGAATTTGCCGGTAATGACGGGCGCGAGCGGCGCGCTGGAAATCCCCTTGCAAGTGGTTGACCGCACGCCTGTGCCCCAAAAATTACGTCGCGGGCTGGGCATTGCGGTGGATGAGTTTTTTGAGATGGGCCGCTACTTGGTGTTTGGTGGTTTATTGGCCGCCCTCATGCAAACGTTTATTCCACAATCCACCTTGTTAAGCGTCAGCGCGGGGCCGGTGATCTCGGTGTTGGTGCTGGTGGCGCTGGCCGTTCTGCTCTCCATCTGCTCCACCGTAGATGCCTTCATCGCATTAGCATTTACGGGCACATTTACCACCGGCTCCATTCTCGCTTTCCTCATCTTTGGCCCTATGGTGGATATCAAGAGTACGTTGATGTTTTTGGGCGTGTTCAAACGCCGCGCGGTGTTGTATATGATTCTTCTGCCTTTGCTGATGTCTGTTTTGGCAGGCGTTTTTATTAATCTCAATACCACTTGGTAACGATTTGGCGGCGATTGTCACTGGTTCAATCTGCCTTGAAAGTTTCAGCTCATAGGAGCCAGTTACAATCACCTGAGGCAACGCTATGAACAAATACTACCGCTGGACGCAAGTCATAATTATGCTGGCCTTTGGCCTCTATCTGGCGGAACGGCTGTGGTCAGGCGCAGTGTTTTTTTACATCAACGAACGGTTTCTGCCGTTGATTGCGTTTGGCGCGCTCGGCGCTCTGGTGTTGGCGGGTGGGGCGCTCTGGCTGGCGCGGCAAAACAATGAGTATGACCATCATCACCACGACCATGACCACGATCATGAACATGCGCACGCGCCGCAACGTTTTCCGTTGGGGACGGTTTTGCTGGCGGCGCTTCCAGTTTTGCTCGGCGTGCTGATTCCGGCGCGGCCTTTAGGGGCCACCGCCATTGACCAAAAAGGCCTGAACATGACAGGGCCGCTCACCGTGAGCGGCGGCGCCGCCGCAACCAAGCTAGAGATTGCGCCGGAGAAGCGCACAATTTTGGATTGGATGCGGGCCTTTAATTACGCCGCCGACCCGGCTGAATTTACTCATCAGCCGGCGGATGTGGTGGGCTTTGTGTATCGGCCAGAGCAATTGGCCGATACGCAGTTTTTGGTGAGCCGATTTGTGGTGACGTGCTGTGCGGCAGATGGGAGCGCAGTGGGTTTGCTGGTGGAATGGCCGGAGGCCGCCGGTTTAGAAGAGAACGGCTGGGTGCGCGTGCGCGGCCCGGTAAGCGTGGGCGCATTAGATGGCCGCCCCATCCCCCTCATCACCGCCGCCAGTATTGAGCCGGTGCCCCAGCCTGATCAGCCATACATGTACCCGTAATGAAACTAGACCGTTTCGATTTCATTGCCCTTGCGGTATGCGCCGGATTGCTGGCGCTGATTGTGGCGGTGATTGCCGCCGGTGACCGGGTAGGCGTGCGGGTGAGCGCGCCGCAATTGGGCGTAGCCTCCATCAGCCCGCGTGGCCCAATTACGCTGCGCTTTTCCGAAGTCATGGAAGGCGAAACGGTAACGGCTCGCTTTACCCTTGAACCGGCTGTGCCCGGCGAATTCCGTTGGGATGGCGACCGGATGATTTTTACGCCTGCCCAACCATTCCAGGCTGGGGTCACCTACACCGCCAAACTTGCTCCGGGCGCTGTCAGCCGAACCGGGCGCGCCGTTCTGCAAAGTTGGGAATGGCCGTTTAGTGTGCGCGCACCGCGAGTGCTCTTTCTTTCCGGGCAAGGTAACCCGCGTGTGCGTGAGTTGTGGAGCGTGCCGGTTACGGGCGGCGCGCCAACGCAAATTACGCGCACTGAAGGCCGGGTTTATGATTATGCTGTTGCGCCCGATGGCTCAGCGATTGTGTACACCGTTTCCAATGAGGCGCGCGGCACCGATGTCTGGTGGGCTTTACCGGATGGTAGCAATGCGCGCCAGTTGGTGGTTTGTGGCGCGGATATTTGTAGCGTTCCGGCGTTTGCGCCAGACGGCCAAACGTTGGCCTTTAGCCGTGAGCCGGCGGGCATTGCGCCCGGCACACCCAATGGCCCGCCGCGCGTGTGGACGGTGGATTTGCGCAGTGGGCAGGCCGCCGCGCTTTATCAAGACTCGCAAGTTTTGGGCTATGGGCCGGTTTGGTCACCCAACGGCCAACGGCTGGCATTTTTTGATGGCAGTGTGAACAGCATCCGCATGTTAGATTTGCAGACCGGCGCTGAGATGTTGGTGGAAACGTTTATGGGCACGGTCGGCTCATGGTCGCCAGATAGTAATGCCATGTTGTTCAACAACTTAAACTTTGAAGGCGGGCAACCCTACTCTTCCTTAGTGCTAGCGGATTTCACCCGGCAAGCCATTCAACCCGCTCTGGGCAATGAGCCGAATTTTGCCGATTACGCCACGCCCGCCTGGGCGCCGGATGGCGAATGGGTGGCAGTGGCCTTGCGTGAGCCGGGCATTTCTTCACCGGGCAAACAAATTTGGTTGGGGACGGTGACAGATGGCCGACTTACCCTTGTGCAACCGGTGACGGCTGACCCCACCTATACCTACGGCGGCTATCGCTGGAACCCAACCGGCACGGCCTTAGTATTTCAGCGGTTTGAGATGGATAAACCTTTTGCCACGCCGGAGGTGGCCGTGTGGGATGAAGCCACCAACACCATCACCCTGCTGGCGCAAGACGCCTCCTTGCCGGAGTGGTTGCCGTAAGAAACCATAAAGAAGCAACGCCACTAAGTTCACTAAGAAAACTTGGCGCTCTTTGTGTTTTTCTTTCTTTGTGGTGAACTAACCCAAAGGCCCGAAGTGGCCCTCATCCAACATATCACCATCGGCAAAGAGCATGGCGCGCTCCACGGCGTTGCGGAGTTGGCGGATGTTGCCCGGCCAGTGATAACTTTTGAGCAAGTGAATGGCGGCAGGGGTAGCGCCCTGCACACTGCGGCCCATCTCTCGGTTGTATTTTTGGATGAAGTAACCCACCAGCGCCGGAATATCTTCCAGCCGCTCGCGCAAAGGCGGAAGCCGCAACTGCACCACATTCAGCCGGTGATACAAATCTTCACGGAACTGCCCCGCCGCCGTCATCTCCGCTAAATCGCGGTTGGTGGCCGCCACAATGCGCACATCCACCTTGGTGGCCGTATTGCCCCCCACGCGCCGGATGCTCTTGTCTTCCAACACGCGCAGAAGTTTAGATTGCAAGTCCGGCTTCATAGTGGAGATTTCATCCAAGAAGAGCGTGCCTGAATCCGCCGTGACAAATAGGCCGTCTTTTTTCTTGGCGTTGGTAAAGGCGCCCGCCTCATGCCCAAAAAGTTCTGATTCCAACAGTGTATCGCTGAAATTGGCGCAATTTACGGCGATCCACGGTTTATTGGCGCGCTGAGACATTTTATGCAGGGCGTTTGCCAGCACTTCTTTGCCGGTGCCGCTTTCACCCGTAAGCAGAACATTGGCGTTGGAAGGCGCAATCCGGCTTAAGTCGCTCATCAGCTTCTTCATGGCCGCCGTTTCGCCCATCACCCACGTCTCCAGCGGCGTGCGGCTGGAGCGCAAGTGTTCCAGCTCGCGCCGCATGGCTACCGTTTCCACCGCGCGCTCAATCGCTTTGCGCAGGCGTTTCACATCCACCGGCTTTTGGATGAAATCCTGCGCGCCGAGTTTCATGGCCTCCACGGCCATCTCAATGTTGCCATAGCCGGTGAGCATGATGACCGGCACGCGCAGATTTTCTTTGCTGATGCGTTCGAGGAGGCTCGGCCCATAGCCATCCGGTAGTTCCACGTCCAGCAGAACAATGTCCGCCTCGCCCCGCGTTACGCAGTCGTGCGCGGCCTGCAAAGTGGTCGCCTCGCGAATATCATAGCCGTTGTCTTGTAACAGGGGTGTGAGAAATTCGAGGGTAGTGGTGTCATCATCCACCAGCAAAATAGAAGCGTTCACGCAACCATCTCTTCCTGCCGGACAGGCATAGGCGGGTGTTCGGTTAAGGCGTCGGCGAGGATGGGCAGGGTGACGATGAAAATCGTGCCCACACCCGGAAAACTTTCCACATCAATAGCGCCATGATGCACCGTGAGAATCCGTTTGCAAATCGCCAGCCCCAGGCCGGTGCCATCCGCTTTAGTGGTGAAGTATGGGTCAAAAATTCGGCGGCGGTGTTCATCCGGGATGCCGGTGCCGGTGTCCATCACGCGCACCTCGGCCATTTGCCCCTGCGGGCCGCGCTCTCGGTGGTTAATTTGCAGGGTGAGTTGGCCGCCGGCGGGCATGGCCTGAATGGCATTTTCAATCAAATTAATAAAGACGCGCTCCAACAAGTGGCTATCGGCCATCACCAGCGGGCCGCTGGGGAGCAGTTTTAAGTTAGGTTCAATGTGCCGTTGTTGCAATTTTGCCGCCCACCGCGTCATCAATCGTTGGAGCAGGGCGCTCAAATCCAGCGGCTCCGGTTTGGGGTCAATGGGCTTGGCCCATGCCAGCATATTGTTCATTAAATCCGAGAGGCGGTTGGTTTCCGCAAGGATTTTTTCCACGGCCGCTTGCAACGGATCAGTTTCTGGCAAGCGGGCGGCCAGATATTGCACACCCACCGCGATATTGTTCAGCGGCCCACGCACTTCGTGGGCAAAAGCCTGCGCCGAAGCGCCTACGTACGCCATGTGATCCAGGTGTTCGCGGTATGTTCGTTCGGCGCGCGCAATGGAAAGATCATGCAAAACAATAGCGCATCCGCCATCGGTGGGCGGCAGGGCGTGCGCCCGCACCTTCACCGGAAACGCTTCACCATTGCGGCGATGGAGCAAGCCTTCATGCTCAGTGGCGGCGGCGAAGGCGGCGGTCAGCGCCTGCACTAAGTGGTTGCCCAGCGCATCATCCCCCACCAGCACATCCTGATACGGCAGGCCGATGATGTCTTCGGGCCGGTAGCCCAGCATCTGCGCGCCGGCCATGTTGGCATCTTCCACCAAGCCGTGACGATTGATGAGGAAGAAACCTTCTGTAACAAGGGCCTTGAGGGCGGCCATTTGGTTGGTGTAACGGAAGGTGAGTTGTTTGGCCTCCACAAAGTGGTTGTAGCGCGCCATTTGCCGGATGAGGGCCAACAACTGCCGCGCAATCACTTCCAGATAGGCGGCGGCTTGCGTGGGCGGCGTTTTGTTGGCTTGGTAGGCGATGAATACGGCGCCCGTTATCACCGGCGCGCCGCCAAGGGGGGTATATACAAGGTGCGCCCAGTTGGCGGCCCGCGCGCTTATGGTGAGGGCGTTGTTATCCCGTTGATGATGACTCCATGTGAAGGGGTATTGCAGGTTGAGCGTTTCTTGCCATTTAAGCTGAGGCGGTAGAGTGGGGGGCAAGCGCCAGCCCGCTTCTAATTGAAAGTTTTGGCTGTTAGGCGAAAGATGGTAAATGCCCACCGCATCTGCGCTAAAAACTTGGGCGATTTTTTCCGCCGCCGCATTCAATGCTTCCCCGGTGGGCGCTTCAAACAGCTCCAGAATCTGGTGTAGGCCGGCCATCAGGTGGGCCTGTCGCGCTTTCTCCGCGTTTTGTTGTTGGCGCTCGTCACTCGGCGTGGCTTGCAGAAGCGCGAGCACATCGCCGCCGTCTTTGAGCGTGGAAACGCGCAAATCCACGAGCAGAGGCGAATTTACCCGCGTGCGGATGGGCACGTTGAGCAGGGTGCGGGCCGCGCCCGGCTCTAAGTGGTGTATCAATGTCAGCGCGTCTTTATCCACAATCACTTCCGCCAACAGTTGGCTGGCGAGTTCATCGCGCGTCCAGCCGGTGAGGGCCGCGGCGCGGGTGTTAATGGTGTAAAACGCGCCCGTGCGCGGCGCCACCAAGAATGTCGCGTGGGGCATTTGCTCCAACACATGCATAAAACGGATGGAGTAATTGCGCGGGAAGAACGTTTGCTTGAGCGGGCCAAGCGGCCCAGTGCTACGGGTTGGGCTCATGAGGCGGCTAAAACGTGCATGGGCGTTAATGGGCTGGATTTGGTTTTGCGCGCGCGGCCATTGGTTTTAGACGCGGCGCGGGCAGAAGCGGCGCGCAAGTTGGCGGGCAGGATGCCCAGCATATTACGATACTTGGCCACCGTTCGCCGCGCGATGTGTAAGCCCTCTTCGGCCAAACGGTCGGCAATCTCATCATCCGTCAGCGGCTTGGCCTCCGCCTCCACAATCGCACGCACCCGGTCTCGCACCGAGAGGCTCCGATCAAAGAACTTGGCCAGCGGCACAATGCGTCCGTTGGGCAGGGCCACACTTTTGCCCGCCACCGCGCGGGATATCGTGGACTCATGTAAACCCAAAGCAACGGCCACACGGGCGCGCGTGAAGGGCCGCAAATCTCCATCGCCTCCGGTGATGAAGTTGCGTTGCTCGATGGCAATCATTTCCATGAGGCGGCGCAGGGTGTGGTTGCGCTGTTGCAGGCACTTGGCAATCAGCCCGGCGCGCTCCACGGTTTGCATCCACTTGGCCCGTTCTTCTTCACTGGCGCATTCACTGACCGCCGCTTTGAGTTGCGGGTTCACGCGCAACCAGCCGGCCAGCGGCGAAACAATTTCCACCGTGAGGGCGCGGGAGTTGGGCTGGCGTGAAACAAAAATCGAGATATCCGGCTCGTAGTAGGTGTTTTCACCGGCGCGGTTTTTGCCATCGCCCCACGCGGCGCGGGCGGGGTAAGGCGTGAGGTTGCGCTGGATAAAATGCGCGGCCTCGGCCACCAAGCTCACGGGCGCGCGCAGTAAACGCGCCAGCCGGGTGTGGTCATGCCGGCCTAATAGCTCAAAGTGTTCTTGGATCATACGCCGCGCTACGTTCACCACCTCACTCGGCGTTCTTTCGGCCAAAGCGTCTAATTGAAGCAGTAAAGATTCGGTGGGGGATTGCGCGCCCACGCCCACCGGGTCGGCGTGTTGAATGAGTTTAAGCACCCGTTCTACGGCGGCCAGCGGCGCATGTAAATATAACGCGGCCTCTAAGGGCGGCTCCGGCAGTAAGCCATCCTCATCCAGCCGCGCCAACAAATAAGCGGCGATGGGCCGCTCTGTTACCGTCAGCGCCGGGGCAATTTGCCGCAAGATGTGTTCATCCAGCCGCTCAAAACTCCGCACTTCAAAATCATCCGGCAAGTCTTCGCCGTTGAAGTTTCCGTTAAAGTTGGATTGGCGCGGCGTCAGATACACCAGCGGCTGGTCATCTGTGCGCGGGGCGGCGCAGGTTGGGCAAGGCGCGCGGGTGAGCCGCTTGCCGCATTGCGGGCAACGCAGTTCCTCCACCAGTTCCAAGGCCGGGTTTTGCGCTAACTCTTGCTGAAGAACGGCTTCCAGTTCCTGCGTGGACATTTGGAGAAACGTCATCGTCTGCGCGAGATGCGCCGTGATTTGGTGCTGGCGGGCCTCAAGCGATTGGCTATGTTGGTGAAACATGGAGTGGCCTTCAGTATAATCTCGGTAAGAATCATCGTCAATTTGTTGATGCAAGTTGTGTGCCAGTTAGAAAACAGGAAGGAAGAATGACGGCGAAGGATAAAGGCGAGCTATGCTTGCGCATAGCCACTTAGATATGAGATAAAATCAGTTGAGCGATTTCATTGAACAAACTTAGGCTATCCGCACCTTCTCTTGCTTGGTTTGGCCCCCACCTTTCTTTCAATCACCCTCTGACCCCAATCATACAATCACCAAATGGCCCAATCGCCAAATATTTCAATCACCAGTATCATTTCCACACCTTTTACTTTGGAGTTTTCATGCCCACCTCTCGCGCCGCGCCGGCTGAACGTGTGAGCCGTTTGCCGGAATACTTTTTTCATGGACTTAATCAACGGATTGCCGCCCTTAAAGCGCAGGGCCGGGATATCATCCGGTTGGACGCCGGCTCGCCGGATCTGCCGCCCGCGCCGCACATCATCGCCGCGCTTGCGCGCTCAGCCCAACAGCCAACGCACCACGGCTACATGCCTTACAACGGCACGCTGGAATATCGCCAAGCGTGGGTAGAGTGGTATGGCAAGCGCTTTGGTGTGGCGTTGGAGCTTCACGAAACTGCCCTGAGCATTGGCGCTAAGGAGGGCGTGTTTAATTTGCACTTGGCGTTTGTGAACCCCGGCGACGTGGTGTTGATTCCAGACCCGGGCTACGCGGCGTACAGCATGGGCGCGCGCTTTGCGGGCGGGGAGGTGGTACACATGCCGCTCCGGCAAGCAAATGGCTACCTGCCGGATTTTGCCGCCATCCCAGAAGAAACCCTGCGCCGCGCGCGGCTGATGTGGCTGAACTACCCCAACAACCCCACCGGCGCCACCGCCACACTGGAATTTTTTGCCGAGGCCGTGGCGCTGGCCCAGCGTTACAACTTCATCATTGCCCATGATGCGCCCTACACCGAGATTACGTACGATGGCTACCGCGCGCCCAGCATTTTGCAAGCTCCGGGCGCTAAAGAGGTGGCGGTGGAATTTCACTCCATGAGCAAGACGTACAACATGGGCGGCTGGCGGCTGGGCATTACGGCCGGCAACGCCGATGTGGTGAAGGGCCTGAGCACCCTGCAAAGCAACGCCCACTCCGGCCAGTTTAAAGCCGTGCAAGACGCCGCTGTGGCCGCGCTGACGGGCGACCAAACATGGCTGGAGGCCCGCAACGCCCACTACCGCCGCCGCCGCGATTTAGTGGTGAACGCCCTGCGCGCCGCCGGCCTGCAAGCCGAAACGCCCGCCGCCGCCATTTACGTGTGGGCGCGCCTGCCCGCCGGCGTGGATGATGTGCAATACACCAATGACTTGTTGGCCAAAACCGGCGTCAGCCTGACGCCCGGCTCCATTTTTGGCCCCAGCGGCGCAGGCTACGTGCGCGTTTCACTGTGTATGGAGGATGAAAGATTGCAGGAGGCGATGGGGCGGCTGGGAGGGGTGATGGATTAGGGGTTATTGGGCGGCGCGCCGGTGCCGTTCGGCGTAATCGTGCAAGCCAATTTCTTCAAATAGTTGGGCCGCACGCAGAAGATAAGGTTTGGCTAATTCTGGTTTGCCTTTTCGCCGAAACTCCCAACCGAAATTGCCAATTTGGGCGGGGATACTGTAGCGACTTCCAATGGCTTGGTAAATAGTAATGGCTTGATTGAGAAGTGCTTCGGCTTTAGCCAAATCTGAAAGCAAAAAAGTTTTCCCAAGTGCGGCGTACACGTTGGCTTCGCCCAAACGGTCGCCCACGGCGCGGAAGAGCGCCAGCGCTTGCTCGTAACTGGCTAAGGCCGCATCTCGGTCATCGCGGAACGATTGGACATCGCCAATGCGTTGGAGCACGTTGGCTTCGCCCAAACGGTCGCCCAC
>Ga0209172_10001569_pt1 | contig 47114 bp, 36 predicted proteins | sample LarsenN4metaG_FD_184113 | JGI IMG/M metagenome (GOLD analysis project Ga0209172, IMG submission 184113) | Hot spring sediment bacterial and archeal communities from British Columbia, Canada, to study Microbial Dark Matter (Phase II) - Larsen... ... | reverse complement strand
TAGACATTATACCGATTAGACTTATGTCACCCGGAAAGAGCAGGATTATCTGAATGATAGGATCAAAATCCTTTAATTCTGGAAATCCTGCTCTACACGATGGGTAAAAAACGCTCCCCAATTAAATCGATATAATGTCTAATAAGTGAGAGGTAAAAAGATGGAGAGGAAGAGACCCACCCCACTAACCCGGCGCGAAGTTTTGCGCGCTTTTCTGGCGATGCCGGCCACGCTGGTGTTGGCCGCCTGCGCTGCCCAGGAAGTCAGCAACGTCACCCCCAGCGCACAGCCCACCAGCGCCCCCCCAACACCCATGCCGCCAACATCTACCCCAGCCAGTCCCACCGAGACTCTGGCTGCGCCCGCGACGGTTTCCCCGACAGAACCTGCCCCGGCCGACACGGCCACAACCGCCCCCACCGACACTCCCCAACCCGTCGCCTTGCAGCCAACGCCCGCCTGCGGCGACGACGATGACGACCCGACCCCGGCCCAGACCGAAGGTCCCTACTACACCCCCAACACCCCGGAGCGCAACTCGCTGCTTGAGCCGGATATGCCGGGAACGAAACTTGTTGTCACTGGATTTGTCCTTTCTACGGCTTGCCAGCCGGTGGCGCAAGCCCTGGTGGACTTCTGGCACTGCGATGATGCCGGCGTCTACGACAACGCCGGCTACCGGCTGCGCGGCCATCAATTTACCGACGACCAGGGCCGTTATTACCTGGAAACCATCCTGCCAGGAGTATACCCTGGCCGGACGCGCCACATTCACGTCAAAGTGCAGGCTCCTAACCAGCCCGTTTTGACCACCCAGATGTATTTTCCAAATGAGCCAGGAAATGATACCGATGGTATTTTCAGGCCCGAACTGCTGATGGATGTCCAGGATGTGACCGATGGTAAGGCGGCTTCGTTCAATTTTGTCCTGTCTGTAGCCTAAAAACTGAATTGACCCAATTTAACCATCAGGGCAAAGGCGCAAAGGTTAATTTTAGCTTTGCGCTTTTGCTTTGAAATCTCACAAGAATAATCAAAATAAGGAGAAACTATGTCACGCTTTATTTCTATTTTTTTAATAGTAGCCATTACGGGAATTGTTTTGGCCGGCTGTGCCGGGGCCACCGAACAAGCGCCCGCGGAGCCGGTCAGCGAGGCCGCCGCGCCAACCAACACACCCGTACCCACCCCACCAGCGACCGAAGAACCGGCTCAGCCCACCCTGGCTCCGGCAACCGAGGAGCCAACCGTTCCCGCTCCAGCAGCTACCGCAGTGCCCGCCGAGCCAACTGAGGAGGCGGCCGCTCCGGCTACGACCGAAGCAGAAGCGGCTGAAGCCAGCGCCCAGGTACGCACCTTCCAGATTGTAGCCGAACAGTCGGAAGCGACGTACCAGGTGCAGGAAGAGTTTTTCAACCGGCCGGTCAGTATTGTTAACCCGATTGGCCGCACCAACGCCATCGAAGGTCAATTTCAATTGACGATTAGCGGCAGTCAGGTGCAGTTGGCCGACAACCAATTCACCGTAGACCTGCGCACCCTGACCAGTGATGAGGCGCGCCGGGATGAGCGGATTCGCAATGAGTGGCTGGAGTCGAACACCTATCCCAATGCCGTGTTCAAAGCCACCTCGATTGAGAATTTTCCGGCTGATGCCGTGGAAGGCCAGGATGTCTCCTTTCAAGTTACCGGCGATATGACCATTCGGGATATCACCAAGCCGCAAACCTTTGATGTGACGACTCGGCTGGATGGCAACACCTTCAGCGGTACGGCTACCAGCTATCTACTCATGCGAGATTATGGCTTTGAGCCGCCTTCAATTTTGGGGATTCTTGAAGTGACTGATGGTGTAACCGTAACTGTAAATTTTGTAGCCCAAGAAGTCGGCTCAGAGTCATAAGTTTACCAAGCAAATTCAAACAAGAGGAGAAAAACTTTAGCAGAGTGGGGTCTGGTATATTTAGCCATGTCATTTCGAGCGACACGCTATGCGGGAGCGAGAAATCTCCGAGATCGTTGTCTGCAAACTATGGATTAGGAGATTTCTCGGCTTTCAGCCTCGAAATGACATGAAGGCAGTTACAAAAATCCCGAAGGAAGCGACCTTCGGGGTTTTTTGCATCTTTGGCAATATCGTTAATTTCTCAACAAATCAAACTGCGTTTCAGCCATCTGGGCAATGGTTTGCCCAATACTGAGTGAAGCCGTAGCCGCGGGCGAAGGGGCATTCAGGACGTGAATCATGCGTTTGGCTTCAACTATTCGAAAATCGTCTACCAGCGCGCCGCTCGGCTCCAGGGCCTGAGCGCGCACCCCGGCTCCGGCCGGATGAACATCGTCCATTGTCAGCTCCGGCAGCAAGCGTTGCAAAGCCTTAACAAAGGCGCGTTTGCTATAGGAGCGATGAAACTCGCCCAAACTCATACGCCAGTGCCGGCTGGCCAGACGCCAGAAGCCATTATACGTCGCAATATCCCAAGTATCCGCCAGCGAGAAACTGGAACGATCATAGCCCTCTCGTTTGAAGGCCAAAACCGCGTTGGGGCCGGCCTCGACGCCACCGTGAATCATGCGCGTAAAGTGGACCCCCAGAAAAGGGAACTGCGGGTCGGGCACCGGATAAATTAAGTTTTTAACCAGGAACTGCCGCTCCGGGACCAGTTCATAATATTCCCCCCGAAAAGGCACAATCCGCAGTCCCGGCTCAACCCCACACAGCCGCGCCACCCGATCCGATTGCAGCCCACCACAGTTGATCAAATAACGACAGCGAATCTCGCCCTGGGTCGTTTCCAGGCGCAGTTCATTGGGCTGGCTGTGGCAGGCCAGAAAGCGCGCCTGGGTCTGGATAGTCCCGCCAGCTTGCCGAACCAGGCGAGCATAAGTTTCGGCCACCTGCCGGTAATCCACGATGCCGGTTTCCGGCACCAACAAGCCGGCCAGCCCGGTTACATGTGGTTCATACGCTTTGATTTCCTCCGGACCGAGCCGGCGCAGCCCCTTGAGGCCGTTGGCCCGGCCCCGTTCCTCCAGGTTGTTGAGCCGGGGCAGCTCCTCCGGCTGGGTTGCCACTACAATTTTGCCGCAGCGGTCGTGCGCAATCTGGTGTTCCTGGCAGAAGCGATACAACGCCTCTCGACCGGCCACGCAATTGCGCGCCTTCAAGGAACCGGGTTTATAGTACAACCCCGAATGGATCACCCCGCTGTTGTGGCCGGTTTGATGCGTGGCCAGCCGGTCTTCCGCTTCCAGCACAATCAAGCCCAACGATCCCTGCGACGTCAAGGCCAGGGCAGTGGCCAGGCCAACAATCCCTCCCCCGATAATGGCGACATCGTACACCTGTGTTTCCATCTGGCCTATTTCCTCCGGCGTCTGACTTCAATAATATTGGGAAGTTGGGCAATCAGAGCCAGCACACGGCTCAGTTGGTCAATATTGGCAATTTCCAGGGTGGCATAGACTTTAGCCTTAAGTTCCTGACGGCGGGTGATGACGCTGACAGAGCTAATGTTGATTTTTTCATTGGCCACCACCGCCGTAATATCGCGCAGCAGACCGGGGCGATCAAAGGCGTCAATCTCGATGTCAACCGGGTAGGTATCATCGCCCTTTGTGTCCCAATCCACCTCAATCAACCGCTCTCGCCCTTCCTCATTAAAACGCAGAACATTCGGGCAATCCCGGCGATGAATCGTCACCCCCCGGCCGCGAGTGATAAAACCGATAATCGCATCGTCGCCGGGCACGGGCCGGCAGCATTGCGCTAGATTGGTCAAAAGGTTGCCGACCCCTTGAATCCGAATGCCGGTGGGGGAAGTGGGAGTGGTGGCCGGCGAAGTCAGCGGATACAGTTCCTTTTCTTCTCTGGACTGAGTCGCCTCGATAATATCGTTGATGGCGCTGACAATATGTGAGGGGTTAATATCGCCGCGGCCGATGGCGGCCAGAAAATCATCCACCTTGCTGTAATTAAATTCGCGGGCCAGTTTTTCGTGGTTAACTTCGGCCACGCCCAGGCGATGCAGCTCTCGGTCCAAGACGGTTCGGCCATGCGCTACGTTTTCTTCATAATTAAGCCGCTTAAACCACTGCCGCACTTTGGCCCTGGCCCGCGCCGTTTTGAGATAGCCCAACTGGTTGTTGATCCAATCCCGGCTGGGGCCGCCGCGTTTGGCCGTTAAAATTTCTACCTGTTCGCCGTTCTTTAATTTGTAAGTCAGCGGGACAATCCGGCCGTTCACTTTGGCGCCCCGGCAGCGGTGGCCGATTTCGGTATGAATATGGTAGGCGAAATCAATCGGCGTGGCCCCGGCCGGTAAATCAATAGCGTCTCCCTGTGGGGTCAACACGTGGACCCGGTCTTGAAAGACTTCAGCCTTAACCTGGTCAATAAATTCGGCAGCGTCGGCTACATCGTCTTTCCACTCCATCAACTGGCGCAGCCAGGCCACTTTGCGATCAAAATTGAGATTAGACCTGGCCCCTTCTTTATAGCGCCAGTGCGCCGCCACGCCCAATTCGGCATCCTGGTGCATTTCGTGCGTGCGAATTTGGACTTCAATCGTTTTGCCTTCTGGTCCAAAAACCGCTGTGTGGAGCGACCGATACAAATTATCTTTGGGAGTGGCAATGTAATCGTCAAACTCGCCGGGGATGGGCCGCCAAAGGGTATGGACAATTCCCAGCGCCGCATAACAGTCGGCAATTTCATCCACTAAGACTCGCACCGCCTGGACATCATAAATTTGATCAAAGTTCACCCCTTTGCGTTTCATCTTACGCCAGATACTATAGATATGTTTGGGCCGGCCTGTCACCTCAGCTTCAATACCTCTAAGCTGCAATTCCGTCTTTAACTTTTCAGCCACGCGATTAATATACTGCTCGCGGTTAATCCGGCGCTCATCTACCATACTGGCAATTTGCTTGTATAGTTCCGGCTCAAGGTAACGAAAAGAAAGGTCTTCCAATTCCCACTTAATTTGCCAAATACCCAACCGATTTGCCAGCGGGGCAAAGATATCCAGCGTTTCCTTGGCAATCCGTTGGCGTTTGTCCTCTCGCAGATGAACCAGAGTCCGCATATTATGAGTCCGGTCCGCCAATTTAATCAACACCACCCGCACATCATCCACCATCGCAATCAACATTTTGCGCAAACTCTCAGCCTGGGCGCGTTCCTTCTTTGTTTTTCTTTCTTGCCCCCGGTACTCCTGAATCTGCCCCATCTTGGTTACCCCATCAACCAATTTGGCTACCGTCGAGCCAAATTCCGTTTCAAGCTCCTCCAGAGTAACAGGCGTATCCTCCAAAACGTCGTGCAGAACTGCCGCTGCAAGGGTTTCTGAATCCAGTCGCAAATCAGCCAGAATATTGGCTACGGCCAGGGAGTGTTGAAAATAAGGCTCACCGGAAGCTCGTGTTTGCCCCTGGTGAGCCTGTTGCGCCACCAGACAAGCCCGACGGATAAGGTCCATATCGGTTTTTGAACGCCCCGACTCAATCGCCTTGAGCCAGCCCTCAAATTCTACGGCATCTTGCGCGGTAATTTCAGATTTAACGGCAACCATTAATGTTACCTCTACTTCACTTGTATCAGCTAAAAACCCAAATATGTTAATCCGGTATGAAAAGGTATCGTCGGCAACACCTCTCCATACCGGAATAAATTTGGTTTCCCTATAATTTTGATTGTAAGAGGTAGTATACTCCACCACCATCAATTAGGCAACGGCTTTGGTTGATAAAACATTATCAGTTATGTGACTTTTGTCACTATCTAATAGTGATAAAAATCACTACCATTTGCTGTAAGAGCGTGTTACACTGTGCTTGCAGCATCGGACAGAGACAAGAGGGCGACACCTTTTGACTCTCCTCCTTAGACCGGCAGGTACCCCCCCTTACCTGCCGGTTTCTCTTTTCTCCCCCAAGGCTGACCAAATTTCCAGCCGGTGCCATCCTAACATTGACAGACAAATGTCATTAACTTCTAGTGACATTCATCACTACCGTTTGTAGTGAGAGCGTGTTACACTGTGCTTGCAGCATCGGACAGAGACAAGAGGGCGACACCTTTTGACTCTCCTCCTTAGACCGGCAGGTACCCCCCCTTACCTGCCGGTTTCTCTTTTCTCCCCCAAGGCTGACCAAATTTCCAGCCGATGTCCTTCGGGATCATAAAAATAAAAGACTCGCGCTCCCCAGGCATGGTCTCGGAGCGATTCCAATTCCAGGCCGCGAGCATGTAAATCAGCCCAGGTCGCGTCGGCGTTTTCCACTTGCAGGGTCAGTGTAAGGCCGGCCCCCCGGCTGCTTTTTATCCTGGCCCCCCGTTCATCGGCGACGCTAAGCCGGGCTGTCGCACCTAACTCAAATTCTACAAACCAGTCTGAAGCAAATAAGACGGGCAAGGCTAAGCTGTGTTGATAAAAGGCCACAGTTTCAGCCCATTTTTGACAATAGAGAATGGTGTTAATGGTTTTAAAGGTTAATGAGTTGTTCACACGATTAAGCTCCGGGAGAAATATTAGGCTTTTGGTCAGGAATGACTTGCACTTCGATGCAGGAATGTTATAATCGAAATAGACTCTTTTTGCTAAAGTACCACCCCCTGACGGAGAAGCATTTCTAATGAAAAAGAAGACGGCTGAAGATATTATTAGACAGTATAAAAGTGGTTACCGTGAGTTTAAAGGCTTTACAGTAGACCCGCCTGGTAATTTTGCCAAAAACAGGTTGGTCGGCATTATTTTTGAGGGCGCCAATTTAATGGGAGCCACTTTTGAGCGAGCCATTTTGGAACGAGCCAGTTTTAGCGCCGCCAATCTGCGCGGCGCTAACTTTAAGGGCGCTAACCTGGCCAAAGCCAATCTCAAGGGCGCCGATTTTAGAGGGGCGATTATGCGCGGCGTAGATTTGAGTGGCGCCGACCTGCGCTGGGCCAACTTAGAAGGGGTTGACTTAACCGGCTCGATTATTGCTTCGGCTAACTTTGAGGGTGCAAATTTAAAGAACACTTGTCTCAAAAATGCCGATCCGGGAAAATGGTGGTGGAAAGCCAAGCTGGCCGACGCCAAAATGGATGGCACTATTTTGCCTGATGGGACTGTTTTTAGCCAACCCTTCCTTGAAGGGGCCGATGAATTTATCCGTGACTCGGCTGGCGTAGCGGAACCAGACGAACCGGCGGGTCCTGACTACAAAAAAGCCGACCGCCTCTACTATGAAGGCTTGGGTGATATTGCCAGTATTCAGGCGCAAATTCAATCGGGCATCCCTTTGACCCACCCCAAGGTGCAGGATTTAATCAAAAAAGCGTCCAAAAAATTCACCGATGCTATGGCCGTGAGCGACGCCAATTGGCCGCGCTATGCCGATTGCAAGAAACATGCCGCTAATCTCATGGCCGATATGAAAGCCCAGGCTTCCAAGTAACCCCCTCCTAATTTATGATTTTACCCTACCTTACCGCCAACCTGCCCGGAATTGGGGGGCAGATCAAAGCTGAACCCGAAGACTTTTTTGTTGAAGAAATTCCCCTCTATGCCCCCGCCGGTCAGGGTCAGCACGTTTACGTCGAAATTGAAAAGCGGGGGCTATCTACCTATGTCGCCATTAAAATGATTGCCCGCGCCTTGGGGATTTCGCCGGGCGATATTGGACACGCCGGACTAAAAGACGCTCAGGCGATAACACGTCAAACCTTATCCATTGACCGGGTAACGCCGGAAGCGGTCGCGGCGCTTAGTATCCCCAACATAAAAATCCTGCGAGTAAACCGCCATCACAACAAATTAAAAATAGGGCATCTGGCCGGCAATCGTTTTGTCATTCGGGTGCGCCAGGTAACGCCGGAGGCGCTGCCCCAGGCCGAGGCAGTGATGGCGGTCTTACGACAAAAAGGTGTGCCCAACTTTTTTGGCGAGCAGCGCTTCGGTCACCGTGAGAACACCCATGTTCTGGGCGAAATGTTGGTGCGGCGAAATGCCGCCGAATTTGTGGCTCACTATCTGGGCCGTCCGCAGCCGCACGAAGCACCCCACATCCAGGCTGCCCGGCAGCTTATAGATGAGGCTCGCTGGAGTGAGGCCCTGGCCCAGTGGCCTAACAACTTGCCCGACGAGCGGCGTGTCCTGGCGGCCATTGTTAAAACAGGCGGCCAACTTGAAGCGGCCTTTAATGCTTTGGATGGCAAGCTAAAAAGTTTCTTCGTCTCGGCGTTTCAATCGCAACTGTTTAACGAGTTGCTGGTGAACCGGCTTGACCGCCTGGATTGTTTGGAAAACGGCGATGTGGCCTATATTCACGGCAAAGGCGCTGCTTTTGTTGTGCGCGACGCTGCGGTGGAGCAACCTCGGGCCGACCGTTTTGAAATCAGCCCTTCCGGGCCGCTCTTTGGCCCCAAAACCCTCATGGCCGAAAGTGAGCCAGGCCAGCGAGAGCGTGCTGTTCTGGCGGTTAAAGGATTAACCCCTGACGACTTCAAACTCCCCGGCCTGAAACTTGAGGGCGCGCGCCGCCCCTATCGTATTAACCTTAAACAGGCCAAGGCGTGGTGGGATGACGGCTTGTGGGTCTCCTTCGAGCTTCAGCCAGGGGCGTACGCTACAACGGTCATGGCTGAGATTATGAAGAATCAGTCCCCGGCTTGATAATGACATTGAAAATAACCTATCCTACTCAGGTTTGGAGTATATTAGGACATGACCCTTCCCCCCATTGTTGATTTGCACGGCGACATATTGTACGATGTGACCCATCGCCGCGAGTTTAAGGGCGAGCGCCGCACCCTGGAGACCTATCACCTGAAACCGCTACGGCAAGGTGGGGTCAAAATTCAAGTACTGCCTATTTACTTTGACACGATTAATTTGCCCGAAGCGGCCCTGCGCCAAACCCTTTTAATTGTCAATGCCTTTTTACAAGAACTGGACGAAGCCGGCGATTATTTTGCTGTGCTCAAAACCAAAGCGGATTTGGCCCACGTCTTGGAAAGCGACAAAATTGGGGTTATATTAGCGATGGAAGGGGCTGAGGGTATAGGCCGGGATATAAGCCTGACCCGGCTCTTGTTCGAGTTGGGGCTGCGGATGATGGGCCTCACCTGGAATCGAGCCAACGCCCTGGCCGAAGGCAGCGGCGAAGATACCGGCGCCGGGTTGACCTACCTGGGGCGGCAGTTGGTAGCTCGCCTGGCCGATTATCCCATTATCCTGGATGTCTCGCACCTGAACGAAGCCGGCTTTTGGTCAGCATTAGAGCACAGCCGGGGGCCGGTGCTGGCCAGTCATTCCAACAGCGCGGCTGTGTGTCCTCATCACCGCAATCTCAGCGATGCCCAAATCAAAGCACTGGCCGACCGAGGCGGCTTAATTGGCCTTAACTTCTACCCTGAATTTGTCATTCCTGGCGGGGGTGATTTACTGTCGGGGTTGCTCAGGCAGGTGGAGTATATCGCCGGTTTGGTGGGTATAGAACACCTGGCGCTGGGGCCAGATTTTACCAATTATCTGCCGGGGATGCAGTTAAGCGCCCAGGAGTTAGCCACGTTGAACATCCGCCCCGGCGCGACTCCAGCCTTGCCCGATGTGACTATCCTGCCCTATTTTTATCAAGCCTTGCTGGCCCATGGCTTTTCAGCCGACGAAGCAACCCTGGTTATGGGAGGCAATGCCCTGCGCTTTCTGGCCCAGGCACTACCCGATTAAACAAAAACGTTACTACAGGGCGTAACACATAAAAGTAAAGTGTCGGGGATTTCTCCCTACGGTCGAAATGACATGTCTGAACAGTTACAAAAAACAAAAAAGGCCGCACCTGGGTGTGGCCTTTTAATAATAGCAAAAAACAGTTAAGAGCCGGCGCCGTCTCCATTGAGCGAGGCTAAGGCTTCCTCAACGGAGGGATAAAGGTCAGCATATTGGGTTAGACCCACCATCCTGAAAATCTTCTGGAAGTGGGCGCTCAGACCGGTCATCAGCAATTTTTGGTCGCGCTTGCGAGCTTCGGTAACAACGCCGATGAGAATAGCGATACCGGCGCTGTTGATGTAGTCATTCTCGCGGAAGTTAAAAATAATGTTGGTCGCGCCATCAGACGAAGCGCTCTGATAAGCCTGATTGATGGCTTCTTCAGCAAATGTTGTCACATCGCCAACCAGGTCTATGACTGTAGCGCTGTTCTCTGTACGAACCGAGACCTGGATCTCGTCACTCATGGGGTAGGGCCTCCCTTATTATCCGAGTCTATTTTCTCGGACTTATTTTCTCCATCATCCATGCGATAGATGACCATCCGGAATTGGTTGCCTTCATCCTCGTCATCACTCTGAACAAACCCTGCCTCGTCTACCAACTCCCGGATGATATACAAACCCATTCCGCCAAACCGGGCTTTACCTTCAATCATCCCATTGATATCTGGAATGGTGACATCGAGCGGTGGTGTGCCCCCCGCGCCAGGGTCTTTGATTAAAATATCGAGTTTATTTTCATCAGCGGTAAGCACCACCACTACTTTCATCCGCGCATCTGAACCGGCGCCATAGCGGATAGCGTTGGTACAGGCTTCACTGATGGCAGTTTTTATATCCTCAATTTTTTCTTCGCCAAAATTGAGGCGACGCGCAACAGTGGCCACAGCCTCCCTGGCAATTTTTTCGTAACCCAGCTCGCTTGGAATTCTGAGTTCGACAACTCTATTACCTTGCGGGTACATCCGCTGTGTGGCCTCCTTTGAAGAAAGCAAACGTGGTTAGCCAATTATACCATAAATTCCTTCAACGCAAAAGTGGAATTTTACGGTCGGGCCCACTTTGGACTTACTGCGGTACGGTTGGGGCAGGTAACGTCGGGATAATAGGACCATTGTCTCGCGGAACCTTTTGAGTGGTCCAGAAATCCTGCACATTGGCGGCGGCGCGAGCCTCGGTCAGCCAATCGTTGTAAGCCTGGCGCTGTGCCGTGCGATAATCGGTCGGCGACAGTTCGCGTTCCTTGCGCTCCAGTACTTCAATAATATGCCAGCCAAAATCCGACTGAATGGGTTCACTGATTTGGCCGATAGGCAAGGTAAAAACAGCTTCATCTACTACTTCTACAAAACGGCCGCGCGGCACAAAACCTAAATCGCCGCCCTGCGCACCGCTGCCCGTATCCTTCGACAACTCTTCGGCCAGGGCTGCAAAATCTTCACCCTTATTCAGGCGTTCAATCACCTGCTTGGCTTCTTCCTCAGTTTCAACCAGGATATGCCGGGCATGGGCTTGCTCGGCCATTTTGGGCGTTTCATCCCCAATGGCTTTTTGCAATTTATCCTTTAGAACAGTGGCCCCGATAATCTGGCGGTACTGGGCTTCGTCCAGACCGGTGGCGTTAGCCAGCGTTGTCAGCCAATTAGCATAACTGGTCTTGAGGGTGTTCTCATCAAGCACCACCAGGGTGGGCGTGGGAGCGGGGGTAGGCGTATTGGCAGGCGTCGCGGTAGGTGTCACTGCCTCGGTTGTCGTTAAAACTGCGGTCGGGGTGATAGTGGGTGAAGGGGTAAAGGTGGGGGTTGGCGTCCACAGGGCCGCGGTAGCCGAAGCTTCTGCTGCCGCCGTCGCCGTTTCGGTCACCTCCAGGGCTGTATACCCCCCCGCCTGCTGCGCCAGAATCCGATTAATAGCTTCGGTCACTTCTTCGGGCGAAGCGGTGAGACCCCTCTTTTGAGCCTCCGCTTCAACCAGACGATCCTCAATCATATTTTCAAGCGCCTGGCGGTCTACCCCCGAACGTTGAAATTGAAGCTGTTGGGCCATTTGCTCAAACTGCGGTCCCAACATTTGAGCTAACTGTTCGTTCCCCGGTTGGGCCAGGGCCGCCTGCTGCTGTAAAAGCTGTTGGATCTGGTTGTCTAAAAGAAAACGCTCGTAACGAACCCGGTTCTGATACTCCCGCGTCGAAATTTCATTCCCATTGATGCTGGCTACAGGCGAATTTGGTTCTAGTACATAGGTTTGGTACAGGCCAATGGCCAACACAATCAAGATTAGACCTGCCACAACCCCCAAACCAATATAAATTAAACGAAGCTGCTCTTTTTCCCGGCGAGAAAGTGCAACCTGCTTGCGGGTTGGCGCTCGACCGGGCTGAGTTTGCGGTTTAGCCATAACAATCCTCAACAATACAAAATAATTTCAAACAGGGAAGAACTCATCCCTTTTTCTTTCAACAACAAAGGGGCGACCCCGGAGGGTCGCCCATATACGCAGACAGGATCGCCTGAAAAGAACTACCTTCTACCACCACCGGAGAGTCTGACATGCTCACCGGTGTAAGGCAGCAAGGCCATGTGCCGGGCCCGTTTCACCATTACCGCCACTTTGCGTTGCAATTTGGCATTGGCCCCCGTTTTGCGACGGGGACGAATACTGCCGTCGTCGCTGACAAAATAGCGTAAGCTGTCCATATTTTTCCAATCCACTTCCTCATACTTGATCGGGCAGACCCGGCGGCGACCCTGAAAATAGCCGCCCCGTTTACCGCCGGGGCCGCCTCGGCCTCCGTCGGTATCTGCTTGCCCACCTCGGTAACCACCTCTCGATTGTTGACCACCCCCGCGCTGACCAGTGTTACCACCGGGCTTCCGGGCAGGTCGTTTTTCCTCACCCCCCGGCGCAGCGGGAGCAACAATATCATCAATCGGATTATCCGCATCGTCTCTATTTTTTGCAGACTTATCAGCCATAATTATCTCCAAAATTACATTTTACTCAAAATGAGTTGTGCTCTTCGATATCTATAGGGTCCATCAAGTCAAGCGCCAGCGATTCCTCATTATTATAGTCATGTCTGGCGTTATTCTTATCTCTTGGCCCCAAGATAATCATTTCATTGGCCACAATTTCTGTCCGAAAATGGCGTTGGCCCCGGTCATCTTCCCAACTGCGGGTTTGCAGCCGGCCTTCCACATAAACCTGCTGGCTTTTGGCCAGCTTTTGGTTGCAAATTTCAGCCAGATTCCCCCAGGCAACCACATTGAACCACTCCGTTTCTTCACGACGTTCGCCGTCAGGGGCAATCCAGGAACGGCTGGAGGCTAAACTGAACGATGTGACCGGTTTGCCAGAGGGCGTATAACGCAGTTCAGGATCTCGCCCAATATTACCAATGATCATTACTTTGTTCAATCCTCTTGTCATTTTCGCTTATCCCTTTACTATCCCATGACACCATCAAAAAAATTTAGTTATCAGCCTTGACCAGCAAATAGCGAATGATCTCCTCTGACAATTTCAAGTTACGCTCTAATTCATTGAGGGATGCGGGGGGCATCTTTGCCTGGAAGAGGACGTAGATGCCTTCGCGATGATTGTTAATGGCATAGGCCAGCGTACGCCGGCCCCACACATCAACCGACGTCACCTCGCCCTGGACGGCTTTCACAAATTGTGAAACCTTATCCACCACCGCGGTGACGCCTTTATCATCAACATTTGGCATTACAATAAAGGCAAGTTCGTAGTCTCGCATGCCAGTTACCTCCTTTCTATGGATTTGCCCTTGACTCAGGTCAAGAGCAGAAAGAATGGAGCCGCAACTGCCGGCTCCATCTGGCGAAAAAGCAATATATCACAAATACCTCAAAACGCAAATTCACAGCGTGAAACAGGTGCGTTTCAAATTTTGGGTTGAGCAGGGGCGCGGCAACCCGGCCAGTGTTTTGGCTACTTCGAGACTATCCATTCGAGTTACCTCGCCCTACAAAAATGAATGTCTCAACTTTACAAAATCCTTCCTTTTATGTAAACTTAATTTGTGACTAAGCGAAAAATATTTCATTTTCTCGTTTATGCCAGCCTTTTTTTCTTGCTTGGACTTCCCTGGCCTACAGTGGTAGCGCAAGCGCAAGACCCGGCCCCCGCTGCTACCCCTGCCTTCGATCCTCGCTTTGGCCTGGTAGATAGCTTTGTCAACACCGGCGAAGCCAACGCCGCCGGCGCGGGCTGGACGCGCGTTTTCTTCCGTTGGGATGTGGTTCAGCCCGCCGGTCCCTCCGACTGGAAACCCACCAATGTCCCCGATCCACTGCTTGAGGCCGAAGTTGCTGCCGGACGGGAGATAGCTGCCGTGTTGATCGGCACACCCGCCTGGGCGACAGAAAGCGGCTTATCCACCGCTGTACCGCCATCGGAATATTGGGGCGACTTTGTCTTCAAAATTGCCACCCAATATAAAGGGCGAATCAAGCATTGGATCATCTGGAACCAGCCGGATATCACCGACCCGGCTTCGCCCAGTTACACCTGGGCCGGAACCGAAGCGGATTATTATCGCCTTTTGAAGGAAGCTTACCTCAAAATCAAGAGCGTGGACCCCGCTATGCAAGTCCATCTGGCCGGGCTAACCTATACCTGGGACAGCGAACGAAACCAAGCACAGTATCTGACCCGCCTGCTTGATCTCATCGCCGCCGACCCGGAAGCCGCCGCCAACAACCATTTCTTCGATGCGGCCAGCTACCATTTGTATTACAACCCGCGCCGGATGCTTGAGATTTTAACCGATGCGCGTAGCATCCTCGACGCCCACGGCCTGGGCAGCAAACCCATCTGGCTTAACGAAACCAATGCCCCGCCTTCGGACGATACTTTGGAGCCGCTCTCCGGCCCGGCGGGTGTCAGTGTGACGCTGAGCGAGCAAAGCGCTTTTGTAATCCAGGCTTTTGCCCTGGCCCTGGCCGGCGGCGCGGAACGAGTCGCTTTTAACAAGCTGCGCAACGACAACCCCCATCCAGAGTCGGTCGAGCCGTATGGTCTGCTGCGTGCCGATAATTCGCGCCGACCCGCCTTTACGGCGTTTCAAACCGTCAGCACACATTTTGCTGGCGTCGCTAAAACCGCCTGGCTGCAATTGGGTGATGTCTACCTGGTCACGCTGGACCGCAGCGGCCAGACCACGACCGTCCTGTGGAACACCGCCACCGCTCCGACCACTTTTAACCTGAACGCCATTGCACCGCAAGCGCTCCTGGTAGACGAGGCCGGCAACCAGCAACCCATTACTGCTGAAAATGGCATCTACACCGTAGACCTGCCGGGGGCAACGTGCAGTAATGGGCCGGCAGACTGCTTCATCGGCGGTGCGCCCCGGCTGGTCATCGAGGCCGGCTCGCCAGACGGGCGGGTAGTTCAAATTCCGTTGGTCGCTACGCCCACCCTTCCCGCCGAAACGCCGGTCGAGACGCCGCCCGTCGAGTCGGGCACGCCTACCCCTGAGGTCCAAGCTCCCGCGTTGCCAGCGGCCCCGCCCCCCCCCACGCTTACCCCAACCCCCACTGCCGAAATCCTGACCGCTCTGAACAGCCAGGAGGTCAACCTGACCGCCCCTGGTGACAGACCTGCTCTAGCAGCAGCGCTACCCAATCCCGGCGTTGGCGATACCGCAGCGGCTGAGCCGATAACAGGCAGCCCGCTTTCGACCGATATTCCTCCCGTCACCTTGGCTACCGTCCTTCGCCCCGAGCGCATCTTTTGGCTCTTTATTATCGGTTTGATTGTTTTTACCGTCACCTATGGGATTCAGGTAGCAATTTGGTACCGCTTGAGAAGATAGTTATGAGCAAATTGACGAATATAAGGCGATAGGGTATACTTTTTGGCATAGGAAAAAGTATCTCTCTGTTCGGTTTTTGAGCGGCGGCCAGCTTCTTGAAGATCTGGCCGCCGCTTTTTTTCCCCGGTGGTGAACAACTTTGGCCTATGACATTTATTTCATAGTTTTAAGAAAAGGACTCTCATGACCAAAAAATTATATGTTGGCAATTTAAGTTACAGTACCACCGAGGACGACTTGCACAAGTTGTTCACGCAGGTCGGGCCGGTAGTTTCGGTAGCCCTCATCACCGACCGCATGACCGGACAGTCAAAAGGCTTTGGCTTCGTCGAGATGGAGACGGAAAAGGTGGCCCAGGAGGCCATTCAGCGGCTGAACAGCCAGGAGTTGAACCAGCGCAGCATCACCGTCAGCGAAGCTCGCCCACCCAAAGAGCGAACTCCCTTCGGCGGGGGTGGCGGCGGACGCGGCAGCGGCGGACGCCAGGGAGGCAGTGGCAGCCGCGGCGGGTTCTCTCGCGGCGGAGACCGAGACCGCCGGCAACGTTACTAAACGTTACCTGATATAGTTTACCATAACTAAACAGCGCGGGAAAAGACCCGCGCTGTTTTTAAACTCACCCCATCAAAACAACAAAAAATATTAAAGGAGTTACGCTTGAATTCTGGTCTACCATCCAACTCTGTACCCAATCCGGCGTCCTGGAGCGCCCTTGTCACCAAGTATCAAACGTCCAATACCTGGCAAAGTATCTGGCAGGTAGTCAACACCTTTGTTCCTTTTGGCGTGGTCTGGTACTTGATGTACCTGAGCCTGACCTACAGCTACTGGCTCACCCTGGTTCTGGCTCTGCCGGCCGCCGGCTTATTGGTGCGGATTTTTATTATCCAACATGACTGCGGGCACGGCTCATTTTTTAACACTCGCCAGGCCAACGATTGGCTCGGCTCTATCTGCGGAGTAATTACGCTTACCCCCTATCATTACTGGCGCAAAAGCCACGCCATTCACCATGCTTCGGCCGGCAGCCTGGAAGATCGAGGGGTGGGTGATATTTACACCATGACCGTTAAGGAGTATCTCCAACAGTCCTGGTGGGGACGGTTAAAGTATCGGCTTTATCGTCACCCCCTGATTTTGTTTGTTTTTGCGCCTACCTTTCTTTTTGTGGTCTTACATCGTATTCCATTGGCCGAATCCAAATCCTGGAAGAGAGAACGGGCCAGTGTTCATTGGACTAATCTGGCCGTTGCATTGATTGTCATCGGCTTGAGCTTGACTATCGGCTTCCAGTCGTTTTTACTGATCCAACTGCCCATCATCATTTTGGCCGCAACAATGGGCACCTGGTTGTTTTATGTACAGCACCAATTTGAAGATACCTATTATGCTAACGACAACAACTGGAATTACACTCTGGCGGCCTTGCAAGGCAGTTCATACTATCAGCTTCCCAAAGTGCTGCAATGGTTCACCGGCAATATTGGGTTTCATCATATCCACCACCTCAGCCCCCGCATCCCTAACTATCGCCTGCAACAATGTCACGAGGAAAATCCTCTGTTCCAGCAAGTGGTCATTCTGACCCTGTGGACCAGCTTTCAGAGTATCTTTTTAAGCTTGTGGGATGAAGAGCAAAAAAAACTGGTTGGTTTTCATCAACTCAAATCAATCTCCCAAGCCGAGGGGCGATAAAAAGGCTAGGATAATATTCCCATGAAATAGATTTTTCGATTGACAAGTCCTCAAGCTATGGTACACTGGTAACATCTACACTCAGGGATACGCCGTGAGCGGTGCTGCCCAGCTCACCCCAGGGAAGACAAGAGGATGAGCCAGCCACAAAATTACCCGTTAATTTGGTCTGCCCTTTTGCCGCGCCTGGCCCGCTTTCTTCCGGCTAACTTATTTAACGGACTGCGGGCGTTACCGCCAGATTTGGCCCAAGCTGATGATGACCAGCAGCCGGCCATCGCCGCCGAATTACTCAAGGCGGTGCGCGCCCTCGACCCCCTTCACCGCGTTTTAATTCAATATATGCCCCGCTATCTGCTTGAGCGGAACCCAGAGCCTGGCCGGCCGCACGGGGAACTGTTGGCAGGCAGCTTCATCTTTGCCGATGTGACCGGCTTCACCGCCCTGACCGAGCTTTTAGCGCGTCAAGGCCAGGGCCGCGGCCACGAAGCGATGAACCAGATCATGAACAGCCTCTTCTCGGCAGTGCTTGACCCGCTGATTGCTTCCGGCGGCGATTTGCTGGTTTTTGTGGGTGATGCCGCCCTGGTCTATTTTCCCCAAAAAGCGCGCGGCGAAGATGTGCTGCAAGCCACGCGGGCTGCCCTGCGTATGGAGCGGGCCATCACTCCCTTTGCCTCGTTTGAAACCGAATTTGGCCGGTGCAGCTTGACCATGAGCGCCGGGGTTGAACGCGGCCTGGTCTATGCCGGCATTGCCGGCGACAGCCGGCGCATGGAACTGCTGATCAGCGGGCCGGGCATTTTTGGGGCCACTGCCGCTGAAAAAGAAGCTGAACCGGGGCAGGTGAGGCTGGGTGAGCAGGCTCGCGCCATCGCCGCTGCTCACTTCACCCTCAACGGCTCGCTGGTGATTGACGATTGGGGCGATGCGCTGGGCGATTACGAAATTTCACTGCCAACCCGCCGCTCCGGCGGTTCAACCGTCTTAGGTCTGACGGTGGCCGAGGCGCTTGAAACCCTGGAGATTACCTTGCAGCGGGTCGAGCGGCTGGCCCCCTTCTTGCCCGAAGATATGCTGGCCCGGCTGGTCAACACCGAGCGCCAGCGCGGTTTGCCGCCCGAACTTCGCCCGGTTGCGGTGCAGTTTGTTAACCTGGTGGGCCTGGAAAGGCTGGCAACTGAACACAGCCCGGAATTGGCGACAAGAGTTTTCCAACGCTTTTTTATGCGCGCCCAGGAGATAGTCAACCAGCACGAAGGCGTTATCAGCCAGGTTGACGCCTGGAGCGAGGGCTTTATCCTGGTCAACACCTTTGGCACACCGCGCGCCCACGAGGGCACGACCAGCTACGCCGTATCGGCGGCGCTGCAATTGAGCCGCGCCCTGGACCAGATCAACCGCGAATTTCAGCTCGACCCGCCCCTCAGCCAATGCAGCGGTATTACTTACGGCCTCATTTTTACCGGCGAGATTGGGGCCAAATATCGCCGCGAGTCGGTGATTGCCGGGCCGGCGGTCAACCGGGCGGCGCGGCTGATGAGCAAAGCCCAACCCGGCCAAATCATTCTCGACTTCGACATCTGGGCCAAAGCGCAGTCAGCTTTTGTGGGCGACCCCTTGCCGCCGGTCACGCTTAAAGGTATTGACGGGCCGGTGGTCATTGTCAATGTGCGCGAAATACGGCGCGGAACCCGGCTGCAACCTTTAGCCCGGCCTCTGTTGAACCGCGAAGCCGAAACATCGCAACTGGCGCAGGCTCTGGATAACTTATTGCCGGCCTCAACCACTCCGGCCAAAAAAGGCAGCGCCTGGCTGGTGAGCGGTGAAACCGGCCTGGGCAAAACCACTTTGATGTCGCACCTGGCCGAAATGGCCCGGCAGCGCGGCCTGACCGTGCTGGTGGGGGGCTGCCAGCCACACGGCAAACACATCCCGCTCCTGCCCTGGACTGATATGTTGACCGGCTGGCTTGACCTCGACGAGCACCACGACCCCGGTTTACAGCGAGTCCGGTTGGCCGAAGCGTTAGACTCTCTCGGCCTGACGGCTTCGGAAAAAGTTCTGGCCAATCTGCTAGGGCTGCCGGCGATGGACTCCTTAAAGGACAGCAGCAGTCCGGCAGTCGGCCCACCGGCCCCAACCATGCCCCCGCCCTCTTTGTTGAGTCTGCTCAGCGCCAAAACTCAGGCCAGCCCGCCGACGCCTCAACCGGCCCCCTCCTCCCTGCAAAACCTGTTACAAAGCCGCCTGGTCGAACCCCGCCGCCCCGAAAAAAGTATGTGGACCTGGCTGGAGGAACGGGTCAGTGGGCCGCACGCCCTGCTTGAATGGTTAAAAAAGCTGGCCGGACGCGAGCCGGTGGTGGTCATTTTAGAAGATATTGATTGGCTGGACCACGACTCCACCGTCTTACTGCACACCTTGTTACGTCAAATTACTCGCCTGCCCATTTTGTTAGCCTTCACCGGACGTGAAGCGTCAGCCGCTTTTTCCCATGTAACACCGCTACCACTGGATAAACTGCCGCCCTCGGTTTTGGTAGAGGTAGCCCAACGAACCCTGGGAGCAGGTAAGCTAGATGAAGCACTGGCTCAGTGGATTTGCGGACGAGCGGGCGGCAATCCCTTGTATGTGGTTGAACTGTGCGAGGCGCTGCGACAGGCTGACGCGGTTCTGTTGGACCGGCAGAGCGGCGAGGCTCGCTGGACGGGCCGGTTCCCGGCCCTACCGCTGTCGCTGCACGGGCTGTTGTTGGCCCGGCTGGACGAATTGCCCCTACCGCACCAGGAGGTTCTGAAACGCGCCGCCGTGCTGGGTCAAGTTTTTGAGGTTGACAGCCTAATGAAATTATGCCGGCCCAATCTGAGTGAAGTAGAGGTTGGCGCGGCGCTTGAAGCCGCCAGCCAGGCTTCCTTTTTAAACGCCGTCCAGGCCACCCGCTATCAATTCAACCATCCTCTGCTGCAAGAGGCCATTTATACCACGCTGGGCTTTTCGCAGCGGCAGCGCTGGCACACCAAAATTGCCGACGGGTTGGTTGAGAGCCAGCCGGAGGCGGAGCAAAATTTGGAGTTGATTGCTTATCATTATATCCAGGGCGCGGCCAGCGAAAAAGCAGCCCGCTTTGGGCGTCGCGCCGGGGACAAGGCCAGAGAACGGGGCGCGTATGCCGGCGCTGCTGAGTATTACGCCGGCGTTCTGGGCCTGGCCCATGCTCCCCTGACTGAGCGAGCCGCCGCCGCCGAAGGTCGGGCGGATGTGCTGGCCTTACAAGGCGACTATCAGGCCGCCGCTGTCGCCTACAGCCAGGCGGTTGAATTGGGCAGCGTTGAGGCGCGCGGCAAGCAGGCCATTTTAACCGGTCAACTTGAGGGATTAGTCCAAACTGAGTTTACCCCCATGTTGCGGGGCTGGGCCGAGGGCGCGCGGGCCTGGCTGTTGGCGCAACAGGGTCAGTCTGAGGCAGCCGCAAAGCTGGCTCAAGCCGCCCTCACCGCCGCTGAGGGGACTGTCCGGCCTGCGCTCGAAACATTGCTTCAAACATTAAAAACACGGGAACCAATCGGGCTTTATGAGGAGTGGTTGGCTCAATTTGCCCAAACGGCGTTGAGCCAACCTGTCCCGCCGGTAAGTCTGAATCTGGCGAAAACCTAAAAATTAAATAACCATTTGCTTAAATGGGTAGATTGCGGTAGTCTTAATATTATCCACAAGGAAGACAAGCCAACGGCGATATTCTCTTCGCCTGCATGCCGTTTTACCAGTCTTTGTTGAATCAATTTTTCTTTCGGCTTTTGTCTGTCTTATAACCACGCCTGATATTTCGACTACAGCAGTAAACCTGTCAAAATCAAACAAGGAGGCGAATATGGTTTGTCACCAATGCGGCCAGACGGCCATGGGCGTTTGTAAATTCTGTGGCCGGGGCGTTTGCGCCAATCACCACAGCCAAATGCCTGTTATTCTGGCCGTGTATGTTGGCCGCGCCCAAACCCCCAAAACCATTGTTGTAGCGGATGCGCTGTGGTGCGGCGTCTGCAAGCCGCAGCCGGAGCCTATTCCAATGCCGGAGATTTACTAATGGGACTATTTGATCGTTTGCAAGATGAACTTGACGCCCGTGGACGGCAAGAAGGTCTTTCGCCGATTGATCTGTTAGACTTACCCCCCGGCTTAGCTGCCATTGCCAAAAAGATTGTCCGCCGCAATGGGATGAGCCTGGCCGATATTGCCCAGGAGATGAACCAAACTCTCGAAGAAACTCAGGCGGTTTTGGACGATCTGGTGGCAAAAGGGTTAGTCCGCCGGGTTGAAGTCAGCGGCGAAATTTGGTACAAAGCTTTCTTTGCCCGCAAAGCCGATAAAAAACTCTCAACCGGGGTCTGGTCGGCGTTGGATAATCTTCTGGAGCAGAATAAAGAAGAGTAAAACCTGTTTCAAAGCAGGGTACGCAAACCTGAGACAAACCAACAATGAAAAGGTAGCAAGGTAGCAAGTAGCAGAGTTATATAATTTCCCCGTCTGCCGTCTACCGTCTACCGTCTACTATTTTCTTAGGAGCTACTTATGTCTAAAATCATTTCTATCCACTCTTTCCGGGGTGGAACAGGCAAATCGAATACCACCGCCAACATTACCGCACTGTTGGCCGCCCAGGGTCTCAAGGTGGGCGTGATTGATACCGATATCCAATCGCCCGGCATTCACGTCCTGTTTGGGATGGAAGAAGACGATATGCGCCATTCTTTAAACGATTATCTATGGGGCAAATGCGCCATCGAGGAGACCGCCCATGATGTTACTGCCCGCCTCGGCAGCGCCATCAAAGGCCAAATCTACCTCATCCCCTCCAGCATCAAGGCCGGCGAGATTGCCCGTGTGCTGCGCGAAGGGTACGATGTGGGCCTGCTCAATGATGGCTTCCACGATTTGGTGGAAAATCTGAATCTCGATGTGCTGATGATTGACACCCACCCCGGCCTCAACGAGGAAACCCTGCTCTCTATCGCCATCTCCGATGCCTTGGTCATCATCCTGCGGCCCGACCAGCAAGATTATCAAGGCACCGGCGTCACCGTCGAGGTGGCCCGCAAGCTGAATGTGCCGCGTCTGCTGCTGCTGGTCAATAAAGTACCGGAAGTGTTCAATTTTGCCGACGTACAAAAACGGGTCGAAGAGACCTATAACAGCGAAGTTGCCGCCGTCCTGCCTCACTCCGACGAGATGATGGCCCTGGCCAGCGCCGGGATTTTTGCCTTGCGCTATCCGGAGCATCGAGTTACGCAGTCTCTCAAACAAGTTGCCGCCAAGCTGATGGCTTAGACGGCCTTATAGGAAGGCTGAGGCTAAGGCTAAGGCGAAGAACAAAGTTAACCTTTTTGTTCTGCTTAGCCTCAGCCTCAGCCTTTTTTGTGTCAGAGAACTTTAAGAGAATGGATAGACGCCCCAAAAATCGGCCATGACTCGTTTATTCAGCAAACTGTTTAATATTCGCCCCGGCGAATGGCCCCGCCTGTTATACCTGTACCTCATCTTTTTTGTTTATATCACCGGCGCAACCTGGGGCGAAACCATTGTCGAGGCAGCCTTTCTCCAGCAAGTTGGTGTGGAGTATTTGCCCTGGGTCTTTGTAGCCGTAGCGGTGGCGTCTGTTCCGGTCACAGCTATTTACACCGCCTTTGCCGACCGCATTGCCAACACCAAAGTCGCCCTGGGGATTCTGGGCCTGGGGCTGCTGGGGGTGGTGGCCGGCCGCCTGCTGCTGGCCGAAGGCATGGACCGCATCGCCTACCCGTTACTCTACCTGATTATGTTTGTCCCTCTGTCTGATATTTTCCTGGTGCATTGGTACACCCTCACCAACAGCTTTTACGATACCCAATCGGCCAAACGAATTGTGCCTATTCTGGCCACGGCCAGCCGCATCGGCGGGATTCTGGCCGGTTTGACCATGTTCCTGCTGAACCGCTGGCTGGACCCGGCTAACATCATCACCGTCTGGGCCAGCGCCATCATTGCCGTGATGCTGTTGATTGGGCTGATGCCCTATCTCTTTAAGGAGGATAAAGCCACCTTAGAGCAGCCCGCCGAAATCAACCCCGGCAGTAAAACGACCAAAAGTCAGGGCCGCCTCTCCTACCTGGAGAATATCCGCGAGGGCTATCACTATGTCACCCAATCCCGCTTTTTGCTGTGGATGGCTGTTTCAACTTTGCTATTGATGATGCTGATCCCGTTTTTGGAATTTCGGACCAGCCAGATTTTGCTGGCCGAGTTAGGCACGGCCCAGGCTATCTCCAATTACACCGGCACACTCAACGGCCTGACTAACCTGATTGCCCTGCCGATTCAGCTCTTTTTGCTCAGCCGGATTATCGGCTGGATTGGCGTCGGCAATGCCAACCTGATTTTTCCCATCGGCAATTTAGCCATCAGCAGCGCGCTTACCTGGCGGCCCAGCCTGTTCACCGCCGCGCTGGCTTATTTCGACCGGAACGCCTTTCGCTCCACCTTCCGCAATCCGCCCGACAGCCTGCTTTACAACGCCGTGCCTCTGCGGGTCAAAGGCCGGGCGCGAGCCTTTATCGGCGGCCTGGTCGCGCCTCTGGGTGGCCTCAGCGGCGGCCTCCTCTTGCTGTTACCCTTTGCCTCGGCGGTGTGGTTCCTCTCTGCCGGGATTTTGCTGTTGGCAGTGGCTTATCTGGGCAGCACGCTGGTCATTCGCAAACAATACAGCCACGCTTTGATTCAGATGTTGGAGCAAGAGGACTTTTCTTTCCTGTTGTTGCAGGAAGCGACCCCCCTCACCGTGACCGACCCGGCCACCCTTAACAGCTTGCGCCAAAAAATGGAAGAAAGCACCAGCCACGAATTTACCATTTTTATGGCCAAGCTCATCAGCCAGATTGGCGGCAGCGCAGCGATTTCTATTTTGAGCCAAGCCGCCAAAGCGGCCGCCGACCCGCGCAGCCGGGCCGCCATTCTCGACGTGGTGGTGGCCGCCGATTATGTCGGCGAGCCGGTCCGCCAGCTCTACATTGACTTTCTGGAAGATGAAGATGGCCGGGTTCGCCAATCGGCTATTGCCGGGCTGGAAGAGTTAAGCGACCCGCAGGATAAACAATTTCTGGCCCTGACCGCCAAACTGCTAACCGACCCCGATACCGAAGTCCGGGCCAGAATTTTGCCCACCCTGCTGCGAGCCAACGACCCCGAACATCAAATTTCGGCCATCCAAACCCTGGATGAATTTTTAAAGCATCAAGACCCCCATCTGCGAGCGCGAGGGGTACGGGTGCTCAACCAAACCGGCGACCCGCGCTTTATTCATACCCTGCTTGAGTGCCTGGCCGATACCGCCGACGAAGTCCGCCTGGAAGCGGCCCTGGCCGTTGAAGCCTACCTGTCCCAAAAAATACCGGCCCCCATTATCACCTTAGTTCTGGAAAAAATGAACCGGCTGGCCCAGGACCCGGTTGAACGTATCCGCCAGGCCGCGCTGACCATTTTGGCCCGCATCCATAACCGCGACGCCTATCAACTGATGCTAAACGCCCTGATCGACCCCAGCCCGCAGGTCAGGTCAACCGCCGTGGATGTGCTGGCCCAGGCCGGTAAGGCGGTTATCCCTACCGTGCATCCGGCGCTCAATTCGGCCAACCCGCTGTTGCGCAAAATGGCGACGATGGCCCTGAGCCGCATCAACCAACGCGAATTTGGGCCGTTGGTCGAGGCCCACATCACCGGCAATCTGCTGGAAATCTATCGCAGCTACGGCCTGCTGACCGCGCTCAATCCTTGTAGCCAATTTCCCAGCGTGGCGATTCTGCAAAGCGCCATTCGCGAGCAAAATCAGCAGCTTTTGGATGAAATTTTCTACCTACTCACCGCCATCCACGGCAAAGAAGCGGTTAAGATTGTGGCCGAGTCCTTTGAGAGCGAAACGGCCCGCACCCGCGCCAATGCCGCCGAAGCGCTCGAAGCCATGACCACCCCCCAAACGGCCAAACTGATGGCCCCTTTGTTTGAGCCGGGATTGATCCCGGCCCAGTTGCTACAACTCAGCCACGAAACCTGGGAAATGGCTCATCCCAAAACGGTGGAGGCCATTAAACAACTACTGACCAATCCCGATGACCCCTGGTTTCGGGCGGTGATGACGCTGGCCCTGGGCGAAATGGCCGCCACCTTTCTGCCGGAACAACCCGCCGGACCTCAATCCCGGATTTTGAAAATTCACGAAGTGGTCAATCAACGGGCGGCCGAGTTGGCCGACCCAACTACAAATGAAGCAACCAGTCCCGCCGAACCCGCCCTAGAAGAACCAAAAGCAGCCCGCCGGGCCAATCCGTTAGACCTCCTGGCCGCCGACGAACCGGCCCCCCCTGCCCCGGAACCGCAGCCCCAAGAACGCCAGCGCCGCAGCCGGCCTGCCGATTTGTTTGGCGCGTTGATCGGCTCGAACAGCAGTGACAAACCTGACCAGCCCGTGGAAGCCAAACCTCGCCGCGGCCGGCCCGCCGACTTGTTGGGGGCCATTATGGAGAAAGGCCAACCTCAACCACCTCCCGAAGAAACTGCTGCCCCGGCCTCACCCGCAAATAACGGCCTGCCTTTCAGCCTGGCCGAAATTGAAACGATGATTGAAACGGCCTTTGCCGACTCGCAAATAGATGTCCGCCTGGCTGCGCGGGCCGCCAAACGGATTATGGCCGGCTCGTACATTACCAGCGTCATTCAAGAGGAGGGTCTCTTGCTTTCCGCCATCGAAAAAATTATCTTTTTGAAGGAAGTTCCCTTTTTCCAGGGCATGACCATTGATCAGCTCAAAGTGCTGGCCAATGTCTGCGAAGAACAGCTTTTTGAAGAAGATGCCCGTATCTTCAACGCCGGCGACCCCGGCGGCGCGTTATACGTGGTCGTCAGCGGGCGGGTGGGCATTGAGCAGGAAAAACGCAAAGGCTCTTTTGCCCGCCTGGCCACCATCGAAGCCCACTCCTACTTTGGCGAAATGAACTTGTTCGATAACAGTCCCCGCTCCGATACGGCGATTGCTTTGCAAGATACATTGACCCTGCGCCTGCGCCGTGAGCCGCTGATTGCGCTGGCCCGGCAGTACCCCGACCTGTCGCTGGAACTGATCAACGTGCTCAGCCAGCGTTTGCGTGAAGCCAATGATCGCGTGGCCGATTTGACCCGCACCCGCCCGCGTGAACTGCATAAGCTGTTCGACAAGTTTGATTGAAACCGCATGCACTGTATCCACCAGCTTTTTGAAGCGCAGGCCGCTCGGACCCCTGAAGCTATTGCGGTTATTTCGCCCACCGCCGCCCCTTTAACCTATGGCGAATTGAATCGACGCGCCAACCAGTTGGCCCATCACCTGCAAAAACTGGGAACCGGGCCGGAGAAACTTATCGGCCTGTGCCTCGAACGCTCGCCGGAAATGATTGTCGGGCTGTTAGCGGTGCTGAAAGTAGGCGCGGCTTATGTTCCCCTTGATCCCACCTATCCCCCTGACCGGCTGGCCTTCATGCTGTCCGATGCCGATGCAAGTATTCTCTTGACCCAAACTCGGTTAAAATCAAGCTTGCCGGACAATCAGGCCGCCGTCATCTGTCTCGACGCCGATTGGGATACTATTGCTCAGGAAAGCGCCGACAATCCCACCAGTCCGGTCACGCCGGCCAACCTGGCCTATGTGATGTATACCTCCGGCTCGACCGGCCAGCCCAAAGGGGTCATGATTGAGCATCACGCCCTGGCCCGTTACAGTGAAACCGCCCAGCTTCAATATCAACTGCAAGCCACCGATCGAGTACTTCAATTTTCATCCGTCAGCTTCGATATCAGCGTTGAAGAAATATTTCCCACGCTGACCTGCGGGGCCACGCTGGTCTTACGCAGCGAAGCCATGCTGGCCTCGGCCTCTCTTTTTCTGCGCTTTTGCCAGGAATGGGCCATCAGCGTCGTGTCTCTGCCGACTGCCTTCTGGCACGAACTGGTCAGCGGGGTAATCGGCGAGGGTCTGAGCCTGCCGCCATCGCTACGCCTAGTCATTTTGGGCGGCGAGCGGGCGCAGCCGGAAAAAGTCACCACCTGGCGAAACCAGGTCGGGCCGCAGACTCAACTTTTCAACACTTACGGCCCCACCGAAGCCACCGTCGTCGCCACCCTTTACGAAATCCCGGCCGCTTTCTCCGGCCAGGAAGTCCCCATCGGACGGCCTATTCGCCACAGCGAAGTTTATCTTTTAGACCAACAACTCCGGCCCGTTCCCCCCGGCGTCCCCGGCGAACTCTACCTCGGCGGCCCCAACCTGGCCCGAGGTTACTGGCGCCGGCCCGACCTGACCGCGGAGAGATTTGTCCCGAAGGATGAAATCGGAAGGATGAAGGATGAAGAAAACCTTTTCATCCCTCATCCTTCATCCTTCATCCTTTACAAGACCGGCGATCTGGCCCGCGCTCTGCCCGACGGCAACCTGGAGTTTGTGGGCCGGGTAGATGACCAGGTTAAGATTCGCGGCTTCCGCATCGAACCCAAAGAGATCGAGGCCGCCCTGCGCCGGCATCCGGCGGTGCGCGAGAGCGTCGTCGTGGCCCACGAGGACTCGTTTGGGCAGAAACGACTGGCTGCCTATGTCGTCCAAAATCCTGCCTACCGCGGGTCGGCGGAGCAAATAGCCCAATGGCAGGCCCGCCAAGTGGAACAATGGCAGTCGCTGTACGACCAGCTCTATCACCAGGCCGCGCCTACCGAGGACGCCGCCTTTAATATTGTCGGCTGGGAAAGCAGCTACACCGGCGCACCGATTCCGGCGGAAGAAATGGCAGAGTGGCGCAACCAGACCGTCGAGCGAATTTTGGCCCTGCGCCCCCGGCGGGTGCTGGAAATCGGCTGCGGCACGGGCCTGCTGCTGCTGCGGATTGCGCCCCACTGCGACGACTATTTGGGGACAGACTTTTCGCCGGGGCCGCTGCGCGACCTGGAACAGCAGTTGGCCCAGCCGGGATGCGCTTTGCCGCAAGTAAGGCTGCAACAGCGCACGGCGGACGATTTCAGTGGGATCGAGCCAGGTTCGTTTGACCTGGTCATTCTCAACTCGGTGGTTCAATATTTCCCCCGCGTAGAATATCTGCTGGAGGTGCTGGCCGGAGCAGCCAAAGCGGTGGCAGCAGGCGGATTTATCTTCGTCGGCGATGTGCGCAGCCTGCCTTTGGCTGAGGCGTTTTATGCCTCGGTGCAACTGTATCAAGCGCCCGATGCGCTCCCGACAGAGCAGTTGCGGCAGCGGGTGCAGCGTCACATGGCCCGCGAGGTTGAACTGTTGATTGATCCCGCCTTTTTTGAGGCTTTGTCCCACTCGCTGCCCCAGGTCAGCCGCGCCCACGTTCAACTCAAACGAGGCCGTTATCACAACGAGTTGACCAAATTTCGGTACGACGTGACACTTCATGTCGGTTCAACCCCATCCGACCCGGCCCAGGAGGTCGAATCGCTGCCGGAACTGGACTGGGAAACCGATGACCTGACCCTGGCGGCCTTAGCCTGGCATCTGGCTGAAACTCAGCCGCCCCACTTGACTGTGCGCCGCATACCCAACGCCCGCCTCCTGGCCGACCTCCAAACCGTGACCTTGCTGCGCCAGACCGATGGGCCTGCCACTGCGGGCGAAATTCGCCGGCTCCTCCGGGCCATCCCGCCGCAAACCGGCCTCGATCCGGAAGAAGTATGGTCCCTGGCCGGCGAACTGGGCTACCAGACCGACATTATCCCCTCTGTCTCTGGCACAGCAGATCGTTTCGATGTGACCCTTTACCAAAACAATCCGGCGTTTACCTTTCCTCCTATTTCCTCGCCTCTTCGCCTCCCTTCGCCTCGCCCCTGGTCCGCCTACACCAATAACCCGCTGCAAATCAAGTTCAACCGCGAATTGGTCCCGGAGCTGCGTCATCATCTCAAAGCGAGTTTGCCGGATTACATGATCCCCTCAGCCTTTGTGCTGCTGGACAAACTGCCGCTGACTGCCAACGGCAAGCTGGACCGCCGCGCCCTGCCCGAGCCAGAACCATTCCGCCCTGAATTGGCCGAATCTTACGCCGAGCCGCGCAGCCCGCTGGAAGAACTGCTGGTCAAACTCTGGGCTGAGGCGCTGCGGGTTCAACGGGTGGGCATTTACGATAACTTTTTCGAGGTAGGTGGCCATTCGCTCATGGCGACCCGGCTCATCTCAGCCATCCAGGCCCGGTTGCAGGTCGAACTACCCCTGCGCAGTCTGTTTGAAGCGCCCACCGTCGCCAGGCAAGCAGAATTGCTAACCGCGATGCTGGCCGAAGCCGGGCGAGAATTTGGGTCGGAAGAGGCGGCCAAAGCTCTGCCGGAACAGCAGCCAATCATCCCCGGCGAGCGAGGCAGTCATCCCCCCCTTTCCTTTGCCCAACAGCGGCTCTGGTTTCTGGATCAGTTGGAACCCGGCAGCAGCGCCTACAATATTCCCCTCGTCTTTCGCTTGAGCGGCCCGCTCGATGTTGTCGCCCTGGAACAAAGCCTGGCCGAAATTATCCGCCGCCACGAAATTCTGCGGACCACCTTTGCCGCCCTTGAGGGTGAACCCTATCAAGTCGTCCATCCGGCGCCGGAAGTTGATTTCAACTTGCCGGTCGTAGATTTTTCCAACGGTCAACCTGTTACTTCGGACCAACCCCTCCCAGAGAACATTCTGGCCTTTTTACGGAGTGAAGCTCGCCGGCCTTTCAATTTGGCGCAAGGCCCCCTCCTGCGGGCCAAGCTGCTGCGCCGGGCAGAAACGGAGCATATTCTGCTGCTAACTTTCCATCATATCATCTATGATGGCTGGTCCGAAGGCGTTTTCTTCCGCGAGCTGGCGGCGCTTTACGCGGCTTTTACTCGTCGGCAGCCCTCTCCCCTGGCTGAGCTGTCGCTGCAATACGCCGATTTTGCAGCCTGGCAGCGTCAATGGCTGCAAGGAGCGGCCCTGGCCCGGCAACTTTCCTATTGGACCCATCAGTTAGCCGGTGCGCCGCCGCTGATAAACCTGCCCACCGACCATCCTCGCCCGCCGGTACAAAATTTTGACGGGGCGCGTCACGTTTTTACCTTGCCCGCTTCGCTGTCCGAAGCGATTACGACATTGAGCCAGCAGGCCGGAGCCACGCCTTTTATGATCCTCCTGGCGGCCTTTAAGGTACTGCTCGATCATTACAGCCAACAGGATGATCTGGTTGTAGGCACGCCGATTGCCAACCGCACCCGACCGGAAATCGAAGGGTTGATTGGCTTTTTTGTCAATACTCTGGTACTGCGCACGCGGCTGTCGGGCAATCCGACATTCCGTGAATTGCTAGGCCGAGTCCGTGAGACCGCGTTGGGGGCATATGCTCATCAGGACCTGCCCTTTGAGAAGCTGGTCGAAAAGCTTCAGCCCCGGCGCGACTCCAGCCGGATGCCTCTCTTTCAGGTGATGTTTGTTTTACAAAATGCCTCAACCGAAAGATTGACTTTAGCCGGATTGGCAGTTACACCGTTAGAGCTTGATTTTGGCGCTGTCCGCCACGATTTAAAGTTGGAACTAATAGAAACAAAGACGGGGTTGATCGGTAATTTTGAATACAAAACTGATTTGTTTGAGGCGAACACTATCCGCTATATGAGCGACCAATTCACAGCCCTCCTATCAAAGCTGGTGGCTCAACCGGAGGCCAGGCTAAATGAGTTGGTCGAGATGCTGCACCAGGCCGACCAACAGTTGCAGCGGGAAAAAGAGGCGGATTTAAGCCAGCTAAGTCTGCTCAAATTAAAACAGGCCAAACGCAAGCCCATTCAGATTTTGTCCCAAGCCGGGGATAATAGGTCTGATGGGTAGTATCTTTTTCCAAAATTTTAAGGTACAATAAAAAGAGTCTGGTCTCAAATTACTTAGGATCGTGGATTAAATAACTTTCCCAATTCACTGAGAAATTGGGGATTGGAGATTAGAGATTCAGGCTATAATCTCCAATCTCTAATCTCCAAATTTACCAATGGGCAAGTTAATTAATTCTCATTCCTTAGCCGGGCACAACCCACCCAGGATAACATTCAATCAGGGATGCCAAAAGAAGTGATTGAGGGTTTTCGACTCTCACCCCAACAAAAACACCTGTGGTTTGTCCAGCAAGCAGGTCAGCCGCAGTTTTATCGCGCTCAGGCGATGCTACGTGTTGAAGGTGCTATCAAACCGGTAGTTTTAACAGCGGCCTTGCAGCATACCTACAAGCGGCACGAAATCCTGCGGACCACATTTCACCAGCCGGCCGGTCTCGATGTCCCCTTGCAAGTTGTTGGACCTGAAACGACGCTTCCTATTCAACACTATAACTGGCAAGATGACACCCCTTCGACCCAGGCAGCCCGCCTTGAGGTCTTATGGGACGACTTTGGTCAGCAGCCTTTTGACCTGACCCAGGGACCGCTGTGGCGTGTCGCCTGGGTGACTCTGAACTCCACCCACCATATCCTTATCATGAGTTTGCCGGCGTTGTGCGCCGATGCTGCCACTTTAGTCAATTTATTACACGAAAGCAGCCAGGCTTATGCCGCCGGTCTGCGTGGTGGTTTTATAGCCAACGAGCCGCTGCAATACGCCGACCTGGCCGAATGGCAAAACGAACTCCTGGAGTCGGCTGACATGGCTGCGGGCCAGGATTTCTGGCGCAAACAAGCCTGGATCGAGTTGCTCGGCCTGAAACTGCCTTTTGAATATCCGGCTGCCTCTGCCTTTGATCCTCAGCAAGTCTCGCTCAGGGTTAAACCGGAGGTGATCGAACAGCTTGAAACCGTAGCTCGGAAGTATGCAGTCACCGCGGGGGCTGTCTGGCAAAGCTGTTGGCACATTCTTCTATGGCGGAACAGCGGCCAATCCGAGGTACTGGTCGGCCTGGCCAGGGATGGCCGCACCCATGACGAATTAAAAACAGTGTTGGGACCGCTGACCCGTTATGTGCCTGTTTCTACCACCCTGGAAGAGAGCATACCCTTTGCCGAACTGCTAACCCAACTCAACGGAGCCATTCAAACGGCTTATCAATGGCAGGACTTCTTCCAGTGGGAGCAAGCGGGAAGCCCAAAGCCAGAGTTTTTCCCGTTTAGCTTTGAGGTCGCTCCCCACCCCGCCCCGGTGACTGTAGACGGAATAACATTTACAATGGAACGGCAGGTTGTCTGTCTGGATCGCTTCAAGGCCAAATTGGTGGTCATCCCAGACCGCGATAGATCGACGGCGGAGCTGTATTACGACGCCAGTCTATTCAAACGGCCAGATATGGAGCGGTTGGCCGGTCAACTGGGCGAATTATTAGCCAGCGCCCTGGCTCAGCCTGAGGCTGCGATTGGCGGATTAAATCTGCTCACTCCCGGCGAGCGGCAGCAACTCTTGGTTGAATTCAACCGTACCGAGGCCGATTTTGCCGATGACCGTTGTGTTCATCAGCTTTTTGAAGTCCAGGCCGAGCGGGTTCCCGACCACACGGCCGTGGTATTTGAAGGCCAGGAGTTAACTTACGCCGAGTTAAACCGGCGAGCCAATCAGTTGGCCCATTATTTGCAAACGTTAGGCGTCGGCCCCGATACGCTGGTGGCTATTTTTGTCGAGCGCTCGCTGGATATGATTGTTGGCATGCTGGGCATTCTCAAGGCCGGAGGGGCTTATGTGCCGTTTGACCCGACCCTGCCCAAAGAACGTCTGACCTTTCTGCTCGAAGATACCCAGGTTCCGGTGCTGCTCACCCAGAGCCACCTGCTCAGCCGCCTGCCCGACCTACCACCACAGCTTCAGCTTATTTCGCTGGATACCGCTGGGGCACAAATCGCGCAGCAGCCGGAGGGCAATCCGGTCAGCGATGTGCAAAATCATCATCTGGTTTATGTGCTTTTCACCTCCGGCTCGACCGGCCAGCCCAAAGGGGTGATGGTGGAACATCGCCACCTGCTCAATTACATCCACAGCATCACCGCCCGGCTAGAGCTGCCGGCCGAGGCCAATTATGCCACCGTTTCCACCTTTGCCGCCGATTTGGGCAATACGGTTATTTTTCCGGCCCTGTGTGGGGGCGGCTGCCTGCACATCATCACCCACGAACGGGCCACCGACCCCGACGCGCTGGCCGCTTATTTTCATCGTTATCAGATTGACTGTCTCAAATTGGTTCCCTCCCACCTGGCGGCTCTCTTTGCCTCCACCCAGCCCGAACAAATCATGCCCCGCCAGCGGTTGATTTTGGGTGGCGAAACCAGTCATTGGGACTTGGTAAAAAGAGCCTCAGCCCTGGCCCCGGACTGCCGCATCTTCAATCATTACGGCCCCACCGAAACAACGGTCGGCGTGCTAACTTACCCGGTTTCCCAGGCCTTAGCCGGCAAGGCAGTTTACCCCACCCCGCCGACCGTACCCCTGGGCCGGCCAATTGCCAACATTCAGATTTACATTCTGGATGCAGCCCGGCAGCCTGTCCCCCTCTGGGTTCCCGGCGAAGTTTACATCGGCGGCGCAGGCGTGGCCCGAGGCTACCTCAACCGCCCGGAGTTAACGGCAGAACGATTTATTGCCAACCCCTTTGTAAAAGAGCAGGAGAGCAGGAGAGCAGGAGAGCAGGGGGATATTGAAAATGATTCACCTCTGCTCCCCCGCACCTCTGCTCCTCCGCGGCTTTATAGGACCGGCGATTTGGCCCGCTATTTGCCGGATGGAACGATTGAGTTTTTGGGACGGATTGACAACCAGGTAAAAATTCGCGGCTTTCGTATTGAGTTAGGCGAGATTGAGGCGCTTTTGGGCCAGCATCCGGCGATTAAAGAAACGGTGGTGATGGCCCGCGAGGATCACCCCGGCGACAAGCGACTGGTGGCTTACCTGGTCCCCACCCCCGGCCACACCCCCACCAGCACCGAACTACGGGCCTTTTTGAAGGAAAAACTACCTGAACCGATGCTGCCCACCGCCTTTGTATTGCTGGACAAGTTGCCCTTAACCTCCAACGGCAAAATCAACCGCCGCGCCCTGCCTCTGCCCGATACGGCGTACCTGGCTTTTGAAGAGACCTATCTGGCGCCACGCAACGACATCGAAGAAGCGCTGGCTGAGTTATGGGCCAACATGCTGGGCCTGGAACGAGTCGGGGTGCGCGATAACTTTTTTGATCTAGGCGGTCACTCGCTGTTGGCGGTGCGGCTCATCGCCCAGATTCAACGCTGGTTTGGCCGCGACATTCCCTTGGCAATGCTCTTTCAGGAGGGCACGATTGAACGACTGGCGGCTGTGCTAAACCGGCAAGGGGACACGCTGCCCCAATCACCGCTGGTCAAAATTCAATCCGGCAATGCCGCCAAGCAGCCCTTTTTCTGCGTCCATCCGGCCGATGGAACCGTGTTAACCTACGTCGTGCTGGCCCGCTACCTGGGCGAAGACCAGCCCTTTTATGGCTTGCAGGTGGCTCACCTCGATGAAGGCGAACTTCCCGAAACCCGGCTCAAAACAATGGCCACCGAATACCTGGCCGCTCTGCGTGCTGTCCAGCCGGAAGGCCCCTATTGGTTGGGCGGCTGGTCCATGGGCGGCATTGTGGCTTTTGAAATGGCGCAACAGTTGCAGCGCCAGGGCCAATCCGTGGCCCTGCTGGCTCTGCTGGATAGCTGGACGCCCGACTCGGACCCGCGCTACCCGGCCGGACATCATCTCCCAACGGAACCTCAACCGGTGGGCGCTGAACTTGAAACCCAACTGCTGATAGATTTTCTGCGGCATCTGCGCAGCCGCTACGCCAAAGAACTGCCGCCCCTGCCCGATGATTTCCGCCGGCTTGGCTCCCACGAGAAACTACCTTACATTTTGGAACACGCCCAAATGCTAGAACAGATCTTCCCAGAGGGAGAATTGTCGCAACTGCACCGGCTACTCCAGGTATTTAAGGCCAACGTCCAGGCCATGTCGAGCTACGTGCCGCAGGTGTACCGGGGCCGAATTGTCCTGTTCCAGGCCAGCGAGTGGTTTGCCGCAAACCAACATCCAGAAGGGCGTATGCCCGACTCGGCGATGGACTGGCAGCAGCTTTCAACCGAACCGCTGGTTGTCCGGTCTGTGCCGGGCGACCACTACACCATGCTGGCCGAGCCGAATATCCAGGTTTTGGCCGAGCAGTTAAAAATTTGTCTGAACGAAGTCGAGTTGATAAAACAGTAATCAATGGTCAGGGGTCAGTAATCAGTAAACTGATAACTGATTACTACTTTCGGAGTGGCCAAATGAGTCAAGATAACGAAGATACCACCCTTTATCAAGTGGTGGTCAACCACGAAGAGCAGTACTCAATCTGGCCTATGGGGCGGGAACTGCCTCTGGGCTGGCGTGAGGCCGGCAAAAGCGGCTCAAAAGAGAAATGTCTGGCTTACATCAAGGAAGTTTGGACCGACATGCGGCCGTTGAGCTTGCGTAAAAAGATGGAGGAGCAAGCTGGTAACAGTTGAACAAACCTGGTTGGCCCCGCCCGCGAACTTGTTTCTGGCCCCGGATGAGATTCACGTGTGGCGGACCGTCCTCGATCAGCCGGCGGCCGAGGTGGCTCAATTCGCCGGGCTGCTCACTGCTGATGAACAACTGCGGGCCAATCGGTTTCACTTCGAGCAGGACCGGCAGCGCTTTATCGTCGGGCGGGGCATCTTGCGGACCCTTTTAGGGCGCTATGTGGGCTGCCCTGGAGGCAAACTACAGTTTAGCTATGGGGCGCGCGGCAAGCCCGCTTTAGCAAGCCCTACCACCGAGCCTCCGCTTTATTTCAATTTGGCTCATTCGGGCGGGCTGGCGGTAATAGCGTTAGCTTATCATCAGGAACTTGGGGTTGATGTGGAACAAATTCGTCCCATCACCGATATGGAACAAATTGTGCGGCGATTCTTTGCCGCGCCAGAGCAGGCCGCGCTGCTAGGGCTGCCGGTGGAGCAGCGTCAGGAAGCTTTTTTCAATGGCTGGACGCGCAAAGAGGCTTATCTCAAGGCGCTCGGCGATGGACTGGCCCGGCCGTTAGATCAATTTTGTGTATCCCTGGTTCCCGGCGAACCGGTCCGGCTGTTGAGCATCAGCGGGGATGAAGCGGATGTTTCACGCTGGTTCCTGGCGTCGTTTCATCCGGCCCCCGGATATGTGGCCGCCGTAGCGGTGAGGGGGCATGCATGGCGCTTTAATTACTGGGATTGGACCCAAAGCAGCGCCTGAGGAGAAGAAGATATGTTCAAAGGAATCTTTATTAACCTGGAAGGCAAGGCCGGCCTCGCGCTCGTATATGTCTTTGTCATTTTGACAGCGACGGCGTGGCTAACTGCCTGTAATGCTGAATCGCTGGTCTACCAACAGGCGACGCCAACCCCGGCCCCCGAAGAACCGGCCCCTACCGCCGAACCAACCGCACGCGGTTCCGGCGACGTCCTGAAACTACTTTACTGGCAAGCGCCCAGCACGCTCAACCCTCACCTTACTTCGGCCTCTCAGGATTGGGGCGCTAGCCGGATTACCTATGAACCGCTGGCCTCTTTCGACAAAGAGGGTAATTTAGTTCCCTTCCTGGCCGCAGAAATTCCCAGCTTAGACAATGGTGACCTGTCCGAAGACGGCAAATCTGTAATCTGGAATTTAAGGCAGGATGTCAAGTGGTCCGACGGCGAACCTTTCACCGCCGATGATGTTTTGTTTACCTACGAGTTTATTTCTAATCCTGCCGTGGGGGCCAGTTCGGCCGGGGTTTATCGCACGGTTTCCAGCGTGGAAGTTATTGACGATTACACCGTCAAAGTTAATTTTAGCGATGTCAACCCGGCCTGGTCCTTGCCCTTTGTCGGCCCCACCGGAATGATTATTCCCCGCCACATTTTTGAAGCTTACAACGGCTCTAACGCCGCCGAAGCGCCGGCCAACATTCTCCCGGTTGGCACCGGGCCGTACCGGGTGCTGCCGCCAGGTATTAAAATTCAGGAAGTGCTGTTTTTGGGCAATGAATTGGTTGATACCAATAAGATCGTTTTTGAACCGAATCCGTTCTTCCGCGAGGCTGATAAACCTTTCTTTAGCCGGGTTGAACTGCGGGGCGGCGGTACGGTTAAAGAAGCGGCCCGCCTGGCCCTGCAAACCGGCGAGGTAGATTTTGCCTGGAATTTGCAGGTGGACGCCGCTACGCTGAGCGAGTTGGAGGCTGAGGGCCAGGGCGAGGCCATCCCCGTGCCGCAATCTTTTGTCGAGCGAATTTATTTTAACTTTACCGACCCCAACCATATCGCCCCTAACGGCGAGCGTTCCAGTCTCGATTTCCCTCATCCCTTCTTTAATGACTTGAAGGTGCGCCAGGCTTTTGCCTACGCAGTTGATCGGGGAACGATTGCCGCGCTCTACGGTTCGGCGTTTCAGCCAACCAGCAATATCCTGGTCTCGCCGGCCAAGTATAACTCGCCGAATACCTCGTTTGAATTTAACCTGGAAAAAACAGCCGCCCTGCTGGATGAGGCCGGCTGGATAGATACCAACAACAACGGCGTGCGCGATAAAGACGGCAAAGAAATGGAGGTTCTCTTTCAAACCTCGGCCAATCCCTTGCGCCAGGAAACCCAACGAATCATCCAGCGAGCGTTGAGATCTATCGGGGTTGACGTCGAAATCAAAGTGATTGACTCGGGCAGCTTTTTTGACAGCGACCCTAACAATCCCAACACCGCCTACCACTTCTATGCCGACCTGCAAATGTACAACGACGGCAACCCTAACCCCGATCCCGGCTCTTATATGGAGTATTTGACTACGGACCAAATCCCCCAAAAGCACAACAATTGGACCGGGGAGAATGTGGGGCGCTGGCAAAATCCGGAGTACGATGCCCTGTACCGGCAATCCACCACAGAAATTGACCCGGACCAGCGTACCCAACTGTTCATTCAAATGAACGACAAAATTATTGAGGATGTCGCGGTTATTCCGCTGGTTCATCGGGCCAGGGTTATTGGGGTCAACCCCAACCTCAGCGGGGTAGACCCGACCCCGTGGGATGCTGAATTGTGGAATATCAAAGATTGGAGGCTCGTCTCGAAATGACCGTTTCTAATCCCTCTCTAGCCAACACTGCCGATGCCGAGACCCGCAGCCCGCTTGCGCGCTTTATCAACAGTTTGCCCGGAGCCAGGTTTATCAAAAATTTGAGGATTGGGGCCAGGTTGTTGATCGGCTTTGGCATTCTGGTTGTTATCACCTTGCTGGGGGTAGTGGTTAGTTATTCCGGCAGCAGCCGCGCGACCACCAGCATCGAGAATACAGTTCAATTCCGGGTGCCGGTGGCTTTGGCCGCCTCGGCCGCCCAGGCCGATTTGCTGCGGATGATTGGCGATGTGCGCGGCTATCTGGCCCTGGGCGATCAGGAATTTCGAACCAGCTATTTGGATGCTAAACAAGACTTTGAGGCTGATTTAAGCGAGTTAACTCGGCTCTCCACCAACCTCGACGAAGCCAACCGTAACCGGTTCAACCAACTCAAATCCATTTATGACCAGTGGGCCGACTCGCCCGAGCAGCTTTTTGAACTGCGTGACGACCAGTTAGAGCGAGAACCGGCTTACAAACTGCTGGCCACCGAAGGCGTCAAGAAAGCCGGCGCTGTGCTAATTGGTGTGCAAACCCTCATCGAAACGCAGGCTCAGCGGGAGGCTTCGACCAACAATCAAGAACTGCTCAAAGATATGGCTAATTTTCAAGGCTCGTTTGCAGCCCAACTTTCCGGCTTGCGCGGCTATGTGACCACTCGCAACCGGATTTTCCGGGGTGAATACGAAGCCAACTTTGATATCAACCAGATTGCCTGGGACCGTCTGACCGACAACAAAGCCCAATTAACCCCCGACCAGCAAGTAATTTTTGCCGAGATTGCCCAAAATCGAGAAGATTTTCTGCAACTGCCCGACCGAATTTTTGAAATTCTGGAAGGACCGCGCTGGCGCGAAGACCTCTATCTGTTCCGCACCGAAACCATCCCGGCCACCGAAACCATGCAACGCTTGCTAACCGAAATTACCCAGAACCAGCAGGATCGGCTGGTGAGCGAATTGGATGCCGGCCGGAAAGGGCTGCTCAACGCCAACCAGCAAACCCTGATTGGCGGCATTGCCTCGCTGGTCTTTGGGGCGTTGCTGGCCTACATCTTCCGCGAAAATATCGCCGGGCCGGTGCGCCGGCTCACCCGTGTGGCCGAACGCATTAGAGGCGGCGATCTCGAAGCCCAGGCGCGGGTCGAGTCGAGCGATGAAATCGGGATTCTGGCCGGCGCCTTCAATAGTATGACCGGTCAACTCCGCCAGACTTTATGGCAAGTACGCAAGGAGAAAAAACGGGCGGATGACCTGCTGAATGTGGTCATCCCCATCGGCGTCGAGTTAGCTTCGGAAAAGAACTTTAACCGGCTCCTGGAAAATATGCTTCTGGAAGCCAAAAAGTTCTGCCACGCCGACGCCGGCATCGTTTATCTCAAAGATGGCGACCGCTTGAAGTTTGTGATTGTGCGCAATGACTCGTTGAAAATTGCCATGGGCGGTACCGTAGATAAAGATATTACTTTCTCCCGGCTGCCTATGACCATCCCGGTCTACGACGACCAGACCACTCCCGGCGCGGCGCACCAGAGTGTAGCCGCCCATGCTGTGCTGATTGGGCAGACCCTTAACATTGCCGATGCTTACCAACCCGATATTCTCACTATGTACGGCCCCGGCGTTTTTGATGAAAAGACGGACTACCGTTCTGTTTCTTACTTGACCATCCCCCTCAAAAACAGCCAGAATGAAGTGCGCGGCGTGCTCCAACTGATCAATGCCCAGGACCCAGAAAGCAATCAAATCATCCCCTTTGATTTGAATTTGCAGCAGATGATGGAATCCTACTCGTCTCTGGCGGTGGCTGCCCTGGAAGCCTACATCCGGGAACAGAGCCTGAAACACGAGATCCAACAACTGCGGATCGAAATTGATGAAGTCAAGCGCCAGAAGCAGGTCAGCGAAATTGTAGATAGCGACTTCTTCCAGGATTTGCAGGCCAAAGCACGCTCCATTCGCAGCCGTCGCAGCGGCGGCGCAACGCCAACCGACTCCCCGGCCCTCGACGATAAGGCCAGTTCGTAAGGCAGATTTAACCAAAATCAGGTCATTCCTATTCTTGGGGAGCAGCGACTATGTCAAAAATTGTTTCGATTCACTCCTTTCGGCGGGGAACCGGCAAATCTATCATGACGGCCAATATCGCTGCGCTCCTGGCAGCCGAAGGAAAACGGGTGGTCGTCCTCGATACCAATCTTGAATCGCCCAGCCTGCATATTTTGTTCCACCTTGACGAAAACGAAATCACCCACTCGCTCAACGAATATCTGTGGGGCCAGTGTACTATTAATCAAATCATTTACGATGTCACCCCTCGCCTGGGCGGAAGTGTCAGCGGGCAGGTTCTGCTCATTCCCGCCAGCAGCAGCCTTAATCATATCAAACGGATTATTCACGAAGGCTATGACGCCGGTATTTTGAATTATGGCTGTTACGAATTGGTAGACAAATTGGGTGCAGACGCGCTGCTGCTTGATACCCACGCTGGCCTCAACGCCGAAACGCTGGCCTCGATCTCCATCGCCCAAACAATGGCCATTATCCTGCGCCTGGATAAGCAAGATTATCAAGGTACCAGCGTTATGGTTGACCTGGCTAATAAAATTGACATGCCGCCGCAGCGGCTGGTGGTAGCCAATGAAGTGCCGGCCGACTACAACTTTACCTCGGTCAAAGCTGCCCTCGAAAAAACCTTTGACTGTGAAGTTATTGCCGTACTGCCTCACTCCGAAGAGCTGATGGCCCTGGCCAGCGCCCATATTTTTACCTTGCGCTATCCTGATCACCCACTGACCAGTGCGCTCAAAGGATTGGCCGCTCGTTTGATAGCTTAAAAGGGGAAGATTGATGATTAATCCCAACATCTTTCGAGAATTTAGCCTTCGCGGTCTTGCCGACAAGGATCTGACCGATGACGCCGTGGTTGCCATCGGCCAAGCCACCGGCGCCTTTTTTAAGCAGAGTGGCAGCGAGAAAATCGTAGTGGGGCAAGATATTCGCCTCAGTTCCCCCCGGATCAGCCGCAGACTGATTGAAGGCTTATTACAGGCCGGGCTGCGTGTGATGGATGTGGGCCAGGTACCCACCCCGGTCCATAACTTTGCCACCGACTTTTATGGCGCCGGCGGTGGAGTGATGGTCACGGCCAGCCATAACCCGCCCGAACATAACGGCCTCAAGCTGCGCAACCGGGACCGCACCCTGTACGCCCACGAAATCCAGGAAATTTACCGCCTGGCCGTGAATAGAGCCGAAGGATTTGCCAAACCCTTCGGCTCTGCGGAGCAGGTTGATATTTTGCCCATTTACCTGGAACGCCTTAAAGTACAGGCCGAACAAACCTGTGAAGCCTTAAAGACCTCACGGGTTTTGAAAATCGTCGTAGATGGTGGCAATGGAACCAATGGGCTGATTGTCGCCCGCCTGCTGCGCAAGTTGGGCTGCCAGGTAAGCGAACTTTACTGCGAGCCGGACGGCCGCTTTCCCCACCGCAGCCCCGATCCGACCGCCTCGGGCGCACTGGCCGCCCTGTCGGCGCGGGTGCTGGCCGAAGGGGCCGCTTTGGGCCTGGCCTACGACGGCGACGGCGACCGGGTGGTGTTGGTTGACGATCGAGGGGCTATTTACTTTGGCGATATTATTCTGATGTTGTTGGCTCGCCAGGCGGCCCAACAAGGCCCCTTCAAAGTGGTTCACGATGTTTCTACCACCAAAGCCCTGGCTGACGATGTCGCGGCTCATGGCGGGCAGTCCTATCCTGTGCCGGTGGGCTACGCTTTTGTGCATGATAAGATGCGGGAAGTAGGCGCTACACTGGGCGGCGAGACAGCCGGGCACATTTTTTGTCTGGACGACGAATTTCGCTTTGATGATGCGCTGTTAGCCAGTGTTAAACTACTCAATTACATCTCGGCCAGCAACCAATCAGTTTCCAGCCTTATTGACGACTTACCCCGCTATCACACCTCGCCTAACTATCGTATTTTCTGCCCAGATCACCTTAAAACCCAGGTTATCCAGAACCTCATTAAGCGATTACAAGCCACCCACTCCGTTGATACAATGGATGGGGCCAAAATCATGTTTGACCAGGGGTGGGCCCTAATCCGGCCATCGAATACCCAACCTGCGCTCACCTTTCGGGCTGAAGGTGAAAGCGCCGCAGAAATGGAGCGGATCAAAGCGGAATTGTCGCTGCTGTTAAAAAATGAGTTAACCAAATTAGGGGTAGAAAATGATCGCGTTTAGGGCATCACAGGCCAACTCTCAAAATCACCAGGAGGGCGCCATGAAAATATCTCCTCCTTTGGCGGTGATCATCCTGGCTGCCGGTAAGGGCACCCGTATGAAGTCCGATTTACCCAAGGTGTTGCATCGTTTGCGTGGACAGCCCTTGATTGAGCATGTACTTCAAACCGCCCAACAACTTAATCCCACTCAAATCGTGCTGGTTGTTGGTCACCAGGCCGACCTGGTTCAGCAGAGTGTCGGCAACCGTGTCTTTTACGCCGAACAGCGGGTGCAGTTAGGCACCGGGCATGCCGTTGCCCAGGCAGAGTCTCTCTTAAGCGATCATCATGGCAATATCTTGATTCTGTATGGCGATATGCCTCTACTGACGCTATCAACGTTGAGCCAGTTGGTTGATTTGCAAGCCAGTCACCCTGGCCCCTTGACCATGCTGACCGTCATTGCGGAAGAGCCTCGCGGTTTTGGCCGGATCATCCGCGATGAAAAAGGGGCTGTTATTGCTATCGTGGAGGAAGCCGACTGCACCCCGGCGCAACTAGCCATTAAAGAGTTAAATGTGGGGGTCTACTGCATTCAGGCCGATTGGCTGTGGCCTAACCTGGCCAAAATCGAGGTGAGTCCTAAGGGAGAATATTATCTAACGGACCTGGTGGCTATGGCTGTTCAGCAGGGACATCAAGTCAAAGCCGTGACCACAACCGATCTGGTCGAAACGCTGGGCATCAACACCGAAGCGCACCTGGCTGAAGCCGAGGCTGCGCTGCAATCACGAGGCGTTCCAGAATCAGTAGATCCAAATTTCCTATAGGGTCGCATCCCTATGCCGCCCGCTGACGCCTGGAGATGCGCCAGCTACGGTGAAAAATTGGATCTACTGAGTAAAACAACCTCTATTTTCGCACCACTTTTTCCGTTTGTTGGCGGAGCTTGATGATGCTGTCGGCGGGGTAATAGCCACTCCTGAGCGACGTGAGCGCGTAAATCAGCGTTCTTGGCCCCACGATACAGCCCGGATTAGTCACCGTGTTGCAGCCGGTTTGGACCTCATCACCCAGGATGGCGCCCAGCTTGCTTAGGCCGGTATCAATCTCTTTACCGTCAACCCGAATCCGTATCGTAGGCCGCTTCAAGGTAACAGGGTCCTTGGCTGAAAACATGGGCATATTGGCCAGGCGAGTTCCAGCGCCCAAATTAACCTGATTACCCAGAATACTATCACCGACATAGGCAAAATGAGGCGCATGCGCATTGTCCAGGAAAATGGTATTTTTCACTTCCGAGGCGTGCCCGACAATGGCCTTGTTGCCCAAAATAACATTACCCCGGATATAAGCGCCCTGCCTGATCTCACAGTTTTCCCCAATAATCGTTGGCCCATAAATAAGCGTTCCCGGTTCGATAACCGTGCCGGGGCCGATATACACCTCACCCTCGATAAACACCCCCGGAGGAACAGCTATATTGATGGAAGGGGCATATCCTTTAGCGAACTGCTCCTTGATATAATTTTCTAGCTTCGACAGCGCCTGCCAGGCAAATTTGCAGCCAGAAAAAATTTCCCGGTGGGCAAACCCGGAAAGATCAAACAGCTCTTCAGGACTTAACATTTTATTCCGCCTCCAGCCTCGTGATGGTCTAATTGTAATACCTACCCGTAGGTTGTGCAAGAGCCTATAGTTTGCCGACTTCCAGTCAAGTGTAGGACCTTGATCACGGGTGTGTTCGCTTTTGGGGGCAGACCTCACCCCTCAACCCCCTCTCCACTTCGGAGAGGGGGAGAAGAGCGCCCTCCCCCGCAGCGGGGGAGGGTTGGGGAGGGGGTCTGTCTACGCTATCCACCGAATTCGCCCCCAAATCTGAACACACCCCTTGATCACCAATCACTTGACCATAGTTTGGAAGAATGGTAAATTCTATCGTTAAGGGTGTAGTTATGCCCATAAATTTAGATAAGAATTTTTACCTGATGACCGTCTTTCTACCTGCCGAAATTTGTTATCTGCTGCTTTTTCCGCTGCGATTTACCCCCCCGGCGGGACAGGCCAAACCGCTGCCGACTCCTCAGCAAAAGGACGCGCCTTATTTTTTTGATCTGGATATTGAATTTTCGGCGGTAGGTGAACGCGAGGTTGAAGTTGAGGGCACCCCGATTTTGTTACGGCTACAAACGCTCGATGAGCAGGTCTGGCTGGCTGAGTGCCGTTATCAACTGGCCGATTTGCTCGACGATGGAGCGCTGCGGCAGCGGCAGGCTATCCAGGCCAAACTCAAAGCGAATTTTCGGCAGGAAACAGGCTATAACGGCGCGTTTGTTGAAGAATATACCATTATTTTGCTGCACCAGGTAGAGTTAACACCAGACGAATTTGTGGACAGCCATGCCCGCATATTAGCCCGCTGGTTGCGAGCCATGCCCAAGCCGCCCACCGAAATCGAGGTGAACCAAATTTTAGGCTCACGGGCGCGTTATTCGCAACGGGATTTGACGGTCGTGGATTGGGGCGGCGCGCTGATTATTGCCGAAGAGGGCGACTTTCAATCCGATATTGAACTGTTGAAGATTGGCAATTACCAGTTATTACGCTACCGGCTGCTGGACCGAACGATTGAACGGAATTTGCAGTATTTGCGCCAGCTTTTGACCGATGCCCGGCCCTGGTTATCGGGCGAGTCGCGCACTTTGCAGAAGGTGGTGGAGCAGCGGCTGACCCTGCTGCTGGATTTTGAAAAAATTGACCAATCCCTGCTGTTGATTGGCGACTGGTATTCGGCCCAAGTGTATCGCCTGATTGTGGAGCAGTTTTTTCTGACAGATTGGAAAAATGTGGTCCGGCTAAAACTTGATAGCTTGGCAGCGATTGACGAGATTGTGCGCCAAAACCTGGCCTTTTCCTGGCGGCGCTTGCTCGATTTGATCCAATTGGTCGGTTGGCTGATTTTGCTAATCGGCTATTTTATTTTGTTCTTTGCCAACCTGGGATAATTTTACACTTTTAGTTCATCATTGGTCAGTTTAGCAGCCCCACGACAAACTGGGCCACCTGATCCGCCCCATTGGATTCACGCCGTTCCACACGCGGCAAAGCCAGCAGTTCCGGCAGCCGTGATAGCCATTCCCCACTTTCAAATTGCGCGGCGGTAATCGCTACACTGTTCATGTGCTGGTTAACATAACCGGCTAATTTCTCAGATTCGCGGAAATGGGGCCGGAGAATATAACCAAAGGGGATACCGGCGTGATATGCTTCAGCCAAGGTGCTGTAACCCAGCTTGCCAATCACCGCATCTACGGCATTAACCAGATCGGGATGATAAAATTCTGAATGATGGGGTAGGAGGGCCAGGTTGTCTCGCCTTTCCATCCGTTCACTTCCGCCGGGGATAACAAAATAAACATTGGCTTGATCGACCAGGCGGCCCAGAAAAGTGTTATAATCCCAGGGAATCCCACCCATTGTTAAAAGCACTGTTTTGGCCTGAGCCGGCAAGCCCAATTTTTGGCGAGTCTCTGCCGCCGGAGTCCGGCTGCTGCGGCTCACCGGGGCTACAGTCAAATGGGCCGGCTGAGGCCGGCAGACCGGCTCAGTTTGGATATGATAATCAGCAGCGGCAAACCAGGCTCGCAAATCGTTAATGTAGGGGCTCAGGCGGGCTTCACCAGCCAGGTAACCTTCGTAAATCCAATCCCAAGTAAAATTTTCAACCAGCACTGCCGGCAAAGCCGCCGCTTTGGCCACGGCAATTCCCAGGGGGGCAATGTCACAGATAACTAACCGGCAACCTAGTTGTGTCACCTGACCGGCTAATCCTTCAACTCGAATCTGGTCAAAAGGCAGAAAATTGGCCAGGCGGCGCAGGGTTTCGGGGATATCTTCAACCAGCGAGGTTTTTTGGGCCAGACCCACATCCGACATCAAAGTGTGATAACCAAAATTGCCGCCCAGCGAGTCTTGAAAAAACCAGTCAGGCGCCTGGGTAAAGATTTCAAACTGGACTAGGGGAAGGTACCGGCGCAGCGCACTCATTACCGCCGCCGATCGGGCGGCGTGGCCATAGCCGTGGGGGGAAACAAAATAAGCCAAGTGGGGTGCAATCATCTTCCTTTTCTGTCCTGGTATACTCAGTACATCAACTTTTGCTCAAAGGGGATTGCCAAATCCCCCGTTTTGGCCTGGATTCGGCAATCCAGGGTGAACAAATCACCACATCCTGAGTAGGCCGGAACGGGGTGGAGGCCGTATCAAAGGGTGCGGTGAGGAGTTACCTTTTAGACATTATATCGATTTAATTGGGGAGCGTTTTTTACCCATCGTGTAGAGCAGGATTTCCAGAATTAAAGGATTTTGATCCTATCATTCAGATAATCCTGCTCTTTCCGGGTGACATAAGTCTAAT